>Ga0187872_10004474_pt1 | contig 10526 bp, 17 predicted proteins | sample June2016WEW_16_4_FD_132973 | JGI IMG/M metagenome (GOLD analysis project Ga0187872, IMG submission 132973) | Peatland microbial communities from SPRUCE experiment site at the Marcell Experimental Forest, Minnesota, USA - June2016WEW_16_40 | ecosystem: Environmental > Terrestrial > Soil >...
GGCGGCATCGATGATCTCCCAAATGTTGAGGTCCATGCGCAGGCAGAGCATCTTGAGTTCGTTGACCAGCGCGATGTTGACGCAGCGGTAGATGTTCTCGAGCAACTTGGTCATCTCCGCGGCCGCGGGTGAGGAGACGGGAACGGTACGGCAGAAGATGGAGCCGTAGAGCGCCGATGCGATTGCGCTGGCCTGGGGATCGAGTCCGCCAATCACTTTCGGAATGTCGTGACGAGCCACCTGGGTGTTGCCGGGATCCTCACGCTCGGGCGAGAACACGACCCAGATCTCGTTGTCGGCGGCGGCTCCGTTGCGGGAAGCTTTCAGGCCGGCCTTGTTCTCCTTTTCGAGAATCGGAATCAGGACTTCTTCCGTGGTGCCCGGGTAGGTAGTGCTCTCGAGGATGACAATCTGACCGGCGCGCAGATAGGGCGCTACGGCGTGGGCGGTTTCGGTGATATAGCTGAGGTCGGGCTCGTGATATTCGTTGAGCGGGGTGGGGACGCAGATGATGATCGCATCCATGGCGGTGATCTGCGAATAGTCGCTCGTGGGTTTGAAGCCGTTGGCTTTGGCCGCCGCGATCTCCGCGGGCGCGATGCGGACAATGTAGGTGCCGCCGTTGGCGAGGGTGTCGATTTTTCGCTGATCGATATCGAAGCCGGTGACGGGAAATTTCTGTTCGCTGTAGAGCAGGGCCAGCGGCAATTATCGAAGATGCTGCTGCCGCGTACATGATGCTGGCCGAGCGCCTCGTTGCTAACGCTGCTCTTCGCGGCCAAGCTTTCAATTTCTCGTACGAAATCCAGGTCAGTGTGCTCGAGATGGTAGAACTGATCCTGCGGAAGAGTCTCGGTATAGGGGAGATGCTCCTGATCACCGTAGCGCGATATAGCGGCCCTGGCACTGGCGGATGGCCACGTTGTTGCCCTTTCGCGAAGCCGAGATTTTCGTTGCTCCGAATGAGCTTGACATCGGGAAATCGAGCTTCGACCATTTCCGCGGTGGCGTCCGCCGAGGCATTGTCAACCACAATGACTTCCATGCTACGGCGTGGCGGCGCTTCTGCCAGGCTCTCCAGGCACAGTTCCAAATAGTGCTTGGCATTCCACGCGACGATCACAACTGAGATATCCATGAAGATTCTGCGGCGTATCTGTTGACCCACTACTTGCGGCTGCGTTCGAGCAATTCCACCAACAGCCGCCTCTTGGAACAGACCCATGCGATTCTACGGCCACCAAAAGCCGCAGCGGGCGCTGGATCAGCCACGGTCACTAGACCCACACCGCGTGCCTCGCGTAGCCCTGATTCCAAGTCGTCAATTTCGTAACAGACGTGGTGCAATCCTCCCCCCTTCTTGAGGAAATTGCCGACCGGCGAGACCTCGCTGGCTGGCTCCACCAATTCGAAGACTGGATTCCGTGGATCGACGGGCCTAAAGAAGGCCACTCGAACGCGCTGTATCGGATCATGGATGATCTCCCCATCCCAACGCGCCGATATGGAGACAGCAAACTCGTCGGCAGCGGCTGAAATTGATGCAACCACAAAGCCCAGATGGTGCAGAATGGCATTCCCGCTGACTAAAGGCCCCACGCGATCGACCTGCATGGAATCCGCCGCGCCCCGCTGTTCAATCGGCCCGTTTCGAGGCCACGTACCCTGTGTCATGATCTGGTCACCGCCTTGAATTTTCATGCCCGTCTCAGCGTGCAATTGAGGATGCCAGTTACTCGTAGGTGTTGAGACCAGAAGCGCGAGCAGCCGTTCTTGGGCGCATTGCGCCGACATCCCAGCCCGTTGATTTGAGTGCACGACTGAGGTGCAGAGTGCCCAAGCCGCGCACTGCACGGTGCGCAGCCAAGCTCGCCTTGGCCCACTTGTTCCGACCACACTTCCCACACGGTTTGCTCGCTCGCCCAAAGTTCATTCAGGTACTGGTATTCGCGGTACGTGTCCATGGCATAGAAGAACCCGTCATGGCGATAGGCCATGAGTTGACCTTCACGCGCCAGCCGCCCCAGAGGCTCCCGTTCGAGGACGCACTCCGGGCCCCGAGGTAATCTAGCACGCGGCGGTTGAAAACGAAATCGCTCGCCTCGAAGTCTGCTTTCGCCAGCTCGTCAAGACGCACGCTGCACGCGTCAACGCGGCTGGTTGGAAAACGCCGGCGTGGAAAAGGCTTGCGACTACGAACCGTCGTAGCTTTGCTTTGGGTCGCCGGTGACCGCACTGACTTCCTGCATCTTGTCTGGTCCTGGTCATCCGTCGCCGTCATGATCGTCCATGGCGGTCGCGTTTCCGAAATTGCGACCTGCACATTGTAAACCGCGCCGCCGCACCCTTCGGTTGTCAACAACGGAGAAGAATCATTTGCTAGGTTTCACTGCAGCCTCGCATACGTCGACTTCAACGCTTGATTCCGGATGGCGATGTTGGGATTGGTGTCCTTCCAGGGCACAGAGAGCAGATCTCGCGACGATCGACGAATTCGCAGCGCGAGTATCCGCCAAAGGCCACGTAGGCTGATCATCAAATGACACTGCTGTCCAGCTAAAAGTTGAACAGAATCAACTGATTGCCGATGTCGAATTCGGCGGAACCACAGACGCCATAGCCTCCGGCTCTTCTGTGGGACCCGCTCTCAGACAGACCTCCGTGCTTTTGAGGGTGGGGTGGCCGAGCCAAAGAAACTGCAAATTTAGCACAAAAAGCACGTTTTTGCAACACTTGCGAATCTCAGAGATCTTGCGCCATCAGCCCAAACTGGACGACGGAAAAATCGAGAAACTGGTTAGCTATCTCTGCTCGCTGGAAACCTCCTCGCCGGAACTCACATATAACCAGGCCGAACAGTTCCGCAACGTGGAGCAGGAAGCCGAAAACAAATAGCACGGTTCCGGGCCAGAGAAAAACCTTGTTCGGACAATACAGCAACATCATCCGCAGGCTGCGCCAGCCATCGCGGAACGTGCGGAGCTTGGAACTTCCAGAAACTATCCGCAAGGCAGCCGCTTACTTCCAACGAAACGCCGAGCGCATGCGCTACCCCGAGTTTCGTCGCCAGCATCTCTTCGTCGGTTCGGGTGTGATCGAAGTGGGTTGCAAAACCGTGATCGGTAGCCGCCTGAAGCAGTCCGGCATGTTCTGGACCGTTCGCGGCGCCAATGCCATCATTGCCCTTCGTTGCTGTCGCCTCAGCGGCCGCTTTGAGGATTATTGGGAGGCCAGGCGCGCCTGACCCTCACTTTCATGTCGCGCACCCAATCTCAGGCCAGAAAACGCGGCGACTATTCAGTTATGCCTCGCCTTTGAGGGTCCGGTTCGCCTACCGAGGGAAGGAAACGGACCGAGATTACTCTGCCCGTTGTCGCCGGACTTCCACAACTCAAGACCGTCACCCGGTTAGGGGAGTGCAGCCCGGGCCGCGCAGGATTGGATCTTGCCCTGGTCGCTGTCTCCGATGGCGCCGAGGTGTCTCATTCGGTAGCCAAAGCCGCACACGCCGGGAATGAGAACTTTCATTTTAGCTGTGGGTTCGGCAGACGCGCGACCCAGGAGGCGGCAATTTCAGCCACCGTCTGTTTCAGGCTTCTGGTGATGCCCCAGTCCGGATAGTGAGTCTTCATCTTGGTCAGGTCGCTGTAGTAACAGATATGGTCTCCGATTCGATTGCTCTCGACGTAAGTCCACACCTGTTCACGTCCGGAGACCTCCGCAGCCAGAGCAAAGGCTTCCAGAATCGAGCAGGAATTCTCAAAGCCGCCGCCGAGGTTGTAGACTTCGCCGCAACGCGGCTTCTGCGCGAAGGCCAGCATAAACCTGGCGACGTCCTCGGAATGAATGTTGTCGCGGACCTGTTTCCCCTTGTAGCCAAAAACTTTGTATTCCTTCCTGGTCACGTTGCAGCGGATCAGATAGCTCAGGAATCCGTGCAGTTCCACGCCGGAATGATTGGGTCCGGTCAGGCAGCCGCCGCGCAACGCGCACGTGGGCATGCCGAAGTAGCGCCCGTACTCCTGTACCAGGATGTCGGAAGCCACCTTCGACGCGCCAAACAGCGAGTGCAGCGATTGGTCGATCGGAAAACTCTCGGGAATACCCAGGCGGTACGCGGGATCGGCGTAATCCCAGCGCGTTTCTTTCTCTGTCAGTGCCAGCGTGTTCGGCCGATCGCCGTAAACCTTATTCGTCGACATATGAATAAAAGGCGACTCCGGCGCCCAGCGGCGCGCGGCCTCCAGCAGGTTTAGCGTGCCGACCGCATTGGTATCAAAATCATCGAAGGCGATCTGCGCCGCGCGGTCGTGCGACGGCTGGGCCGCAGTATGCACGATGACCGCCGGTCTTGTGCTCTCGACCAGACGAACGATGCCTTCCCGGTCGCGAATGTCGATATCGTAATGCTCGTATCCGGGGATGTCCTGACGCAATCGCTGCAGAGACCATGAAGTATCCCCTTCCGGCCCGAAGAATGCGGCCCGTTGATTGTTGTCGATACCAAGCACCGAGTATCCGGCCTGCTGAAAATGCAGGCAGACCTCCGAACCAATCAATCCACAAGATCCGGTTACCAGAACTCGCGCTTGGCGCATCACGTCTAAAGTGGCACATCCTCTTCCACAAAGTAAACACTCTAGAAGCTATCTCATAAATATGGAAACCGGTTTAGCACTATGAAAGGACAGCGCTTTGGAGCACATCCAACGGAGATGTTGAGCACTGTGTTGACCGGGGACCTCATCCACGCGGTTGTATATGTCATAAAATCAATAACTTACGGGGAATGAGTTTAGCATTCCAAATCCAGAGAAAGAAGGTTCCTGGAGAGCGGCGATTCAGTTCTAGTCTGAACTGGCAGGCCGCCCGAATTCGTTAGAAACGGCGGCGACTACGCCGGCAGAGGCTGGCGTTGAAGGCCGGCGTAGCTTTCACCCACTTTGCCCTCAAGATGAAGCTCGGTGAGGCTGTGCCACATGAAGAGGTCGCTGCCCAGCATCTCGATCAGTTTCTTCGTGGACAGATGGTTGCGCACGTCAGCATAGGCGACCCGGGCAGGGATACCCACGGACCGGGCAGTCGCAGCCAGCAGGGCAGCCTTCGGAACGCAGAATCCTCGCTTGGCACGGAGGCAATCGCTGGCTCGGAAGTAGGACCGCACCTCGGCCGCATAGTAGGGATCATAGAGAATTTCATCGCGGACCGCGTAATAGAGCTTTACCGCACGCGAGACGGCATCGTCGGTAACGGCCGTCATCGTTTTCGCAAAGGCCTGTACGTCCGGATCGCTGCTGTCGATAAACTCGCCTGCCATCAAGTACAGTTCGAGATTCATGGCTCCTCCATAATCCCACATCGGTGCCGCGCATCTGCTTGTCTAGCCTTCCCCCGTCAGCAGCCATTCAACACTTTTCGCAAACTCCTGACTGATTCGAAGCAGGATCTCCGCCCCAATCTCCACCTTCCCACTTTCCATCGTGGAGAGGTAGTTCTGGCTGATGCCAATGCGTTCGGCGAACTCCTCCTGCGTCATGTCAAAGCCGCGCATCTCCCGGATGCGGCGACCTACGGCTACCTAGTCGACCGAGACGGGGGGACGAGGCATATCGTTTACGAAACGTTGGCCCGAGTAATGAATCCCAATCATTGGGCTGCGCACCACCCGAAAGAAGGCCCTTACAACTGCGTGAGGTTTTGACGAACCGCTTCCTCAGTGCCTAGTTTATAGAACATAACTTTTCCCGAGGGATCAAGTTGCTGCAACAAGTCAAAGTCGCGAACGTTGCGAGACAATACCGCACATCCATATTTTCGAGCGGAAGCGAATAGCAGTGCGTCGTTCAAGACACGCCGCCGCTGTTCTCTTCCGTATCCCTGGGTCCGGGCCAGCGTGCCGGACAGCACTCCGGCTTCCCGCCAGATCTCGGGATCGGGTGTGATCGTCCGATAGCTGGGCCGGCGGTCGATGACCGCGGCAACTTGCTCGATGATCTCGGGCGTTTGGGAGTGAGCGGGATCGAGCAGGCCGCAGGTCGCCGCCAGTTCCGCTTCTGTGACTGGGGAATGCCATGCCTCGGTCGCCCGTAGCATCGCTTCGCCCCGTTGGGGAAAACGGCCTTGAAGAACATCAACGTAGACCGTGGTATCGTAGAGCAGCTTGGCGGGTCGATGGCTGGTCGTTCCAATGAACTCAAGCTCCGATTCGGACCGCGGTGTGAGCTGCGCTCGATGTTTGTCGGGTTTGAGCCGCCTGAGAGTGCCTTGAAATTCAGAACTCAAGCTCAGCCTCGCCACCAACCGCACCGCGTCGCGAAAGCAGCCAGTCCGCGTAGTCGTCGGCAACCGCAATGTTGGCCAGCGCCACCTCGATCAAGTCCGTGTCAGAATCAATGCCGGTGCGTTTTTTTGCCCTGGTCACGAGGGCTTCCGGCATTCTTCCCCGAACCACCTGGGTGCGTTCGCCGCGCAGCAGTCCTTCTTTCTCGGCAATGAACATCACGTCGCGCAACTTGCTGGAGGGCATGGGATTCCCTCCCCCCAAGCTTGCAGGTTTCCTTCTTGGTGAGGATCGGGATGGGGTGCCGCGCTTCACGAATTACCTCCCGGGAAATAGGTGCATTTCTCTGTAGCACAATCTAAGCATTATTGTAGCACAGCTTCAAAAGTTGGGCATCCTTCGGCATTTGGTCGGCCTTGTGCAACCAGGTTGCACAATCGAAATGCTGCCGGTCGTCGTTACGACTTTAGCCCGCGCCCAGACCACAAAGGCAATTCGATGTTTTGTGCACTCAGGGTGCACAAATTCGGGCCTGCGACGCAACTGGGGACCTTCCCGAAAGCGTTTGTGCCAGAGAATCCCTGGCCCTGTCCCCTGTTCGCGATTGCTCGGGCTTTGCCAGCACCGATCATATTCGCTTTGTGTTCGCTCAATGTCAAGTTCCTTTTTTGTCCGGTCCGGATTTCATTTGCGGCCGACTTGCTCTTCCCAGCTCTTTGGCCGGGGCTAAGCCGTGCGATGAAAAATCCGGACGGGTTGACATGGCTTTTCGGTCTTTATGGCTTAAGGCATATTGAGCGGTTATTCATTGAGACTTAAGGCATGTTAAGGCGCATGCCTTCATGCCTATGCCAGCCCCAGGGGAATCTGCCAAATACCACACTCGAGAAACGAATCTGGGACCGCCTGGGTGCTTCACTCCCGATGTCGCCGTCGTCCATTGCGACGACCTCCCGACTTCCTTCGGTGGGCAGTAAACTCATCGTGATTCGCGGCCGTCGCCGACTGGGTTCGAAGACAGCGACAAACCTGCCGAGACCATAGTTTCAAAACGGTCCTGGGCTTCCGCCAGGAGCTTTTCCACCTTTGCGATCCGCCGCTCCATCTTATTCGTTATCTCCGTTATCTCGATCACGTGCAGCAGCAGGTTCAGAAGGGGCGCCAGACCCGCCGCAACCCTGGGGTTAAGCTTGCCTGCATATACATCCGCGATCAACCGAGCCAACGTCTCCCGCACGGCAAGTGCACTGTCCAAGGTCGGCAGTGGATCCGCGTTTTCGCTGGCAGCAGGGCACTTGCTCCTGCCCCCGATCCGGCCCAGTTCGGCAGCTTGGTTGGGATTGGCGTGAAAATAGCACAGGTCGCCGCCCTTGGTGGCAGCGGCCCCGCAGGGCTCGCCGCTCTTGGCCTTGGCCTTACAGCGTGAGTTAAGTTTCTTATGATTCATTCTCTTCATCCTCTTCAAGCTCAACGCGGGACTTAAGGTCTTCCCAGTAACGAAGCTCGTACGTTTTTACCAGTTGTTCTAGCTTGACCGGTTCATTCCGCTCGTACTCGGGAGGACCGAGTGTCTCATCCCCGTCCGGGCATTCAAAGATAAGAGCATCTATGTGTCCGAACCGGCGGAATCCGTGAACTGGACATGTCCGGTTCATCTCGGCTTCGAATTGTTCAGTGGCCATTGACAAGGCGATTATCGTGCCGCCGCAGATACAGTTGGCCAGTTTCTCGCGCCTCGCCCTATTGGCCAGTTTCCGCTCGACCTTGGCCAATTGTCTGCTAAGACTGGAGTATTTTCCTGACATGGTGTCTGTATGCTCAGTATGCATGGGTTCGAGCACGGACGTTATGTTACTTCGGTAATACATGGAACCAACTCTGCCGACGTCGGTGTCACCTCATAGCCCCCGGGCCTGGAAATGAGCGATAGTCGCCGCTTGGTATCACTCACATAATGATCTATTATGAGCGATACAAGGCTCCTATCGCTCATGCGCTGGAACTGGCAACAACCCGATTGGCCGAAGTTCACTTGGAACAGGTCCCGTCTGGCACAGGCCGAGCAGCAGTTTCTGGTCGGGGCCGGTACCCTGATAGGCGCATTCAAGCATCTCGACGGAGAAGAGCGCAGCCAGATCACCATCGAAGCCATTAGTACCGAGGCCGTGACCACGGCGGAGATCGAAGGCGAGATTCTGGATCGCGCTAGCGTGCAGTCCTCGATCCGCCAACAATTCGGACTGGCGACAGACAACCGGCGCGTCGGACCAGCGGAGCAGGGCATGGCCGAGATGATGGTCGATCTCTACCGCTCGTACGCCGAGCCGCTTTCGGGCGAGATGTTGTTCACACGGCATCGGATGCTTGTCCGCGGCAGGCGTGATCTCAAAGACGTCGGACGCTATCGAACCAGCGGTGAGCCGATGCAAGTGGTCTCGGGGGCAATTCATGAGCCCCATGTGCACTTCGAAGCGCCGCCGTCATCGCATGTGAAGTCAGAGATGGAGCGCTTCATCGCCTGGTTCAACCGGACGGGACCGGGCAATGGCGAGCCTTTGCCTGCACTGACAAGGGCGGGGATGGCGCATCTCTATTTCGAGTGCATCCATCCCTTTGAAGACGGCAATGGTCGAATTGGCCGCGCGCTTGCCGAAAAATCCCTCGCACAAAGCATTGGCCGGCCAACTTTGACGGCGTTGGCGGCCACGATCCTTGCGAAGCGCAAGAGTTACTACGAGGCACTCGAAGCGGCGAACAAGCAGAACGAAATCACTGCCTGGCTAGCCTGGTTCGCCGGAGTGGCGATAGAAGCGCAACAGCGCACCACTGCGCTCGTCGAGTTCTTGATCGATAAGGCGAGGCTGCTCGATCGGTTACGCGGTCAGCTGAATCAGCGTCAAGAGAAAGCGCTGCTTCGCATGTTGCGAGAAGGTCCCGAAGGCTTTGCGGGCGGCTTAAGTGCTGGCAAGTACGCCACCATCACGGGTGCGTCCCCGGCGACCGCGACGCGCGATCTAGTCGAACTGGTCACCAAAGGTGCACTGATTCGGACGGGTGAGCGCAAGCAGACACGCTATCAACTCAGCATTCCGTTGCGCTCCGTGACTTCCGTCGTGGTGAACGAACGAGGAGAAGTTGTTCAAAGTTGACACGCGACCGACGTGATCTTGCCTCGCCTTTGGAACATGGTGATTTGTTCGATGAACGGCCCGGCCATGCTGCGTTTCGGTCCGCATTGCATGGCCAGTACGGTGCAACAGTGACAGCACTGTGGCGCTCTGGGCACGACCTGCTACTATATGGTGACCGCCATGGATAAAACGGAAGCGGAAAACCGCGTACTCCAGCCAGACGCGAGCGGTGATGCCCACTCCGTGAGCGCCCCCGTCCAAACTGTAGACTCCGCCCGTCAGCTGGAGTTGGATTTTCGCGCGCCGGTGTTGCAGATGGTTTTGCCCGACCAGGAGACGCTAGAATTCTGGCGCGCAACGGCTGACTATCCCCAGGAAGTCGCGGATCGAATCGCAAAATTTTCCCGCAGCATGCAACAGTGCGCTTCGGCGTCTACCCGCGTAACCAAAAGCAAATCGAAGCCCTAACCTATTTCCACGAGGCCGTCTCAGGTCAATCTTGCGAGGGAATTTCAAGGCGATCAGGTTTTGTCTTGGGCAGCCTTCTGTGGGGCATTTCCGCAGGATTTGGCCCCCCTGGCGGAAAATGGCGAGAATCGGATCCTCAAGTCGCCGTTTACCAGCGCGCTCTTCCAACCCGCGGTGGAAGTAATAGAGAGCGACGCTTTCCCGCCCAGGTTATGAGTCCTTGACCCTAGCCTTCTGTTTGGCGACCAGGCGCTGCATCAACTTGGGCCCTTCCTTCTTGTATGCCTCGACCCTTCGTGTAGCAGCATCTCGCAGACTTGCGTGACCGTCATCTGCGTTGGTACCCACCTTCAGACTAGCTGCCGTCGCCTCTAACAATCCAATCGAGACTCTTGCCGAATTTGGTCGCCACGCCCAGAAGGATTTCAAGTGTTGGAGCAACTTTTCCCCTCTCAACTTTTGAGAGCTGACCTTGGGCGACACGGGATCGGGCCAAGTCGAGCATCATCCGGCAGGTAGGTAGCTGGTCTATGCGTGGACGGCGGTCATGCGCTTGAGGGTGGGAAGGGCCTTGATAATTTTTCCGGCTTCCTGCTGGGCGATGCGCAGATCGTAGAGGCCTTGCAGATTGATCCAGAATTCGGCAC
>Ga0187872_10004479_pt1 | contig 10515 bp, 9 predicted proteins | sample June2016WEW_16_4_FD_132973 | JGI IMG/M metagenome (GOLD analysis project Ga0187872, IMG submission 132973) | Peatland microbial communities from SPRUCE experiment site at the Marcell Experimental Forest, Minnesota, USA - June2016WEW_16_40 | ecosystem: Environmental > Terrestrial > Soil >...
ACCTACCGCAGCCGGTCGCCATGTTCCCTTCCGCCGCCCCGCGCGCCGTCCACGTGGTCGTCGAAGCGCGAGTGGCCAAGGCCGCTGGAGAACTGCGCCTGGATGCCCCGCCGGGTTGGAAAGTAGAGCCGGCCGCGCGCCATTTCGAATTCGCCGCCCGGAGCGAAGCCAGCGACCTGGCATTTACGGTGACGCCGCCGGCCGGCGAGGCGACGGCTTCGCTCCGTGCCGTGGCGATGCTCGGCGGACGCGAAATCTCCAACGGCATCGAGGTCATTTCCTATCCGCACTTTCCCGCGCAGACGTTGCTTCCGCCAGCCGAGATCAAGCTCGTGCGAGCCGATATAAATGTCACTGCGCGCCACATCGGCTACATCATGGGCGCCGGCGACGAGATGCCGGAAGCCCTGCGCCAGTTGGGGCTGGAGGTGACGCTGCTCAGCGCGCCGGATCTCGAGCAGGGCGACTTGGCCCGCTTCGAGACAATTGTCGCCGGCGTCCGCGCCTACAACGTGCGCGCAGATATCCGCGCCAATCAGCAGCGGCTGCTCGATTACGTCGCGGGCGGCGGTACTTACATCGTTCAGTACAATACCGGCGACCTATCGCTCGCGCTCGGTCCCTATCCGATGACCGTACCGCCCGGCTCGCGCTACCGGGTCACCGTCGAGGAAGCGCCGGTCGCCTTTCCGCACGCCGACAGCCCGCTGCTGCGCGCGCCGAATCCGATCTCTGCGCGCGATTTCGAAGGCTGGGTGCAGGAGCGCGGCCTGTATTTCGCTTCCGATTGGGACAAGCGCTACCAGACCGTGCTGGCCTGCCAGGACCCCGGCGAGTCCGTTTTGGAAGGCGGCGAACTCTGGACCCGCTACGGTAAAGGCGTCTACATTTATACCGCGTACTCCTGGTTTCGCCAGTTGCCCGCCGGCGTCCCCGGCGCTTACCGCCTCTTCGCCAACCTCATCAGCGCAAAATGAAGCGCTGAGCCGGCCGGGCTCACCGCCCGGCTGCGCCGATTGCCCATCGGCGCGCAGGATATCATCCTGCCCTACAAGACGGAACGCGGGGATTTTTGAACACACTACGGCCGAAGGAGTGGGTAGAGAAGATAAGAGTGCGTTGCGGGTGGCCGGGCTGAAGCGGACTTATCGCCGTGCGTATCGGCCACCCCATGATTCGAGTAGAAACTTCGATGATTTAGGCCCGCTGGATGGCGGGCACATCGTTGCCGATTCGTTCCTTACTCTCTGTTATCCGGCGGGCGGCGATAATAGCTATCCGTATTCCGCCGGCGGTTATGAATCCCGAGATCCAAAGTCTTCCGTCGAGAGTCCAGCCCGAGGGGGACCCCGCATGCCTTTAAGGGGCGCCGGAAGTTCAGTATCACCAGAGTGCAACGCTTGCTGGCCAGCAAGTAAGGACCAGCAGCGGAGCCTGGCGCCACAGTCCCGATTTCAGTATGGAGGATGTGTCAAGGGTTTTGGTGGCTAAGTGATTGGATTAGTTGGGAAGATGGGTTGTGACTGGAGCTGCAAGGGGGCAAAAGCAGGCCGGGCTTGCGCCCGGCTGCGCCGATTGACAATCGGCGCGCAGGATATCATCCTGCCCCACTGGGCTTTTGGGGCTAGTGATTCTACACCAGGACGGTGAAGGCGGTTTCGGTGCGCTGGACGGGGCGGTATAGAGTGTCGCGTTCGACGGGGGTGCGGCCGGATTTGCGAATGAGTTGCAAGAGTTCGGCGCGGCGCAGGCCCTGGCTGGTGGTGGCGCCGGCGTCGTGGTAGATGCGCTCTTCGACGATGGTGCCGTCGATATCGTCGGCGCCAAAGCGGAGGGCGATCTGCGCCATGCGCGGGGTCATCATCACCCAATAGGCCTTGATGTGAGGGATGTTATCGAGCATCAGGCGCGCCACCGCGATGTTGCGGATGTCGGCGAAGCCGGTGGTTTTGGGGATGTGCTGGAGCGGCGTATTATCGGGATGGAAGGCCAGCGGAATGAAAGTGACGAAGCCGCCGGTTTCCTCCTGAAGGGCGCGCAGTTTGACTAAGTGATCGACGCGATCCGCATCGTTTTCAATGTGGCCATATAACATGGTGCAATTGGAGCGCAGGCCGAGCTGGTGCGCGGCGCGCGCGGTTTCCAGCCAATCCGTGCCATCGATCTTGTGATCGCAGATGATGCGGCGCACGGCTGGCGCGAATATCTCCGCGCCGCCGCCGGGCAGCGAATCCATGCCGGCATCGCGCAGGCGCTCGAGGGTTTCGCGAACGCCGATTTTCGTGCGGCGCGCCAGATACGCGATCTCGACCATGGTGAACGCCTTGAGATGCACGCGGGGAAAGCGTTCCTTGAGGCCGCGCAGCATTTCGCAATACCAGTCGAGGGTCAGCTCGGGATGCAGGCCGCCCACGATGTGGAATTCGGTGACCGCTTCGGTGTATCCTTCGCCCGCGCGCTGCCAGACCTCCTCGAGCGACATGGTGTACGCTTTGGGATCGCGCACGCGCTTGCCGAAAGCGCAGAGCCGGCAACTGGCCACGCAGACATCGGTGGGATTGATATGGCGGTTGACGTTGAAATAGGCGGTGTTGCCGTGCAGGCGCTCGCGGACCAGGTTGGCCAGGTAACCTACGGCGAGAATGTCGTTGGTGCGATAGAGAGCGACGCCGTCCTCGAAAGATAACCGGCCGCAGGCTTCGACCTTTTGGCGAATCGGGTCCAGGCGCGAGTCTTCGAAGAGGACTTGCATGTGATCAAACACCCGAATGACGGAGGAAAATATCGGCGGCCCAGAATATCAAGAATAACACGCTCACCCAGCCGTTCATGATGAAGAAGGCGGCGTCGACGCGCGACAGATCGTGCGCGTGGACGAGGCTGTGCTCGTAAATAAGCAAGGCCGCGACGGCGCCGATTCCGGCCAGCGCCAGGACGCCGAGCGACAACGAGCGGGCCAGCACCAGCAGGCAGGCAACCATCAGCAGGTGCAGGAAACGGGAGACCCAAAGCGCGCCGGAGATGCCCAGCAGGCGGGGGACGCTGGAGAGAGCTTCGGCGCAATCGAATTCGTAATCCTGACACGCGTAGATGACGTCGAAGCCGGCGGTCCAGAAGGTGACGGCCGCCGTGAGCCAGAGGATGCGCGGATCGAGCGAGCCGGCCACGGCGATCCAGGCGGCGGCGGGAGCGATGCCGAGCGAGAAGCCCAGCACCAGGTGGGAGAAGGAAGTGAAGCGCTTGGTGAAGGAATAGCAGAAGACGACAGCCAGGGCCAGCGGGGCAAGGCGCAGGCAGAGCGGGTTGAGGCGGCCGGCGGCGAACAGGAAGACGGCGGAGGAAACGGCGACGAATCCCCAGGCGAAACTGCGCGAGAGCAGGCCGGTGGGCAGATGGCGCATGCGGGTGCGCGGATTGCGCGCGTCCAGATCGGCATCCACCAGGCGATTGAACGCCATGGCGGCGGAGCGCGCGGCCACCATGGCCACCACGATCCAGGCCAGCTTCACGGCTGCCGGGCGCGCGTGGAATCCCCGTTCGCGGAAAGCCAGCAAGGCGCCGGTGAGCGCGAACGGCAGAGCGAAGACGGAATGCTCGAACTTGATCATTTCGAGCGTCAGGCGCAAGCGTTTGAGGAGCATGAGGGAGATCCGCGAGAAACACGCGCCCGCAAGCGGGCGTTGGCAAGCTAAGGATGCCCCACCCTTTCCGGTATTTTACCGCCGCGCCGCCGGGTTTGGATACAATGATCGATTGCCGGGGCCTCAGGGGTTCGCCAGAATGGCGGCACGGGTTACCCGGCCGGGAAAGTGTCGCCGATGCTGGAAGTATGCGCTTTGTCGGACCTGGGCTGCGTCCGCGGGAACAACGAGGATTACTGCCAGGTGGAATCGGAACTGGGCCTCTACGTTCTGGCGGATGGAATGGGCGGGGCCAAAGCGGGCGAATGCGCATCGCGGCTGGCGGTGGAGACAGTGGTGGAGATGGTGCGATCTGCCGTGTTTCGCGATGCGCAGGCGTTGCTGCGCGCGGTGGAAGAGGCCAACCAGCGGGTGCTCGAGGCGGGCCGGAGCGACAGCAGTCTGGAAGGGATGGGCACTACGCTGGTGGCGGCGCTCGAAGACGATGCCGGACTGGACATCGCCAGCGTGGGCGACAGCCGCGCATACCTGCTGGACGCGAGCGGTCTGCACGCCATCACCGACGACCAGACGTGGGTCAACGAGGTGGGCCGGCCGCTGGGCCTGGACGAGCTGACCCTGCGCAACCATCCGATGCGTCACGTGCTGACGATGGCGATTGGGGCGAGCGGGCCGCTCACCGTCAACTGTTACTCGGTGGCGCTCGAGACCGGATCGCTGGTTCTGATGTCGAGCGACGGGCTGCATGGCGTGGTGGATGCGGGCCAGTTGCAGCGGATGCTCGAAGCCGGGAGGAACGGCGCGCCGCTGGAAGAGATCTGCAGCCAACTGATCGAGGCCGCCAAAGCGGCGGGAGGCCCCGACAACATCACCGTCATTCTGATGAGAAAAGCCGCCTGACCGAACCACAATCTAGACACGGGTAAGCGAAGTGTCTAGTTCCCCGCAGCGCGGTTGGCAGGCGCGAGCGCCTGCCCCACGAGCCTCGAAATCCTTCGCCGGCCAAGTGGGCGCGAGTATCTTACGGCTTGTTGCGCTGGCGGCGCCGTCGATTGCGCTCTGCCAACCGGCGGTGGCGCAAGTGGCCATCCTGCAGATCCAGGTGAGTGGCGGGGAAGGAGCGGTGCACACTCCGGGCGCGCGGGATTCGCGCGGCATCGCGGTGGTGGTGACCGACGAAACCGGCCGTCCGGTGGAGGGAGCCGCGGTGAGCTTCCACCTGCCGAACCAAGGCCCGAGCGGCACCTTCGTCAACGGACTGCGCACTGAAGTAGCGGTCACCGACGACCGCGGCCGGGCCGCCGTGCACGCGATTGAGTTTAACCGCGTGCCGGGACGGCTCGAGATCCGCATCGTAGCCTCCAAGGAGCAGGCGCGGGCGGGCACGGTCTCGTTCCAGTACATTGCGGGGACGAGCCCGGGCGCCGCAGCGTCGCCGGCAAAGAGCGGCAGGCATCATCGAAAAATCTGGCTGATCGTTGCCGTGGTGGCAGGCGCGGGGGCGGCGGGGGGTACCATGGCGCTGGTGCGTCCCTCGCCGGCAGCGACGGCGGAGAGCACGGCCATTCTTACGATCGGGGCGCCCAGCATCACGGTGAGCAAACCATGAGGTGCTGGCGCCGCGCGGCGCTGCTGCTGGGCCTGCTGGCGCCTGCGGCGTACGCGCAGCTCAGCCTCTACCAGGTTTCGGGCAATGCGGATCTGCCGGTCGGCACGCTGTTCAGCTTCCCAGCGGCGTATCCGAACATGCCGGACAGCGTAACGTTCCTCCTCGGCAATACCACCAGCCAGGCACAGACGGTGGCGATGCTTACGGTGAGCGGCGTGGGATTCTCGCTCACGGGAGCGACGGCGCCAGTGACTCTGCAGCCGGGTGGCAGCGTGCAGTTTACGGTCACGTTTCAGGGCGCAACGGCCGGTTCCTACAGCGCTGTTCTGACCGCGACCGGCATTTCGGCGATGCTGATGGCCAATGTGGCGGCGGGCCTCACCTATGAAGTGCAATTGCCTTCCGGAGGAACCAGCGCGCTGGGCGCGGCGACGGTGAATTTCGGCAGCGTGCAGGTGGGGTCGAACGCGACGCTAAGTTTTCTGGCCGTGAATCTGACCACGGCTGCTTTGACGGTGGATCCGATCAGCGTGGCGACGGGAGATTTCGCGCTAGTTGGGGCAGCCCCAAGCGGCACGCCGCTCAGTCCGCAGGCGAGCGCCAGTTTTTCGATCGAGTTCAGCCCAACGGCGGCCGGCACGCGCACGGCGGTGTTGTCGATTGGCAGCCTGCAGTTCACGCTGACGGGCACCGGAGTGCCCCCGCCGTTCAGCCTCTACCAGACGTCGTGCAGCGCGGGGCAGCCGGCCGGCACGCAGTTCAGTTTTGGATCGGTGTATCCGAACCTGCCGGACACGGTGACATTCTGCCTGCTCAATACCACCAGCCAGACGCAGACGGTGACGGTGCTATCGGTGAGCGCGGGATTCTCGACCAACGCGGCGGCGCCGATGAGCGTGAAGGCGGGCGGCAGCGTGACATTCACGGTCACGTTTGAAGGCGCAACGGCCGGGTTCTATAGCGGTTCGCTAGACGTGGCCGGCATTTCGGTGGCGCTGACGGCGAATGTGACGGCGGGCCTCACTTACGAAGTGCAAACGGCCTCGGGGACGAGCGCGCTGGGCGCGGCGGCGGTGAACTTCGGCAGCGTGCAGGTGGGATCGAACACGGCCCTGACTTTCCTGGCCGTGAATCAGACTACGGCCACTTTGACGGTGGACGCCATCAGCGTGGCGACGGGAGATTTCGCGCTAGTTGGGGCAGCCCCGAGCGGCACGCCGCTGGGTCCGCAAGCGAGCGCCAGTTTTTCGATCGAGTTCAGCCCGACGGCGGCCGGCACCCGCACGGCAGTGCTGTCGATTGGCAGCCGGCAGTTCACGCTGACGGGCACGGGAGTGTCTCCGGCGCTCCCAACGCCGGTGTTGTCGGTCACGCTGGGTGAAGCGCAGAGCGCGCAGCAGGGCTCAGTCTCCGTGAGCTTCGAGGCGGCCGCCGAGACTGGCGGTTCGGGCACGGTGACGCTGTCATTTCAATCGGCGCCGGAGGGAGAGCTGGACCCTTGTATCGTCTTCGCCAACGGCCACCAGACGGCGCCCTTCACCTTCAACCAGGGCGATACAGCGGCCAATTTCGAAGGAGCCGGCAGCGCCGCGTTCCAGACCGGCACCACGGCAGGAACCTTGATGCTGGCGGCGCAGATCGGCGGCGCGGTGAGCCAGCAGAACGTGGTGATTGCGCCGGCGGCAATCGGAGTCGCCGCGGTGACGGGTACGCGGCAGACCGCGGGGGTGTCGGTGAACGTCACCGGCTTCGACAACACGCGGACCGCCGGCATGCTGAGTTTCACCTTCTACGATTCGGCCGGAAACACGATTCCGCCCGGCGCCATCAACTACGACGGTACGGCCGCGTTCGCCACTTATTTCGCCGCCTCGGACGATGGCGGCCAATTCGCGCTGGCGGCGTATTTCCCGGTGAGCGGCGATCCGTCGCAGGTGAGCGGGTTCATGGTGCAACTGGCGAACTCGGCCGGAACCGCGACCACTCCGCGATCGAGCTTTTGAGCCGCCAAGAAGGTACCGGCAAATGAGCCGGCACGGCAGGCTGCGGTTCGCGCCACGGCGCTAACGGGCTTCGTCCAGCCAGGCGGTGAGGGCGGCGCAATGAATGGCGATGCCGGCGCGCGAATAGCGCAGCAATCCTTCGCGCCGGAACTGGCTCATGTAATGGGTGACGATCTCGCGCGAAGTGCCCACATACTGCGCCAGCAGCTCGTGGGTGAACGGCGGCATGGACACCGTGCCGTCCAGTCCCTGGGTTCCCAAGCGTTCGGCAAAGCGGAGCAGCGAGCGCGCCAAGCGCCGCGCGATATTATCCGCCGAGAGGCTTTCCACGCGGCGGGTGAGGTCGCCGGTGCGCTGCACCAGAATCTGGAGCAGCGCCATGCCCAAGCGGGGCCGTTTGGCGATGGCCGCCTCGATTTCCGCGCAGGTCCAGGACATCAGCCGCGTATCTTCCATGGCGACGGCCTGGTCGGGCCGCGGCGGCGTGTTCAAAAACGCCGATTCCCCGAATAAGTCGTCCGGCCGGTAAATATCCACGACTACCTGCCGTCCGTCGCCGGCCAATCGCGAGACCTTGACTTTGCCGCTGATCACCAGATAGACCGCCTGCGAAGGCTGCTGCTGACTATAGATGGTTTGGCCCTTGGCATACTCCACAACATTGGTGCGCGCCAGGTGTGCCAGGGGATCTTCAATGGGGCGCGATGGCGCCATCACCGCCGGACTAGTTGCCATTTTACGTACCCTCCATTCAGACTGTACTTTGCTCGTACAAGTTAGAGACGATCGAGCCTTCTGAGTGAGCTCAACCGCAAATGCATGTTATCTGCCACGATGATACGTCGTTCGCAGCGAAGGGGCAAGCCGCTGCAATAGCCCTTTATAGGGGGTTGACAGCGCAGAAAATCGCATCACTCGGGCGCTGTAGTATAGATTCTACCGTGTAGAAACATACACTTGGAGGGTTCTTGGGTCTGCGGCCGAAGGGCTCCCGCGGGATCGGAAGTTTACAAGTTCATGTTCTCCGGCAATGATTCGAACGGAGAAAGTGGTCTGCGCGACTCGAATCATTACGGGAACTTAGTACATCTGTCGATGAATACGGCGACGTATTTCCGCCTTGCGGCCGAGGGTCTCGGGGCAGGCCGGGCGTGCCCGGCCCCTACGGCCGGCGGACGGGCGCTGTAGGGCGAGGCATGCCTCGGCTGCGGGGTCGCGCGCCAAAACGCCGTTGTAATTGCGAAACTGCGTACTTAGCGTTTCGCCCTGCGGGGGCCTCTGCTATGATGAATTCTCTTTCGACGACGCTTGAGGACCAGTGCCGCGCGATTCGCTTGAGGATCTCTACCGCCGCCGTGGTTCGACGCGCTGGCAGGACCGGCTGAGCCGCCTGCTCGCTCCGCCCGCGCTTTATGTCATGAATCCCGCCGAGCCCAAGGATTTTCCCTTGGGGCGGTGGAACCTGTATCTGGGCGGTGCCGGAAGCCGCCCAGCGGGTTACGTTAACCTCGACCTGTTTCCGGTGCCGGGCGTGGATGTGGCGGCCGACGCCGAATGCATGCCGTTTTCCAACAACCTGTTTCAGCGCGTGGAATGCGACGCGGTGCTGGAGCACGTGCGGCGTCCCGAACGGGTGATGGCCGAAATCGCGCGCGTACTCGCGCCCGGCGGCTACTTGCACGTGGTGACACCGTTCTGCCACCCGTTTCACGAGTACCCGAAGGATTACCGCCGCTATACGATGGATGGATTGAAGGAGCTGGCCGGCGGCTTCGAGCCGGTCGCTGCGGGTTGGCGCACAGGCCCTACGGCGACGCTGCTGGTATTCACGATCGAGTACGCGAAGCTGCTGTTGCCGTGGCGCGCCTGGCGCGTCCTGGTTCACGGCGTTCTGGGCTGGTTGCTGTTTCCGCTACGCTACCTGGATCTGCTGCTGCTGCGGACCTCGCGCGCAGGCCGCATCGGCAACAATTGCTACCTCTGGCTGCGCAAGCCCGAGTAGAGTTGGCGCGCCTGGCGGCCTGGCGCGCGACAAGCAAGGGCCGGGCTGGCGCCCGGCTGCGCCGATTGGCCATCGGCGCGCAGGTTATCGACCTGCCCCACAAAAGCAGAGGAATCCGCCGGCTCTGCTATCATAAGAACTCTCCCGCATGATCGTTGAGGCCAGTGTTGTCCGCTTCGATTCGATCGCGCTCGACAGCGGCGCCACGCTCGCGCCGGTCGACGTGGCTTACGAGACGTACGGCCAGTTGAACGCAGCGCGGAGCAACGCCATCCTGGTGTTGCACGCGTTTTCGGGCGATGCGCACGCGGCCGGGATCAGCCCGGAAACGGGCAAGCCGGGCTGGTGGGACAACATGATCGGCCCCGGCAAGGCGTTCGACACCAATCAGTACTTCGTGATTTCGAGCAACGTGCTGGGCGGGTGCCGCGGGACGACGGGGCCGTCGTCGATCAACCCGGCGACCGGCTGCCCCTACGGCATGTCGTTTCCGGTGATCACGATTTCCGACATGGTGCGCCTGGAGAAGATGCTGATCGATGCGCTGAAGATCCCGCGGCTGCTGACGGTGACCGGCGGATCGATGGGGGGAATGCAGGCGCTCGAATGGGCGGTAGCTTACCCGGACCGCGTGGTCTCGGCGATTCCGATCGCCACCACGACGCGCCACAGCGCGCAGCAGATAGCGTTCAACGAAGTGGGGCGGCAGGCGATTATGGCCGACCCGGACTGGAACGGCGGCGATTATTACGGCAAGCAACCGCCGGCGCGCGGGCTGGCGGTGGCGCGCATGGTGGGCCACATCACGTATATGAGCGACGATTCGATGCGCGAAAAATTCGGCCGCCGGCTGCGCGGCAAGGAGAATTTCGGCTTCGATTTCGACGTGGATTTCGAAGTGGAAAGCTACCTGCGCTACCGCGGCAGCCAGTTCGTCGGCCGCTTCGACGCCAACTCGTATCTGTACATCACGAAAGCGATGGATTATTTCGACCTGACGAACGGTCAGGGCTCGCTCGCAGCGGCGCTGGCGCCGGCCCAGGCGCGCTTCCTGGTGATCAGCTTCAGCTCGGACTGGCTGTACCCGAGCTACCAATCGCAGGAGATCGTGCGCGCGCTGCGGGCGCGCAATTGCGACGTGGCTTACGCCGAGCTGCCTTCCAACTACGGGCACGACTCCTTCCTGGTGGACGTGGCGGAGCAGACCGAGCTGATCCGCGGCTTCCTGGCGAGCACGCTGGAGCGAGCGGCATGACCGCG
>Ga0187872_10004480_pt1 | contig 10514 bp, 5 predicted proteins | sample June2016WEW_16_4_FD_132973 | JGI IMG/M metagenome (GOLD analysis project Ga0187872, IMG submission 132973) | Peatland microbial communities from SPRUCE experiment site at the Marcell Experimental Forest, Minnesota, USA - June2016WEW_16_40 | ecosystem: Environmental > Terrestrial > Soil >...
CATGGTGACGTCCGAAGTGTTGGTGTCCGCACCTGACGTGCGCGAGGGCTACGAGGAGGTCCAGGAGGAGAGCAAGGAAGAGGTTGTCCGGTTCTGGAAGAAGATGATGGAGAAGTACGGCACACCTGATGAATACCAACGGCAACTGATCAGCGGCTTTCGAGACGGGGACGCACCGGAAATCATCATCGTCGTGGATAAACTTCTGACCGGCTTCGATGCGCCCCGCAATACTGTGCTTTACCTGTGCAAGTCCATGGAAGGACATACGTTGTTGCAGGCAATTGCGAGAGTGAACCGGCTACATGAGGGCAAGGATTTCGGTTACATCATCGACTACCAAGGCGTGCTGTCGGAGTTGAACCAGGCACTCGATCTGTACGGAAAACTGCCAGAGTTTGCTCAGGACGATCTTGCGGAAACGCTGACCGATGTCAGTGAAGTCGTGAAAACCCTGCCCCAGCGACACTCAGAGTTATGGGACGTGTTCAAAGGCATAAAGAACAAGCGCGACGAGGAGGAGTTTGAGCGGTTGCTGGCAGAGCAGGCGCTGCGAGACCAGTTCTATGAAAGGCTCTCCGCGTACGCGCGAACACTGTCGATTGCGCTTTCGACTGTGAAGTTCATTGAGAATACGCAACGCGAGAAGATCGAGAAGTATAAGTCGGACTTGCAGTTCTTTATGAATCTGCGCACGTCCGTCCGGCGGCGATACGGTGAGGCGGTGGACTTCAAGGAGTACGAAAAGAAAATCCAGAAACTAGTGGACACCCATGTCGGCGCTGGTGAGGTCGAGCCGATCACAGAGTTGGTAAACATTTTCGACAAGGAGGCGTTCACTAAGGAAGTTGAGAAGGTTCATGGCTCAGCGTCCAAGGCGGACCTCATCGCCTATCGCACGAAGAGAACCATCTCCGAGAAATGGCAGGAAGACCCGGCATTTTACAAGCGATTCTCCCAGATGTTGAAAGAAGCCATTGAGGCGTTCCGCCAGCGTCGGTTGTCGGATGCCGAGTATCTGAAGCGCGTCACCGAAATCATGCAGTCGGTTGTGAATCGCACGGGGGACGATATCCCCGCGTCATTGCGCCAGCACGATGTTGCCAAAGCTTTCTATGGCGTGATTCTGGAAACGCTCGGCAAACAGGATATGGCAGAGACTCGAAGAGGCGAAGTAGGTGCTGAAGCGAGTCTGGGAATTGACGCGATCATCCGCGCGATGAAGATCGTGAACTGGGAGACTAACGCGGATGTCCAAAACCAGATGCGAAATCTCATAGAGGACTACTTGTTTGAGCTGAAGGGCAAGCATGGCGTCACCCTCGCGTTCGAGGACATCGATGCCATCATGGAGCAGTGCCTCGACATCGCAAGGGTGCGGTATCGCACATGACCCGGACCTCTTCGACAGTTCCAGCCGGAGCCGCAATCACGTATAACGGTGAGACGATCTCATTCGGCCTGGTACGTGCCAAAACCAAGCGTCTAACCATCAGCGTGTGCCCTAACTTGGCAGTAGAAGTAAAAGCGCCAAAAGGCAAGAGCTTGACTCAGATAAGGGCACGCGTTGAGCGTCGTGCAGCATGGATCGCCAGACAATTGCAGCACTTTCGTCAAGCTCCACCTGCAGCTCCTAAACGGCGATACGTAAGCGGGGAAACCCACGTTTTCCTAGGCCGACAGTACAGACTTAAGCTCCATCCAGCCGACCGCAACTCTGTGAAACTGATTGGCCGCTACCTGCATGTATGCACGCCGGCCCCGCGCCATGCGCATCGCGTTCGTGACCTGGTCGAGGATTGGTATCGGGACCACGCGAACAGACTGCTTCGTCGGCGGGTTCAGCTGTGCTACGAGCACGTGAAGCGATTCGGTATTCCATCACCGACACTTCGGTTGAAGAAAATGCACAAGCGGTGGGGTAGTTGCACGCGCACAGCCAGCATTATCCTGAACTCAGAGCTGATCAAGGTACCGTCCCAATGCATTGACTACGTAATCGTCCACGAGCTTTGCCACCTTCGCGTCCACGGCCACAACGAAAGGTTTTTCCGGTTACTGACCACCTGTATGCCTGATTGGCAGCATCGAAAGCGGCGCTTAGATTCGTTCGTTTTGACAACAAACGTAGATTCTTGATGCTCTCCGTTGGGGAGACTGAGGCTGGGATAAGTCTGCCTACACAGCAGGTCTGGTGCCTAGAGTGACTACCATTGCTACCAAAAAGTGAGCTATTTGATTTTCCAAGAAGAATGGTAAAATGCAATGCCGCGACGGTCGCAAGTGACTGGTAGCGTTGGTAGTAACAGCAGAAATTTGCCAGTATTGATGGCAAAATTTAGGCGGTGGATGTTAATCCCTCCCTCTCCGCCAGACAGCTTGTTTCTTAGACCGCGATCTTACGAACTGGCTCTCATCTCGCTCGACGTCCCTCCCGCTGCGGGCACGTAACACTTCAGCGTGTAATCCATCACCATGCGATCGGCGTTGAAGCGCCAGCCTAGCGTGCGGATGGTCCGCTTCATGCGCTTGATCCAGCCTCGCGGAAGGCCGTCTCGATCCCGCTGGTAGTACAGCGGAATCACTTCTTCGCGGAGTGTTCGCATCAGGTCTTCTCCGTCACGGGCATCGTGAACGCTCAGATTGGAATGCGTTCTGCCGGTTCCGATGGCGAAACCATTCATGCCATCGAAGGCCTCGGCCCACCAGCCGTCCAGGATGGACAGATTCAGGCCGCCGTTCAGCACGACTTTCTGTCCGCTGGTGCCCGAGGCCTCGAGCGGCCGACGAGGATTGTTGAGCCAGACATCGACGCCCTGCACAAAGTGGCGGCCCACGTTGATGTCGTAATCCTCCACAAACACAAACTTGTCACGGAACTTGGGATCCCGCATCAGCTCGGCAATCTGCTGCAACACTCGCTTGCCGGGTTCGTCCAGAGGATGAGCCTTGCCAGCAAATACGAACTGCACCGGGCGGTTTGGATCATTCACCATCGAAGCCAGCCGCTCAATATCCGTCAGGATCAGGTTGGCCCTCTTGTACGTGGCAAAGCGGCGAGCAAATCCGATGGTGAGAGCATCCGGGCTCAACACGCGCTCCAGGCGTTGCAACACTTCTCGCGATTCTCCCCAACGCTCCGCCTGGTCGACTGCCCGCCGGCGCACGAACTCGATCAACTGCGACTTCAGGTTGAGGTGCGTCTCCCAGAGCTCGCCGTCGTCCACATTCTCGATCCCCAGCCAGATTTTGGCTTCGCTGCCGCGCTGATGCCAGTCCGTACCCAGATGGCGATCATAAAGGCGGAACATTTGCGGGGCCAGCCACGACGGAACGTGCACTCCGTTGGTGATGTGTCCAATGGGAACGTCGTCCTCCAGTTTGTTCCGGAACAACTTCGTCCACATCGCGCGCGACACTTCGGCATGCAGCGCCGAAACTGCGTTGGCGCGCCGCGAAAGTCGCAGAGCCAGCACCGTCATACAGAATAGTTCGTCCGCATTGTTGGGATTCTCGCGGCCGAGTCCCAACAAGCTTTCCTGAGAAAGTCCCAGCGCTTCGCGAAGCGGCCCAATGTGCTCCTCGATGAGACCCGCATCGAATCGGTCGTGCCCCGCCGGCACCGGAGTGTGCGTGGTAAACACCACTTCCCGCGAGATTCGCGGAACCGCTGCCTCAAAAGAAATACCTTCTTCCTCCATCCTCATGCGGACCGCTTCCAGTACCGCAAATCCGCTGTGGCCTTCATTCAGGTGAAGAACGCCCGGAGTAATTCCCAGAGCTTTAAGGGCTCGCAACCCGCCCACGCCCAGCAACAATTCCTGGCGAATGCGAATCCGGAGATCTCCACCGTACAAGCGGGATGTAAGCTGACGGTCCTCGGGAGCATTCCCTTCCACGTCGGAATCCAGCAGCAACAGGTCGCGGCGTCCGACCTTCACGCGCCAGACTTTTGCCTTAATGCGGCCACTGCGCGTCTCGATTTCCACGACGACCTGCCGTCCGTCCTTCCCGATCGCCACTTCCATCGGCATTTGATTGACGTCGGTCTTGAGATATTCTTCCCGTTGCCATCCGCCAAGATCGAGCCGCTGCAGAAAATATCCCTGCCCATAGAACAAACCAATCCCCACCAGAGGGATGTCGAGATCCGACGCGCTCTTGATGTGATCTCCCGCCAGCACACCCAGGCCGCCGGAATAGACCGGCAGGGACTCGTGCAAACCAAATTCCGCGGAAAAATATGCCACCGGATGCGGCCGCAGGACGCCAGCGTGCCGCGCACCCCAGGTCCGATCGGCTTCCGAATACTCCAGCAACCGGCGATACGCGTAGTTCACGCGACTATGCAGCATGAGCTCTGCGGCACGGGTTTCCAGTTTGGCGAGAGGAAGTTCGTTCAACAGCGCAACCGGATTGTGGTTGAGCTCACTCCATCGTGCCGGATCGAGATCGAGGAACAGGCTGGACGAGTTGTGGTCCCAACTCCACCACAAATTACGCGCAAGAGTCCACAGCCGCTCCTGCAGCGGAGCGATGAAGCGATCGAGCGTACGAGCTTCACTCACGACCGGAGCGACCTGGGTGGCAGCCTCCGTCAGCATTTGAATCTCGTGCTCGCTAAAAACGCGGGCTTCGATGGTTTGCACCACGAGAACACCCTGTAGCACCCCTCGATCGATCAATGGAACACCCAGGAACGACTGGTAGGCATCCTCGCCGGCGTCCCGGAAGTATTTGAACCGGGGATGCTGCTTCACCTGCTCCACGGCAACCGGCCGCACCAGTTCCGCGACCAGGCCGGTGAGTCCTTCATGAACCTCCATCCGCAGACTGCCGATACATTCCTTGCGCAGTCCGACGGTGGCAGCCAACACAAGATTGGCACGATCCGGTTCCAGCAAGTATGCCGAGCACACATCGGTCCGGAATCTCTTGGCGATCAGGGCAACCACGTTCATCAGCGTTTCCGCTGGCTGGCCGCCATCCGCCGCGAGGTTTCCAATCTCTTCTAAAGTCAGGACGTTCCTGACCTCGCTCAAAGGCACGTCTTGCTCCTTTTCCTCTGCAACCTCTTCGTATCCGTCCAATCTATTTCGCTAGCCTCCGTAGGGTCCAAGAACCTGATCTGCTGCCTACTGGATGAGCCGTAGTCGGCAGGGGTTTCCCTATTGTACGGTGTGCGAAAGAAATCGTGAATGATACTGAGATTTTTAGGTTGGATGCCGCAGATCGGGTTTTCCGCAGCCTCTTAGGCTGCCGCTTCCGCCGGCACCGCCTTCCACTCTCGCAGATACAGACCATACATGGCCGCGCATCCGATCAGTGGCACCGCGAGTCCCGCCTTGAGGGTACCGAAATGATTCGACGAAACACCGACCATCCACGGAAGCAGCCCACCTCCGATGTTCGACATCGTGAACATGAAGGAACCAATCCGCGACGCCGTCGGCCCAAATTCCCGGGACAATAGCGAGATGGTAATGGGATACACGTACGAAAGGCCCAGTCCCGCGAGGCCAGCGCTCACGATCACCCCCCGCAGGCCGTGCGACAGAACCAGACCCGCCATACCCGCGCAAGCGACCAGTAATCCCGCCTGCACCAGGCGAATTTCGTCGCTCAGTCGCAACAGAAGAGGCGCCAGCCATCGCCCCAGCATGAGCGCGGCATAAAAGAATGACGGAGTCATAAGCGCCAGCGCCGGCGTCAGATTCCCCAGACTCTTGGCATAGGTTGCAACCCATCCGCCGAAACCGTTCTCGACGCCGACATATAAAAAAAACAACGCACCAAGGATGAGGACAACGCCGTGCCTCCATGGAATTGTCCAACCCTTTTTCTGGTGAGCACCCTCGGCCGCAGACGGTTCGACAATGGACGAGGGCATGGCTGCGATCCCAATCGCCACCAGAAGCGCGAAGCCAGCCACGGCCGCCAGAAAGAACGGAATCGTGTGACTCTTCGCTGCCGCTGCCACCAGAAAAGGACAAGCCACCGCACCTGCACTCCAGCAGAAGTTGAGCAGATTCAGCGTCGCGCTTCGCCGGCCCGGATTCACCTCCGCCACCAGCAAATTCGCCGCCGGAACTGCTAGCCCCATACCGCCTCCAGATGCCGCGATGCACAGGATTCCCATCATCTTCGGACCCGTCAGCAGCAATCCCACGCCCGCACTCATGAGCAGAAGTCCAGCCTTCATCGCGAATCGAAATCCCCAACGCGACACCAACACGCCCGAGAGCGCCACAGCCAAAGTCGAAGCCAGGTATTGGGCCGTAAACAGAGCGCCTGCTTGGGAATAGTTCAGCGACCAGCGCGCCGACAATGTCGGCAGCATGGGACCGAGAAGCACGGTCGCGATCCCAATTGGCACGAACGACGCGTACCCAGCGAGCGTTAGCGCTTTGGCGGAGATTGAGACGTTGGGTAGGTCAGACGGGGGCATCAATGGGCTGGCAGGCAATATCGCTACTATATCGGAACCTCGGCGCTACGAGGAGCCCGGGGCCTTCGCCGTGGATTCCCGCACCACCAACTCAGGCTCAATCGCGATTTCGGAAGGATAATCTTTCTTCCCCTCAATTCGTTCCAACAAACTCTGCGCCGCCACCTCTCCCATCCGGTTTAACGGTTGTCGCACCGTAGTTAAACTCGGAGTGTAAAAGGCAGCCCCCGGAATGTCATCGAATCCAATCACCGAGACATCTTGCGGAACGCGCAGTCCCTGTTCCTGTAAAGCTCGGATCGCGCCAATCGCCGATATGTCGTTGTAGGCAAACAGCGCCGTAAACGGCTTGCCGCGCGCCAGCAGTTGCTTGGCAAACGGATAACCCAACATGGGCGTCGGGTCATCCGTGTCGATCTGCACCGTCAACTCGGGATCAATCTTCATCCCGATCTGGGCGGCCACCTCGCAGATCGCGTCCCATCGATCCTTCGCGTCCGAACTCAAGGGATTGCCTTTCATAAAAGCGATGCGCTGGTGAGATAGATCCTTCAAGTGGTTCAGAGCCAAAACAGCTGCGTGTTCGTGATCGAGGATAATGTTGGTGACGCCCTTCAGCTTCTTGTGGCCGGCAATGGCAACCGTAGGCAGGAGCGGAGCTTCGTGCACGGTCGTGTCCACGGTGATGATGCCCTCCACTCCCCGCTCCGACAGCATTTGCGAGTATCGATTCAGCAACACGGGATCGTGCCGATGGACCACCGTCAGAAAGAAATAATCGCGCTGCCTCAGATACTGTTCAATGCCACTAATAATCGGCGAACTGTAGGAATCGCCAATCTCTTCCGCGATCACTCCGATCGTGTAGGTGCGTTTGTTGCGCAGAGTGCGGGCAAAAAAATTGGGCCGGTAGTTGAGTTCCTTGGCGGCCGCATGGATTCGGTTCTTGGTCTCTTGCGGAATGGAACGAGCCGACGGCGAATCGTTCAGAACTGCAGATACCGTGCCGGGAGTGAGTCCTATGTGTTGGGCGACGGCCTTCAGCGTAATCACGGCTGGCTTTTGGCCAGGTGTCTTGATTTGCCCCATGATCTGTTAAATCGTTTTAATCGCCAACGTCCAAAACTTTCCCGCAGATTATCTTACCAAATGCCAAAGCTTGTCAGTGATTCCACACACGTCCCGGCATCTGTAACGCTTTCGCACTTTCCAAGCGCGTTATGCCTTCGCGTAGCGTTGGCTGTTCGGTCGCGATCCGCTTAAGGCGAAGAACAGAATGTACAGGTAACAGATGACCGGCAGAAAGAACGCATGATGAATGCCAATCCGATCGGCAATCGCACCTTGCGCTACCGGGATGATGGCTCCCCCGACAATCGCCATGATCATGACTCCGGAACCGTCCCCCGTGAGCGGTCCAAGTTCGGCCACTCCCAAGGTGAAGATACTCGGGAACATGATGGAATTAAAGAAACCGACCAGGATGATGCTATACATGGCAAAATGCCCCGTTGTCAGCATCGAGATCGCAACCAGCGCCGCTGCGCAGATGGCGCAAATGCCAAGCAGCCCTCGAGTGCTCACCTTCTGCAAAATTGCGGAGCCGATGAAACGGCCTACCATTGCGCCGCCCCAGTAAAAAGCGACGAAGCTGGCCGCAACTTTTTCCGTCAGGCCGCCAATCTCAGGCTGGCCGAAGTAGTTCACCAGAAAGCTCCCGATGGAAACTTCCCCGCCGACATACACGAAGATGGCGATCGCGCCAAAGATCAGATTCGGGTGCCTCCAGATCGAGTCGTTCACTTTCTCGCCGACCTTGTGTTGAGCGTGTTCGATTTTGGGCAACTTAAAACCGCCGATGGCGGCGGCTAGTACTACCAACGCGATGCCCAAGCCCACATATGGCGTCTTGACGGTCGCAGCTTCATGCAAGCGGTAAGCTTGGAGGACATCGGGCGCCATTGCTCGGATTTCAGTCATAGTCTTCGGGGCCGCGCTTAGAATCAGCAGACCGCCGAAGAACGGCGCCAAGAAGGTACCCAGTGAGTTGAACGCTTGCGTCAGATTCAGCCGGCTCGAAGCCGTCTCCGGTTTCCCCAACACTGTGACGTAGGGATTCGCCGCCACTTGGAGGCAGGTGATTCCTGCGGCAAGAACGATCAACGCGCCCAGAAATAATGGATAGGAGGGAACGCTAGCCGCCGGCACGAACAGGAATGCGCCCAGCCCCATGGTGAGCAGACCAGCCACCATCGACCGCTGGTAGCCAATCCAATCAATGAGCCTGGCAGAAGGGATGGAGAAAAGGAAATAGGCTCCAAAAAACGCGAACTGAATCAGCATGACCTTGAAGTAGCTTAGATCAAAAATCGATTTCAGGTGGGGAACCAGAATGTCGTTCAAGCAGGTAAGAAATCCCCACATGAAGAAAAGCGTGGTCACCGTAGCCAGCGGAGCGCCGTAGCTTTGCCCCGTGCCGGGCGCCGTGCTTGTGGTAGTAGAAGTGTTGGGGGCCGCGATCGCCATGAGTGCAGTATCCACCCTTCAAAAAACTGTATGAATCTGAGATCGCGCCATCATAGCATCGCCAGAGCGCGGTTTTACGCATTTTCTTCCCGCCAGATCGAATTGGTACCCTACAAAATCGTTTCTCTAGCTTGACAATCGACCGCCCTTGCCGGAGACTGCATTGTTTCCACCGGTCGCGATTCCCGTCAGGCCACTACTCATGCGCAAATCTGTCTTCTTCGCAGTCGCCGCCTTGCTTTTTCTGGCCAGTCCAGCTGCAGTCCTTGGCCAACCCGACCTGTCATCCGTGGTCGTCTTCAGCGAATCTGGATTTCCAGCGGCGGACTCGGCCGGCCCCTCTCCACAGCAATTGACTGCAATTCTCCCTGGTTTTCAGTTGGCTGCGGCGGATCGCCTGCAAGGCGCCCTGGCCGCGCCCGCAACCCGCCTTCTGATCCTTCCCCACGGCTCGGCTTTTCCCGAGGAGGCATGGCCCGCCATCAAGCAGTTTCTTGACCGGGGAGGCAATCTTCTTGTGCTCGGCGGAAGGCCCTTCACTCGCGCCGCCTACCGCGATTCCAAAGGCTGGCATCTTCGCGACTACAGCGTCCGCTTCATCCGCCAGCTCATGATCGACCAATACCAGGAAACTCCCGGCGCCGCCGGCTTGCAATTCCAGCCCAATCCCGAGCTCACTCTGCAGCTTCCGGCGTTTGAGTGGAATCGAGCCTACAGCCCGGTGATTCGGTTAAGTGCAGTGGATCTTTACCACCGCGGCGGCGCCGCCGGCTCCATCGACGCGCGCCTCGACGCCCTCGCCTGGGGCGTCAAGAATGGCCGCAAGTTGTCGGCTCCTGTCGTCCAGATCGATCACTACCGAAACGGTTTCGATGGCGGCCGCTGGATTTTCGTAAATGCGGACCTGTCGAGCGACTTCTTCGAAAACGCAAGCCTCCTGCAATCCCTTGCGGAACGCGCCTTGCAGGGCGCAGAGGAATTTACGGTGCGCCCCGCGTTGCCACTTTACCTCCCCGGCGAGCCCGTAGAACTGCAAGTGCAATGGCACGCGGCACTGCAACCCAAAGCGCCAGTGTCCCTGAAGATCACTTCCTTCCCCGAAGCGCAACCTTCCAATCGATCAACAGTGACTGCAATGGCCAACCAGCCAATCGTGCTGCCCGCTCCCGAGGGCAGGGGACTTTACATCATCGAGGCGCAGTTGTTGGAAGGCGACCGCGTCCGTGCGATCTACCATTCCGCGTTCTGGATTCGCGACGAATCCTATCTGCGCTCTGCTCCGCGTCTCGGCGTCAACCATGACTATTTCGAACTTGATGGCCATCCCCTAGCCGTGGTCGGTACCACCTACATGTCCAGCGAAGTGCAGCGCCTCTACTTCGAGCATCCCAACGTGTACGTGTGGAACCAGGATCTCGCCCAGATTCACGACGCCGGACTGAACATGATCCGCACCGGCTGGTGGACCGGCTGGGACAAGTTCTGCGATGAAAACGGTCAGCCCTACGAGCGCACGCTGCGCACGCTTGAGGCCTATCTC
>Ga0187872_10004481_pt1 | contig 10511 bp, 9 predicted proteins | sample June2016WEW_16_4_FD_132973 | JGI IMG/M metagenome (GOLD analysis project Ga0187872, IMG submission 132973) | Peatland microbial communities from SPRUCE experiment site at the Marcell Experimental Forest, Minnesota, USA - June2016WEW_16_40 | ecosystem: Environmental > Terrestrial > Soil >...
AGATTGGCTGCCATAGGAAGGCTCCTCGCCACTTCTATTCATAGGACGATTTCTGAGTCTAAAAGGTTTGCGACTTGTGTTCTCTTGAGTTCAGGCATGGAGTCTCAGGGTTTACTTCGTCCCGAAAGCCAAGGACCCGAGCGTCTGCCATTTCTGCAACGAGCGCGCGATTCAGTATGGATTGACGCTGCCTAGCAGAGTGCCTTGCTGCCGTCAGTGCTCCGCGATTACTCGCCGATCGGGCGTGATTCCGCTTTAGTGCCGCCCGGCCAGCCGGTGCCGCGCATATAGCTCTGGGGACCCTCAAACACTGCCTCGACTCGCGTGATCTTGCCATCCACGAATTTGAAGATCTCAGTATTAAGAATTTCGTTCGGGTACCTCATGCCTTCGGGGTAAGGGACGGACCGGCCTTCAAAAGTCCAGCTCTCCACGTTGCCGCGCCGCATAAAGTCAAAGGTAGAGAACACGATCTGTCGCTTGGTGTCCACGATTGGGAAGTGGGCATCTTCATAACCGGTGATGAACGTGTAGGATTTTTGGTCAAGCTGCTTTCCACAGCCTAAGCCTAAGACGAAGAAACTGGGCGGAGGCGGGTTTCCATTTGCAAGTGGTGGAGATTTCATAACCGGGATTGGCGGGTTGTCGTTCGGCCCAAGGGCCGACAAGTTGCCATTTTCAAGTCGAATACAGGAATCCGCAAACGGCGCCAGCTCTCCGTCGTGGAAAGTGACCGCGCGCATATAGCCCAACGCCGCCTTCTTGAGCGCCTCGCGCGAAATCCGCGTGGATTCAGGCTCGATGCGGTTCATCGTCTCCATCCAGGTCGGATCCTTCGGTGGCATATTCTCGGTGCCCTGCGCGTGACGGTCCACGACGGTTTCAATTTCGGTGATCTTTCGGTTGACCACTTTCAAACGGATGGCGAGGAAATCCGGATAAGGCATTTCATGGTTTTCGATTATGGAAAGATAGGTCGCGACCCCGCCAGTCTCAGGATCGTAAACATCGTGGCGGTATTTACCGTACGAATTGAAGGTCACCCACAGGGCTTCGCCGAGGGGAATCTGCGCGCCATTTTCCGTGTAACGATAATGCGCCGCCACTGGCACAAGCGACGGATCGTGTTTCGAGAGCGCATCTAGATAGGTATCCATGACGCCCTTGAGACAGCCTTCGTCGCATCCCTCAGCTCTCTCCGCTGCTTTTACCTTCGTACCGTGAGAGAGCGCGATGAAAGCCAGGCTCACCACCAATATCCCCGCGGAATAGCCAACAAGGGACTTCAAACAAAATGCTCGTATTCGGACTGTGTGCATTGTTTCCTCGCCAGGTTAGTAGAAAGCTGTCATTGTTCGTTAATGCTTAGAGTTAGAGTTCAAGCTCATCCACGGACTATGCTCCGGCAGCCGGTCAGATATGGCTGAGCGCGAGCTGGGCGTGAATCGTTGGCAGGTGGTTGAACTGCACGACCGTATCCTCTGGGGAACGCTTGGCCAAATCAGCCGCCAGTGCGAGCCCGACACTCGTCCCTTGCAAAGGCTAATGCCAGCCCTGCTCCATACTGTACATCGCGGCCCACCGAAAGGGCGAGCGCTGTAGGGGCCTGCTGCATAATGTTGTGGCGGGAGCGACGAGGCTCGAACCCGCGACCTCTGCGTGACAGGCAGGCGTCAGTGCGCGGTAAACTTCGCCCATCCCGCCCGCACCGATAGCAGCGAGAATTTCAAAGGGCCCGAGGCGAGTGCCGGGGGAGCGTCATTTAGGGCTGCATTATACCTCCAGAACCATTAACGAAATCCGTTTCGATTCGACTCCCACACGCTTCCGCCAACTGGCTATTTCGGCCGGCCTTTGTAACCCTGCGCGATCATCTGAATCGTGTACACCTGCGCGGCGTTCGCAATCTGCTGCCCGTTCGCATCTTCCGCGCCCCGCGCGAGGATAAACAACGTCTTCTTGTCGCGGCCGCCGAAAGCGACGCTGATAATCGGCCGCGGCGTAGGTATCAGGCCGAGCCACGTGCCGTCGGTACCGATCACTTGCACCCCCGGATCGGTGCTCACGTAGACGCGGCCTTCGGCGTCGATGGTGCTACCGTCGCCAGCCGTTTTCGGTTGCAGTTGCGCGAAGTCGTGCTGGTTGGTGAGTGATCCATCCGGCTGCACATCGAACACTACGACCGTGCCGACGTTCGTCACGTACAGTTTCTTTTCATCGGGGCTGACAATGATCCCGTTCGTGCGCAAGTTGTCGCCATACTTCGTGACGACGCCCGTGGGGCTCGCATAAAACAGCCCGCCCATCGTGAAATAGGCTCCGCCCTTGCTGTCCGCGACCAGATCGTTCAGAACGCTCGGCATGCAGTCGAGGGTCTCGCCGCTGTAGCTGTCCGCCAGCAATTTGTGTTCTGGCGCAAGCTCCCAGATCGCCGCATGCAATCCGCGCTCGTCGATGAAGACAGTTCCCTTGGAACTGACGGAAACCGCGCCACCCGTGTGCGTTCCCGTATAGGCGATGGAAGGCTTGCCGTTCTTGTCGAGCTTAACGACGTCGCTCTTGTCGTTCTGTGCGATCAGCAGTCCGCCGTCGTTCGTCCCCACAATCCCGTCGCCATTGTTCCCGGCGTCCTGCCAGACGAACTTCCACTGCTGTCCCGCAGCGATAACGCCCGGAATAGCCGTCACGGAGTAGTCGCGCGGTCCCGGTCCCGGGCCGTTGAAGTTGATCCGAAATGGTTTGGGCGGATTCTTGCACGTCGCAACCTCGGCTGCGTAGCCGGGGTCGCTGGTCGACTGCAACGAGGGCGCCGGAGGATTTGCCGGCGCCGGCAGTAGCTTCGGAGCCTGGTTCTGTGCTGCAACCGCTATGGGGGCAAGCAGGCCCGCGACAATGGCGAGAATTCTCTTGGCTTTCATAAGTCCTCCTGTTTTCCAGGGCGCGGAGTATACCGGATTTCACGCTCCGCGAAGAGCTGCGGCCCGGAATCCGCCGTGGCGCTCGCGCCAACTCCCGATAAGTCCGCTTGTGGAAAGTGGAAGCTCCATTTGGAGCTTGCAGCCGATTGCGGGCGGATGACGGCGTACCTAAACTGCGCCGTCCCTTCCCGTCCCAGAGCATGCCTGACTTGCTGGTCTTCTTTGTAGTATTTGTAGTGATTGTCTCGATAGGAGCGGCTGTCTGTAAAATCAGTCAGCGACGACTCGCAAACTACTGTTGTTTTCGCTGCCCCCACCATAAGCTCGATTGTTATTCAAACCGTTGACTTTGCGGAGCCGGTCTTGGAGGCTGCCCGAGCGACGTTTGCCCTACTTTCCTCTCTGCTTTCTTTGGTCCGAAGATCGTTTCGAAGTAAGCGTTCGACCAACGCACCTGTTCGAGGAGTGCAATCTGTGCTGACGTGAAGCGATGATCGGAGAACAGAGGGCGGCAATACGGAAGGGAAGGACACGGGCAGAAATTCAGCAGTGATTGGCGGAGTTTGCGGGCCAGCGGTATGCGGCGACGCGAGTTCTGTCGCAGTCGGAGTCTGTCCCGGTGTTCTGGGGCAGCGCGAAAAGGCCTCGAACTCTCGGCTATTCTTTCCTTTTCCTGTTCCTGTTCGCATCCCGATGCGTCAATAGCAACCCCACCGATCCGAGAAGCAGGGTTAGAACGACTGTTGGAACTGTCGTTCGCAGGTAGCTCAGTTTCTCGGCCTCCTTTTCTGTCACATACCGCAGGTTGCTATGATTCACGTGGACTGGGACCACCTGTTTTGTTTCCATTACCGGAATGTCTGGGGCCGTAGTGTATATGTCGGTTTCCTCAGAGAATAGTTGGTATCCAACAATGAAAAACAACACCATGAAACAACCGATAAGAACCTTGCCACACTGGAAAAGTTGACCAGTCGTAACTCTCGCCCCATAGGTTATCCATAGATACACTTCTGAACTTCTGACCACAACTTACGGACAGCCGCTCTTGCGTTCGAAGATCGGCGTTACTGTTGTTGTAGTCTCAGTTAGAGCCACTTTTGCGGGTGACCCGAAACCAGCTCCGAGCATTGCACCCCCACCAGTGATCACCCTCCCCTTGTTGTCCTTCCCGGCAAATGTATCGCCGTTTACTGTGTCACGCCAACAACCCGGTCGCTTGAGTCTACGAATGCTGGGCAACCCAGGCCGCGGGAGTAAGGTCTGGTAGGCGCTGGATCGGGTGATCAGCGATCCTGGCCATGTGATTCTCGCAATCGGCAGCGGTGATCACAAGCCTCCCCTGAGACTGTTTGGCAAGTTCGTCTTCTACGTCGGCTACCGCGACCGCACGGCAAAGACGCTAGATCCAACAGCCGAACTTTGATCGACAACGAGGAGCACCTGCATTAGCTCGAAGGGAGGAGATCCGTGCCGGGACCACCGTGCGGCTTTCGTTAGCGTTCGATTTCAAATACGGGTCCTCCGTTTACGTCCCATCGACGCCCGTGATTCGCCTCGGTGTTCTTTCCCTTTGCCAGACCCCGGAGATTGTTTGAAGCGTTTTTCAAACCAATGATGAGCGTATGGTTCGGTGTTAAACGCACCGACTTCGACGTAGCCAGAGCCTCTGTATAAGGCGATCGCTTCCTTCAGGGTTCGGTTCGTCTCCAGTCGAAGGAGACGAATGCCCCTTTTAGAGGCCAAGCGCTCCAACTCACTCAGCATCCGCCGTCCGACTCCCAAGCCACGAACTGCCGGTGCAATCCACATTCTCTTAAGCTCGGCAGATTGCTTTTCGGCAAATTTTAGGGCTCCGCAGCCGACCGGCTGGCCACGCAACCGCGCGATGACCAAGGCACCGCGAGGCCGCACGAGTTCGTGTGCATCCGCGGATATGCTTCGAGCCGGGTCGAAACCGGCTTCGAAACGAGCATTCAGTTCAGCAAAATACTGTTCGAAGCACCATATGGCGTCAGCACTGGTGGGATCCTCAGTTTCAAAGCGAACCATAGAGGCCTGGAGTAGACGCTCCACCTGCCCCATTGCGGAAGTGAGCTGCTTGCGCTGTTTATCCGTTAGGATTTCAAGAATGTGAACTGCAAGATCGTCGGAGCGCCTATCGAGCTCAGCACGTTCACGTAGTCCTGCTTTGGTAAGGTGAGCACGCCGCACTCTACCGTCCTGCTTGGTAGAGCGAACCGTTACGAGGCCCTGTTTCTCCAAGGAGCCCATGACGCGGGTGAGGTAACCGGAATCAAGGCTCAGGCGCGCCCGGAGCGTCCGCAGTTCCTCCCCATTCGGGCCAATCTCCCAAATCAACCGGGATTCATTCATAGGGCGTTTCCGGTGAAGGAAGCGGTCGTGCACGGCGCCGATTCGCTCGGCGACCGTTCGATTAAAGCTCCTAACCCGTAATATGGCGGCTCCGTCCATTCCCTGACTATAGTCAGAGACTCTTTGGAAGGCAACTGGCTCGATCGGCGTCTGGCTTACAAGTGGCCTGAATCCGGATCGGACTCTTTTGTGGAACATTGGAGCAGGCCCATAAGTCACCTTTGGAATTTCTCTCACGACATCTACGCGCTGATTGGGGCGATCTCTGCCACGACGACAAGACTGAAAATGAATTGCGCCTTAAATACGGGTTCCGATTGATGAGTAGCTATCTGGTTACCGACACAGAAAAGCTCTGGGTCATCACCGAAGCAGACCGCTCGGTGACCACTTTGCTCCTGCCGGTGGAATACTGAAGAGGTTTCAACGAGAAAGCGTGAGATGTGCCCAACTGTTTTCAGCAAACACAAAGGTTTAGTCGTTCATTATGTGGAATTAATGAGGATCTTTCGCACTTTAGGAGATTCCTCCTTCGCCAGTCTTTCGTTGTTGCTTGAGGCCAGCAAATTACTCAGTTGTTGCACTCAACCTTGCGAAAGCTCGCACCGGAAAGCTCCCCATGCCTCTGATCTTGACGGGCACGGCAGTGAACTTAAAACCTGCGACTGGAAGCTCATGGAGATTGCAAAGGTGCTCGACGATTGGGATCCCGGCGGCTAGAAGTGCCGTATGCACCGGGCGCGCACCGCCAGAGGTATCATCGATATTCAGCGAGTCGATTCCGACCAGCACGGCACCTTGTTCCTTGAGGAAAAGCGCAGCCGCTCCCGTCAGGAATGAATGCCCCTTGAAGTATTGGTCGGTTGCCCAATGCTTCGCCCATCCGGTCTGCACGAGAACTGCTTTGCCCCTCACATCAATCGGAACAAAGGTCTGTCGATCAACTGCCCGGCCAGACATGCCTTCGGCGCGCACGACCACGGCCTCCAGCTCCGCAAGACCTGACAGATCGAGCTCGGAAATGTCCTTGCCCTCCTGAAAGCGATGAAAGGGACTATCACGGTACGTGCCAGTGTTCTCTGATTTCTTCAATGGTCGGCAAAGGCCTTGCTACAAGGGATTCACTGGTCATAGAAATGCACTCACCCAAGGCGCGACCAGGGAGGTTTGCACGATCAGCAAAAGGATCCAGCAAGAAAACACTACGCCATGGATATGAACCAGCAGGTTGGGCAGCGAAGCTTCGAATACCCCGGCCAGATAGTAGCTGCGCGCGAAACCCACAGAGACCGAAGCGAGAATCAGCACAGCCATGCCGGAGGAAAAGAGATTGTCGAAGCGGTCGGCGCGCTGGCGGCGGCCTACTCCGGTCGCCATAATTCCTCCTAAACGAAGCGAATTGAGTGCCCCACGCCAGCCACGTTGCACGACAGGCAGTGGCGCTCGCGCGCAGTGTAGTTCAACTCTCTCGTAATGCGACGATCGGGTTCACCCTGGCCGCGCCGTTCAAGATCACGTCGCCGAAGCCTCCACAGTCGTTCTCATATCCGTACGGGACAAGCGCCTCGAAGTGTTACTGCAGGTGCGAGAGGTTGGCTTCCGGGACTTCACTTTCTTCGTAAGCGTAGTCCTCGGTGGCATAGCACTTGATGTCTTCGTTCACCCCTTCATCGCCTGAGCCGTCAAAGTGCACGGCCACAAACGTGATTCCCGCTTCCGTTAATCGGTCACATTCGGCGAGGATGGCCGCCTTGGCTGCGGCTTCCTCAGGTGGAAGTACTTTTTCGGCATTTGATAGTTCGCGTTCCATAGAATTGTCCTTTCAACATCGGAACTGCGCTGCCCCCAGACGTTGGGTACTCCTCGAGTCATTGAAACGCGGTGTCTAAGCTTTGGAATCTTCACTGCCCGTCTGGGTATCGCCGTTCAGGTTCGTGACAAACGATGATTTGCGGATCGGGGGTGTCGGAGATGATCAAGAAGTCAGATGCCTTTGGCCAGCTCCTCAACTTCCGGCTTGCCGGTTATCCGCCTATCAATCAACCACTCGGACCGGAATTGGAAAGGTAGCGGCGATCCACGCTTTGTTTCCGATCAAGGTGACGACCATAAACCGCTACTGCCGCTTTCACAGCCGTTAAAGGCTACGTAGCTCGTGGTCTCTAAGGAGCTGCGGAGGAACAAATTTTACTTAATTCAAACGGCGTTACGACCATTTCCTTGGTCGGAACCGCTGGTTGCGCGATTGCGCTTACGGCCAAGCCGATCCCGGCAATGAGAGAAGTTATGGTGAGGAGGCGGAGGTGCATGTGTTTTTATCTCCAGTAATCATACGCAAGAAGTCTGCTGGCGGATGATAACGAGATACGCCATGCGAGCTCTATAAATATTGGCGCGCGCTCTTTGAACACGTATAACAATTTCATTTTAAAATAAGTTCACGAATCAATTCAGTGCCCAGAACTTTTCTGTATTCATTCCGGACCACTCTGGCTTTGTTCTGAACCTCGGTGCTACCGATTACTTTCTTGGCCACTGCTTCTAGCTCGATGCCTTTATCTAAAGCCGCCATGTTTTTATAAGTGATCCAGAGAATTATATTGGGCTGATCCGGTGATTTTGGAGTGGCCCTGAAGACCTTGTAATCGATGATTAGCCCAGCTTTCTTCATGGCTTCCATGGTCGGCTTCCATGTCGAATTTAGCCAATCGATGTACTCTTCAAAATGCCCGTACTCAACTCCTATGTAGTCCTCCTCAGTCACCGGGCCATCAGTATACGCGCGGTCATCATCTTGCTGGGCACGTGCATTAAGCGAAAGTGAGGAAGCTGCGAGACACATGGATAAGATAATAGTCTTAATCATTTTCTCTTCTCCTGTTGTGATATATCTCTACTCGGCTAACACCCGGATTAACCTGACCTGTCCCGAGTGCGCCATGACATTGTTTACAGCTGATAACCTTAACAGGGGCATCTTTCCAAAATGCCATTCTCTGACTATAGTCAGAGAATGGCACAAAATCAAGTCGATTTGGTTCGGCGCTTCAACCGCGTCGTTACTCAGCGAATCGGCGCGCTGGACGATGCCTATCTTTCTCGTGGACGCTCGCTGGGGTTGTCGCGCCTGCTGTGGGAAATTGAGCCGGCTGGGTCTGAGGTGAGGCTGCTGCGCGCCCGTCTTGGCCTGGACTCGGCTATCACGTTGCCGATGACGGAAGACACCGCACGTATACCCCGAATTTGTCCAAGCGCGGCGCTACCTGGCACAGGCTTCTCAGCAGGTGGAGTTGTGTCCGGCTGCCATCGCCGAGGTCGAGAAAATAAACTCTTGGGAAACTCTTTCCTTAGCCAAAGGGCAGCTAGGCCATGTTTACGCCGTTCAGGGCAAAAGACAAGAGGCGCTGGAAATCGCTGACAAATTGCGGCGGCGTTCCATGCAACAATATAAGGATCCTTTTATCTCACCAGAATCTACGCGGTCCTCGGAGAGAAAGACCTGGCCTTCGTCTGGCTGCAGAAGGCCTGCGAACCACTCGCCAGCTATGCTTTCCATACACCAGGGTCCGGATTATGATCGCCTCCGCTCCGATCCGCGCTTTCAAGACTTGATTCACCGCGTGAGCTTACCGGTTTCGAACTCGCGCCACCCTCCAGGCCGGGATTCTCGCCTTTCGGCATCAACTCCTGCTCCTCCAGCGTTCCTGCAGTGGTCGTCGCCTTCGATGAGATTGCGCTGACCGGCTTCCGTGGGCTTAGTTCTCACGGAGCGGTTGGCGGTCCGCGTGGGTTAACGTCGAGCCGGAGGTCACCATCGCGTGGCATCGCCACGGCGGGAATCCGCGTGCGATGCGCGAATATCATGTTGGGTTATGGGAGCGTGAAGACGAACACGCTGTCCGTGGCGACGATGGCCACATACTGCTTGCCGCTCTGGCCTTGGTATGTCATCGGATTTGCGTTGGGCTGCCTGCCGAGATTCGTGACCCAGAGTTCCTTGCCCGTTTTCGAATCAAAGGCACGGAAGCGATTGTCCGTGGTCGCACCGATGAAGACCAATCCACCCGCGGTCGCGATGGGACCGGCGATGCCGACGTTTCCAGTGTTCTGCTTGCCTTCCGGCAAGCCTTCGGTGATGCCGAGCGTGGTTTGCCAGGCGATGTCGCCCGTGTTCGCATCGACTGCAATCAGACGGCCCCACGGCGGTTTCTGGCACGGCCAGTTTCCGATTACTTTGCCATTCGCATCCTTCATCGTGGCGCTGAAGCTGGCGTACGGGCCCGGTCCTAAGACGCTCGCCCTGTCGTAAGTCTGAGTCGAGCCTTCGGTGCCGCGACCGTAGTTCTGGTTTCCTTTTTTCTTCTCCATCCAGCCGATCAGGGACATGTCGCTCGATTGGACGAAGACGTAGCTCGTTGTCGGATCCGTAGCGACCCCGCCCCAATTGGTGCCTCCCGTTCCTCCGGGGAATTGAATCGTGGTTTTGGGGGGCGTGCCGTCTTCGTGGTAGAGCCACGCGGTGAAAGGCCCTGCATTGTACAAAGTGCCACCACTCTTCTGGAGCAAATCCTGGCAAGCTTTCGCATGCTCGGGAGTCGTATCCTCGGCGGTGACGATGTCCTCAGACTTGTAGCTGTTTCGACCCAGCGGCGGCGGTTTCAGAGGGAACGGCTCGGTGGGCGAATACCACTCGCCCGGCACGTCGCCCTTGGGAACCGGGCGCTCTTCGACTCCGAATACCGGCTTGCCGGTGTCGCGGTTCAGGATGAACATCAAGCCGGTCTTGCCAATCGCAACGAGCGCGGGAATCTTTTTCCCCTTCTGCACGATGTCAACGAAACCCGCGCCTGGCGGCAGATCCTGATCCCACAAATCGTGGTGAATCGTCTGGAAATACCACTTCAGCTTCCCGGTATCGGCATCGACAGCGACGATGGAATTGCCAAACAGGTTGGCGCCGGGGCGATCTCCGCCGTAATAGTTGGGGGAAGGCCCCCCGATGGGCATGTAGAGGAGGTTTCGCTTTTCATCGACGGTCATGTACCAGCCCCAGACATTCGTTCCGGAGCGGCCCTTCCAACCATCGTCCAGCCACGTTTCATGGCCGACTTCACCCGGCTGAGGAACCGAGTGGAAAGTCCAAAGAAGCGCGCCAGTGCGCGCATCGAGTGCACGCGTATCGCCCGGAGGCCCGACGGGCAGTTCACCGACGCTCGC
>Ga0187872_10004486_pt1 | contig 10504 bp, 5 predicted proteins | sample June2016WEW_16_4_FD_132973 | JGI IMG/M metagenome (GOLD analysis project Ga0187872, IMG submission 132973) | Peatland microbial communities from SPRUCE experiment site at the Marcell Experimental Forest, Minnesota, USA - June2016WEW_16_40 | ecosystem: Environmental > Terrestrial > Soil >...
CCGGCGCGGCCGGGGTCGCGGATGCGTCGGCTGCGCGCGTAGTCGGGTCAGGATTGCCCGGGAGTTCGGAGCGGTCGCAACCAATGGGCATGTATTCGTCGGTGCCTTCGTATCCCTGAGCCGAGCTGATCGCAGTCGTCAGCACCGGCGCGCCTTCCGTGTCCCACCAGGCGTCTTCCGCCATCGCGACGCCGGATGCGCCAATGCCTCCCAGAATGATCGCGAACACGAGCCACAATGCACTGCGTGTTCGACAGCGGCTGAGCGCGGCAGCCACGAAAAATGCGAACGCGAGGTCAAGTATGTCGAGCCATCGCCAGGGGAACTGCACGAATCTCAGTTCTGGCAGACCGCGCCAGAGAACGGCGGTCAGCGGAAACATCAGGAGTGCGGATGCGGCTGCCAGCGCGAACAGAACCCACCAGAGTTCGCGGAAGTCTCGCCGCTTTTTCGCGGCGAAAACCGCAGCGATGGCGGTGACAAGCATCAGCCCGAGCGCCACGGCCGAGACCTTCCAATTGAAAATCACAAATTCGGGATCGTTTGCGTGCGTGAACAGGAAATTTTGGGCCGGGCGGACCTCATCCGACAAAATAAGGTTGATCTGCACCCAGCGCTGTTCCCGGGCGGCGGGCAAGATGTAGAAGGCCGCGAGGCCGAAGCCGGCGGCCATACCCATCGCACCTGTCAATGCGGGACGCAGGCGGGCGCGCAGGACGCATCCGACTGCAATGATCAGCGCGAGCGAGTACGTCGCGATGACGCCCACCGGAGCGTTCGCGAGCCAGATCGCGGCAAAGATGACGCCGAGTACCGGAACATCACTCCATCCCTCGCGCCATCCGTTGCGGATGACGCGCAGCGCCGCCCATATCAGCAGCGGGAGAAGCGCGGCAGCCATCAACTCGGCGAAATCGCTGCGGTAATAGACGATCACCAGATGGTAGGGATTCACCGCGTACAGGACGGCCGCCACGGCCGCCTGCGGGCCGGAGAGGCATTCGCGCGCGAGTTTCCACATCGCCATCCCTGCCGCGATCAGCGTGAGCCAGATGAGAGTCGCCGGCACCATCTTCCAGGGCAGCACGGAACCAAGCGCCGCGCCGGCGGTCCAGGATAACGGCGGGTAAAAGACAAATCGTGGCTCGCCGAATCCCCAATTTGCCCACTCGGCCCATCGAGGATAGAGAACTCCTTCGCGCCACTGGCCCGCCACGTCGATCCACGAGGCGAGATGGAACAGGAAGTCGTGACCCGAAGCGTCGCCGCGAAAGGGCATCGGCGAAATTACGGCAGTCGCTGCGAGCGCAACGAAGAGCAGCGCATACAAGCGCCACGATGCGACATCCGAGCCCGCCTGGCGCGCTCCTTCTCTTGTCGGCTGAATCAAAGTAGGATTCCGTCCCCGAATGCCTGGCCGGTCGAGAATACAGAAAATCCGCGCGCCTTGCCACGCGCCGTTCGAACGGCTACATTGTTTTGGATCGGTTCAGTCGCACCGAAAGGACCGTGCCGGGAGAGTTTTGTAAGCCGGCAGCGCACCTGACCAGGGATGACGAAGGAAGAACAGAGACTGCAAGCCAGCGTCGAGCGGGAAGTCCACTGGAAACGCTGGGGACCATATCTCTCCGAAAGGCAATGGGGCACGGTCCGCGAGGATTACAGCGCGGACGGCGACGCGTGGAACTACCTCCCGCACGACCACGCCCGCTCGCGCGCCTACCGCTGGGGCGAGGACGGCATCGCCGGGATCTGCGACCGTCACCAGCACATCTGCTTCGCCCTGGCCCTCTGGAACGAGAAGGACCCGATCCTCAAGGAACGCCTCTTCGGCCTGACCAATCTCGAAGGGAACCATGGCGAGGATGTGAAGGAGTATTACTACTATCTCGACGCTACGCCGACCAGCTCTTATCTGAAGTTCCTCTACAAGTATCCGCAGGGGGCGTTTCCCTACGATTTGCTCGTGGCGGAGAACAAGAAGCGCACCCGCTACGATCCCGAGTACGAGCTGATCGACACCGGCATATTCCGCGAGAACCGCTATTTCGACGTGTTCGTGGAATACGCGAAGGCCACCGCCGAAGACATCCTGATTCGCATCACCGCCTGGAACCGTGGGCCCGAACCGTCGCGGCTGCGCATTCTCCCGACCCTGTGGTTCCGCAACCGATGGAGCTGGGGCGATCCCTACGACATGCCGCAGGCCGCGCAGATCGACAGTCCGGCCGGGACGAGGCTCGCCGAACTCTCCGACTATCACTACGGCAAGCGATGGTTGCTGATCGAAGGCGAGCCGGAGTTGCTCTTCACGAATAACGAGACGAATACCGAGCGGCTCTACAAGGAGAAGAACCGCACGCCCTTCGTCAAAGATGCCTTTCACCGGTACGTGATCAACGGCGAACGAGCCGCGGTGAATACCGCCGCGAAGGGGACGAAAGCGGCCGCGCACTGCGTCTGGGAGGTTCCGGCGGGGAAGAGCTGGACGCTCCGCCTGCGGCTGATGGACCGCAACCCTGCGGCGGGTTCCGCATCTGCCGCGGAATTTTTCGGCCCGGCCTTCGATGCCGTTTTCTCCGACCGCCGGAACGATGCGGATGAGTTCTATGCGGAGCGGGCAGGCCCAAAACTGAGCGAGGACGCACGCCTGGTCCAGCGACAGGCGTTCGCCGGGCTGCTGTGGAGCAAGCAGAGCTACCACTACGACGTCAGCCGCTGGCTCGCCGGCGACCCAACCCAACCCGCGCCCGATCCGAAGCGAAGGTTCGGCCGCAACCACGATTGGACCCACCTCTACAATTCCGATGTGATTCTCATGCCGGACAAGTGGGAATACCCGTGGTACGCAGCCTGGGATCTGGCTTTCCACTGTGTGGCGATGGCGCTGATCGATCCGCAGTTCGCGAAGGAGCAGTTGATTCTGTTCATGCGCGAATGGTACATGCACCCGAGCGGCAAGCTTCCCGCCTACGAGTGGAATTTCTCGGACGTCAATCCGCCGGTGTTTGCCTGGGCGGCTTGGCGCGTGTACAAGATCGAGGGCCGCGTTCGCGGAAAACCCGATCGCAACTTCCTCGAGCGCGTCTTTCATAAACTGCTGATCAACTTCACCTGGTGGGTAAATCGGAAGGACCCGGACGGGAAGAACGTCTTTCAGGGCGGTTTTCTCGGCCTCGACAACATCGGCCTCTTTGATCGCTCGAGGCCCATCGGCGACGCTAGTTTCATCGAGCAATCGGATGGAACGAGCTGGATGGCGATGTATTGCTTGGACATGCTCGCGATGGCCCTGGAGTTGGCCCACGAAGATCCGGCGTACGAGGACGTGGCCAGCAAGTTTTTCGAGCATTTCGTTTACATCTCGCAGGCGATGAACGATATGGGCGGTGAGGGCATTGGATTGTGGAACGAGGAGGACGGCTTTTACTACGACGTCCTCCACTTCGGCGACGGTCAGCATACTCAGGTGAAGGTACGCTCGATCGTGGGTCTCATTCCGCTTTTTGCCGTCGAAACATTCGAGCCGGAGGATCTGGAGAACCTGCCTTCTTTTTCCCGCCGGATGCGCTGGTTCCTCGATCATCACCCCGACGTGGGCGAGCACGTGGACATGAGCCGCCGGACGGAGCGCGGCGCGCGGCTCCTGCTCACCATCGCCAATCGCAAGAAACTCGAACGCATATACCGCTACGTGTTCGACGAAAACGAATTCCTATCGCCTCATGGTGTCCGCGCGCTTTCGAAGTTCCACAAGGATCATCCGTTCATGCTCTCGATCGACGGGCAATCTCACTCGGTCGACTACGAACCTGCCGAATCCACCTCAGATCTTTTCGGCGGCAATTCGAACTGGCGCGGCCCCGTCTGGTTCCCGATAAACTTCCTCCTGATAGAGTCCATCCAGCGCGTTCACTATTACTACGGCGATGAGTTTCAGGTGGAATTCCCTTCAGGATCGGGGCGGAAGAGCAACCTCTGGGACGCGACGAGCGAGCTCTCTCGCCGCCTTTCGCGGATTTTTCTCCGGCGCGACGGTCGCCGCGCCGTCTACGCCGATACCGCCCTCTTTCAAGACGATCCGCTGTGGCGCGACCTGATTCTCTTCTACGAGTACTTCCACGGCGAGACGGGTGCGGGACTCGGCGCGAATCATCAGACGGGGTGGACGGCGCTGGTCGCCAAACTCCTTGAGCAGAGCGGGGAATAACTTTGCGGTTGGCGGCGCCGTTTTCTCTCTTGCGTAGGGGCGGGTTTGAAACCCGTCCGCACTATCGCGCCTCCGACATCTCCACGAGCTCGATTAGAGCTTTTCTGTCATGGGCGATCGGCACGAGAAAGAAATTCACGCGCGTGCCATCCGCGCCCGCACGCGTCGCGGGATAGACTGGCTCGAGGCCGAATCGCGTGCGGAGAATGCCCGTCGCGCGGTCCACATCGCTGACGTTGATTTCAACCTGCTGAATTCCTTCGCCGAATCGCTGTAGGTACCGCGCGATCGCTCCCGAGCCGGAAGGATCACGTGTCGTCAGGATATCGAGCGCGGCATCCTCGAAGTGCAGCTCGAACTCCCTGGCGTCCTGGTCCGGCGGGACGTCGGCAAGGCGCGGCGAGGCGTTCGCAGCTCGGATTTTGTCAAAATTTTTGGCCTGGACGGCGATTCCAACAGTGATGCCGGACGGGACGGGGCCGAGCTGCCGCGGCGCCATCTCGCGAAACTCCGGATCGGTTTTCCATTGGTTGAGCGGTGCCAGGCATAGATCGAATCCCTCCCGGTAGAGATGGCGCGCTGCCCCCAGCCTCACGTCCGGGTCGGGATCGGCCAGCTTGTGAATCCACCGGGCGATATCGTGGGCTTCGGCCATGCCGCGCGACGGTCAGGGAGTAGCGTGCGAAGGGGGCAGGGCGTTGGCGTTGGAGAGTGTGACGTAGGCCGTCTGCCCGGGGCGCACCGTCACCGGCACGTCCCACCGCGACCTCGCATCGCCTACTTCGGCGGCGACATCGAGCGTGCTGAGCCAGTAGGTTCCGGGCGAGACGCCACGCAGGAATCCCTGTCCCTGAAGATTGGTTTCCGTGCGCGCGACGAGATACTTTGACTGCGCCAGATTGAGCGCGCGCCGGTGAATCTCCGGAAATCGTCTGGCTGCCAGCTCACTCCATTTCGAGCCGGGGTCGATCTCCACGAGGTCGAGATCGATGCCGTCCACGGTCTGCGGGTTCTGCTCGATGTACTTGCGGATCGCATCCTTGTATTCCGCCAAAAGCTTTTCGTATTTTGCGGGGTCTTTGACTTTGTCGGCAGGTTTGAACTTCGGCTTCGGAAAAGCGGCGGATTTATCGCCCATATTCCTTTCCATGTAGGCCCGGTAAAATTCCGGCACGTCCATAACATCGGCCACGTGCAGCTTGTGGATGAAATCTTCGCCCGAAAGGGAAAGCCAGTGGTTCTTCTTCATCCACGCTTTTAGTTCCGGCGAAACATCGAGCTTGTCGATAAACGCATCCATGTCCGGCGCGGGGAAAGCGGTACCCGCTTCCTGGTCGATGCCTTCAAAGCTCTTGCTGAGAAGATAGAAAGGGAACCCGCGCACAGGTTCTTCAAGGCCGCCCGAGGGAGTGGCGCGTGCAACAAACTCGACCGAGCCTCCCTGCGCGGCAACGCGAGGCGCGAATGCCGTCGCTGCCGCAAACAGGAAAATCGCCACGCCGTGTGTGCGTTTCATGCCGCTCATCGTAGCAGAAGGATGCGCGGGTCGATACGGTTGGGTCCAGTTGGTTAATGCTGGGGTGGAATTAGTCAGACGGCGAGAAAGACGCCGCGAAGTGCAGGTCAATACAGCGCGAACGTGACCTCGATGATTTCCCGTACCGCCGCGGGCTTTCCATCCGGGCCGCGCGCGGGCGTAAGCCGCCAGGTGCGAACCGCTGACATGGCCTTTTCGTCAAGGCCGAAACCGAGGCCTTTCGCAAGGTGAACGTCCGTCACGCGGCCATCCGCGGTAACCACGGCCACAAGCTCGACAACACCCTGGACCTTCACCTTCATCGCCTCATCGCTGTAGTCGGCGCGGGGGCAATAGAGGCATACAGGCACGCCGTAGCCGCCCGTCCCGGCGCTGGGGAAGCCTCCGCCGACGCCGTACTGCTCGCCTGGGCCCAGTCCGTTGCCGTTGCCGTTGCCGATGCCATTGCCGCGGCCCTGGCCCATGGAATCGTTGTTCGTCTTGCCGTTGGGATCGCCCCAGTTGTTCATATTGACATTGGGCAAGTTGAGGTTCGGGTTCCCGAGGAGCGTGGGCTCGAAGGCGATCTGCGGGTGCTCGGGCGGCTTCACCATGGGCCGCGCGATCTGCGTGTAGGAGAACTTGGGCAGGCGGCCCTTTGCTGCGGGAGCGTTGTCGTGCTGTCCGCCGCCCCCTCCGGCCTTCTTGGCTGCGGGTGCGAGCTTCTGCAAATATGGCGAAATGGTGCTGTCGATCGGCGTCATGTCGATGGGGCCCGCATTCGTTGTGTGCGGCGCGAGCCACTCGGGAAGCAGCAGGGGCAGGAGTATGATCAACCCGATCGCGAGCACATGGAACGCAACGGATAGTCCCTGAACCCACGAGAACTGAGTGTTCTTCGACCAGATTTCCGGCACGGCGACCGGCTGGCTCGTCGTCTTGAGGGGCGGCAGCTTCGGCGGCGCGATCCAGTCGCGTAGGTTCCGCCAGAGGCTGGGTTCCTCGTGCCAGTCCACGAGCAAGCCCGACTTCACATTACCGCGCGGACCCGAATGGAAGAACTCCCTGACGTTTTCGCCGAAGCCCGCGCCGAATTCCGGCATCGCAAACGACGTCGATGTGCCCGGATGGATCTTCGCAGGGCGCTCCGTGAGGAAGTCCTTCAGGTTCGAAAACAGGCTTCGAATAGACGATTCATGGGTGGGCGAGGGTAGACGGCCGAGCCGGAGAGTCGGTTCGCTGGTCGAGCGGCCCACGTCGTCGAGTCTGGCACCAAAATCCGACATTCGAGCTGCCTTGGCCCCTTTGGCTTTTTGGCCCCTCGCCGCAGGATACCAAATGTTAGACGCTTCTCCGCTGAAAAGGATGTATGCCCTTGCCTACGGCTGACACGCTTTCCAATTCATTGTAACATTACGGTGGGTGACCGCAAATTCCGTTTCCACCGCACACGCTTTAGCACAGGAAATCATACCCGCGCCACAAATGCCTGAGGCGAACGGGTTTGGAAGAAAGGGTTTTTCAATCCCCGAGGATGGCGAAAACCATCGACTTAAAAAGCACTCTGAACTTGCCTAAGACCGACTTTCCCATGAAGGCGCGGCTGCCCGAGCGCGAACCCGAGCAACTGGCCGCCTGGGAGGCGGAGGGCCTTTACCGCCGCATCCTGGAATCCCGCGCCGGCGCGCCCCTGTTTGTCCTGCACGACGGGCCTCCCTACCCGACGGGTGAAATCCATCTCGGCACCGGGCTGAATAAAGTCTTGAAAGACATGATCGTGAAGTCGAAGACGATGGCGGGTTTCCGTTCCCCCTATGTTCCGGGGTGGGACTGCCACGGTCTCCCCATCGAAACGCAGGTCGAGAAGAAGTTGGGTGGGAAGACGACCAAGGTCGACCCAGCTCAATTCCGCCGGATGTGCCGTGAATTCGCCGCCGAGTTCGTGGAGGCCCACAAGCGCGATTTCAAGCGCCTCGGCGTCTTCGGGCGGTGGGACAAACCGTACCTCACGATGGACCCGAGCCAGGAAGCGTGTATCGCAGAGGCGTTTCTCGATTTCCTCGAAAAGGGATACGTCTACCGAGGACTGAAGCCTGTCTACTGGTGCATCCACGATCGCACCGCGCTCGCCGAAGCCGAAGTCGAATACGAGGATCACACCAGCCCCTCGATCTGGGTAAAATTTCCAGTGGTTGCGAATCAGAAATCGAGCAAACTCGGCGAAGGCGTGAGCGCGCTCATCTGGACGACAACCCCATGGACTCTTCCGGCGAACCGTGCCCTCGCGTTCCATCCCGACTTCGAATACGTCATCGCCGAAACCTCGGCAGGGAAGCTTCTGCTCGCCAGAGAACGCTTGAACGCCGTTGCGACGGAACTGAAACTCGATGCGAGCAACATCCACGGCTCCTGGAAGGGCAAAGATTTCGAAGGCATCGAGTTCCAGCATCCGTTTCTTGAACTGCGCGTGCCCGGCGTATTGGCCGACTACGTCACGCTCGATCAGGGCAGCGGCATCGTCCACACGGCGCCCGGCCATGGCGCCGACGACTTCCGCACGGGGCAGAAGTACGGCCTCGAAGCATACGCGCCTCAGGACGACGATGGCCGCTTCACCGAAGGCCTGCCGGAATACAAGGGCAAGACCGTATGGGAGGCCAATCCGATCGTCATCGAGTTGCTGAAGAAGCGCGGAATGCTCGTCGGCGAAAGCAAGCTCACCCACAGCTATCCACACTGCTGGCGCTGCCACAACCCGGTGATTTTCCGCGCGACCGAGCAGTGGTTCATCGGCCTCGACCAGAAAAATCTCCGCAGCCGCGCGCTCGAGGAGATCAACAAAGTCAAATGGCTGCCCGAGTGGGGCCGCGAGCGCATGCGCGAAATGGTCGCGGATCGTCCGGACTGGTGCATTTCGCGGCAGCGCTTCTGGGGCGTGCCGCTGATCGTTTTCTACTGCGACGCGTGCGGAAAGCGCCTCGAGGATTTTCAGGCGCTGCGGCACGTGCTGCCGTTCTTCGAGCGCGAAGGAGCGGACGCCTGGTACACGCACTCCGCCGAGGAGCTTTTGCCTCCGGGCACGAAATGCTCGTGCGGCGCAGCGAAGTGGCGCAAGGAAAACGACATCCTCGACGTCTGGTTCGACTCCGGCTCGACGCATCTCGCCGTCCTCAAGGAAAGCGAAGGCCTCAAGTGGCCCGCGGATGTTTACCTCGAAGGGCCGGACCAGTTCCGCGGCTGGTTTCAGAGCTCGCTGCTCGTCGGCATCGGCACGCGCGACGCCGCGCCCTACGAGGAAGTGGTGACGCACGGCTGGACGCTCGACGAAAACGGCAGGCCGATGTCGAAGTCGCTCGGCAACGCGCTGTATCCCAAGGAAATCTGCGAAAAATGGGGCGCCGACCTGTTGCGCCTCTGGGTCGTCTCGCAGGACTACACCGCGGACATGCGCAATTCGCCGGCGATGATGAACCAGCTCGCGGAAGCGTATCGCAAGATTCGCAATACGTTCCGGTTCGCGCTCTCGAATCTTTACGATTTCGATCCCGCGCGCGACGTGGTTCACGACGCCGACATGTGGGAAATCGACGCGTGGATGCTTCGCCGCACAGGTGCGCTCGTCAGTCAATGCCTTGGATGGTATGAAAAGTTTGAATTTCACCGCGTCTATCATGCGCTGCACGATTTCTGCGCCGTCGATTTGAGCGCGTTCTATTTCGACGTGCTGAAGGATCGTCTCTATACTTTCGCGCCCAATAACCGCGGCCGCCGCTCCGCGCAAACGGCCGTCTACCACATCGCGCGAGCCCTCGTGCGTTTGATCGCTCCGATTCTCGTCTTCACCTCCGAGGAAATCTGGAAATATCTTCCCCAGAGTTCGTCTGCTCCGTCGAGCGTCCACATGTCCAAGTTTCCCGACGGCAAGCCTTTCGTGAACGCATTCGATGAAGTTCGCTCGAAAGATTGGGAGCGGTTGCTTGGGGTACGCGAAGAAGTGCTGAAGGCACTCGAACAGGCTCGCGCGGCCAAGCTGATTTCCGGTGCGCTGGAGGCGCGCGTGGCGCTCGCCGCCAGCGGTGACGCACGTAAATTAATCGAGAAGTATGCTGCGAGCCTCCCGGCGCTCTTCATCGTTTCGCAGGTGGAGCTACTGCCGGCTGGTTCGCATCCAGACGGTCTTCGCGTGGAGATCAAGCGCGCGGACGGCGCGAAGTGCGAGCGCTGCTGGAACTATTCGACGCATGTCGGCGAGAGCGCTGACTATCCCACGTTCTGCGAACGCTGCGTCGCGGCCCTCGCCGAAATCGAACGCGATGGCGGATTATTGGCCGGGAGCGCGAAGTCCTGATGGCTTCCGTGTCACGTGCGGCAGGGCCTCTTGCGCTTCTCGCCGCTGCCGTACTCGCCGCCGATCAGGCGACCAAGTACGCGGTCGACAAGCTCATGGCTCCCGGCGCGTCCCGCGTCTTGATTCCCGGTTTGCTCAATTTCGTTCACGCGAGCAATCCCGGCGTCGCGTTTGGAATGCTCGCGGACTCGGAGATGCCATGGCGCGCGCCCCTGCTGATCGTCTTCTCCGTCGCCGTGATCGGCCTGATCGTTTGGCTGCTTGCGACGGGCCGCGCGGGCGGCTGGGCCGGCCAGGCCGGGATGACGTTGATTCTCGGCGGCGCGGCCGGCAACGTGCTGGATCGCGTGCTGCGCCGCAGCGTGACCGACTTCATCGATTTTCACGTCGGTGCCTACCACTGGTACACTTTCAACCTGGCTGATTCCGC
>Ga0187872_10004489_pt1 | contig 10494 bp, 8 predicted proteins | sample June2016WEW_16_4_FD_132973 | JGI IMG/M metagenome (GOLD analysis project Ga0187872, IMG submission 132973) | Peatland microbial communities from SPRUCE experiment site at the Marcell Experimental Forest, Minnesota, USA - June2016WEW_16_40 | ecosystem: Environmental > Terrestrial > Soil >...
CGCTGATGCCGGAGATCATTGCCGCGTTGACGCAACCTCTGACCGCGGACGAGAAGAAAACCGGCACCATCAGTCCGGATATCGGTCCGCCCACCTACGTGGGCACTCAGGATGAGCTGCAGCGCCTGTACTGCGACAACAACCTGACCGATTACATGCCCATCATCCTTCCCACCGAGGAAAAGGTGGAGGCGATGCTGAAGGGCACGAGCCACAAGCCCGACGAGGTCATCGGGAAATTGAGCGCCGCCCAGGGCGCGCAACCTTCGTGGACGTTCACGGTCAGGCACGTGGCCATCAATGCGGTCATGGCCGGCGCGAGTCCGGAGTACTTCCCCGTGATTCTCGCGATCTCTGCCACGGGCCAGCCATCTCTGTTTAGCTCGACGTCGTCCTTCTCCCGCATGGTGCTGCTGAACGGTCCCATCTCCGACCAAATCAAGATGAACTACGGCATCGGCGCGATGGGCCCCTTCGCCGAACCCAATGCCACCATCGGCCGCGCGTGGACGATCCTTTCGAAGAACCTCGGCGGCTGTGGCGTGCCCGGACTCAGCTACTTGGGCACCCTGGGATCCAACTTCAATTACAACAACCTCTGCATCGCGGAAACGGAAAACAGGCTGCCGGATGGCTGGAAGCCGTTCCACGTGCAAAAGGGCTTCAAGCCCGACGAGAGCGTCGTGAGCATCTTCAGCGGCTGGAGCCTGAACAACGTCGCCTGGTTCCCCAACATGCCCTACCACGAACTGATCAAGAACTGGCTGACGCATTTCTTCTCGTTCGGGACCGGCGCCGCCACGTTGTTGCTCGATCCAACCGTCGCCCGCGACGCGAAGGACCATGGATACAACTCGAAGGAAGAGTTAAGCGACTACTGGTCGAAGAACTCGAAGACGCCGGCTTGGCTCTACTGGGACACGCACCGGAACGAGTTGAAGCAGGCACAGGCGGGCGTCGAGCCCTACGCCTCGTATCTGAAGATGGGCGACGGCGAGATTCCGTTCCAGCGCTTCTACCGCCGCGGCCGTCCGGGCGCGCCGCCCGATCCCAACCCGAAATCTTCGGTCGAGATCATCGTGCTCGGAGGCGAGACCAACACTTACTGGGCTGGCGGAGACTTCAGCTGCGTGACCAGCGCGTCCATCGACAAGTGGCGTTAGGCGGCGGATTCAAGAATCCTTACTTCTATCGCGACCTTGAGCGCGTGGCTTCCCCCTCCAAGAATTACTCCGCGTAGCGGGGTCGCGTCCGGGAAATCCCGGCCATAACGTACCCTGATCCGTCCATTTTTGTCCCGCTCGCTGGATATCCGATTCAAGCAGCGCACCCGTAAAAGTTACATGCGTCACCGCTTTGAGCGTGGCCCGTCTGCGTAGGACTGCAGAGGTGCCTGATGGGTTCAGTACCCAAGTTACCGGCAGCTCAAACCGGACAAGGTGCTCGCGGTGCTTGCTTCGGGTTTAGGTTCCTTTTAAAAACGCTCGAACAATTTGAGCAACTTTTTTGACCACTCAGTAGTCTAAGAGACCAAGACAGCCAGTTCCTAGGACTTGAGCTCACTCAACGTCTAGGAACTTGAACACCCCCAAGAAGGCGGCTCCCACCCAGCCGCCTTTCTTCCTTTTAGCAACCAGCGAGAATGAGCGTCCCTGCGCAATGTCGCCGCCTAAAGTCCTGATTAACCAGAAAAAGCTATGGGCCACGAGTCTCAGATAGAACCATGGTTGGCACCTTACAACCACTCTGCGGTGCGCGTCAGAGACCGAAGGGCGTCGAGGCGCTGTGGTTTCTTTTTGCGCAGCTTCATCTCGTTGTCGTAAGTACGGAGAACACCCTGGCCGGTTCACGCTTGTCTCATATGCCCAGAGAGTCGCGCGTCCGGCCCTTCTCTGCCCGAGGAGCCAATCGCCGCAAATGCACAGCGCCACCCCGCCAGCAAAGCCCGCCCATTACTATTGAGTTTGATTTATGCATGTGCTAACATGACGCATGAAGAATAATCAACAGGCAACGCATAACCATAAGAGAGCGGGCGCGGTTGTGGTGCTGGAATCAACGGCAGAGTTGGCCAAAGTTTTGATACCGGCGAGCGGGGACGAATTCTGGGTCAGGCTGACCGACTTAACTCTGTTGGTCGGCGGTGTGATTGAGAAAAGCAAGCTTGCGAACAAACGGTCGGGGAAAAACCGCCCGAATGCCTCACCGAACAGCCAACACCGTGTAGCGCGTGCCGCATAGAGGATCGGCCGAAAGTCCCGCCAGCATACCCGCCCAGCAATGCATTGCTATCGTTTGAGAATTCAGAAATGTGTGTAATTCGCCCCAGGTCAAATTCTGAAGTTCGATACATAGCGATTCTTCGCTGCTCGAAGCGTTAGTCCTGCAGGATGGCGCTTAGACGGGACTTGTTGATTTGCAGCCCTCGCAGCCTGCCTCTATACTCGATGAAGCCCAGTTTCCTGAATTTATTCATGAACAAATTGACTCTGGACCGCGTCGTGCCAATCATCTCCGCCAGCGTCTCTTGCGATATATTGGGGAGCACGTTTTGAGGATGGCCCGGCGCGCCAAAGCTCGCGAGCAGCAGCAGAGTGTGCAACAGCCGTTTCTCGGAGGTGTCGAGGAGCTGATCTATCAGGGTCTCCTCTTCTCGGACGCTTCGTGCCAGCATAGAAGCGATGAAGCGGTCGGAGAACTCGGGTTCCTCGTGGAGCAAGCGAATCATTTCGTTTTTCTCCATGACGAGTACAGTGGTAGGCGCAATCGCGGTCGCCGTCGACCTGCGAATGAACCGGCCCGCAATGCACCGTACGCCCAAGAAATCGCCCGGTCCCAGAATTCCCACAACGGCTTCTTTGCCGTTGTCATTGACCACAGTAAGCTCCACACAGCCTTTCTGAATGTACATCACATTCTTCGCGCGATCGCCCTGCGCGAAGAGGGTTTCCTTTCTGCGAAACTTGGCAACCTTTCTTCCCGGACCTTCCGAGTCGAGAAAAGCTTGGGCGTCGAAAGCTTGCTTTTCTTTGAGTTCTGTTTTGAATCTGGTAGTGCTTGGCCACGGTCGGGGCGCCCGTGCCTGCATGGCTTTCACGCTCGCTGACCTCGGATCAAGGGCAATCGACATCTTCATAACTCCCCCAAGAAACCGCTTCCAGGTCTGCCTACATAGATTCCTTTACAATTAGCTGCGCCTGAAGTGCGGTGATGCACGTCATCACATCGGGTGACGAACGTCACATCGAATGTGCAGCTTCGGAGCTAACTGTTCCTGCAGCGCATTGGGCAATACGTCCGGCTGGAAGCGGTGGTGGCGGGAGGAAATGGGCGCATCGGCGGTCGGTCGCATGATGGGATTCAACAAAGAAGGCTGCGAGCGGCCTCTTCGGGAAGTACTAATACGGTTGTACTCCACAGAAACCAACTTCTGAGCCACCCGGAAACCATCTTCTGAGCCATTCCCGCTGTCAGGACAGACAGTTAAGTTTTCATGCATGGATAATCGTCGATGCTCCTCAAGCAAGCATATTATTGGCATTCCAGCGTTTCTGGTTGCTGTTGCTCTTTTGGTTGGCCCACCAGTTCGGGCGCAGCAGCAGCCGAAACTGACTGCCCCCTATGCAAAGGCTGCTCTTCTATCCCTGCTCGCTATCGAATCCGACACGTCAGTTCCTCGAGATAAGACCAGAGAAACGGTAGAGATGAGTGCGACACAAAAACGGATAGATGCCGCCGATGCAGAGGCGGTGAGCATGCAGGAAGAGTCGATAACAAAGATGCTTCGCCAGATTTACCACTTAAGACTTCAAGATAATAATCTTCTGATGGCATATCGAAAACTGACTGAGATCGAGAGCGCCGAGGATGCATCGGACCAGGCAATCACAAAGAAAAAAAAGGCTTACGCTGTATCTGAATTTGCCGACAACGAGGCGGAAATTGAGAAGCGCGAGGAGGCTTGCTTTGGGCAGTTGGAAGAATCTCTGCGCCAACGTTCGCCTCAAAGTATAACGGCATGCTCCGAGTGGATTCGGAAAGCGAAACTATCCGACAAGGACCCGGTCAAGTCAGCGACCAGCGATGAAGGACAGTAGGGAAAGCCACAAACTCACGGTCGCTTTGAGATAAGATCTGCATCGTTTTCCTCCCTCACCCCCATCCGCAAAGAACGCGGCTGGGTTCGGGATGACAGAGTAAAGGCGCGCCCACCTGGCTGAGGAGCACCAGCGCTGCTCGAAAAGCACCACCGCAGGCATGCGCGAACATCTCCATCAGGCAAGGCTGTCTCCTCGCATCTAATTGATAATAGGACCCTTGCTATCTTCTACGGCCGAGCGCGACGTTTGGCATTCCTTGTGCATCTCTTGGAGATGGACGGTCACTAAAGAGCGTGACTTGAGAGTTTTTTGAGACCGGTTTCATGGGTCTCAGAAGGAGTACAAAATGCGATACATAAGAATTCTCGCCCTACTTGGCATTTGCCTCATTCCAGCAGCTTACGCACAGGCGCAAAGAGTTTCGGTTGGTATTGGCTTTGGCGGCCCGGTCTACGCGGGTCCAGCCTATGTTGGCCCGGCTCCGGTGTGCGCCTACGGCTACTATCCGTATTACCCGTATGCGTGCGCGCCTTACGGCTACTACGGTCCTAGCTGGTTCTCCGGTGGCATCTTCATCGGCGCCGGCCCATGGTTCCGCGGAGGCTTTTATGGACGCCCGGGTTTCTGGGGCGGTCGCGGCTTCTACGGTCGCCCTGGTTTCGCGGGTCGCGGACCTGGTTTCGTCGGGCGCGGGCCGGTAGGCGGTGGCTTCCATGGTAGCGTCGGCTTCCACTCGTTCGGTGGCGGAGGCGGATTCCATGGTGGAGGCGGTTTTCACGGCGGTGGACGCAGGTAAGCTTCGTCTCTAACTGAGAGGTCGGAACGGCCGGCAGCAAGACTGCCGGCCGTTCTCTTTTTTTTGGCGGGGATCTCCCTGCAACCGATCGTTGGCCACGGGTAGCCAGCCGCCAAGCCGAAGAGAGATTCTTCGACTGCGTCCCGCGCCCGCCAACACCGCGGGGAAAAACAACCGCGCGGGAGTTCGCTCAGAATGACGGCGAGTGGGTTTGTGCGTGGTAGAATGCCGTTTGGAGCGCGCATGAAATTCGGAGTGGTTGTATTCCCCGGATCGAATTGCGATGACGACGCGTACCACGCGATCGGCTCTGTGATCGGGCAGCCGGTCGAATTCATCTGGCACCAATCCGAGCAGGTCTCAGGCTTCGACGCGATCGTCCTTCCCGGCGGATTCGCTTTCGGCGACTACATGCGCACCGGCGCGATCGCGCGGTTTTCGCCTGTGATGAAAGCCGTGAGCCGCTTCGCGCGAGCCGGCGGGCTCGTGCTCGGCGTCTGCAACGGATTCCAGATTTTACTCGAAGCCGGGCTGCTGCCGGGCGCGATGCTGCGCAACAAGCGCCTGCGTTTCCTGTGCCGGCAGGTACACGTCCGCGTGGAGAACACGGACACGCCGTTCACGTGCGCCGCGCGTCCCGGGCAGATTCTGAAAATGCCCATCGCGCACATGGAAGGGAACTATTTCTGCGATGCGGCGACGCTGGCCGAGCTTGAGCGCAACAACCAGATCGTTTTTCGCTACGTCCACGCGGATGGCCGTCCCGCCGGCGCCGATGATTTCGACGCGAATCCGAATGGCGCGCTCGCCGCGATTGCGGGCCTGTGCAACCGCGAACGCAACGTCGTGGGCCTGATGCCGCACCCGGAGCGCGCCGTCGAGCCGGGGCTTGGCTCGACCGACGGCCTCGTGATTTTCCGGTCGATGGTCGCGAGCCTCTCGCGCCGCGCTGCCGAGCGCGTTTCCGCGTGAGGCGTTGCTCGCGCGTCCAAGAAATCCTCGGGTCTTCCCGGCCAGAATCGCCGGGACGCACAAAGCGCGAAAGACCCGAGCTACATTCTGTGCGAAATCGCGCGCTTGCACCCTGCCTGATTTGCTGCGAAAATTTGCGCTCACCACACTGGCTTTCGTGCCGATGATCGACACCGAAATTAAAGTCACGCCGCAGATCGCTGCGGAGCACGGCCTCACCCCGGACGAGTACGCGCGCATACAGAAAATCCTCGGGCGCGACCCGAACTTCACCGAGCTTGGCATTTTCAGCGTGATGTGGAGCGAGCACTGCTCGTACAAATCGTCGCGCGTGCATCTGAAGCGGCTGCCGACGCGCGGCACGCACGTGGTGCAAGGGCCGGGGGAAAATGCGGGGGTCGTCGATATTGGAGACGGGCTCGTAGCCGTTTTCAAAATCGAATCGCACAATCACCCGAGTTTTGTCGAGCCGTTTCAGGGCGCGGCGACCGGCGTGGGCGGAATCCTGCGCGACATTTTCACGATGGGCGCGCGGCCGATTGCGGTGCTCGATTCACTGCGGTTTGGGCCAATTACGGTGGAAGCGCAAACCAAAAGCAGATCCCTCACCCCCATCCGCAAAGAACGCGGCCGGGTTCGGGATGACAGCTCGCTAGGTGTGAAGGCGGAGGAGATTGCGCGGAACCGGCGCATTCTCGACGGCGTGGTGCGCGGCATCGGGTTCTACGGCAACTGCTTCGGCGTGCCGACCGTCGGCGGCGAGGTGATGTTCGAGCCGTGCTATTCGAATAATCCTCTGGTGAACGCGCTCGCTCTGGGCATCGCGCGGCGCGAGGACCTTTTCTTTGCGCGAGCGAGCGGCGTAGGGAATCCCGTGATCTACGTGGGCGCGAAGACGGGACGCGACGGCATTCACGGCGCATCGCTGCTGGCCTCGGCGGAATTCAGCGAGGAGTCGCAGCAGAAACGGCCGAACGTGCAGGTGGGCGACCCGTTCATGGAAAAGCTGCTGCTGGAGGCGTGCCTCGAAGCGATGCGGACGGGCGCGGTGGTCGCGATTCAGGACATGGGCGCGGCGGGCCTGACGAGCTCGAGCGCGGAGATGGCGTCGCGCGGAGGCCTGGGAATTGAGATCGATCTCGCGCGCGTGCCGCAACGCGAAACCGGCATGACGCCGTACGAAATCATGCTGAGCGAGTCGCAGGAGCGAATGCTGCTCGTTGCCGAGCGCGGGCGCGAGCGCGAAGTTTTCGACGTGTTCCACAAGTGGGGACTCGATGCGGTCGAAGTGGGGCGCGTCACGGACGACGGCAAGCTGCGCGTGTTGAATCACGGCCAGGTGGCGGCGGAGATTCCCGCGCACGCGCTCGCCGAAGAAGGGCCGCGGTACGAACGGCCGATCGCGAAGCCGGTGGCCGGCGAGCAATCGCACGGGCTGCTCGTCGAGTTCGCGCCGGAAGGCACTGACCTGACCGAGAATTTTCGCCGGCTGCTCGCGTCACCGGCGATCGCGTCGAAAGGCTGGATCACCGAGCAGTATGACTCGATGGTGCGCACGAACACGCGCGTGGGGCCGGGCGCGGGCGATGCGGCCGTGCTGCGCCTGAAGGAAACCAAACGCGCGCTCGCGATCAAGACGGACGGCAACGGCCGCTGGGGTTTTCTCTCACCGCGGCTGGGCGCGATGCACGCGGTGGCGGAAAGCGCGCGCAACGTGGCATGCGCGGGCGCGCGGCCCATCGCCGCGACCAACTGCCTAAACTTCGGCAATCCGGAGAAGCCGGAGGTGATGTGGCAGTTTACGGAAGCGATCGACGGCATCGCCGAAGCCTGCCGCGCGCTCGAGACGCCGATCACGGGCGGGAACGTCAGCTTCTACAACGAGACGCTGGGCAAGCCGATCTATCCGACGCCGATCCTGGGAGTGCTGGGGCTGATGGAGGACGCGGAGTGCGCGCTGGGTTCGGCGTTTCGCAACGAGGGCGATGCGATCGTGCTGCTGGATGGCAGCCAATTGGGAGCGGCGCGAGGCGAAAAACAAGATGCCGCCCTGAAGGGCGGCGCTACATACAAACCTGAGTTCGCTTCATCGGAGTATGCGAAGACGATTCACGGAATCGTCGCGGGTGCGCCTCCCGAGATCGATCTGGTCGCGGAGAAACGCCTGATCGAATGCCTCGTGAAGCTAGCAGCCGAAAAGGCGATCCTATCCGCGCACGACGTGAGCGATGGCGGGCTCGCCGTCACGCTCGCCGAGTGCTGCTTCGATAGCGACGGTCTTTCCGCGGACGTTGACGTGAAGGCGGGCGATGAGCCGGCGGAGGCGGCGCTTTTCGGCGAGCGCGGCGCGCGCGCGGTGGTATCGCTTCCGTCCGCATCGCTTGCCCGCGTCGAGGCAACTGCGGCACAATACAAGGTCGCGTCGCTGCGGCTCGGTCGCGTCACGCGCAGCGAATTTCGCATCCAATATAAGGGCGCTGCCGCCGTTCGTGGGACGATCGATTCGTTTCGCCAGATTTGGGCTGAATCGCTCGGGAAGGCTGTCGAGGCCGCATCGTGAGCAAGGTCGCGAATTGGGGGCACTGGGTGGTCGCGGGGATTTTTGCGATCAAGGGGCTCGGCATGTTGTACGAGATCATCCCTCATTACACTCACGCGCTGCGAAATCATCTGCCGTTCTCGTATCAGGACTACTTGCTGATGGTCGTATGGGCCGTCTATCTCGTGTGCGCGTGGGGAGTTTTGCGATGGCGGCACTGGGGACAGATCGCCGCCATAACATTGTCCGTCCTTGAGCTTGCGGTCGTGGTCGAGATGGTGAGCCTTTTCGGGCCGCTTTCGCTCGATCGCAACATCATTTTGTGGTCGGCGCTGAATTGCGGCGTCGTAATATGGTTGGTGCTGCCGCAGGTGCGGTCGGGATACTGGCAGAGGACTCAGACGGCGTGAGCAAAATCATCCAGATCGAAGACGATCATTTCCACGACCACTGCGGCGTGTTCGGAATTTTCGGCCATCCCGAGGCGGCGAAGCTCGCGTATCTGGGTCTCTACGCGCTCCAGCATCGCGGGCAGGAATCGGCCGGCATCGCTTCCGCCGACGGATCGGACGTCCACATTCACAAGTCGCTGGGCCACGTGCAGGAAATCTTCACGCCCGAAGTGATCGGACGCCTTCCCGGCCCGGCGGCCATCGGCCACACGCGCTATTCCACCGCGGGCGACACCACGCTGATCAATGCCCAGCCGATCGTGATCGACTGCAACAAGGGCAAGCTCGCGCTCGGGCATAACGGCAACCTGACGAACGCGCTCGAGCTGCGGCGCAAGCTCGAACATCGTGGCTCGATCTTCCAGACGACCAGCGATACGGAAGTGATCGTGCATCTGGTGGCGCGCAGCGCCGCGCGGAATCTGGCCGGCGCGCTCGCCGACGCGCTCGGCCAAGTGGAAGGCGCCTACTCGCTGCTGCTGCTGACGGCCGATGAGATGTACGCGATCCGCGACCCGCGCGGGTTTCGCCCGCTGGTGCTGGGCCGCTTCGACGGCGCATGGGTAGCGGCTTCGGAGACGTGCGCGTTCGATCTGATCGACGCCGAATACGTCCGCGAAATCGAGCCGGGCGAGATGGTGCGAATTTCGCGCAGCGGCGTCGAATCGATCCACTTCGCCCCCGAAAGGCAGCATCAATACTGCATTTTCGAGCACGTCTATTTTTCGCGGCCGGACAGCGTGATCTTCGGCCGGCCGGTGAACCAGAGCCGCGAGGAGCTTGGCCGTTTGCTCGCGCGCGAGCATCCGGTGGCGGCCGACATCGTCACGCCGGTGCCCGACTCGGGAGTGCCGGCGGCGGTCGGCTACGCAGCGGAATCCGGCATTCCGTTCCGCATGGGGCTGATCCGCAACCACTATGTGGGACGCACGTTCATCGAGCCCGAGCAGGCGATCCGCGACTTCGGCGTGAAGCTGAAATTGAATCCGGTGCGGCGGATGCTCGAAGGGCAGCGCGTGATCCTGGTGGATGACTCGCTCGTGCGCGGCACCACCAGCCGCAAGATCGTGCGCCTAGTCCGGGACGCTGGCGCGACCGAAGTTCACGTGCGCATCAGTTGCCCGCCCACGATTTCACCCTGCTACTACGGCATCGACACGCCGCGGCGCGAGGAGCTGATCGCCGCGCAACATTCCGTCGAGGAAATCCGGCTATTCCTCGGCGCCGATTCGCTCGGCTATCTCTCGCTCGAATCCTTGCGGGCGGCCTTGGACGACACCCAGGGCAAATTCTGCACGGCGTGCTACACCGGCAGCTATCCGACGGAGCTGGTGCAACTCGAAGTGGAGGCCCATCGTGGGAGCTGACGTGGAAGCGGCTTTGCCGGTTGAAAAAGAAAAACGGAAGCCCGCGAAGACCACGGCGAACGAGCGCGTGTGGAACGAAGTCGTTTCGTGGTTCTGGGTGATCATGGCGTTCCTCGTGATCGAGGGAACGCTGGTGCAGGCGCGCGTGATTCCGAGCGGCTCGATGGAACCGACCGTGCTGATCGGCGACCATCTGATCGTGAGCCGGATCGGGTACGACGCGGGGATTCCGTTCACGCCGTGGCACGTGCCGCTCTGGCGCAATCCG
>Ga0187872_10004490_pt1 | contig 10492 bp, 8 predicted proteins | sample June2016WEW_16_4_FD_132973 | JGI IMG/M metagenome (GOLD analysis project Ga0187872, IMG submission 132973) | Peatland microbial communities from SPRUCE experiment site at the Marcell Experimental Forest, Minnesota, USA - June2016WEW_16_40 | ecosystem: Environmental > Terrestrial > Soil >...
AATGCAGAGGATTTTTAGCTGAGCGGGCGCGGCGGAGGAATGTTGGATTCCACTTCAATGTCGCCTGCGCCCGGTCAGCTAAAAATCGGTTGTACTAAACCGCGGGCCTACGGAGACGCTATGGGTATTGAATCGATGGGGCAGGGCTGAGAGGGGCTTTGCCGGGCGACGGCGCTCGATGGAGGAGAAGCTTGCGGGTTGCTGAGCGCGGACCTGCTTCGAGGGTGCAGTCGCTGTAGCGAAGAAATGGGGGGTAGAAGTGGCCAGTCTGGGTGGTGCGCGGGCGGTCGTCGCTTCTTTTGGGAACACGTGACCTCAGCGTTGGCTTGAGGAAAGCAAGCGGAGAAAGGACAACGCGGATTGGAAGCCAGTGATCTCATGCCGTCGTGAAGGGTGGCGCCCGATCCGAGGGGGGCAGAATGGCGATCGCTACCATATGCCCAGCATGACAGACCGGACATTCGCGTAGAGACTTACCCGTCAGTTGTTCGTAGAGTTCGCGGAAGTCGGTTTTGTCCTGCGCCGAGGCCGGGCCGGCTAAAGACAAGACCACGCCTAGCAATTGGCGACACAAAGTGAGCTTGGCTTGGCGATGGCGGTGGCCCAGAAAACCGTAGTGCCGGATGCGCTGGAAACCGTCCGGCAGGACATGCAGCAGGAACCGGCGGATGAATTCGTCTGCGTCCAGAGTCATGATCTTCTGCCGGTCGTGATCCCGATAATCTTTCCAGCAGAAGGTAACCTTGCCGTGGTCGATGTCGAGCAGACGGTTATTGGAGATGGCCACGCGATGGGTGTAGCGGCCCAGATAATTGAGAACCTGTTCGGGGCCACCGAAGGGCCGTTTAGCGTACACCACCCACTTGATCTTGCGAAGCGGCGCCAGATACTGCAGGAAAGCATTTCGGTCACGGAGTCGCTCCAGCGAGGAAAAGAACTGGAGTTGGCCCTGGTCAAAGGCGTCCTGCAAGTGATCGAGGAAGAAGCGCCGGAAGAGGCACGAGAGCACGCGGACGGGCAGGAAAAATTTCGGACGGCAGGCGATCCAGCGTTTACCGTCCGCGCTGATACCACCACCCGGTACGACGCAATGGAGATGGGGGTGAAAGAGCAAGTTTTGTCCCCAACTGTGCAGCACGGCAAGGAAGCCGATCTCGGCGCCCAGATGTTTCGGATCTGCGGCGATGGTGCGTAAGGTCTCGGCGACGGCGCGGAAGAGGATACCGTAAACCACTTCCTTATTCTGATAGGCGAGGGCGGCAATCTCTGCCGGCAGGGTGAAGACTACGTGGAAGTATGGGGTGGGAAGGAGTTCGGCTTGGCGGTCTTGGAGCCACTGGGCGCGCGCCAGGGACTGACACTTGGGGCAGTGGCGATTTCGGCAGCTGTGATAGGCAGGACGTTGGTGGCCGCAGGAGTCACACTGCTCCAGGTGACCGCCCAGAGCGGCAGTACGGCAGAGTTCGATGGCGCTCATCACGCGCCGCTGTCCGCGTGAGAGCGAACCTGCGTGTTCTTGCCGGTACCCCGGACCATAGCGGCGAAAGACATCTGCCACTTCGAACTTCGGACGCTCCACGGGGCCGAAGGCTCAGAAATACTGGGGTGGAGCGGGCTTCGATTCAGCGGCCACCGGCTGCGGGAGCAAATCAAAGGGACTGGTCGTGGAGCAGACTTGGCTGGTGGCAATCTTCAGGTAGCGTGCCGTCGTGGCTAGGCTGCGATGCCCGAGCAACAATTGGATGCGCCGTACATCGGTTCCTTGCTCGAGCAGATGTACAGAAAATGCGTGCCTCAGAGAGTGCGGAGTTATGGGTTTGGAGATGCGGGAGAGTTGAGACGCTTCCCGGCACGCCCGTTCCACGGCGTAGCGGGTGATGTGTTGACCCGGGATATCGCCCGGGAAGAGCCAGGTCTTGGGTTTTTCAAGCCGCCACCACTCCCGCAGGATCTCCAGCAGTCTGGGGGAAAGCATGACGAAGCGATCCCTCTGCCCCTTGCCCTGCTCGACGCGAATGACCATGCGCTGGCTGTCAATCTCGGTCGGTTTTAGGCGGACGGCCTCGGAGATGCGCAAGCCGGCGGCGTAACAAGTCGTCAGGATGGTCCGGTGCTTGGGGCTGGCCAGGCAACTGAGAAAGTGGCGGACCTCTTCCGGGCTGAGAACGATGGGCAATTTCTGGGGTTTCTTGGGGGTGGGGATGATGTCTTCCACGGTCCAATCTCGGTGCAGGGTGACTTTGTAGAGGAAACGCAAGGCAGACACGGCGATGACGATAGAACCGGGAGCCAGCTTCTTTTCCTTGGTCAGGTACACCTGGTAGGAACGAATCTCCTCCGGGCCCAGGACTTCGGGAGACTTCCCGAAGTGGCGTGCGAATAGTGAGACCTGTTGGACGTAACAGGCTTGCGTAAGTGGGGCGAGATTGCGCACCTGCATGTCTTCGATCATGCGTTGACGAAGAGGTGTCATGGAGAGCTCCTTTGCGAAGGGCAATATGCTGCAAGCAGCGTCTCCATGATTTCGCAAAGCCACTCAGGAAGGAATGGCAGCGAGGTAAGGTGCGGGCACTCCTGTTGCTTCAGGGGGGAATGTCAGGCTGCACCTACCGCGCAGCGGTTTAGTACAAGACACGTAATGGAGAGCTCTCCATTACGTGTCGCAATCGGCACTGCCCCAAGTGCCAGGCCCAGGCGCGCGAGCGTTGGCTTGCCGCGCGGGAACAGGAACTGCTGCCCACCTCTTACTTTCACGTGGTCTTCACCGTTCCCCACGAACTCAACCTCCTGGCGCAGGACAACCCCCGGCAGTTTTACCATCTCTTATTCACCGCCAGTGCCGCCACCCTGCTGGAAATCGCCGCCGATCCTAAGCATCTGGGCGCGGAGATCGGCATCCTCAGCATTCTCCACACTTGGGGTCAGAACCTACTCGCCCATCCGCATATTCACTGCGTCATCCCGGCCGGAGGCATCTCACGCGACCACACCCGTTGGGTACATCCTCGCTATCCCGGCTTTTTTCTCCCCGTAAAGGTGCTGAGCCGAGTCTTCCGCGGCAAGTTCATCGGCGGCCTCAAACGCCTTTACCGCCGTAAGCAATTACGCTGCGCCGGACCTTCCGCCGCCCTGGCCGACGAAAAGCAGTATCGCCAACTGCTGCGCCGTCTCCACCGGCAGGATTGGGTGGTCTATGCCAAGCCGGCTTTCGGCGGGCCCCGGCAGGTGCTCCGTTATCTCGGCCGTTACACCCACCGCGTGGCTATTTCCAACCATCGACTCGTATCCTTTGACGGGGACCGTGTCACTTTTCGCTGGAAGGATTACGCGCACCGGAGCAAGACACGCCCCATGACGCTCGCCGCCACGGAGTTCTTACGCCGCTTCTTCCTGCATATCTTGCCCAAAGGCTTCGTGCGCATCCGGCACTTGGGCTTTTTGGCTAATCGTTTTCGTGCCGCACGGGTCAAGCTCTGCCGGCAACTACTGGCCAACGCCCCCTTGCCACCCGCCCCCGTACAAGCTCCCCAAACCGACACCGCGATCTGGCATTGTCCCTACTGTGGCACCTTGATGATCGTCATCCAGCGATTCGCCAGCCCAGAATCGCTCTCAAGGTTTAGTTACTTTGACTCGTCCTAAAACTGCGTACCAAATCGGACCACCGACGTGCACCCCGCACGCCCGCTCCTTGGTGTGCCCATCTTCCATTCACCCCTACATCTGGAGGTCCACGCCAGCCCTCACTCCTAACCCCCGCTACTTCCATACCGCCCAACTTGCCGGCGCTTCCACCTTCTCTGCCTTCTTCTACGTCCTCGCAACGCCCAACTTAAGAGCCAAAAAAGCATTCAATCTCCATAGAATGTCGTGCGCGCCAGCGGCTTCCTTCTAGTCTCCTTATCGAAAATGCCCCGGCCCGTCACCATCCTGCCGACGCCAAAAGTCCCGCGTTTGGGCCGAGGCATTTCCGATCAAGGCTAGCGACTTGATCGGCATAGGGGCGGCGGTCACCCGCCGACCCCTGCCACACCACCGTGCGTACGGGTCCGTACACGGCGGTTCGAGTTGGTTAGCCTTGACACCATCTTCACTGATTGTCGTTCCACAGTTCACGCAGAAGGCCAAGGTGCGGAAATGAAGAAGGTTTGGCGAGCGATAATCGAGGTGGGTTTCATAATATTCCTATTCTATTCCAACCTTTTGATGGGGGAGTTTGAGCGCTCAGGCACGGGGAAGACCAAGGGTTTGGTTTGGGCCATTGGAGATATTTTCACGGCGGAAAACTTTACCATTGCCCTTATAGCTTCATTAATCGGATATGCCCTTGTAGAATTCCTTCGAAAGAAACTCTGGGGCAGAAATTCAAACTGACCCGTTACCCGCAGGTGGAAGCCCCGCAAGCAGAAGCCCTTCTGTTTCAGGTCCACCGATGTTAATCTGTCTCACGCGAGGCAGGAGTTATTGTCGAGCCACTTCTAGTCGAGGATCCACGCGTTGGAACTTTCTCGGGCGCTTCCATACCTAGTGCCCTCCAGTGTGTTCCAATGCTGCGAAATCCCGTTGAGGAATTGACTTGATTGAACGTTCCAACCAACCGTTGGACCGATTGACTGCAAGTTACCCGAGGTGTTTCCGAGTTGTGCTTGCTGGTTTGTTGAGGCAAACACCCGTCCCGCGGTCTGCTTCCATTATGCTTCCAATAAACGGGCTAAAAATGGTGAGTAAAACCAAGCTAAGATGCTTTGAATCAATGCGTTGACCTCGGGTGACTCCAGCCCTGAAAAGGCTGGCGTCGGCGGTTCAACTCCGTCCCGCGGCACCATAAAAACAACCCCTTACATCCGCAATAAAGACCTCTCTGCCACCACTTGGCACTTGAATGACGCCATTGTCCCAGCGATCCAATCCCAAAGCGAATCTTGAGATTTTGCCCATGACTGGCGTATGATTGCGGCCCCAGCGAGATGACGAGAGGTTCGGGAAACTCAGATCCAGATTGTGAGCCCGGGGGACCAGCGGCGGATGAAAGCTGATGTCCGAGTTTCGGCTTTAGAGCTTTGAGGCGGCGGTAAGGAGAGCGCGATGAGTTTCGAGACGAACGAGGATCAAAGTGAGGGTCGCCAGGCCCTTATGGGTGATGCTGATGGCGGCGCTGGCACTCTATGCGGCGGGCGCGGCGCGGGCGGAGGAGCCGCGCTATTTTGCCATTCGCAATGCGCACATCGTGCCGGTTTCCGCCCCGGAGATCAAACGCGGGACCGTGGTGATCGCCAAAGGGCTGATTGTGGCGGTGGGCGAAAAGGTGACGATTCCGGCGGAAGCCTGGGTGATCGAGGGCCGCGGCCTAACCGTATACCCCGGCTTCATCGACGCGCTCAGCGACCTCGGCCTGGGCGGCGGCGCGCCAACTGGTCCGGGCGGTGGCGGCGGGGGCGGCGGACCGGGTCGCGGTCAGGCGCAAACGCAGACCGTCTCGCAGGGGCCGCAGGACCGTCCGGCCACCAATCCGTGGGTGAATGCCGCCGACGAACTCAAGCCCGACGACAAGCGCCTGGAAACATGGCGCAACGCGGGTTTCACTTCCGCACTGGCCACTCCTCTCGCGGGCATCTTCGCGGGCCAGGGGGCTCTGATAAACTTGGCGGGAAACCGCGCCGGCGAGATGGTAGTGGCTGCGCCCGTTGCCCTAATGGTTACGCTCCAGCCCGTGCGAGGCTTTGGGAGTTTTCCCGACTCACTGATGGGAGTGCTCTCCTACGTACACCAGGTGTACCTCGATGCCAATTGGTACCAGCAGGCGGAGGCCGTTTACAACGCGCATCCGCAGGGACTGGAACGTGCCGCTTATGACCGCGCGGAGATCGTGATCGACGATGCTTTGCGCGCTGGGCGCCCAGTGCTTTTGCCGGCCAATACCGCGCAGGAAGTACACAGGGCGCTGGTGTTGGCGGATCGAATCGGAGCGCGCGCGGTGATCTACGGCGCCCAGCAGGGTTACGCTGCCGCCGAGGATTTGGCCGCAGCGAAGACTCCGGTGCTTGTAAACGTGAAGTGGCCGGAGAAGGAGAAGGATTCCGATCCGGAAGCGGAGGAAACATTGCGAGTGCTGCGCTTCCGCGATCGCGCGCCATCTTCGCCGGCGGCGCTGCAAAAGGCGGGCGCGAAGTTCGCCTTCTATCTTGAGGGCACGGGCTCGCCCAAGGACGCGCTGAAGAACGCCAAGAAGGCTATCGAAGCCGGACTTGCTCCGGACGCCGCCGTGCGCGCTTTCACACTCAGTGCCGCGGAGATCCTTGGCGTGGGCGACCGTCTGGGCTCGATTGAGGTGGGCAAGATCGCTAACCTGGTGGTGGCTGACGGCGATCTGTTCAACGAAAAGACCAAGGTGAAGATGACCTTTGTCGACGGCCGCCGCTACGAAGTATTCGAGCCCGGCCGCCCCACCGAACCGCCCACCATCAAGTTGACGGGTAAATGGAAGCTCACTGTGAACACACCACACGGGGTGCAGGAAGGGACCGCCGACCTAACCATGGCACCCGACGGGACGCTGACCGGATCGGTCACCGGAGGCTCGGGCGAGATCATGGGATCGATGGGCACCGTCTCCATTTCTGACGGCTGGGTGAGCGGTGGGAAGTTCAGCTTCACCATCAACGTGACGATCGAAGACAGTCCGATAGATGTGACTTTCAGCGGCACGCTGGAAGGGGAACAGATGAAAGGCACGGCGAGCGGCGGCGGGATGTCGGTGGATTTCACGGGCGTGCACCCGGGCGGAGCCGGCGCCGGAGCTGCTGCTCAGGAGGTGGAATAAATGAAGCGCGCTTCCAAGTGGGTGGCGGCGTTGGCTCTCCTAGCCGTGTGTGCTCTTCGCGCAACGGCCGCCGATGTCACGCTGATCAAGAATGGCACCATCCTGACCATTACCCAAGGGACGATTGAGAACGGCGACGTCCTGATCCGCGACGGCAAGATCGCCGAAGTGGGTAAAAGCCTGACAGCGCCCGAGGGCGCCAAGGTGATCGATGCGAAGGGGCAATACGTGATGCCGGGCATCATCGATTGCCACTCCCACATTGCCGTGGCGGGCAGCGTGAACGAGGGCAGCGTCAGCGTATCATCGATGGCGAATATCGCCGACGTGCTGAACCCCGAGGACATTGATATTTATCGCGACCTCGCCGGCGGGGTCACGGCAGCCAACGTCCTGCATGGCAGTGCCAATTCCATTGGCGGGCAGACCGAAGTCATCAAGCTGCGCTGGGGCAAACCGGCCAAAGACCTGCCATTCGAGGGCGCGCTGCCGGGCATCAAGTTCGCGCTGGGTGAGAACCCCAAGCGTTCGGGGTTCAGTATTCGCGGCACGCCGCGTCGCTATCCGGCCACGCGCATGGGTGTAATGGACGTGATCCGTGAAGCCTTCAGTGAGGCGCTGGACTACAAGAAAGCCTGGGACGAGTACAATCGCCGGAAAGCGGCAGGTGAGCCGAACCTGATTCCTCCCCGGCGTGACCTGAAATTGGAACCGTTGCTGGAGGTACTGGAAGGCAAGCGGCTGGTGCACATCCACTGCTACCGCGAGGACGAAATCCTGCAAATGATCCGCGTGGCCGAGGAGTTCAACTTCAAGGTCGCTACCTTCCAGCATGTACTCGAAGGCTATAAAGTGGCGGACGAGATCGCCAAGCACGGCGCCGGCGGGTCCACCTTTTCCGACTGGTGGGCGTACAAGATGGAAGCTTTCGACGCGATTCCTTACAACGCAGCGTTGATGACCGAGCGTGGCGTCGTGGTTTCCATCAATTCCGACGACGCCTCGGAAGCCACGCACCTGAACCAGGAGGCCGCCAAGACCATGAAGTGGGGCGGCCTCTCGCACGAAGAGGCGCTGAAACTCGTGACCCTGAATCCGGCCATTCAGTTGCACATCGCTGATCGGGTGGGTTCGCTCGAGACGGGTAAAGACGCGGACATCGACATCTACGACAAGGACCCGCTCAGTGTTTACGCTGTGGCGCAGAAGGTCCTGATCGACGGGCAGGTCTATTTCGATCGGCAGCAGGACATTGGTCAGCGTGCGAGCCTGGAAAAGGAAAAGAAAGCCTTGATGGAAAAAGAAAAGAAAGCGGCCGCGGCGGCGAAGCCTCAAGGCCCCAAGGGTAGCGCGCGTAAACCCGCTGCGGCGGAAACGGCTAAGCCACCGGTCGCAGCGCCGAAACCACAGGAAATCTAGGACTTGAAAGGGACCGACGAAGATGAAACCTCGACTCATACCCTTTGCAGTGGCAGCATTGCTGATGCTGGCCCTAACGCCCTCGTTTCACACGCGCGCGGCGGCGGGCGCGGGCGCAGCGCCCACCCCGCACGTCTATGCCATTCGCGACGTCAAGGTGGTAACACTGGCCGGCTCGCCGGTGGAGCACGGCACGGTGGTCATCCGTGACGGCAAGATCGCCGCCGTCGGCGCCAGTGTTGACGTGCCAGCCGACGCGCAGATCATCGACGGCAAGGGTCTCGAGGTGTGTCCCGGCCTCTTCGATGCGGTAACGGACCTGGGATTGACGGAAGTGGAAGCCGTGAACGCCACCGTGGATACCACCGACGTCGGCACTTACAACCCGCAGTTGGTGGCGATGACGGCCGTCCACCCGGCGAGCGAGTTGATTCCGGTGGCGCGCGCGAATGGCATCACGCATGCCCTCGCGGCGCCTCTCGGTGGAGGTGGCTTCGGCGGCGAAGGGGAAGTTATCTCCGGACAGGCGTCGGCCATTAACCTCGCCGGCTGGACCATCGAGGAAATGCTCATCCGCCGCTCGGTGGCCATGGTGGTGAACTGGCCGACAATGGAGACTCGGTCCTTCGACTTCGCGACCTTCAGCTTCCGGGAGCGCCCCTTTACCGAGGTGAAGCAGGAGTACGACAAGCGGATCAATGAACTAGTAACGTTGATCGAACGGGCGCGACATTACTCGCAGGTGATGGATAAGGGTTCAGTGGCGAACTACGACCGCGACCTTAAACTCGAGGCCCTGGCACCGGTGGTGCGAGGCCAATTACCCCTGCTGGTTGTGGCAGAGGGCAGACGCGAGATTCGCAGCGCCGTCGATTTCTGCGACAAGCAGAAACTTAAGATGATTCTGGCCGGCGGCTCGGAATCGTACAAGGTGAAGGACCTGCTGGCTTCAAAACACATTCCCGTGATTCTGGGCCCGACCCAATCCCTGCTCGAGGACGAAGACGCGTCATACGATCAAGCCTACGTCACGGCGGGCCAACTCGCCGCCGCCGGACTCAAGATTGCTTTCGCCAGCTTCAACGCCTCCCGCGCGCGCCGCCTGCCCTATCAAGCCGCCAATTGCGTCCCCTACGGCCTGCCATACGAGGATGCGTTAAAGGCCGTGACGCTTTATCCAGCCCAGATCCTCGGCCTCGCCGATCAACTCGGCACAATTGAGCAGGGCAAGATGGCCGACCTCATCGTCACGGACGGCGACCCCCTCGCGATCCCAACGCAGGTTCGTTATCTCTTCATCAACGGCGAGTTGACTTCCACGGATAACAAGCATCTTCAGCTCTACGAGGAGTACCGCAAACGGCCTCACGAGACAAAGTGACGAGTGTGTGCCGCAGCGATTGCCGCAGCAGCAAGTTTAGCGGTTAGGCGCCCGTGTGTCGTCACCGTGGTTGCGGTCGTTTTCCTTGTTGGGCGATCGACATGAAGCGTAACCGTTACTTCCTGCCCGGGCTCGAGGGTGATGCGAGGGGGCCCTGCCTTCACGATGGTGTCCGGCGGGGGTATGACCGATGCGAGCTTCCGAGGCGAATCCTCGCTCGCGACTCTTGCCAAATCGTGCCCGTTAATTTTGGCATGCCCCACAACCTTGAAAGCCGCCGAGAGGGCATCTCCGGACGCGCTCGGGGCCGCCGACAGCAGCATGACCGTGGAATCTTCTCCCGCGGGAATGGTGGTGGGACTTGCCGTTACTCCCGCGGGGAGCCCTTCCGCGCTAATCTCAATTGGCCCTTCATAGCCCTGCACGCGGCTGGCGCTTACGGTGACATACGTCGATCCACCCTTGGAAATATTGGGATTTTCCGGCTCCGCGCGAACTTGGCAATCAGGGCTGGCATCGTGAAGGGACAGTCGGTAGGAAAAGTCATCCCCTTCCAGGCCGCGAACGTCCTTGAGGTGCAGTGATAAGTGACAAGTGACGAGTGACAAACAAGGCTCAATTGGCTCGTTACTCGTCACTGCCTTTCGTCACTACCTTTCAGACGAGCAGTTCGTCAATGGGATCAAAACGTTGGGAGGCATGTCGCCGCGCGGGCCGCAGGCAAACCTGAGCACCGAACCGTAGTTGGGCGATTCCAGGCCCCCCTGGAACAACCTTCCGGTCTGCATCATCTGACAGCCCGTGTCATGAACCGCCGCCGCCGTGTGGTAACAGGAGCGCAGCAGGGCGAATTTATCCGCGTGCTTGGCCAT
>Ga0187872_10004493_pt1 | contig 10481 bp, 4 predicted proteins | sample June2016WEW_16_4_FD_132973 | JGI IMG/M metagenome (GOLD analysis project Ga0187872, IMG submission 132973) | Peatland microbial communities from SPRUCE experiment site at the Marcell Experimental Forest, Minnesota, USA - June2016WEW_16_40 | ecosystem: Environmental > Terrestrial > Soil >...
CGCGGACTTTCCACCAATGCCTCTCTCCTGCCCTGGGAAACACGCACGATCAAGCTCCAAGCCAAGGTCGCCGCGCCCCACCAGTGGAATGCTGAGCAACCGAAGCTTTACACGCTGGTGGCGGAGCTGGCCGGGCGCGGAGCCGCGCTATCAGCCATCCGGGAACGGTTTGGCTTCCGCCAGGTTGAGGTCAAAGGACGGCTGTTCGAATTTAACGGCAAACCGATCAAGTTCCGGGGCGTCTCGAGGCTCGACGCCCATCCCCTCACGGGCCGTTATCTGAGCGACGCTATCAATAAAAAGGACATCGAACTGATGAAGCTGGCGAATTTCAACGCCCTGCGCGTCTGCGTTTTTCCTTCACATCCCTACACGATGGAACTGACCGACGAACTCGGCCTCTACGTCGAAGACGACGGTCCGTTCTGCTTTGTTTGGGACGCGAAGTGGTCGCAGGACCTGCGCAACGCGCCGTTCATGCTCAGCGTGATGTCCGAGTACGTCGAGCGCGACCGCAACCGGCCCTCAGTCGCGATCTGGTCCATCTGCAACGAGAGCGCCTTCGGCCGCGACTTCGAGATGGTGCATCAGTTTCTCCGCCAGTCCGACCCCACCCGGCCTTGCGGAACCGGCCAGTCGGCCAACCTTGAAATCGCGACCTACCACTGTCCGATGAGCTTCCAAAAGCTCGCCGACACCCAGAGCCTGCCGATGCCGGTGATCAACGACGAATCATTCGGCATCTTCCACGGCTGGGGCGCGCTGGCTTATGGCGTTGAACTGGACCCCGGCCTCAGGGACTATTGGGGCACCCACGTCCAGGAACTTTTGGACGCGGCGCGCCGCCGCGACAACTTTATCGGCACCATGCAGTTCTCCTGGGTGGATGACAATTTCCTCGTCCCCAATAAAGGCATCCGCTACTGGCGCGACTTCAACCAGCGGATTCATTTCGCGGACCGCATCTACAAGCTGCCCCGGCGCGGGATTGTCGGCGACTACGTTTGGGGCACGGTGGACGGCTGGCGACGGCCCCGGCCCGAGTGGTGGCTCGCCAAGAAAGCGAACTCACCGATCCGGATCGAACCGAAGCCTCTCGCCATTCCGCCAGCGGGCAGGCCGATCGAGGTTCCCGTCGAGAACCTGAACTTCTGGAACGACCTCAATGACTACACTTGCAAATGGCGGCTGGCCAGGCCATCTCACACGTGGTCGGACGGCCCAGGCGACTCGCCGCGCGGAACCGGCAACGCGTTCGAGCAGAGCTTGGAACATGGGCAGGTCCGCGCTCGCGTTGCTCCCCAGACCAAAGGTTCCCTGTCCCTCCGGACCAAACGCCCGCCCCAGGCCGGCGATACGCTGGTGCTTGAGTTCTACGACCAGTCCGGCCGAATGATCGACGGCTACAAACTCAACTTCAGTCCCCGCAAGATTCCGGCGCTCCCCAACTCCGGCAAACCCGCCCGCATCGTTGAAATGCCCGCAACCACTTACCTCCAGAGCGCCGAGGCAATCCGCCTCCTTGGCCGGAACACCGAGCTTTCCTATGACAAAAGAACCGGCCAGATGATGTGGTGCCTGGCGGGACGCGAATCGGTCATCATTTCCGGCCCGGTCTTGCATATCATGCGCTTTCCAGGCCACGCCGAGCCCTATCCGGACCCGCGCTCCTGGGCGTTTTCTGGCGCCGACTACCAACTTGAGCCGGGCCAGGCCGTGCTCCACTGGAATGGCCGCTACGACGATTTCACCGGCGGGTTCGAAATCAAAATGGACGACGCCGGCGATGTCCAGATGGCCTACAACTTTAAATACAACGGCAAGCAGGAGTTTTCCGCCCGCGAGATCGGGCTCGGCTTTGAACTGCCCGTGGACATGGGCCGCTTGGAATGGGACCGGAACGCTGACTGGTCCTATTATCCCGACGACCATATCGGCCGGCCTCGGGGCGTGGCGATGGTCCACAACACCATTCCGCAGACTGTTCCCCCGGGGGACCGCCCCTATTCGCAGGACGACCATCCTTGGGGCTGCAACGACTTCCGAAGCACCAAGCGCCACATTTACCAGGCCCGCCTGACCAACCCGCAAGGCGCCGGCATCCGGGTCATTTCCGACGGCAGCGACAGCCTCCGCGCGACCCTGGGCCCGGCGGCGCTGGCCGTCAAGATCATGAACCATTTCGACGGCTCTCCTGCCGGGATCAACGAATACGATGGGCAGTATGGCATTGGCCAGCCGATCAAGCCCGGTAACGTGCTGCAAGGGGTGGTCAGGTTCCAGCTTCTGCCGCCCGCTGTCACAAGGTGACTGATCAAGCTGCCTCGCAAGCATGAATCTCTAAAGAGAAGCAGGGAGTCTTTGGTTCCTGCCAGCAGATCGGACGCCCCCAGGGCAGAAACCCAGATTTATGTGACTCAAGAATGCCTGCGACTCCGGGCGCGGATTCTTGAGGGTATTCCAAGGGCAGGTTGCCGAGGCTCAAAACCGGTATTGCAGGCTGGAATAGACGAGCTGGGAGCAGAAATCCTGATTCCCGCCATAGAGGGCGTCGGTGCAGCGGGAGAAGCCATACTTCAACGAGAGGCGAAGGTGCTCGCTGATCCGCCGAGTCAGCGTGGCCGTCACGCCATACTCCTCCCCGCCGGCCCCGTAAGGCACCCCGGCGGCGGAGATATCGGTGTAATCATCCGCCCGATAGTAGAAGAACCCCAGCTTCAGGTCGGTCTTGTTATCCAGGACCAGTCCGGAAGAAAAGTTCAGAGTCCAGTAGTTGTTCTGCGCGGCGAGGATGGCCTGGGTGACATCGGAGGCCGGGGTTTTGGTTTGGCTTAAGACGTAGTTGAAGCCGACCTGCAGGTATAACCGGGACCAAGGCGTCCAACTCACGTCCTGCGCGATAATGTGACTGGTCATGGTCGAGGTTTGCTCTCCGCTCAGGCCCAAAACCGGGTCGGGCGTCGTATTAATGGTGGAGTACTGGTACTCATAACGGCTGATGAGCGTCACATTTCTGCGCGGCCTCAAGGTCAGCCGCAGGTTTCCGTCGTAGGTCTCGAAGTTCTGCATCACCAGATAGGCCTGGTATAAGTCGGGGTTCAGGGTGCTGTCCACCCCGTTGTTGTAGTTGTATTGGTTAAGCTTGTAGTAACCGCCGGCATCGAGGGTGACGCCTCGGACCGGATACCACCGGGCACCGACGCTGTATTTCTGGTATAAATAGTTTTCGTCGGTCTCCTGCAGGATGGGCTGCTGGGTCCCGAGTGAAATCCCAGTTCCAAAAAAGGGCACGAGCCCCGGCCCGCCCGCCGCGCTCAAGTTGCCCTGCCCGTCGGTCCAATCCCCCCGGGCGTAGAGCACCCAGTTGGTGAATCCCTTGTAGGCGACGTCCAGGCGGCCATGCACCTCGAGGAAGTTTTGATCGCTGTTGGCCGTGAAGGGGGCGGTGAAGACTGTGGGCGGGAGGGCGCCCAGTTGCGGGGTGCTCACGTACTCGATCCCGCTGGCGCTGGCATCCGTATCCTCCTGTTGCACCCGCACGGAAGGCGTGATCGAGAGATGCTCGGTGGGTTTGTAGAGGAGGTTGAGGTTCATCACGTACTCCTGCAAGTGCGAGCCGCCTTGCAAGCCGTAGTAGCCGGTGCCCGCGGCCTGGGGGTTGGGAATGGGCGCGCTGACATCGAAGGCCGAGCCGGAAATGTAGCTGCCGGAGAAATTGTTGTCCAGATCCGAATACGCGAACCCCGAGGAGAGCATGAGGTTCTTCCTGAGCCAGGTTTCCGTGAAGGCGTGAACGTCGAACGCGTCATAAGTGGTGATTTGCCGGTCCGTGAGTTCCTGCGCGAAGGGCTGTCCGGGGTACTGATAGGTGTTCAGCGCATCGTCTATCCTGCCGGTTTCATAACGCAGCCCGAGGCCAGCCTCGGTCGCCTTGATCTGGTGGGTCACGTCGAGTTGAAAGATGTCGCTGTGCTCATTGATGTCGTAGAAGGAGGGGCTGAGTCCGCGCGTCACGTTGAGCGCCGGCTGCGCGAAGCCCCAACTGGTCGAACTCTGGTCTCCCTCCCGGAACGTATGCTCGTATTTGAACGTCACCTTCGGCAGGTTGTCCAGTGTCAAGCCAGCCTCGACTGAAAGATCGCCGTGCTTGAGCGACTCGGCGCTATTCGACAATGGATAGTACGTCCCTGTAGGGGGGAAAAAGCCGCCGTCGCCATTCTCCCAGGTGCGGTATTCAGTATAGGAAAAACGCACATACCCGAGCTTCTCGCGCGTCAGACTCAGGCTCAATTTGTAATCGTCGTTATCGAAGATCGCCCGCCCGTCTGTGGTCAACGTGGTGCCCTTGGCGAGATCAGTCTGGTAATGGAAATCCTCGATGCCGCCGAACGCCCCGCCGTAGGTCTGGTGCCGCTGCTGGAACTGGGCCTTGTTGCCGCCCGAGATGAACCCGCCGGCCGACAGGTCTATCCAGTTGTTGAAGGAGTTGGTTCCGCCCTCGAACATCTGCTCCGGCGTCAAAGCGGCGGGGACGGTCGCTGGGGGAGCATTGGTATCCGCCGCCAAAAGGGCGAAGGCCGGCAAAATGAGACCGAGCAAAGCCGCCCCGCACCGGCGGCCCCCTTGATTCAGCATTGGCATTATGGGCTTCATCGGCTTTCGGGTCACTGGTTAGAACTGCAAAGAGGGACTCACCCGGGAACCATGGACCGCCGTGTGACAGCCCGCCGTCCAACAGGTGCCTTGCTGCACGCGCACCGTGTGGTCGGAACCCCCGATGAGAAGCTTGCCGTTACTGATCTGTTGGAAATGGCATCTCAAACACAGGTTCGCATCGCGAACACTCAGCAGCTTGGCATTGACCGACCCGTGGACATTGTGACAAGTGGCGCAGCCTTCGCGCAGGGCGTCGTGTTGGAAAGTGTAGGGACCACGCTGGGCGGCATGGCAGCGGAAGCAGCTTTCATTTTGGGAAAGCAGCGACGTGCCGCCGCCAATGACAATCGAGCCTTTGTGCGGCGAATGGCAGGCGGTGCAGGTGAGTCTCCCTTCCGGCACGGGATGATGGCTGGGCAGGCTGAACTGGCCCCGCACGTCGGGATGGCACTCGAAGCAGACCGTTTCCTTCGCGCGGGCAGGCTCGACCTGCAACCGCGCGCCATAGCTGCTGGTTTGGGGGCGGCCGGGTGTGAAACTGTACGGAGGTTTCGTTTCACCGCCTGACTCCGAGTGGAGGCTGCACGGGCCGTGGCAGGATTCGCAGCCGGCGTTGATCGCGTTCGTCCCCGCGGCCACCAGGCGCGCGTGGTCCGCCGTGGCGAAATCGCGGTATAACTTGTCATGGCACTGCTCACACTCCTTGGACCCGATATACTTGGCCCCGGGCACGTCCGGCAGCACCACCACCGATCGGTTCACCGTCTGGCAGGAAACGGCTGCCAGCACCAGAACCAGCGTGCCGACCGCCAGCGCCAGGCCGCGCCCCCGTTTTGTGGCAGACATTCCCAACCTGGCAGTTTTGCAATTCATCATGTCCTCCTTGGTTGCGGTGCTATCAACTCTGCGGCGCAGGCAGGGCCATTCCAGTCTGATGGGTCCTATTCACTCGGTTAGGGCAGTTGTTGCTGGACCCACGCTTCGGCGTTGGACAGCAGGCTTAAGACATAGAACGGGTTGTGGACTCCCCCGCTGCCGTCGTTATACACCGCATACAGATTGAAACGGGCCTTCTGGATGTTGACTGGAATGTTCGTCTGCAAGTTGGCAGTTGGTCCCGGCCCGCCGGAAGACAAACCGCCGGGGGTGGCGTACTCCCACGCCCGCGTGCCGTAGCTTCTCAACGCCGACGGGAAATTGGTAGTGATGGTGTTGGTCGCCCAATAGTCCAAGCTTGCTTTCACCTGAGACACTTGGTTGGAGACGATAAGGTTGAGCAACTGCACCAGCCCTTGCCCCTGCCCGCTGCCATGGCAGGGGGTACAGACGTCGTAAAGTTGCACCTTGAAGCTGTGGCCGGTTATGGCCGGCTGTGCCGCGCTCTGGTACGGCGAGGTCTGCATATGGCAGGCGACGCACTGCTTTTCCAACTGTGAGTGCGTGCCTGGCAGGTTGGTGGGGCCGCTGGCCAGCACACCGACGGTGCCCAGCAGCATGTTGTACTGCAGCGATGGGTGCGGCGGCTCGCTCGAGTTGGTCCAGGACGCGCCCCGATCATTATGGCATTGGGCGCAGAGATTGATGTTCGGGTTGTATTGGCTGGCGATCGTCGTCCCATCGGGCACGAAGTAATCGTTGGTCGAAGCGAGAGGATTGAGGAGCTGTTGGGTGTAAACGGCTCCAAGCTGGTTGTTGCTGATGACAATGTCATCTCCAGTCAGCAGGTTCGTAAAGGTATAGACCCCATTCAGCGCGTTCGCGTAGGTATGCTCGGCGTGCGGGTCGTGGCAAACCGCGCAAACCACCGGCATGTCCGCGTCGCCCGTCGGCGCAGGTTCCGCGTACAGCAGGCTTAGCCGTGCCGACCCCGAGTGGCACTGGCCGCACGCGTCAATGACGTTCGCGGCGTTCATGTCTGGGATTACACTCTGTCCGGGAACCTGCGAGTGAGCGCTGGTGGTCCACTCGTCGTAGTACGGCTGCTGCGGCCCCCTATGGCAGCCGCCGCAGACCGTCGCCGCCAGTTCCACCCGCGGCAGCACACTCGGGTCGAACTCATTGGCCGCGTGGTTGGCCGCCGGGCCGTGACAATTCTCGCATTGCACGCCCTCCAGCCCCGGCGTCGCCGCCGCGCTGCTGAATCCGGTCGGCAATCCGTAACCTACGGTGTAGCTGGGAAGAACGGCGGGATTGGCGGCCTGGCCGCTCTGCTGCAAGATTTGGAACGCTTGCGCATGTGGCGTGTCGCTGATCTCGGTGAGGAGGGCGCTCCCATGGCACTCGGTGCAGGCCCCATCACCGGCATAGATAGGAGACGGGCCCAGGACGCGGAAAAAGCCGCTGCTGGAGGACGCGGTGAGGATGGCCTGGCGAAGAAGGCTGGCGCTGCCCACGGCTTGCCAACTACCGGCCTTCAGCGAGGGCTTTTGGTAAAGCTGGTAGTAGCCCGACGGCCCGTCCCACGTCACGCTCAAGCCATTGGTGAGCTGAGTCACCTCGGTCATGACGGGCCACCCGGGCATGCCCCCAGGCTGAGGGGTGGTCAGATGTTGAAAGTCTTGCGCGTTGGCAAGCCCGCCGGGCACGCGCAAAAAAGCCATTGCCAGGCCCAGGACCGACACCCTGGCGATCGGGCGAGGTCTAGTGCTGTTCATATAAGCCGCCGATTGTGCTGCCGCAGACAATTTCTGCGTCGCGCCGCCAAAATGCCCGCATCTGATGACCAACAGGATTCATGCATCCGCATGCTGAATGATTTACCGAACTTGCGCAATACCAGAGTGTGTCCGAGCCGACATGCTTGTTGGCCCAAACCTAAACGGGGGCGCCAGGCACCGGCTTTCCAGATATTGTCGTATGCTTGCCATTAATTGCTCTTGTTACCAATATTCTCCTATGCCCACCATTACTTGCGCTTGCAGAGGCCGAGGGGCCGGCCGCAAGCTGGCCGGCCTGGCCTGAAGCAAGTTTCCCTCGCTTTCAGCTCCCGGCTCTGGCAGGTTTTTAGCGAAGGCGCGATAAGCGCGCCATCACGAACGACATACACAATGAGAGCCTCGACGGCAAAAGGGTTGGGTGCGACGCTGGGGCCGAGAACCCGCGAGCAGGCCGGCACTCGGACTATCGTTCTGCTGCTGGTGTTCTGTCTCCTCGGCATCGCGGCCAGCGCGTTCTGGCTTTACACCGCCTCAAAGCGCGGCCTGGCCGGCGCCAGTGGGCCGGCCAGCGGCACCTCGGCCATCCTGCTGTCCGCCAGCACCAAGGCCGTTCTGGGCCGCCTGGATTCCCCGCTGGAAATCCGGTTCTATGCGTTGCTCGATCCAGCGACGGTGCCGGATTCCTCGACTGCGTTCGCTGGCCGGGTGGGCCAATTGCTGTCCGCATACCAGCAAGAGGCCGGGAGCAAGATCAAGGTGACTAGTTTCACCTCGCTGTCCAATCCCAACGCGAACGCCGCCGAGGCCGATGGCCTTAACGCCTTCAACCGCGACAAAGGCGACGTCTGTTACCTGGGCGTTGCGCTGACGCTTAACGGGCGGAAGGAGACGCTGCCCCGCCTTTCGCCAGAGTGGGAACAAGCCCTGGAACCCGATCTGACCCGAGCCATCATCCGCCTGGTGGATGCGACCCGCCCCGTCATGGTCCCGCCGACCGTTTCCCAAATCAATACCAATGCCCTCCAGGAGGTCAAAGCCTTGATTCCAGACGTTGCTGCCGTCTCAGTGGAGGCCGGAAAACAGATTCTCCGGGATGCGGCCCTCAAAGACTTCACTGCGGCGGCGAAAGAAATGCAGGCGCAAGTCAAGGAAGCGGAGCAACGGCTGATCCAGGCTCAGAACGGGGGGGCCGACGCCGAGCAACAGGCCGCCATGAAACACCTTCAGCAGGTCCAGGCCGAGCAAACCGAAAAGCTCAAGCAGATTGCCGCCAGGTCCAAGACCCAAATCAACACCTTCCAACAGCTCAAAGCCGCGCCCCATTGACAAAGTGGCTACCCGAGAATCGCGCACTTTGAGCAAGATTTCTTGTGCGAACGCAGCGGGCTGCTTCCCCAATCACCAGCCACCAATCACCAATCACTTTGGTTGCGGCGCAGCCGCGCTGCGTCCTTGCCTCTTGGCGTCTTTGCGTTAACCCGGTGCCCCAATCATCCCCTGAGCCATCGTCTCACCGTCATCCAAGTCTGGTCAGGCGAGAAAATTCCGCATTCCCCGTTGCGCAAACCCCTCCGCGCGAGCGCGGAGGGGTTTGGCGGAACGAATGTTAATCGTCAGTCGCGCGGGAGGCCGCTGCGACTAATAGGAGTACACCCGGTAGAACTGCATCACGTTGTGCCGAATCGGGGTCACGTAACTATACGCTTGGCCCGTCCCCGGGATGGGCTGGCCGATGTTCTGCCAGCCGTCGCTCAGCGACGAAGCGGCCTGAAGCTGGTAGGTCTTGCCCAACACCGTATTGAACGCTATCTCAGCCGCGGTGTAGATTTGGAGGGTATTGGTGGCGCCATACGGGTTAACCAGGCTGCCGCCGTCCGCCCACACCACCCCAACCGAAACCCCGTTGGTGAGCGGGTTGCCGGGCAACAGCGGATTCAGGCCGAGGAGGTAATTCATCCAGTTGGGCAAGCCGTCGGCGTCAATCGCATCGGGCGCCGCCGCCGGACTGTTGGCCGAGGTGAAGTATTCGGCCTGCCACGAATCCGGCAAGCCGTCGTTGTTGGCATCCCCGGTCAGGTTCGCGATCGAGGCCTTGAGCAGGCCGATGGCGTAGGGGGTATTATGGACGCCATAGCTGCCGTCTTCGCTGACAAACTCATAGTTGTAAGCGGCCATCAGGAACTTCGGCGGCCAGTTCGTTTGGGTCGAGCTGCGGCCAATGGTCTTCACCAGGCCATCCGCGACGTAGTTATTACTATTCGCCTGGTAAGTCGAGTTGGGCAACAGCGTGGAGAGCTTGTTGAGCAGGTTCGTGACGGCGGTCTGGGGGCCTTCGATGACGCCGATGTCCTCGAAATCCTCGCACAAGAAGTTAAACGAGCTGATCGGGCCGTGGCATTGGACGCAGACGTCCACCTTGTGAATCGTGTTGGTCACCCCGTTGGTGACAACATTGTAACTCATGTTGAAGGTATGGCCGCCAGCCAGCAGGAAGGCCGGATTGGTCGAGGCCAGGGTCTGCATGTGGCAGCCGACGCAAAGGTTGGTGACGGAATAACAATGGGCCGAGCTGGGAATGATCTGGCCGTAGGTGTTGGCGTTGATGCCTTCGATCATGTCACCCTGCGGGTTGTCGTGCGCGCCGAAGCTGGAGCCCCCGAACCAGGTGTTTTGCCCCTTCGGATACTGCACCAACTGATTGGTGGCCGACCCATTGCGGTTCTGGTGGCATTCCAAGCACAAGGCGCCCTCGCCGGCGTTGGTGATGACCGTGCCGTCTGGCATCGTCACGGCGGCCAACGTCCGGAGCAAATGCGGGTTGTTGGTGGGGATGGTCTCGCCGTGCGGTTCGTGGCAAGTCTGGCAGCTAATGGGCGCAAAAGTCACATTGGTGGTCGCAGTGACCGCATAACTCCCATTGGTGTTCGCAGCCTCTCGGGCAATGAAGCCGTTGGCCGAGTGACAGGGTAAACAACTGATAGTCGTGGGGCCGGTCGTCAAGGCGTGGCGGGATACGTACCATTGCGCGCCCTGGGATTCATTGGGCGGGCTGTCGTGGCACTGGTTGCAGTCGCCGGAATAGACCGTTGTGGTGATAAGGTTGGTGGTTCCGAGCGAGTAAGCGTGCTGGCTGCCCGGCCCGTGGCAGTTTTCGCACTGGATGTTGCC
>Ga0187872_10004498_pt1 | contig 10473 bp, 4 predicted proteins | sample June2016WEW_16_4_FD_132973 | JGI IMG/M metagenome (GOLD analysis project Ga0187872, IMG submission 132973) | Peatland microbial communities from SPRUCE experiment site at the Marcell Experimental Forest, Minnesota, USA - June2016WEW_16_40 | ecosystem: Environmental > Terrestrial > Soil >...
CGGGTGGACGTGGCCGGCTATCGAAAAACGACCACCAGCCCTAAAGGGCATCGATCTCGTGCCCGTTGACGCGGCCCTTAAGGGCCGCTCTTCCACGGGAGCATCGGCGGTTGATCAGGGAACAAGGAACCCCTTTTCCCTCTTCCCTCCTGCCGAAAATGTCGAGCATGCCTCGCTGCGCCGCAGGTGGTGACGTGGAAGAGCGGCGCTTTAGCGCCGCGTCAAGGGCGTCGCCGGGACAACATGGGCTCCAGCCCGAGGGTGGAAGCGCGGCCCCAAAGCGACGTGGAAGAGCGGGCCTTTAGGCCCGCGTTAAGGCGGAATTATGGCGACGGGCTTCAGCCCTGGTGGATCTGGGGTAAACACCCGAGGTCCGTGGGTCCCCACCTTTCGAACACCGCGAAAGGTGGGGCAGCCCGCTTACGACTTGTTGACCTCAGCGGCTAAAGCCGTCGAGGATCGTTTTTGTTTCGGCACGGCTGAAGCCGTGCCCTTCCCAAGAAATCAACCGCTAACGCGGCCCTGAAGGGCCGCTCTTCCACGTCACCGCCGCCAGCAGGTTAGCTGCACCCGCTCGTGCTTCCGCAGCTCATGCAGCGATAGCAGCTGCCATTCCGCGTCATGATCGAGCCGCAGAAGCTGCAGGTGGGGGCGTCGCCCAGGTCCACGATGCCCGACAGCGCGTCGGCGGCGTGCACCGAGCCCGACCCCGGACCTCGGACCTCGGACTTCGGCCCGGAAGTCGCCGCGGCGCCGCTCACATCGCCGGTACCCTCGGGCTGAGGAAGGGCGGACATCCGAGGCCTGAAGTTCTCGAACAGCAACTGCTGCTGGCCGGTAAGGAAACGCAGCTGCAGCCAGCGGAAGATGTAATCCATGATGGACTTGGCGTAGCCGATCTCGGGATTGCCGGACCATCCACTCGGTTCGAAACGCGTATGCGCGAACTTTTCACAGAGCAGTTCCAGCTGGACGCCATGCTGCAGCGCGATCGAGGCCGCGAGCGCGAAGCTGTCCATGAGGCCCGAGACGGTCGATCCCTCTTTGGCCATGGTGATGAACAGTTCTCCGGGCTTGCCATTGGGATAGAGCCCGACGGTGATGTAGCCCTCGTGGTCTCCGACTTTGAATTTGTGCGTGATCGAAGCGCGCTCTTCCTGCAGCTTGTGGCGGACGGCGCGCGGAGGCCCGTCGGGATTCTCCTCCTCGCGAAGCTGCGCCAGCGTCAAAGCTCCTTCTTTGCCCGAGGATGCCGTCTTCGTCCCCGCGGCCGACAGCGGCTGCGCCTTCTTACAGCCGTCGCGATAGATGGCGACCGCCTTCAGGCCAAGCTTCCAGGCCTGAATGTAGGCGTCGGTGATGTCCTCGACCGTGGCGTTCTCGGGAAGATTGACGGTCTTCGATATGGCTCCGGAGATGAACGGCTGCGCCGCCGCCATCATGCGCAGATGCCCGAGGTAATGGATCGAGCGCGTGCCTTTGGCCGGCTTGAACGAGCAGTCGAAAACGGCAAGGTGGTCGTCTTTGATGTGCGGCGCGCCTTCGATCGTGCCCGTGGCGTCAATGTAGCTGACGATAGCGCCCGTCTGCTCGTGGGTGTAGCCCAGCTTAAACAGCGCCGTGGGCACGGTGTTGTTGACGATCTTGATCATGCCGCCGCCCACCAGTTTCTTGTACTTCACCAGAGCGAGATCCGGCTCGATTCCCGTCGTGTCGCAATCCATCATGAACCCGATAGTGCCGGTGGGGGCGAGCACGGTGACCTGCGAGTTGCGGTAGCCGTGCTTCTCGCCATGGGCGAGAGCTTCGTCCCAGCAGGCCTTGCTGGCGTCGTAGAGAGCGGCCGGGACGTTCCCCTTGCTGATGCCGTTCACGCTGGCGCGGTGCATGCGGATGACGTCGAGGAACGGCTCGCGGTTGATGTACCAGCCGGGGCAGGCTCCGCCGGGCATTACCGCCGAGCTTCGCTCCGCCGGGCGGACGGGGGCGTCCGCCCCTCCATGGGCTATGCCGGTGCCCAGATTGGTTTCGGCGAGACTCTTCTTCGTCGCTTCCGTTGCAGGGATGAGCGCCGGGCAAAGTTCGGCGATGCGGGACGACTGCAGATAGGCTTCGCCGCACATAATTGCCGTAACGCAGGCGGCGTAGTCGCGGCCGGCGCCGGAGTCGTAGGGCAGGCCGGCGGCCATGAGCAGCGCGCCAAGATTGGCGTAGCCCAGGCCGAGCGGGCGATAGTCATGCGAGTTGCGCATGATGGCTTCGGTCGGGTAGCCGGCGTTGTCCACGATGATTTCCTGCGCCGTGATGAGGATGTCGACGGCGTGGCGATATGCCTCCACGTCGAACGTGCCGTTGGGCGCGAACTTCATCAGATTCAGGCTGGCCAGGTTGCAGGCCGAGTCGTCGAGGAACATGTATTCGCTGCAGGGGTTCGACGCGTTAATCCGGGAAGTGTTCTTCGACGTGTGCCAGCGGTTGACCGTGGTGTCGTACTGCATGCCGGGATCGCCGCAGTGCCAGGTGGCCTCGGAAATCTTGTGCAGGATTTCTTTAGCTTTGTAGGTCTGCACCACGCGCCCGTCAGTCACGCTGCGCGTAGAAAAATCGGTGTCGCGCAGCACCGCGTACATGAAGTCGTCGGTGACGCGCACGCTGTTGTTGGCGTTCTGGAAGAAGATGGACGAGTAGGCGTCGGAATCAGGATGGGAGCCGTCGTAGCCCATGGCGACCAGCGCGTGCGCCTTGGCTTCTTCCTTCTGCTTGCACTCGATGAAATCCACGATATCGGGATGGTCGACGTTGAGGATGACCATCTTGGCGGCGCGGCGAGTCTTGCCGCCCGACTTGATCACCCCGGCAAAGGCATCGAATCCTTTCATGAAGCTGAGCGGGCCGCTGGCCGTGCCGCCGCCGGAGAGCGTTTCGGTCGAGCCGCGCAGGGGCGAGAGATTCGTGCCTGTGCCACTGCCCCACTTGAACAGCATGCCCTCGGTCTTGGCCAGGGTAAGAATGGAATCGAGCGAATCTTTCACCGAATTGATGAAGCAGGCCGAGCACTGCGGCTTGCTGTATCCGGTAACGCCGAATTCGACCTGCTGGGTCTCGGGATTCCAGTGCCAGTTCTGGCCATCGGAGGTGGGCTCGATGCGGTCGCAGCCCACGTTGAACCACACCGGCGAATTGAAGGCCGCATACTGGCGCACAAGAATGTGCACGAGTTCGTCGTGGAAGGTGGCGCCGTCTTCCGGCGTGTGGAAGTAGCCCTGGGCGAGTCCCCAGTCGCGGATGGTCTCGGCGACACGGGTGATGAGCTGCCGCACGCCGGTTTCGCGCTCGGCGGTACCGAGTTTGCCATGCAGGTATTTCGAGGCCACGATGTTGGTCGCGGTCATCGACCAGTCTTTGGGGACTTCGACGTCCTTCTGCTCGAAGATCACGTTGCCCTGGGCATCCGTGATCTGAGCCGTGCGGAGTTCCCACTCCACCTCGCCGCAGGGCGAGACGCCCGGCTTGGTGAAGAAGCGGCGGAAAGAGAGGCCCGGGGCCTTCCTCTTGAGAACGACGAGGTTGGGCGCGGTAGACGAAGCGGCGGCGGTTTCGGTTGAGGTTTTCGTGTCGGCCATCAGGGCTCTCCTGGTTAAATCCTATGTTAAATTCTATGCGTCTCGCGCCGATTCCGCGCCGTCCGGGAACGGGGAATCGGGGTGGAATTCAGGTCTTTCAAAGATCTGCGCTTGCGCTGCCAGCTCTCCTCCGGTCAGAAGCCGGAGGGGAATGGGGCAGGACAGTGAATGTTGGCAGCGCTTCCGGAGTCGAGCTGCGAAGTCGTCGCAGGTAAGGCGGTTGGTTTGCTACCGTTATTCCCCACCTGCTCTGCCGTCGCACTGGCGCTGGCTGCGGCGGGCTTCAGCGCGACATCAACAGCCGCGAGCGACCCGCCCGCGACCACCCGCGTTTCGGTCAGTTCCAGCGACGTGGCGAAGTGGGCTCCGATGCCCGAAATCTTTTCGCCCGAGTCGGCGATCCACTGGTTCAGAGCATTGCAGATGGAGCGGCGCTGGGCCTCGTCTTCGATGATGACGAAGCGGACAAAGTAATGACCCGAAACCAGGCGCGCGCGCATCGGGTTCTCGCGGGACAGCATGCGGTCGAGAACGAAGGCCATGTCGTCGTCGGCAAAGACCTGGGTGACAGCCAGCATGCGGCGTTGGGCTGGGGTGTCGGTGCTGGCTGCGGAATCCAGCCGGGCTATGCCCGGCCCGACCGGGTCCGATACCCGGTCCCACGCAGACCCTGCCGAGCTTCGCTCGGCCGGACAGCCGAGGGCGGCTGTCCCCACACTCATGATCTCCTCGGCCAGGGCGAAGACGCCGGGCTTGCTGGGCACGACCAGGAGACTGTGATGGGACTGGCAACGAAACCAGCGCGACCAGTGCAGGCGACGATAGTCCAGGGGACGATCAAAGCCGTGGCGCGCCAAAGACTCAGAAACAATACGGGTAATACCTTCCATCAACGGGCTCCCGGGCTGTTGTCCGCGCCAGAAGAAAAGGAGTTCCCCTATCTCCTGGCGGGCAGGTTCCATGGAAACGGTGCTGAGCCACTCGCTTGTCGTCGAACCCCGGGGGGAGTTCGGGGAACGGCCACCGCACATATTCGGCTTCGGGCTTCCGGCAGTCGGGCCTCCGGAAAACCTGAAGGCTGCTGGGCGCCGGGCTTACGGATCCACAAGCCCGAGCGCCCATCTGTTGCCTGCAGGGCGGCGCCAGGTCACCTCACCGTGGCGTCGGCCCCTCAGCGGTTCGCGGACAGCTGTCGTCCTTACTTCCGCTGCTCCTCGGCTCTTACTTCCGCCAATTCCGCCCCATTCCCTTGAGGCGGAATTTCCACCATGGGATTGCAAAGTTACTCCCGTACCTTGTGCCTGTCAAGAGGGAAACACCATATGTTGTATCTCCAGCAATGACGGGCTAGATGCGGGGCGGAAGTCAAGTTTTCCACAACAGGAACGGAGCAGTGGCGGGGACACAGACATTTTGAGCCTCGCCCTGGGTTAGAGTCTGCCGCACCGGGGAGCCAGAGGGCAACGGGAAACCAGTCCCAGGCTGTTGATCGGCTGTGCCAAAGTGGAGATTCCTGTGGACGGGCTGTGGGAAGCGCAGCGGGACGGAAGTTCCCCGGAAAAAGCAGGTTCCTCGGGCCAAGAAACCGGGTGCGAGGAACGACAACCCTGGAGACGCGCGGTAATACCCCCGGCTGCCCGGGTTTTGAGCGCAATCGCCTTCCATGAGAAGGCCGGTCGGAGTCAAGTGTAGAATCCATCCAGCATTTCGGGGTAAAGTCCAGTCCATGAGGGGTCCGAACATCCGAAGGATTCTGTTGCTCACGATCTTGATGGTGTTTTGCCTGCATAACTCGCTCAATTTCGTGGCCTCTTCGCCCGGCGCGATGGTTCTTGCCAGCGAGCCGGGCCATCAGCGGTCGATCGATTTAGTGCAGTATGGCTTCCATCTCGGGGAGGGGGGAAATCCGTACGACTACAGTTCGAGCACGAGCGTGGCAGCGTCTGGGAGCGTCGTCGCTGTGGCAATGAACAAGCTTTCCCCTACGTCGCGGATCGACAAACCGAACCAACGCTTGGATGCTCGCTGGGATGTACTTCTCTTAATTTTCGATGCAAAGACCGGAAAGCTGACCACAAAGGCCGGGCCGTGGACAGGAGGCTTCGGCTTCGAGCTATTTTCCACCTCACAGGGAAATTTTCTCCTACATCTTTGGGACTACCACGCTGCAAACGAGGGCGAGAGGAAAGGCGCGGCGCTACTCCTGATCTCGCCCTCGGGCGAACAGTTAAAGGAACTCGATCTTGCTCCGCCGGTTACTGGCCGGTGCGGTTGGAGGGTGCAGCTCTCGCCAAGCCGAAAAAAGTTGCTCCTGAGTTCCTGCGCTAACGACTATCTTCGCTACGAAATTCTGGATGCGAATACCCTCAGCAAACAATCAGAATGGGACGACACCATTTCCAGGGAGATCGTGGTTGTCAGCATTTCGGATAACCAACTGTTGGGTGAGAGTCAGTCTGCTGGGCCGAACGGAACCACTGTCACCAACAAAAAATGTGAGCTATTTCTTCGAACGGTGGAGGGTCCATGGAGCCCAATCCGAACATCCAGTTGTGGTTGGGCATTGCTCTCTGACAGCATGGTTGCCAGCGTTGAGCAAATAGGAGACCAGTACAAAGACCTGACTAGCGGGTATAGGCTTGTTGTAACCCGCACCGATGGAAGCACTCTTCTGTCCCAGACAATACAGAAGAACCATAGCGTAACGTACGCCAGCGGTCCATTGGTCACGTCCCCTGAGGATCGGCGCCTGGCCATTCCGACTGCATCCATGTCAACACGGTGGCTTTGGAGGACATTGGATATGGGCCCTGAGAATTTTGCTATTTACGTCTGGGAGGTCCCAAATCCTGCACCGCTCCTCAAGGAGAAGGTGAGCGACCCGTTTGCGCACTATAGTTTTTCGCCGGATGGTGCCTCGATCGTCATAGCCGATCGACAGACGCTGAAGATGATTCCGGTCCGCGGCAAGTAGTTGGCGCATTCTGGACGTTAAAGCCTGATCTTACTTCCACTAGTCAGGCTCGATTTCAGGCATTCGCTGAGCCAGGCTTTGCTCCACACCAGGTAACGGCTTGACCGGCAGCGGGATTTCCATCGTTCCGAGGTGGCCCGTGAGGGCATCCTGAACGCCCAGCCGCAGCCAAGCTGCCTTCACGGGCACATCAACCTGCTGGCGCAATCGCAGTCCACCGGTCAGAGCTTCCTGAAAGCTTTCGGGCTCCAGGTCACTGACGGCACGGCTGACGATGCGAGTGCGTAGAGTTCCGTCGTCCTCGAAAGACGTCATCATGAAGTTGATGATGCCGTGGTGGACCCCTTGCGGGTTCGTGTCGAAACGAAGCTGGTTCGGCGTGACGGCATAGTCCACGAGATAACGCTGCACCTCCACCGGCTCCGCAGGACGGAGATTCTGTTCGTGTCGTTTTTTTCCTTTGGGCGACAGGGCCGTGGACGGTGCGGGCGCCACTTTTCGCGGCTTGCCCACCGGAACCACGCGGGCTTCGAAATAAACTTGGTGTGCCTGAGGAGACCCATGCTGCATGGCGGCTAATCCGAACCCCCTGGCCGCATCCTTCGCGGCCTCGGCTGCGGAATCAGGATCGACCGCAAAGTAGCCGGATCGGTGAATCACGTGCAGCTTTTTCTCGCTCGGCGCCAGAGACACTTTGATCTTGCGGAACTTGCCGTCGTACTTCTTGTTCGTCGGAGTGTAGGAGAGGGCGTAGTAGTTGGTCTCCTGCTCCATGGCCAGAGCCATGGCGTGCTCGATGCCGTTCGTGTTGTAAAAGGCCTTACCGCCCGTATCGGTCGCGATTTTGTCCATGATTTCGTGCTCGGTCATTTCCTGCATGAAGGCAGAGCCGCCTCCGGACAACGCTTCGCCAATGTCGCTGAAAGTGGTCAGGTTTTCGAGTTCGTTAAAGCGCGTCGTCGTTTCTGAGTTGAGGTTGGTGCTCGACTGGAAAGCTGCCGCTGGCGGACTGGAGGCTGAGAGGTCGCCAGAACCGATCTGCATGGAAGGTGCGCTCAGTCCACGCACGTCTACCGGGTACACCGCAATGTGAGATTCCGCCAGAAGATTGACCGCTTGCTTTACTTCTTCCGTGTAGCTGGTGGTCGTCGCATCGGAATTCCTTAAATCGAGCCCGGGAAAAATGCCGAGCGGAAAAGATCCCGAAAGCCAGATCAGACTTTTGCGTCCCGGAATCGCCGACAGATAACGCGCCAGTTGCGTGAACGCATCCATCGTCAGCCAGGCTCTCGTGTCAAGATCTTGATTTCGGCGCAGAGCCTCGTCCTGCTCAATCAAGCCAGCGGCCATCTGCATGCTTTGCGACATCGGCGCAAATTTGCTCCCGAATTTCGCAAGCATGTTCTGGGAGCTCTGCGTCAGCCAGGAGACGGCCTGCTGGTCCTGAGCGTCCTGGCCTTGCAGGGACGTGTACCGCAGAGATCCCTTCTGTCCCTTGGCCGCCTTGATCAGCACGTTTTCGTCGGCAGTGAAGCCCTGGACCATCTGCAGCGTGTCGGAGAGCGCGCACAGGGCGAACTTGGAGCCCTTAGGTTTGTTCTGCAGGAATTTGAGCAATTCCAGCTTCGCGCGTTGCTGTCCTTCCGCCGGAGTGTTCAACAGGTCGTACAAAATGACTGTCACCGACTCGGCTTCCGGAGTCGGGGACTCATTAGCAAAGATGTTCGGCGCAACTTCTCTGTGCTGCGGAACCGGCGCTGGCACAGCGTGGGCCTCCACTTCATCGAAGTAAGTAACGGTCTGGGGCTTTCCATCTTCGCGTACCAGGAAATCGGAACGCGGCACAGACTTCACCACATGCCCCTTGGCATCTGTCACCACGACATCAAGAGCAACCACCTGGGCACGGCTCTTCAGTGTCATCACAGGGCCCATGTCCGAGCTGCCAGCCACTGGAACCAGGGGGACTGGCGGGGCTTGCCCTTGGCTGGAAACCATTGGCGATGATGTGGGCGGAGATGCCTCCGTGCTGCGAGAATCCGTTGCGGCTGTTGCTTGTTCTTCCTCCGGGTGAGTGTCGGGCGCGGTGAAAGCGGGCTCGCCGCCTTCTGCCTGAGGGCGATCAGGCGAAGGTGCAATGTAGAGTCCGGGCGCGTCCGCTCTCACGGCCGTGTAGCTGGCCTGTTCTTCCGGTGTCATTTGCGGCAGATCATAGAACTCGATTTCTCCGCCGGTAAGAATTGCCAGCCGCAAGCCATCCGGAGAAAGCGAAAAGTTCTGACCTTGCAACACAACCGGAGCTGCAATCGTTGAGGCAACAGGAGTTCCGGTTGCGGTGTCGAAGACATCAATTTTCTGCTGCAGCCCTTCGAATGCCGGTCCGGGTGTGGGCGTGTCGACCAAACTCACAGTGCGGATGGCAAAGCGGCTGCCATCTTCGCTTCGTCCCAACACCGGAAAGTACCGGTGCGTCGGCCAATGCTCTCGCCAAAGACGATTCCCGGTCACGGTAAAGGCGCTCACGCTGTATCCTGGAATGCGACTGGAATCACGCCCGATCAGGAGGACATTGCTGCTCAAGTAAAGAACATCTGGAACTCTCCTGGTCCGCACCCGCGCAAGGTTCACCCGTTCCTGCTCGCTTGGGCCAAAGCGCACCAGCCAGACCGTGCCGGTTACTCCCCCAGGAATCACGCTGGCAAAACCGGAACTGGCAGATTCCACATTCGCGGGCTTCTCTGACCGGACCGTGCGCTGCACCTCCAATGTTGCGACATCCCGAAATTGAATCTGAAACACCCGCTTCGAGCCCCGTTTCGTCTTCGAAGCGGCTGCTGCCGCGTCCTCCTCCGTTTCCGTGATGATCTGCTTCCCGTCAGGAGTAACCGACACCCACAAAAAATCTTTCGGTGACGTCCAAAGGGGCGTTTGGCGCAGATGTTCATCGACCACGAACAAGCTGTTCAAACTCCGGAGAAGCATTCGCCCGGAGCCCAGGCTCCAGAGGTAGCGGCGCGAGTCGTGTAGATACCAGTCCGTTTGCGCCAGTACCTTTCCTGTTGTTACTTCGATTACCGCCGCATGGATTATGCGGTCGTCGTGCGTGGCAGGACAATCGGGATGGCGGGCAAGAAGTTTCTTCGGGTTAAAAGTGAAAAGGACCTGATCGTGATCCAGAAAATCGAGGGAGAGATTCGTCGCTTGGGACCGCCGAGCCATGTCTGACAGTTCCACATATCCGACTCGCGAAAGGTCAACGTGATGCGTCGGTTGCGGCGAAGTGGTGTCGGATCGACCGTTAGCTTGCACCGGTAGCGGCGAACACCAGGTTACCAGTAGCACAATTATGGTCGTGAATATCGCCTTCTTGTGGAGCGGAGAACAGTACGCCTCTTGCTGGCAGCGGGCCAGAGATCGCGGCGAGCACGGCGCAATTGAGAGACTGACCAGCGCTTTCCTCCTCCGGCTCACGAGATCGGTGCTTTCACTCCATGTGCGATACCATCAGGGCAACCTTGCTCCGTGGCGGCGAGCTTCCGCAGCCCAAACCTTTCAGTGCAACCAAGAGACGCGGCTGCAGAATCTCGTATCCCGACATGCGCCGGACGGTCGACTGCACCGCGAGGCGACGAGGCGGCTAGGTTCATATGGTCTGGCCCATCGGGCTGAAATCTTAGGTCCAGAGGTAAGCCAAGTCAATGAAAGAACAGAATGTTGGCGCCGTCTCCGCAGGCTGGCTGGCGAAACCTCCCTGATAGCACGCAATATAAAAAGGCGCCCACTTTTGCGGTAGGTTGAGATTGTTCGCACCACCAACCTAGCGAAAAGGAGCGCCTTTATGAGTCAGGAAAAGTATATCGGCATGGATGTTCATCA
>Ga0187872_10004500_pt1 | contig 10469 bp, 6 predicted proteins | sample June2016WEW_16_4_FD_132973 | JGI IMG/M metagenome (GOLD analysis project Ga0187872, IMG submission 132973) | Peatland microbial communities from SPRUCE experiment site at the Marcell Experimental Forest, Minnesota, USA - June2016WEW_16_40 | ecosystem: Environmental > Terrestrial > Soil >...
CCGACTCGATGATAAATCGCGGCGTATCCACGCCGAGCTTGCCCCACGTGATCTTTTCGTTGGGCACAGCTCCCGAATAGGAACCGTAGCTCGTCGTCGAATCGCTGATCTGGCAGAAATATCCCCAGAGGGGAACATCTGGCCTGCGCAAGTCCTGGTGCAGCATCGGAACGACGCAGATCGGGAAGTCGCCCGCGATTCCGCCGCCGATCTGGAAGAAGCCCAGCGGCGTTTTCGTCGCCGTCTCCATGTACCACCGCGCGAGCTCCACCATGTACTCGATGCCGCCGCGGGTCGTCGTCGCGTTCTTGACCCCACCGCTGATCACCTGCGCTGCGAACATGTTCCCGAGCGTCGAGTCCTCCCAGCCCGGGACGAACAGCGGCAAATTTCTTTCGGCGGCTGCGATCATCCAGCTGTCTTTCGGGTCGATCTGATAGAACTGCTTCAGTTTTCCCGCTCGCAGAATCTTGAAGAGAAACTCATGCGGGAAGAGCCGCTTTCCGCTCCGGTCCGCCTCGCGCCATTCTTCGATCACGATGCGTTCGATGCGGCGCATGGCCTCCTCTTCGGGGATGCACGTGTCGGTGACGCGATTCAAATGGCTCTCGAGAAGCTCGACTTCCTGCTGGGGCGTGAGCTGCCGGTAATGCGGAACGCGCCGGTAGTGATCGTGCGCGACGAGGTTATACAGATCTTCTTCCAGGTTGGCTCCTGTGCAGCAGATTCCGTGCACCTTGTTCTGCCGGATCATCTCGGCGAGCGAAATCCCCAGCTCCGCCGTGCTCATCGCTCCCGCGAGAGTCACAAACATCTTGCCGCCGCCTGCGAGATGTTTGACGTAAGCTTCCGCCGCGTCCACCACCACCGCGGCGTTGAAGTGGCGATAGTGGTGCTTGATAAACGATGTAATGGTGCTGGCTGCCAATACTTCCGTCGCCGTGCTCATATGGCCTCCCTATCTGAGCTCGCTTGAATCGTGAATGTGGAAACACCAATGGCGCAGATCGTGTTTAACGCTCGGCCGGGTTCTTGACGGTTAGAAGTAGCTGGCGGTGTAGCTCAGCAGGCGGAAGAATTCGTGTGAAGAGAGGTGGTACTGGAAAAAACTGAAATGTGATTCGTGTGCCACAAGGAATAGATAGCATAGATTCTCAGAAATTACTCGCAAAAGTTTCTCGTCCGCGAACGCTCTAGTACTTGACTGCAGATGAGTATGCATGAACGCAATGGCACTGCGGATGATTTCGCGCGACCGTTCATCGTCATTCTGGTGTCGAATCCATGCTCTCCAAAAGGACGACTGCGATGGGCGCGTTCGCCGCGATCGCTGTGTGATCGCTGTGGCGACGAATCGATCAATCGAGTCGTTCATCGCCGGTATCTCGTCTTGTCCCGCTCTGGATACAAGCATCGGGATCATGGACGACGCATCGCCTTGAAGATAGGTGATGGGCGATGTTCAGCCGCAGGCTCGTCAACATGCGAATATGCGAGCAGATGTGAACCCCAATCGGCCAAAAGGGGAACAGGCCGGCCCCTCCGGAATTCCAGAGCGCATTTCGGCGACCCCACATCCGAGCTAACCTATTGAAAACAAAGAGCAACAGCGCGGCCTGGTTGATGCCAAATCGAGGCTCGTAACTTGCAACAAAACTGGCTTGGATTGCTCCGTCTCGCCGAGTTACGGCAGCGGAAACAGGCGCCAGCGAGCGCGGCCGCCGCATCCAATGGTGTGCTACCCTCAATGCAAGGTGAACCGCCCGAAAAACCCAGTAGAAGGGCGGCGCAGGAGAAACTGAAATGTGCGGGATTGTTGGCTATATCGGGCCCAAGCGCGTCGTGCCGCTGATTCTCGACGGCCTTAAGCGCCTTGAATACCGCGGATACGACTCGGCCGGGATCGCCGTCGTCGGCGACAACGGTAAGCTCGAAATTCGCCGCGCGCCCGGGAAGCTGCGCAATCTCGAGGAATCGATTCGTATCACTCCGCTCGACGGCCGCTACGGCATCGGCCACACCCGCTGGGCCACGCACGGGCGTCCCACGGAAGAGAATGCCCACCCGCACCGCGATTGTACGGGCGAAATCGTCGTCGTGCACAACGGCATCATCGAAAACTACATCGAGCTTAAGAAGAACCTGATCGCCGAAGGTCACAAGTTTCTCACCGAAACCGACACCGAAGTCATCGCTCACTTGATCGAGAAGTTTTCGAAGGACGCATCACTTGAGGAAGCGGTGCGCAAGGCCGTAAAGGCCATGACCGGCGCCTACGCGCTGGTGGCCGTTTCCGCAAAAGATCCGAACAAGATCGTGGCCGCGCGGCTGGGACCTCCGATCGTCGTGGGAATGGGCGACCATGAATTCTTCGTCGCGAGCGACATTCCGGCGATCCTCCAGCACACCCGCAGCGTTTTCTTCCTTGGCGACGGCGAAATGGCCATTCTCACGCCGCAGGGCGTTCAGCTCTGTGATTTCGAAAGCCATCCGATCAAGCGGCCTGCCCAGCACATCACCTGGGACCCGATCATGGCCGAAAAGGGCGGCTTCAAGCATTTCATGCAGAAGGAAATCTTCGAGCAGCCGCGCGCCGTCCGCGACACGCTGCTCGGCAGGATTTCGCAGGAAACCGGGAAGGTCTTCCTCGATGAGATGGACATCACCGAGGAAGAATTCCGCAATTTCCACGACGTCAAGATCGTCGCCTGCGGCACGAGCTGGCATGCCGGGCTCGCCGGGAAATTCATGATCGAGCGGCTGGCGCAGATTCCGGTCGAGGTCGATTACGGCAGCGAATTCCGCTATCGCGATCCGATTCTCGACAAGCACAGCCTGATCATCGCCATCAGCCAGTCGGGCGAAACCGCGGACACGCTTGCGGCCGAGCGCGAGGCCCGCCAGAAAGGCGGCAAGGTCCTCGCCATCTGCAACGTCGTCGGCGCCATGTTGACGCGCGAAGCGAGCGGCACCATCTACACGCATGCCGGCCCGGAGATCGGCGTCGCCTCGACGAAAGCGTTCACGGGACAGCTCACGGCGCTTCTGCTCACCGCTCTCTATCTTGGGCAGATCCGTGGCAAGCTCGCGAACTCGGAATCCCAAAAATTGATGCAGGAATTGACCCGCGTCCCGCACAAGATCGAAAGCATCCTCCAGCACGATGCCCAGCTCGAAGACCTCGCGCGCCAGTTCTTTCGCCATACCGACTTTCTCTATCTGGGCCGCGGGATTCACTATCCCATCGCTCTCGAAGGGGCGCTGAAGCTGAAGGAAATTTCGTACATTCACGCCGAAGGCTATCCCGCCGGGGAGATGAAGCACGGGCCGAACGCGCTGATCGACGAAAATCTGCCCGTCGTCATGATCGCCACGCGCGACGAATCCGATCCCGCCTCGATGACCCGCTACGAGAAGACGATTTCGAACTTGCAGGAAGTGAAAGCGCGGGACGGCATCGTGATTGCGGTCGTCACGGAGGGCGACAAACTCGCGAAGGAAACGGCCGACCATGTGATCGAGATTCCTTCCGCTCCGGAACTGATCTCGCCGATCCTCGAGATCGTGCCGCTGCAATTGCTCGCGTACCACATCGCCGTGCGCCGCGGCTGCGATGTCGACCAGCCTCGCAACCTCGCAAAATCCGTCACCGTCGAATAGAATAACCCACAGCATGACTCGCAGTTCTTCTCTCGGCGCGATAGGCGCGGCGCTCTGCCTCGTGAACTCGATTACTCTCGTGGCATTCCTCTCCTGTGTTTGTGCCGTTCAGGCTCAGCCACAAGCGGGCGCGTCGCGCTTGGACTCCATCCAGGTGACGGGCTCCTCGCGCTTTCGTTCGGAACAGATCGTGGCAGCAACGGGATTACACCCAGGCGCGCAGGTTACCGCCGAGGATCTGCAGAAAGTGGCCAATGACCTCGCGCAGCTCGGTCCTTTCTCGAAAGTCGAATACCGCTACTCGACCACCGACGCAGGCGTGCGCGCCGAATATCAGGTGACGGATGCGCCCGAGGTCCCGATCGGGTTCGATAATTTTCCCTGGTTCACCGACGATGAACTCAAGACAGCCATCAAATCCTCAGTGGTGTTGTTCGATGGTGCCGCGCCTCAGCACGGCACGCTCCTCGACGCCATGTCGAGCGCGATCGAAAAGCTCCTGGCCACGCGCGGAGTAAACGCCGGCGTTTCACACGCTCTCATGGCCGCGCCCGCGAGCGACGGACAGATCCAGCAATTCCGCATCGAAAACTTCGACGTGAAGATCACGGCAATCGAATTCAGCGACGCGCTGGCGCAGAGCGATCATGCGGTCCTGGCACGTCTCGGCGATCTTATCGGCGAGCCCTTCTCGCGCACCGCGATCGAACTGTTCGAAGTCGAGCAGGTCCGTCCTGTTTACGTCTCACACGCTTTCCTGCGAGTGCGGTTCGGCCCGCCCACCGCCCGCGTTGCCGGCGGCTCCGTCACGGTCGTCGCGCCGGTTGAGCCCGGGCCCGCGTTCGCATGGGACGGCGTGAAGTGGAGCGGGAATTCCGTCGTCAGCATGCTGGAGCTTGGCGCGCTCGTGCCGCTGCACGAAGGCGATCCCGCCGACGGCATGAAGATCGAAAGCGGCTGGCAAGCCGCGCGCGAAGCATACATGCGGCGCGGGTACCTCGACGTGGCCCTCAATCCGGTGCCGCAGTTTGATGACGCCGCAAAGCGCGTCGGCTATTCCGTTTCCGTCGCCGAGGGGCCGCAATATCACATGGGCAAGCTCATGCTTACGGGTCTCTCGATCGACGGCGAGCGCCGAATCCGCGCGGCGTGGAAAATTCCAGCCGGCGCGGTTTTCGACAACGGCGTTTATGAAGAGTTTCTCTCGAATGGGATCACGCAAGCGTTCGCGGGTTTCCCGTTCCACTACGAGAAGGTCGGGCGTTTCCTGCAAAAGGACCCCGGGGCCGCGACGGTGGACGTTCTGCTCGACTTCCAATAGCCTATCGCGGAGCTCGGCTCGAATTGGCCTGCGTGCACGGAACTTTCTCTTGCCCAGCCTCGTATGATCTTGATAGGAAGGCTTTCCGGAGGCGTTGGGAGCTTCTTCCGCATCGAACATGGCGCGATTGAACAAAAAGATCGGAGTCGTAGCAGCAATCCTCGCGGGAGCGTGTTTGGCCGGCTGCATGCCCCAAGCGAGCGCCGTTGGCCACTTCGATCGCACGTTGACCGTCAATGGTCCCGTTCGCCTGGAACTGGCCAATGGCAGCGGCGATTCCCGCATCAGCGCCGGGTCGTCCGGTGTGGTCGAAATTCACGCTCAGTTCCGCGTGCACGCGTGGTCGTGGAGAAACGCGCAGCGCAGGCTCGAGGATATCGAGACGAATCCGCCCGTCTCGCAGGACGGCAATCTGATCCGTGTTGGCGAGCCCGACTGGCGGTGGAGCAGCATGAGCGCCAGCTACGACTACACGATCACGGTCCCCGCAGACACCGAAGTGCGCGCCGTGGCCGGTTCTGGGAGTCTGCGAGTGGACGGAGTCCAGGGCCCCGCCAACTTCGTTGTAGGATCGGGGAGCATTTCCGCAACGGGCGTTGCGAAGGATACTCGGGCGATCGTGGGCAGCGGCGACGTCCGCTTTGCGGACATGGGCGGCCAGATCGACGTGACGGCGGGTTCGGGCAGGGTACAGATCGATCGCGCCAAAGGCGAAATTCGTGCCCGCGCGGGTTCTGGCGAAATATCGATCAGGGAACCCGGCGATACCGTCGTGGCCCAGGCCGGCAGCGGCGGCATTGACGTCAGGGATGCTACGGCCGACTTGCGGTTGCGCACGGGCTCCGGCGAAATCCGCGTGGACGGCAATCCCGGTGCGACAAACTTTTGGGACCTCCATGCTGCCTCGGGCGGCGTAAGGTTGCGGGTTCCCCACGACGCCAGTTTTCGCCTCTACGCGCACACTGGCTCTGGCAACATCGATGTCGGGATTCCCTCCGTTTCCGAGGAGTCGTCCGGGAGGCATGAGTATCAGGGACGGATCGGAGACGGCAAAGCCCGCGTCGAGATTGAAACAGCCTCGGGTGGCGTCTCTCTGCGCTAGAATCCGGCTCCGCGAACGAGTCCGCAGCACCGCGCGATTCCCGCGATAGAATGGGCGTCTGATGCGATTTCCTTTCGCCGCTTTTCTTGCCCTTGTGTTCCTCGGCTCGGCCTTGGCCTCGGCGGCACAAGACTCCAAGCCGACTGCGCCCGCGTCGAAGGCTGCCCCGGACGCCGCCAAGAAGGAGGCGGAGGCCGAGGCGGAGCTGCAAAAGGTCCTCGCGGATGCGGGAAACGACAGCGCCGCCCTGGTCCGGAATCTGACGGGCTATCTGGCGCGGTTTCCCGATGCCCCGCGGCGCCCGAGTATCTATCGCGCGCTCGTCGAGGCCTGCCAGCAGATCCGCAACGATGTCTGCGCCCTCGACTACGTGGAGCGTCTGATTGCGATCCGTCCCGAAGACTCGCAGATGATGCTTCTCGCCGTGAGTTTGCTCGAAAAGAAGGGAGACGACGCGAGTCTTACGCGTGCTGCCGGTTACGTCACCCGCGTGCTGGACCGGGTCGAAAAGGCGACCCCGGATGACAAGCCAGCCGAAGAATCGCTCGCGGATTTCGAAGACGGCCAGAGGCAGCTTCGCGCCGCTCTCTACTACGCGCGAGGCCGAATCGAGAATTCCCAGCACGGCTACGACGCCGCGGCGAAAGATCTTCAGCTGAGCGATTCCATCCATCCGAACGCCCTCGCGGCGGAGAAATTGGGCGAAATCGCAGAGATGCGAAACGATCCCAAGACCGCAATTGAGGAATACACGCGAGCCTTCGCGCTCCCCGAAAGTGGTCCGGCCGGCGCGGTGGACCGGCGCGATGTCCGCCGGAAGCTGGGCAATGTCTGGCGGCGGGTCCACGGCAGCGAGCAAGGTCTTGGCGACGCCATTCTCGCGGCGTACGACCGCACCTCTCAGGCGCCCACCAGCTCTGTTCCGGACGCTGCGGCGCGGAATAAGGACGCCAAGGATTTCTTCGCATTCGTCGTGAGGCGCCTCGACGGAACACCGCTGCCGCTCGCGCCGCTCAAGGGGAAAATCGTGGTCCTGAGCTTTTGGGCCACCTGGTGCGGGCCGTGCCGGGCGCTTGAGCCGCTCTTCACCCGAGTGGCGGGGAACTACGCCGGGAATTCGAATGTCGCTTTTCTTTCCGTCAACACGGACGACGATGAGACGCAAGTCGCGCCGTTCGTGGCGCGAGAGAAGCTGGCTGTACCGGTAATCTACGCCGACGGGCTCGACGATTTCATGAAAGTCGACACCCTGCCGACGGTGCTGATCTTGGGCCGCGACGGGGAAATCGTCTACCGCGTCGGCGAACTCGCGTCCGAAGGATTTTCTGCGTCGCTCACTTCCGCAATCCAGAGCGCGCTCGGCACATCTCAGTAACGTTGAGTAGACGGACAGCTTTCAGCGGGCCTGCGATCTTGTGCGGCTCGAATCCCGCTGCGCGGCATCGCGCGCGGCGAGAATCGTGTTGATGTGAATGCTTACCGTGTCGGCCAGGTTTCGCGCGTAGCCTCCGGCCAGCGTAATCGCCACCGGCGCGCCGTTGCGGAGCGCGTAGTCGAAAACGAGTGCATCGCGGCGTCGCAGTCCTTCCACCGATAGTTTCAGCCCGCCCAATTGGTCCTCGCGGTAGGGATCGGCTCCGGCGACGTAGAAGATGATCTGCGGTGAGAAATCGTGAAAAGCACGGTGCAAATGCTTTTCGAGAATGGCGAGGTAGTCGTCATCGCCGATGCCGTCGGGCAAATCGATGTCGATGGTCGAACGCGGCTTCGGAAACGGGTAATTGTTCTCCTGATGGATCGAGAGCGTGAAGACGTCTCCGTCGCCTCCGAAAATCTCAGCCGTCCCGTTGCCTTGATGAACGTCGGTGTCCACCACCATTGCGCGCTCGATCGCATTGTCGAACTGAAGGCGCCGGATCGCGATGGCGACGTCGTGGATCACGCAGAAGCCCTCGCCGTGATCGGGACAGGCATGATGAAAGCCGCCGCCGATGTTCGCGGCCCAGCCGTCTGCGAGCGCGCGGCGTCCCGCGAGGATCGACCCGCCCGCAGCGAGCCAGCAGGCTTCCACTAGCTCTCTTGAGTAGGGAACTTCCATCCGCAGAATTTCAGTGTGGCTCAGCGTGCCCGTCTTGAGTTTGTAGACGTAGTCCTGCGAATGAACGCGCAGGACGTCATCGTCCGTGGCTGGCTCGGGCGCAAGGAAATCCTCCGGCGCGGCCAGGTGATCTGCCAGGAGCCGCTCGTGGATCAGGCGATACTTCTGCGATGGAAAAACGTGCGAGCCAAGGTTCAGATCGTAGCGGTCGTCGTAGACGAGCTTGAATGGCAGCACGATGGCTCGAGCCTACCGCGAAGCTTTGCCGAACGCAAACGGCGAACGAAGCCGTGCGATTCGATCTGTTCGGACGCAATGGCGAGGTAAGATGCCGCTGTGGTAGAGTGTTGGCGATGCAACGCGTTCACGCCATCTTCGTCATCGTCGCGCTGCTTGCAACGCCACTTGCGCTGCTTGCCCGCGCGGACTGCGGCGAGACGAAATGCGATTGCATGTGCTCTCTCGTGCAAAAGTCGCTTTCATCGAAGGACCAGTATCCGCGCGCTAAGATGTTGTGCGGCCAGCTCACCGGGCAGAAACAGACCTGTACGATGAGCGCGAAGCATCATCCACCGGACTATGGTTTGAATACGCTGATGGCTCCCACGGCGCCGCTGTCGTTCGCGGCGCTTCCGCCACTTGACGCAGCGCGACAGATTGTCGTGCAGCAGACGCAATCCGCCAGTACTGGTTTCCTCTCGGCGCCGTTTCAACCTCCGCGAAGCTAGCCCTCGTTCGAGGGCCCTTTCATCCCGATTTCGAGAGGAGCAGTTCGTGCGGACGAGATACGTGTCGCAGTCCGTTGTGTTTCTGTTTATCGTGGTGCTGCTTTTTGCGGTCCTTGCGGCGCGAGCGACTGTTTTCGGCACGGTGCGCGGGATCGTGCACGACCCGCAGCACCGGCCGGTCGCGGGCGCTGCGGTGAAATTGGTATCAGCGAACTCGGACTGGTCCCGGGAAACGCAAACGAATTCCGACGGCGAATTCGCTTTTGCAGCGGTGCCTCTCGGCGATTACGTCGTCACCGCAAAAGCGCCCGGCTTCAGCCAATTGGAGCAGAGTTTTACTCTCGCTTCGGACACTTCCTCGATTCTCCATCTGCAGCTCGCGCTCGCTCCCGTGAGCCAGACAGCGGTCGTGAACGCGGAAGCGGAAAGCGCGACCCTGGAATCTGTAACGCCGACGACGCTCGTCGATCGTGCTGACATCGCGCGGACTCCGGGGGCTGACTTGACCAACAGCCTCGCGATGATCACCGATTACACGCCGGCCGCATACCTCACCCACGACATGCTGCACATGCGCGGCGGCCACCAGACCACTTGGCTCATCGATGGTGTTCCGATCCCGAACACAAACATCGCGACCAATCTTGCCCCTCAGTTTGATCCCAAGGATATCGACTACGTCGAAATTCTGCGCGGCAGCTACAACGCCGAATATGGCGACCGCACCTACGGCGAATTCAACATCCTCCCTCGATCGGGGTTTGAACGGGACAATGAAGCCGAACTTGTGACGACGTTCGGAAACTATTATCAGACAAACGACCAGCTCAACTTCGGAAGCCACACCCAGCGGTTGGCCTACTACACCAGCCTTAACGGAAATCGCAGCAATCTTGGCCTCGAAACGCCGATCGGGCAAGTCTTCCACGACGCCGAGAACGGCTACGGCGGTTTCACGTCTCTTCTGTACAACTTGGATCAGAAAGACCAGCTCCGCTTCGACGCGCAACTGCGCCGCGATTACTACCAGATCCCGTACGATCCAAACCCAAACGACGCCGAGAACCAGCAGTTCAATACCAGCGGACTTCGCGACAGCCAGTTGGAATCAGACGGCTTCCTGATCTTCTCCTGGGTCCATACCTTCAACCCCGATGCAGTTCTGACCGTCTCTCCCTTCTATCATCGCAACAGCGCAAACTATAACAGCCCACTTACCGACACGCCGGTGGCTACCACGGACCGCCGCACGTCGGACTATGGCGGCGGCCAGGCCGTCCTTGTTTTTCACCTGCCGAAGAACGACGTGCAAGCCGGAATCTATGCTTTCGGGGCAAGTGACAACGAGCTTTTTGGCTTGGTCTTCAACGATGGAAGCGGCAACCCTCCAATCGGCGAAACAGATATCGTCCACGGGTCGGAGGAGGCCGTCTACCTTAGCGACAAATTCACTGTCACGTCGTGGCTCACGCTGATGGCCGGCGTCCGGGCCACGCATTTCTCAGCGAATGTCACCGAGAACACGACGTACCCGCGCGTCGGTGGTACTCTCAAAATTCC
>Ga0187872_10004509_pt1 | contig 10455 bp, 21 predicted proteins | sample June2016WEW_16_4_FD_132973 | JGI IMG/M metagenome (GOLD analysis project Ga0187872, IMG submission 132973) | Peatland microbial communities from SPRUCE experiment site at the Marcell Experimental Forest, Minnesota, USA - June2016WEW_16_40 | ecosystem: Environmental > Terrestrial > Soil >...
AAATCCCAGTTGCATGTGCTGGCCGCGAAGAGCTGCCGCGGCGTAGTCTTTTTCACGATGTCCCTTGATCTCCTCCAGCATCTGGTCGTCGAATTCCCAGCTCCTGCGTTCCGCGAGCAGAGTCAAGGGTTCGCGATTGTCCAGGTAGTAGTAAAACTCGCTGTGTCTGCGGATTCCGGGGAAGGCCCAGCGATTGACCAGGCCGCGTTCCCACAGGCGCCGGAGCCGCCGGTGGGTTACGTCCTCATTGCCGTGGGCTAGGCGCACAAGCTGTGCGGCGCTGATGAATCGGTAGCGCAGTACCGCATCGATAATGTCGAGATCGCGATCCGTAATGGGGCCGCCGGGGGCGTTCTCGGGGCGGATGAATTTTGAAAAAACATGATTTGCCATAGAATCAATCTGTCGAAAAACTGCCAGCCATCGCGGAGTGTTGAAGGGAGCAAACCGAAACGAGCCTGATGGTTGCAATTTGGTTGCAATTGGAGGCCTTTTTTCGAGATGAAAAGCAGGCTTAACCAATTTGGTTTCAATGAGTTAATGGTGGGTGATATAAGCCCTGAAAAGGCTGGCGTCGGCGGTTCAATTCCGTCCCTGGCCACCATAGAATCAGTAACTTACAGACCTCCAGACTCGCAGTTTCATTCCAATTCATTCCAGTTCCAAAAGGTCCGCCGGACTTTGCCTCAGGATGGATCTGTGCGTCTGGAGTATTCTGTTTGCTCTAACAGAGCTGGTTTTGGCTCGGTTCGCCTCGACCAGGAACTTTGTTGCCGCGAGCCGCAGCCAACCGGAGGACCGTGCGAGTTTCTCCGTCGGCCCGCGCCTCGCACTCGCTGCAGTTAAGCCTGTTCAATTCGGGGGAGTGAGATATGCCAATAACGAAATCTTCATGGCAGAAAGGCCGCAGCGGCAACCCCCGCGGGCGCCCCAAGGACGGGGAAGAACTGGGGGCAATCTTGCGCCAAACCGTGGACCGCCGGCGGTTTGCCGAGAAACTTTGCGAACTGTGTTACGCCGGCGACGTACAGGCGATGCGCCTGCTGCTGGCCTATACCGACGGCTTGCCCATCGGCCGCGCGGAAGTCCAAGGTGCGGAAGGAATTCAAATTTCGGTGACCTATGTCCAACAAGAAAATCGACTTGAAATTAACGGCGCCACACCCGGCGCAATGGAAGATTATCCGGGAGGCGAAGCGCTTCAACGTAATTTGCTGCGGCCGCCGCTGGGGCAAGACGGTACTCGGGATGGATCGGCTGATTGAGGCGGCACTCCAGCATAAACCCGTCGCCTGGTTCAGTCCCACCAACAAGCTGATGGCGGATACGTGGCGCGCCTTGCGGTCCACTCTAGCTCCAATCACGCGCGACAAGAGCGAGCAGGAAAAGCGTTTGGAGTTGATCGGCGGCGGCGTGATCGATCTCTGGTCGCTCGACAGTCTCGACTCGGGCCGCGGCCGAAAGTACGCCGTCGTGGTGATCGACGAAGCGGCCATGATACCCGAACTCGAAGCGGCTTGGCAGGAATCCATTCGCCCCACCCTGACCGACCTGGGTGGTTCGGCTTGGTTCCTATCGACTCCTAAAGGCATGAACTACTTCCAGCGTCTATTCGACCGCGGACAGGACTGCGAGCGCGAGGACTGGGCCAGTTGGCAGATGCCCACCAGTGCCAATCCGTACCTCGATTCACAGGAAATCGAAGCCGCGCGGCTGGATCTGACCGAGGCGGCGTTCAACCAAGAATACCTGGCCCTGTTCGTAGACTGGGAGGGGAGCGTATTCCACCGGGTCGGCGAAGCGGCCACGGCGCTGAGCAAGACGAAGCCTGAACCTGGCCACGATTACGTCATCGGCTGCGATTGGGGCCGATCGCAAGACTACACTGTGTTTCTGGTCTTGGATATCACCGCGCGGGCCGTGGTGGCCCTGGATCGGTCCAACCGCGTCGATTACACGCTTCAGTGCGGCCGGCTGCGGTCTCTGAACGAACACTGGCGCCCCAAGCAGATCATTGCCGAGCAGAACAGCATCGGACAACCCGTGATCGAACAGCTGGAAAGGGATGGACTGCGGATTCAGCCGTTCACTACGACCAACGCCAGCAAGGCGCAGGCAATCGAAGCTCTCGCCCTGGCTTTCGAGCGCGGTGACATTCGCATCCTGAACGATGCGGTGCTGGTGAGCGAGTTGGTAGCCTATCAGGCGGAGCGCCTGCCCTCTGGCCTGATGCGCTACGGCGCACCTTCCGGGCAGCATGACGACTGTGTGATGGCGCTGGCGATCGCCTGGGTCTCGGTTTCCGGGCCACATCGTCCCGTCTACCCGGTGCCCGAATCCGACCTCCTCGTCGAGCCTTTTGAGATTCCCGCGGGTTGGCCGCGGGTCTATGCGCTTTATGTTGGCCCCGGCTCCATTGCTACGATCTGGGGAGCGCTGGATCCCTCCTCAGGGGTGATTTACCTCTACTGCGAATATTGCAGCAAGGACGACCTACAAGGAGCGCAGGCATGGGAAATCCGAAGCCGCGGACGAAAGGGCCGCGAAGTAGTGCGTGGCGTCATTGGTTTCGGGGATGGCGACCCGAGGGATCAAGGCGAGTTAATCGAGATGTACCGCAAATGGGGCCTGGACCTGGAACCAGCCAACTCGCTGGTCGAGTCCGGTATCGCCGAGGTCCGGCAACGGATGGCGGATGGGCGGCTGAAAGTCTTCGCTTCGCTAACGAACTATTGGGAGGAACTGCGGCAGTATCGCCGCGACGAAAGAGGCCAGGTTGTCAAGGCATCTGGCAACATCCAGGACGCCACGCGGTGCCTGGTGGCGAGTGGAGTCTTGCGCGTGCGGCCGCAGCAAGAGCCTGTGCCGTGGTGCGAGCATCGCTACACGGATGGCTTGGGGTGGTTGGCGTAGGCCAGCGTTTCAGCGGTGTGAATCTAGCGCGACAGAAGCCACGGTATTGCTACGGCCCGCAAGCAGCCCCACCTATCCTCCGGTATCCATCGCGCGCCTGCCAACAGGCCGGAATAGGTCAAGATGTTCGCTATTTGTTCGCCTCATTGCGTGATACTGGCCTGTTAGCAGGCAGCCGCGACTTGGATATCTCGTGACGGGAATGGGCTTCGTTGTTGACGATAAAGGAGCTATTTTGACCAACATTCCTGTTGGGAACTTCGGCCCCAACGTCAACGAACTGGACATTCGACCCCTATTTGAAAAGCACGGCGCAGTTCAGCGGTTTCAAAATGATGACTGACCGGCGCACTGGTCTATCCAGAGGTTTCGGATTCATTCAGATGAAGACCGATGCCGAAGCGGGAAAGGCAATCGTGGCCCTCAACGGCACGGACCTCAATGGCAATGTCTTGAAAGTTAACCAAGCCCGTCCACAACTGCATCGCACTGTGCGTGGGAAGAGCAAAGAGTAGAGAATTCATGAAGGTCGCTTTGGGCACTTGTACGAGGGGGGGTCAAATCCGGCCAAGGAGAGCGCATGGGCACATCAGAGAATACGATGAGTCCCGCTGGTCAGCACGCCTTAGAGGACATGGTTGAGTTCGAGATGTACCTTGTGGGCCAATCGCAGCAGACACCTTGGCCTATGCTCCCTCGTCGCACCAGCAAAGTTTACGGAGCTAGAGAACCGTATTGCAACCCAGTCGAGTGGAGCGCAGTGAAGGAACTGTTGATTGAGGGATTTATCGAAGCCACTTCGGGCCGAACGTTCGTAGTGAGTAAGTCTGGATACCAGTTCTACGAACGACAAATGAAGCCGCATTCAGCTTGATCCCCAAAGGCCGGGAGTAGGACGTAGGACCATGTTGCGACTTGAGGTTTTTGCAATCGTGACTCGCCGCAACACTTGCTTTGGCGTTCATGCCAGGAACGCTGTATCGCCCGTTGACATCTTCGGCTGGCATCGCAAGTTGGTTGAGGAAGAACCAAACGCATGAAGAAAATCTATGTAGGACGCCTCGGTTTTTCGGCAACGGAAGGCATGCTCCGTTCGCTCTTTGAAAAATACGGAACCGTGGAGCGGGTTAATATCGTGACGGACCGTGACACGGGACAGCCAAGGGACTTTGGATTTGTCGAGATGAGCGACGATGGGGAAGCGTTGAAAGCAATCGCCGCTTTGAATGGTTGGGAACTCGACGGTCGCACGTTACATGTTAATGAGGCACGCCCCAAGACAGATCGGCCAAGGGGTGATCGTCCGGGTGGCGGCGGTCCTGGGCGCAAACGCTGATAGCTTCTGTTCAGTGATGATGCGCCACAATGGAGATGTGAAGGAACCGACACGCCAGATTCTCATACGGCGCTCCGACGAGCCGAAGCTCGAGATCAGTGACAACGTTCTCATCAAAGAAGGCGTGGTCGGGGTGGTGCTCGCCCGCTTTTCCCCTTCTGGCGAAGGGCGCAACGAGGTTCATTACATCGTTGAGCTAAAGCCCGCTGATGCCGGGTCTTCAAAAACGGGCAAACAAGGGACTCCTTAATCGGAAAAACATTGTGCTACCTCTCCGGGTGGCGGCTTCGAGCACGGCCGAACTCAGGCCGGGATGCCACACGAAATGCCCACAGCGGCATACGGAGGGCACAGGAACGCTTCGCCGGGACCGGGAGGTATCTGCCTACCACGGCGACGGTGGCGGCTCAGACAGGCTCCATTATTCTTCGGCGTTCCTTCACCTCGCAGCCTGAGAACGCTGCTTGCGCTCTGCGGCCTCAACCCTGCCCTTTGTGGAACACGTACAGGAATACCGCCAGACTCAGGCTTGCCAGCAAATGAATCAGTGATGTCAAAAGCACGACCGCAGCAATCGCACCAGCCAGAAGAGCCGATACGTCACGGATGAAGCCCACTGCCAGCAGAACCGTTAGCAGAGCCATGCCGATCAATGCGAAGAACGCCGCATTCTTGAGACTCATGGTACAGATTATACGCCTACAGATTCGCTTTGTGCGGATAGCGCAGGAAGATCAGCCCAAGCACCGGGACGGAGTATTCCGAAGATTTCAGTTTGGAATTGGCCCGGAGTTCGTCGGCGGCTCCCCACAGGCGTTTTTCAAGTTCGGTGGTGTTGGCTGGCATGGAAATATGACGACCTCACATTTTACTTCCAAGATGTTTCCGGCGCACGCCTAGACTGCTGGCGTTGCTTTTTCGATGACGAAGCGACACGGCAGCGCCACCCGAGCATCAGATTTTACGTGGCGGCAAGCCTTCAAGAATCTCTCGACGCACCATTTCGTTTCTCGCCAGCATCTCGACTGCCGCTGATTCAAATACCTTCTGAACTTTGTCCGAAAGGAAAATGAGCCGGTTTGGAGAACGAACGGCGCAAATCGCTCTTAACCCGGATGGAATCCGCCCGCCCACCGCCAACGTGAAGAGCATCCCCGGCAAGAAGAACGTGTATTGGTGATAAGGCGTGCCGAGCACCTTGCCACCGGACGGGGCAAACGCCCCTTCCATCGGCTTGTCAGCACTGGAGACGTGAATGACGAGCACGGCGTTAGCTGGAAAGTCGGCCTCGCCTATGAGAAACCGGCGAAACTGTTCGGCGTAAATGGGGCCGAGATCAATGTATTCTTCGCCGCCCCACCGATGTACCGCCGCCCTCCAAAACACACTCGCCGCAAAGTAGCACAATTGATCCATGTCAACGCCCTGGAGTGCATTTCCACCGAAATACTGGCTCGACTGGTTCCGACCAACAGGCGTCGAGTTCTTGAGCACGGACTGAAGACGGAAGTTGCCTTGCCCTCGGAACCCATTCTCCGAGACCCACTGCTCACCGTTCCTGCTGAATCGTTGTTCGCATTCTCGGCACAGGAGATGCGCCCACATCTGTCGGGATGTGCGAAAGTACTTGCGCTTATTGACGAGCACGAAGTCCGTGTCACCGGGATTCAAGTATCTGTACATTGCGGCGGGAAGAAAGTGGCTTCGCTGAAGCGGCTTCGTGGCTAGGCAGAGGCGGCATCTTCCGATGTTTGTTGTCTGCGGCTTCAGGGTAGGCACTCCGATTTCGGATTGTACAATGGAAAGACGATCTGATTCGAATGGAAGGGTACGGTAAGCCGATATGAAGCGAGATCTGGAATTGCCTCGGGAACTGCCGCTGAAGATCGAAGAAATTCCCTTCGATGGGGCCTTTCACGCTGTCTTAGCTTGTCCCAAACGCTGCCGTTCCGGGCGGCGTCCTGTCAAATACCACCCGAAGGCCCTCAGTCTTCTTACAGATCAAGTTTCCTGCTACCCTCAAACCGGGAGCGCCCATCATGGCCGACGACAACATCAAACGAATCCCGATCAAGGATCTCATCTCCGAAGACGGAGTTGATGAATTGCTGGAATCCCCGGAGATGGAGCCATACGTGAAATTGGCGGTGGTGGCGATGCAGGGTTCCGATGTTACAGCGGAACTGGAAAGCCTTCGCCAACTGCCACTCCAAGAACGGTACGTCTGGCGTGTCGCATCGGCCCTGAAGTGGGCATTTGCCGATTGCGAGACGGCGAACGTAAAAGCGGATAAAGAAACGCTCTCGGCGCAAGACCTCGCCAAAGTTTTGGCAATGCTTCGAGTGCGCCCGATGCAGTTTTGCCTGTTTTTGAAAACTTTGGTGGGCGCTGAAGAGATGCAGCGGATGATGGTCGAGGCGATCAAGGTGGCGACACGGGTGCCCTAATGCAGCGCTATCCGGAATTGCTAGTTCCTGAAAGTCGGGGTCCTACCAGCTTTCATGGATGGGGCTTGACACCGGACCCAGAATCCGCCATAACGCTGGTTAGGAGAATATTCGCAGGGCGCTAGCCCGTTGCCGCAAGATGGGTCGGCACCCTTCTAAAGCACGTCTGATCAAAGTGTTTCTTAGGCATTGCGGCTTAGACGAAGTTCCCAGAGTAGGCAGTGCTTGACAGCGGGTTCAGCTAAGGGCGAAGCCCTCTTCGCAGCCCCGCCTTCCGGCACAACCGTGACTGGCATTGGCGTTTAACCGTTGTCTGAATGTTGTTGAGGAATCTATGTCGAAGAGAATAGAAGAAAGAGTCAAGGAGAATGCAGAACGTTTCCACTCACTCATTCTCTTGATTTCGGTACTGGGCTTCGTTGTTTACATCGTAGTGGTGCTTCTCACTTACTGTGGTGTGACATGGCTGGCATCACTGAGGACAGAGATGCAGGGCAAGACGGTTTTCAATCTTGGTCTGCCGTTTTGCGCTGTTGGAGCGTATGCAGTAGTAGCGTTGCTATTACACGTATTCCCTCCGGAGAAGCAAGACGGCTCCATAAAGCTCACAGCCTTCGGCTTGGAGTTTACGGGTCCGGCCGGGCCGATTAGCTTCTGGGTCGTGTGTTTTCTTTCATTCATTGCAGCGATTAAGATGCTCGGTCCTTGAGGACTCGTTCTCCTAATGTGTCCGACCAGGGCGACGAAGGCACAGAATGGGAAGGCGACAGCCGGGAGAGGCCGATTCCAGGAGTCGATGAATAGAGACCCTGGCCTTCCGACATCCGGCTCAAAGCCGCCGAAGGGTGGTCTCTCCGTGCGCCAGGGCGGTGGTACGGTCACGGTCCCGCATAGCTGCCAACATGGACCAAACGTGCGGCATGGCTCCGTTCAGCTTATTGACAATCGGTTGGTGAACATATCGTGACGTTACCGCCCTCAGCGGATTGACAGGCGGTTTCGACATCTCCACCATTTCAGCAAGGCAGGCTTCAACGAGTTCAGTTTGCGCTTGCCATTCGAAATCCTCCTGAAGGGCGTCGGTCTTCAAGGACCGGACAATGCTTTCAAGTAGGCTTTTCGTGCTGCTGTACCACATTGGAAACTTCTCTAGTTTCTGTTCGAGCCAAAGCCTTGAATTCAGCGTGATCGCCAAGGCAAGGAAGATTTGCTCATCCTTGTGCCATCATCTGGCGGCCTAAGAAATGCGGAATCGACATCTAGATTCAATCAAGCCCCGTGATCCTTTTGTAATAGTCAGGGTCGCCATACCGCTTCTCGAACCCCGCATCGTCACACCACTTGGGGTTTTCGCCTTTGTGATCTTTGCTCGGAGGTTTGCGGACTCGTAGACTAACAGTTCCATTCCGTTTCTTCCGCCAACTTTTCAGAAAGGATTCCTGTGTTGGATCAAGTGGCATTGGCTACCTTCAAGTATCTTAACATCGTTCAGCTTCCGAAGCTCCAGTTCGCCTTTGACAGATCCGAACTCGTCAACGAAAGATAACACTATGGTGTACCCGGACGACCAAAGCGTCTTGGCAGGCGGGTCCTCAAAACCAACGTCTGCCGCCACACTGCCGCCTCCACAGAGTACGGTGGCTCACGGGTGTCGAATCTTCGCTGATGATCGAAGGCCATCGCTTCGAACGGACAATCACGGTATCCATATTCAGCCAACCCAGCGGCGTACAACAACAAAAAATCCTTCGGGCCGAGAACCCGCCAACCTGAATTACGTGGACGAGTTCGTGGAAGTGCAGGGATTCATCGGCGTTCGGGCCGGAACAGATACAGCGGATCATGTTGAAGGTCATTGCGGTGGGGAAACAAGTGCAGTGAGTCGGGTGTGGTTATCGTTGCGAATGGCACAGCGCGGTGGTAAAAGGGAGGGTAACCCACCCTTAATCATTTCGACATGCACCAAACCGCCCGGTGGAGCGTCTAATATATCTATGCCATCGCCATGCTGAACCTCTGAACGCCAACGATTCTCTGAACCACGCTGTCCAGATTCATTTGTTGTCAAGGAGATTTCATTGAGCGGTATATCGAAGGAAGTTAAACTCGCAATGTTACGTGCCAAGACGGATCGGGAATTGTCGATTCTGATACGGAAGGAGTTGGTCCGGGGCATGTCGCTCGCAAACGTGGCAGCGGCCAAAGGATCGCCATCTCACGCACAAGCCGAACGAGCATTCGATAAAGCGAAAGCATTGCTGCCCGCAATTCAGAATCTGCGCCCAACGGATCGGTCGAAGTTGGAAGCAGCGTTGAACGAGCTTCGGGGCACGTTGGATGCGCTACCGCAAAGAAGCGCACTACAATACGGAGCCGGTTCTGGATCGGGTGACTGATGCGCCGATCACTGACCGCCAGTTTCCGTTACGCTTTTTGCAGCAGCCGGGCTGTTTTCTTGGCCGCCTTCGCTATGGGCACTTTCACTGCCGCTTCATGGTAGCGGCCTTCTCCTGGGCGCTCTTTGTGTCGGCCTTTGATGGTGGCTTAGAGTGCTTCACCGGATTCTTCGCCGTCTCGGAGGATGCTTGCAAACCCACAGCCTCCTTCGCCCGAGTGACAGCAGCCTTCGCATGTTGAAGCACTTCTCGTATGTGGGGCACACTTTCTGAATATCGTTCCGCCACATCCGACATCAACGCTTCAATCTTGGCTAGTCGCTTGAGAGCTTTATTCGCTTTCATGACCACGCCTCGTACTCAAGTTTGCCCCTGCCGTTTTCTTCGCCGCTGCCTTCCTGACCGGCGCAGCCTTCTTCGCCGCTTTTGCTATTGGTGCCTTGACCGCAACTTTCTTGACAGCGGCTTTCTTCCGGGCAGGTGTCGATTTCTTTGCGGCTCGTTGCGCCTTCGCAGCTTCGGCCCGCTTCAAGGCCCACCGTTTCTTCGTGGCGGCGATGATCCTTGCCAAGCCTTCTTTGCTGATCCGGCGCTTTGATTTAGGGGCTTCCGACGTGGCTGGCGGCTCGGATTCTCCCCGGATCTTTGCCCATCGGCGCTGTTGGGCTTCCTTCATACGCCTTCGAGCAGCCGCGGAGAATTTCCGGCGCTTCCGTGGAGCCGCTTCCGGCGTGGCGCCGAGAGTAGCGGGGCCACCGGACAGCATCACCCGGACTTCGGCAATCTGGGCGTCAATCCTGCGCTTTTGGGACTCGAAGCCTTCGATGGCGGCGGTGAGGATTTCGTTTGTGAGTTTCTGTGTGGGCATGTCAGTCTTTCGCACCATTTACCTTATCGCAATTCCCGTTCAGGTTCGCGGCGGCAGATGGCGCGAGTTCCTTGAGAATCTTCCGTAAGTCGGTATTGAGTAACCGCGACTTGTGCGACGTCGCCACGGTGCGTTGCGCACAAGCTTCGAAAACTGGCATCACCCACCGCGATTCGTGCGTGGCCAGTCGATCCTCCAGCGGCCGTTCGGCAGCGGGACCCAGAAAAGGCGTTTGGCTGGCGTAGACTGCGCGTGGTGGTAGAGTGCGGCGGCACGTTCGTAAAATCCCCGTGTGTGGGGCGTGTCCCGGAATCCGAACCGTTCGCGGTCAAGGTGGTGGCAAAACTCGTGGCACAACGTCGAGAGAAACGTGCCGAACGAGGTGACTCGCTTCTGGACAGCCGTGCGCGTCCAGACCCGGATCAGCTTCTTTTCCAGATGGTAGTCCCCAAAAAGCTCCGTCGCCCAACCATTTTCCCGCACGCGCAGCGGACG
>Ga0187872_10004512_pt1 | contig 10449 bp, 9 predicted proteins | sample June2016WEW_16_4_FD_132973 | JGI IMG/M metagenome (GOLD analysis project Ga0187872, IMG submission 132973) | Peatland microbial communities from SPRUCE experiment site at the Marcell Experimental Forest, Minnesota, USA - June2016WEW_16_40 | ecosystem: Environmental > Terrestrial > Soil >...
CGCTGGAAGTGCGCCACATTGAAGGATTGCAGTTGGAGCAATTCAGCGGCAAGGCGGCCCGGCCCGGGAAAACGCCGGATCAAATCATGGAATAGCAGGGGTGGGTGTGAATCGCCGGGTTGTTTCGCTTGCCAGCCTGGCAGCCTCGGGCACAGTTCCTTCACCCGGTTGGACGATCAAAAGGTCTGGGTGGAACAACAACGTCGGCTGATCGAAAAGAACCTGCGGCCGGCCCGTTGAAAAGTTGAAAAGCCGCAGGCAATGAATTTCTTTTTAACAAAGAGAGTTTTCAGTCATGAAAAAACGAACCATTCTCGTGCCTTTGGTCGGCTTGTTGTGTGGCGGGTGCAGTTCCATCAAGCCGGTGACGACCCAAGCCTCGCCGGAGGCGGTGGCATTGTTGAAATACATTCACAGCCTTTCCGGCCAGCACACACTCACCGGCCAGCACAATTTCCCGAACACGCAGGACACTTCCACCCGGCGGGCCGCCGAGGCTTGGGGCAAGACCCCGGCCATTTTCGGGCAGGATTTCGGCTTTGCCAAGCCCGGCGACAAAGACGCAGTGGCCGCCAGACCGGACATCATCGCGGAGGTCAAGCGGCAATACGAGAAAGGTTCGATCATCACCCTGTGCTGGCATGCCGTGCCACCCGTCGCGGATGAACCGGTGACTTTCCGGCCAATCCAGGGCGGCGGGGTGACGAACAAGCTTGCCAGCGTGTTGGGCCAGCTCACGGATGAACAGTGGAACGACGTGATCACGCCCGGAACCGAATTGTACAATCACTGGTGTGCCCAGGTGGACGTCATTGCCGAATACCTCAAACAGCTTCAGGCGGCACACATTCCGGTGTTGTGGCGACCATACCACGAAATGAACGGCGATTGGTTCTGGTGGGGCGGGCGGCGGGGAAAACGCGGCACCACCGTGCTTTACCGCCAGTTGTTCGACCGGCTGGTGAATCATCACCACCTGAACAATCTGGTCTGGATCTGGAGCGTGGACCGGCCCAGTACTCCCGAGAGGCAGTTCGCCGATTACTTTCCCGGCCGGAACTATTTCGACATCGCGGCGCTGGATGTTTACCGTGGCGATTTTCAGCAATCTTATTACCGTGGCCTCCTGAAACTGGCCGGGGGAAAACCGGTTGCGCTGGCTGAAGCCGGACCGCCGCCGACGCTGGACGTGCTGGAAAAACAGCCGAAGTGGACCTGGTGGATGCTCTGGGCCGGCAGGGTCGGGAACGGACCGGACGCCAGCAAGGCCATGCATACCCTGGTGAACGATCCCCGTTCGTTGAGTTTGAACGACCCGGAATACGTCAAGGGCATAGCCCCGATTCGCGCCGCCTCCGGCCTGGCGCCATTGCCATTGCCGTCCGCATCCCGGCCCGCGCAAAATTGATTCACGTCATGGACGCCGAACCTGGCGCGCCGGAATGGTTGCGTGTCGCTTGGTGTGATAGGGCAGTGACGTTCAACGTGTTTCCGGCAGCATCGCCCGGAAAGGCTTCCGGCACAAAAACAAAAACGGCATCGGTTTTTACCGATGCCGTTGTGATAAATCGCAGCTGAAAAGAATTAATCTAGCTCCTGGCTGTCCGATTGCGACGAACGAAGAGCAATCCGGCAAGACCGAGGCCAACCAAGGCGATGCTCGAAGGCTCCGGCACCGGCGTCAACTGAAGATTATCAATGTAAATGGTCTCGGAACCATTGATACTCCGACCCGAGTCGTTGTAGTCTTGGAATGTTATCGCCCGTATCGAATTTCCGGAGGTGGCGTCCAATGGGATGGTAACAAGTGTCCATACTCCTACACCGCCGGCGGCGGTTGACAGTGACTCGGCTAAACTGGTGGCGTTATCATCGTAACTCGTGTCGCGAGTGAACACTTGAAAATAGCCATAATCATTATAACCACCTGATGTCGAAGATGGAGCCAAATAGAGGTCAAATGATAAAGTGCCCCCTACATAGGATACCCCTGGATAAGGATAGACATCAAAGGTGAAACCTGCAGAGCCAGCTCCATCGTCAGCATAATCCCAAGTCCAGTTAAGCTCTACTGAACCGGAACTGGGATTGCCTGCGGCATCCAATGATGACCACGCAACCGAATCAGCGGTGGCATTGCCATAATCATAGCCCACCCATGTGGGTGGCGGGTTATAAGTACGAGTAGTAGTAAACGAACCACTATCATCGAACGTGTTCAGGTATTGAGCTTTTGCTGTTACGGCTCCCAGCATGGCGGCAACAGCCGCCATTAAAAGAAGTCGTCCCATGTTTTTATTTATTTTCATATTTTTTTCCTCTGATTTTTTTGTTTATGGCACTCGATGAGACAAATTACACAACTCATCCGCCGGGTTGCCTTTAAATGTTAAGCCTGCAATTTCACTTCTGACCGCTTTTTCAATACATAACGCTTGCTCCTGTTTACAAGGAGCACGGCATAAAAAAGTTTATAGTCTATAATGTGGGGTTGTCATGTCACATAAATGAGGGACAGTTGGTTGGCTTTTTGCCCAGCAGCCGGATTCAAAGCGGAGCGCAACTATCTCAGCCACAGCAGGTTCAATCACCAAAAAGCCGAAGAATTTTATGCGGAATTATGCCTTCCCGGCTGCTGCGGGTGGGACACCCGCGCTCCAACTTTTGGGCAACACGCCCAGTGGGGCACCCCTTATCACGGTTGCCAGACGGCGCGCCAGAATTGCTGGGTGACACCGGATGAAATCGCATTGGTGATGTTCAAAAGATTTCCGGCCAGCAGGTTGGTCGAGGCCGGGATCCAAGTGGACAAATCGGGCGAACGCTGGATGATATAGGGCGTGCCCAGCTGGCCCTGGAGCTGGAAAACAAATTGGCTGCCGGAAGCCGACAAGGGCAGGAGATTTGCGGCGGCGGGGGCAAACGTGAACAACGTCAACGAATAAGGCGGGAAGGAATTGGTAAACACGGCGCCAACGGCAAGGGAATTGGTGGCGATGTCCTGTGCCCCGGGAACGATGGAATTGGTGCGTGTGGCCTCGTCCTGCGGAATGCCGAAGGAACGAACGGTGGCCGTTGCCCCGGGAACAAAATTGGTCAGGCTGATCTGCGCGTTGAAATTGCTGATGCTGTTCTTGTTGATGACGAGCAGCGTCAGCGCGCCATTGGTGCGGCGGACGGCGTAAGCGGAAAGCAACAGGTAATCGCTGGAAGCGGCCAGCACGGAATCACCAGGGCGCGCGAAGTATTGCAACAATTTCTCGGCGTAAAATGTGGGGTAGGTGCTGTCCGAGGGGCTTAGCAAGCCAAAATCGCCATTGCTCCGCCAGCCGTAGAGCGTGGGGTTAAAACTGCCAGTGGTATCGGCACCGTTATGCACATCCCACCAAAGATAGGAATTAAAGGGGGTCTGCATCAGCTCGCACGTGCTGTCTGCGAGATAGAGCGCGTTGACGATGCTGGTGGATTGCCTGCCCATCGCGCCGGAATCGCTGTTGTTTTCAGTCACGCACAACTCGATGTTCGAGCCTCCGGAGCCGAAATAATCGTCAATCATCATTTGCAGGCTGGTGGCGGCCAGTGCCCAGCCGCCGAACGTCGTCGGGCTTGCCGCCGGATCCGCGGATTGCATCAAAAGCGGATCGCTGTCCGCGCAATTGCTGGAATTGGCGCTGCTGGAGGCAAAATAATAGTGATAAATCAAAAAATCCGGCGTGACCCCGAGACTTTGAAGCGTGCTCAACATCACGGGGGTCCAGCCATAATGGATGCTGCCCGTGATCAGGTTGGTGGCCGCATGGTTTTTATTGTTCACGTAGCTGTCTTCGCCGGCAACTGCGACTGCTCCGACTTTGATGCCGGGGTCGGCGGCCTTCATCAACTGGTAATAATTCGCGAAACGCTGGGCATAGGTCCACGGATCATGTGCCTTGTAAGGCGAGGTGGTATTGCTGTCCGTTTCCCAGGAACCATAATTTTCGTTGCCGACCTCCCAGTATTGGAAACCATATTTATTGGTCACATTGGCGGCAAGCACCCAGGCGGCGGCCTCGTTGCTCGTTCCGCTGCCATAATTGACCGTGATGAAAACCTGCGCCCCGAGGTTGGTGGCGACATTGGCAAATTCGGCATAGGGTGTGGCTTGGGTGGAATTGCCGGCTTTGTTTGACGCCCAATGATACGTGTCGGCGGTTGACCCGCCTGGAAAACGCAGCGCCAGGACACCGGCCTCTTGAAGCAGGCTGATGGTCTGGGCCGTGTCAAGATTACCATCCCAAGTGGCGGTGTTTGCGCCGGATTGGCGCGGGTCAACCGAACGCACAACCTGCGCCGCGTTCAACCCCAGGTGAACGATGGCGGGCGCCGGCGCCGCGATGAGTTGAATGTCATCCACGTAAAAAACCGGCTGGGCACTGCTGAGGGTGCTCTGAATCCAGATGCCAGAGCAATTGGTTGTGTTGGCGACGCCCAAGGTTGAAAGTGGAATGGTGAACTGCTGCCAGGTGTTGGTCTTCAAGGAAGGCAGTACCGAAGCAGCCACCCTGGTGTTGGTGACAACGGTGCCGGCGACTTGCAACTGCTGGCCACCACTCGTCCCGCCATTGATCCAGAAGGTGAGGTTGTTGTAGAGCGTCGCGTTAAACCCCGGCGGAAATTGAAGCGCCAAGGCGCCACTATTGGTGAACTGGACACTGATCGAATAATTATCTCCGGGATACACCGTCGAAGTGTTGGTAAAACTGCGAGTCGCGCCAAAGCTCCAATCCTGGAAACCGTTAACAAGGTTGTTCGTGTAAAGGAACAGGTTGTTTTGGGCCGTGGCGGGAAAACCATGTCCCCCAAGCACCACCGCCGCCGCGACAATCAAGGGACGCCATGAACATTTAATGATTCTCATTACTTGCAATAAAATTCCAGCCATTACGTATCAGTGGGAGTTGTAAAATAAAATGTGTTGGTCGTGCCGTAACTCGTCAGCACGATGTTGATCCGGTTGACCTCGGATCGGTTGGCCACGCCAGGCGTGCTCAGGGAAACCGTGTACTGCGTCCATGTGCCCGCCGTCAACGCGCTCGGCAGCGAATACGCCGGTCCATAGTTGTTGCCGCCGGGGCCATATTGCGCGTAAACCTCGAGCCGTTGCCCGCCGCTGGTGCCGCCATGCGCCCAAAAGGTGAGGTTCGTGTAAGGGATCGTGTTGAAATCTGAATTCCCGAATGAAAGCGCTTCCCAAGCCACCATGCTCGCACTGATTGAGTCGGCGCCGGAATGGACCGGACTGGCATTGGCCAGGTTGCGCGTGCCCCAACTCCAGTCCTGAAATCCGTTGACCAGGTTGTCGGTATAAATGGGCAGATTGGCCTGCGCAAAACCCATTGAAACAGTGGTGAGAATTGCTGTGAAAAACACGAGAACGGTAACAAGACAATTACGCATACAAGACTGTAAAGGTTGGGGAACTTTTAACGATCATTCCTTCATAAAACCCATGGCAGACCTTCTGCAAAAAGTTGATTTGCGGTTGCACCCACGACGAGTCCGCTTTCAGCATATCACGTGCCGGAATCCAAAGGTAAAAAAATCCGGTTCATATCATAACGTACTACAAGCCTGCAAATTAACCAAGCCTCCGGCAGCGGGCTGCTTTGAATTTCTGATTCACAATTTGAATGGCAGGGCCGCGCGGCTGCGCGGCCTCGGACGACCGGTCGGTCGTCCCTACCAGCAAACTGACCCGCCACCCAAACTTTGCAAAGATGTTTGGAAGCACCAAACCCCTGTTAAAAAAGTGCCGGCCTCAAACGAGGCCGGCACCGTGAAACCCATCAAACTTCACAATTATTCCATCGGGTTCACCAACTGGAAGAAGCCCGTGCCGCTGGACGGCAGCATGGGGGTGGTGATGAACACCGAGTGCTTGCCGTTGACGGTGTACGTTGTCGGACCCGTTGCCGTCGATTGAGTTAATTTAAGATTATCAATATAAATGGTCTCAGACCCGTTGATGGACCGACCCGAGTCGTTGTAGTCTTGGAATGTCAACCCGCGAACTAAAGTATCAGCGCCAAGAACGATACTAACATGTCCCCACCCACCTGTAGTGCCGCCTGCGGCGGTTATCAGTCCCTCGCCCAAACTGGTGCCGGTTGTATTGTAGCTTTCATCGCGGGTGAATACTTGAAAATAACCGTAATCGCTATAACCACCTGCTGTCGAGGAGGGGTCTACCATAATATCAAATGACAATGTTCCGCCTGAACAATCTATTGCGGAAGGGAAAAGATCCATCGTGAAATCCGCACTGCCAGCTCCATTGGCGGTATAATTCCATGTCCAATTGAGTTCTAGAGAGCCGGAAGTAGGGCTGCCGCCCGCATCGTAGGTCGGGCCCGATGCCCAAGCAACCGAGTTAGCGGTGGCATTGCCATAATCATAGGCCACCCCCATGGGCGGCGGGTTATAATTGCGACCATTATCAAACGAAGCGCTAGAATCGAACGTGTTTGTGAAAACGCCCGTTATAACCGGTGCTCCTACAATCGACGTCCAAGGACCCGTCAGGCTCGAAGCGCCTTGCAGCGCGTAGCCGACATCCGGCAGGGTCCATTGGAGCCAATACGCGGCATTGGTCGGCGTGGTGAACAACAAGCTAGGACTACTGGCGGCGGCCACCATCTGGGCGGGGTTAAGTGGCTGGGTCAGGTTCACATTCAACGTGTTGATCGAGTCGCCGGTGATGGAAACGTTGTTTAACACAACGTCCTGTCCCCACCCTGCTGTATTAGGCTGCGTACCCCAGTAGACCGTCACGGGGCCGGTAAAGTCCGACACGTCACCAGCTGCCAGCGCCATGGTGGAGTGGTGGCCATCGGGACTCTGAAGCGTAATGTTGCCTTCATTGTCGATCGTCATGCGCCACGTGCCGATCGCGCCGTTGGCATTGGTCACAGTGCCCACCCGCCCGCCTTCGCCAGCCACTGCCGGGTTTTGATACATATAGGTATTGCCCGACGGCTCATCGACCTTGTAGTTCAGCGTGCCGAGCACGTTGGTGCTGTCAGCCAAGCTTTCAATCGAAAAAGCTATCACATTGGCTTCATTATAATCCGGCGAGGTCTCCGTTATTGGAATATTATCACCCGGCATAATGAAAATGTAGATCCAATAGTTGGCATAGTTGGTAGCCGGGAATTGCGCGACGGTGAAGGAATAAGTCGTCGGGGTTGTACTGTCGGCAAAGGAATAATCATAGTCCGGCCCCGCGTTGGTCACGACGGTGGCGATACTTTGGCGGTCATAGGCATTGAGATCATCGTATATGTTCAACCCTTGGGGGCTCGAAGTTACCAGACTCAAAGTTGGCCCGGCTGGCAGGGTTCCTGTACCCTGGAGAGTGATGTTGTCCACATAGAAGTAGGCCCAGCCGGTAAGGCCCGAGCCGGTATATTTCTTGAATCCCAAGCCTCGAATCGTACTGATCCCCGGAATGGCTTTGTTGACCGGCACATTGATTGTCTGCCAGCCGGTGCTGGCGCTGTCAGGTATGTTAAAACTGCCCAGAGTTATCCAATCGTTCGCATTTCCATTGTCTGTCGGAATGGCCCAAAGCTGAACCCCCTGGTCACCTCCGGCACCTTCGTTGTCATTAAACTGGTCAATGGAAATGGTGGAATCAACGTTATCCCACTGGACCTGGAAAGTGATGTTCGTGAACAGAAGCAGGTTGGTCGTGGCCCCCGAGTCATAAGTATTGCCTGAAAACCATCCATCAATGAAAAATGAACTGCCCGCACCCCAATCGTCGACGATTTGCAGGGATCCGCCGCCATTGCCGGTAGCGTCAGGAGTACTAGCCCACACGCTGTACTCGCCTTGATTATTAGGGCTGCCCCAAGGGTTCATGAGCCATCCCGCCGGGGGAGTATCTGCACTACCGGAGTCAAACGTAAACACAGGGTAATCCACTGCAATGGCACGATTGACTCCTCCTGCCCACACCAACACTGCGCTGACTACAGCGAGGCAGGCCATTCGTTTTATCAAGTTTGTTTTCATAGTTTTTTTCAATTTATTTATTGGTTGCTCGTTTGGTTGCTCGTTTGGTTGCTCGTAGAACTTCTCACCTTGGTCGACAAGTCAACCAACCAATCATTCATATGTGGTCTGCTGTTCAAAAGGCTGTTGTCTGATTTAATGTCAAATCCTACCAACATCCGCAAAGACTTGCATGTCACCAAAAGAGGGGACAAGCGCATGACCCAATCCGGCAGAATCGCGGGATTAATCGCCCGGGATGACCGTCCACATTCCAAGCGGGCTTAGGAGTTGCATATACGGTTTGCCCGGCGCGGAGCCGACGGTGCTTTGGATTTTTAGCGTTTCCACGTGGCCATCATGAAAAGCGTAGTCAAACCGGTAATTCTGAGCCGCGTACAATTGGTTGCCTTGATTGTAGCCGCCGGAACCAAATTGCGTCGAGGTGAAGTTGGCCGTCGCCGTGTCAATTTGGTACATGTTGCCCCAGCCACCGTCCGACCCATCCGTGGTTTGCGGGCCGCAACAAGTACAAGGCCAGATGTTCCCCATACAGCCCTGGCTGCTGGCCTGTTCGCACAACAGAATGGTTCCGGATGGATCGCGAACCACCGAAACTGGATAACCCCTTGCCCCCCAATCGGGGGTCGTTTCACTACTCGCGTCCCAGTAAATTCCGACACCGTGGCGGTTCGGCTGATACAAGTCCGGCAATTGATAGCTCCCTTTTTTGGGGAGATCGGGGTTAACTTGTATATCCGTCCCATAAGTGAAACCCGCGCTGTTCATGGCATAGGTTCTGGTAGAAAACTGAGGATTGCCACTCGCATTCATCCAAGAGACTTTTTGAAAATTGTCGGCAGGACAGGCCATAATCTTGAGGCCGATGCCGCAGTTCAACGCCTGAGCATCTGACGGATCTACCGCATAGTAGCCCGTTTCCGCCTGTATCAGAGACAAACCACTGCTGCCGCCGACGTAGGGGTAAACCCAACTGTCCCAAGTAAGCACGCCCGCTGAGGCTTGATAACCTGCTGCCGGGAACGTTTCCGAGTTGTCGCCAACGAACAAATTAATGCCCAAGTCAAGTTGCCTCATTTGGTTCATGCACTGCATCCGTAACGCCCGGGACTTGGCCCTGGCCAGCGCCGGAAGCAGAATTGCCGCGAGAATGGCAATGATGGCAATGACCACCAGGAGTTCGATCAAGGTGAATCCACGTTGGGGAGCCGGTTGCGCGGTCTTGCGTCCGGCAAACCATTTTTTGGAATTGGAGATGGAAACCATCATTGTAACCATACCTTATTTTGTTGAATCGTCCACCAGAACAACGAATCCCTTGCCGTTAAAGACATATTTCTTTCCTGGCGGCGGGGGCGGGACCTGGACACCGGCGAAGGCGGCCACTTCCTCAACACTGGTGGGGTTACGGTGATTTTGGATTCTATATTGGATCACGGAGCGGTTCAATTGCTGCAAGACGGTCAGTCCGTTGTCGGCATTCGCCGCCGCTGCCGTCGGCATGGGTGGTGTATACACCGGGTGGCTGGGTGCGGTTGCCGCCGCTGTCTCCTGGGTGGCGGTTTGCTCCGGCGCAACCGTGGTGGCCGAAGGCGCGGCGCTTTCTTTCTTCCCGCAGCCGGTGGCAAACATTGCAACTCCCCAAATGAGCGCCAGATACAATGCTTCCTGGTGCATCAACTGGTGCCACACAATCCGCACGGAACCCGTTTTCATATCAAAGTGGTTTGAACTATATGAAAAAGATTAACCCATGCCCCCCCAAAAGGCAAAGTCGCTTAAATAGGGGACAAGCGGTTTCCGCCAATTTCCATAGATTGCTCCGCACAACCAACCAATAATTGCCATGCAACTCAAGTTTTTGCTCCCAATGCTTGCCGCCGCCTTCACCATGTTCCCCGTGTGGTTTGCTGCCGCGCAGCCCGCACCCGGCCCGGCCGGTCCCAACGACACCCCGCCCTGGTATGACATCCGGCAGTTCGGGGTCGAAGGCCGCGGCTGGAACGACACCCGGGATTTTTATGATCGCCTGCCCGCCCGGGCCGAAACCCTGGTGCGCAAACCCGTCTGGGAGTTGAGCTGCAACTCCGCCGGCATGTGCGTCCGCTTCGTCACCGACGCGACGACCATCCGCGCACGCTGGGCATTGACCGAGTCCTGGCTTTACCTGCCCAACATGACAGCCATCGGCAAAAGCGGACTCGATTTGTACGTGAAGACCGACAAAGGCTGGCATTGGCTCGCTGTGGGTCAGCCCACGGCGCAGACCAACGACGTGACCCTCGCGGAAAATCTTGTGCCCGGCAAACGCGAGTATCTGCTTTACCTGCCGCTCTACAACGGAACGAAATTTGTCGAACTCGGAATTCCACCGGGCGCGACCATGGAAAAAGC
>Ga0187872_10004514_pt1 | contig 10444 bp, 10 predicted proteins | sample June2016WEW_16_4_FD_132973 | JGI IMG/M metagenome (GOLD analysis project Ga0187872, IMG submission 132973) | Peatland microbial communities from SPRUCE experiment site at the Marcell Experimental Forest, Minnesota, USA - June2016WEW_16_40 | ecosystem: Environmental > Terrestrial > Soil >...
AAACCCTCAAAGACGAGATTGCTAAAGCTCTGACTCATACGTCATCTGATGACCTGATGATCATTGATCTGAAGCGCCGCATGTTGCATCTGAGAGACGAGCTCGAACTCGAACTCGAACGGCAGCGTCACAAAGCGGTTAGGTACGGACGCCTCCACTAAAATCGATTTGCATTCCCTGACTGCTTTCGCGCCAGGCGCGAACCTCACCCGTCAATTCGAAATCACCCCCCTTTGGTTGGGCTCGTTATTGAAGCTTGATGTCCTGGCGGATGCTTGCCGGCAGTGCGCCGATTGCCTGCGATCGGCGGCAAATGATCACTCAATCCCTGTTTTTTCCCGGAAACAGGGAGATTTTCAAGAAAAACAGGGAGGCGATTGAGCACGAACGGGCAATTACTGAGAGGGATTAGGGACTTAGATGATTTCGCCAAAAGCAAATAACAGAGAGAAAACAGGGAGACGTCTCTTTGGAAACAGGGGGCGTCCGCTGTTTCCCGTTCTTGCCCGGCTTCGGATTCTTTTTGGATCCGGTGGCGCAGAGAGGGCCGGTTTGCTGTCGGGCGACATGAAGAATTGATCCCCACCCGGTTCGGCTGCTTAGAGCCAGGAGCATGATCCGCTACGCTCACTCGCCCGGGGTACCATTTAGACAATCATCCTCAATCTCGATCCGATCTTTGGTCATGTCTAATGTCCTCGCCCTCACCTCTAGATTCGGCTATGTTCACGGTGAAAACGAGTTTTTCAGCAGACTGCTAGCGCGAATTGCCAAATACCCCTACGACCGCGGGTCGCAAGCAAGAAGTCTCTCTGAAGAGCGCCCCAAGCGAGCACGTTTCTAAATGAGCCGAGCCACTCCAAAGATGCGGGATTTCGCCGAGCGTCTCATTGCTCATGAGACAAGGGAAAATAAATCTTCCGAGACAAAAACCTCGGGCCCCTTTCTCGTCGGTGAGAACCTGCGTCCGCATCTGGCGCCACTCATGGGCAAAGCCGGGTTTCGTGCGCTCCTTTCTCGCGCGCTCGCGCTGGCCAACGCGGAAGTTCCGTGGCTGCGCGCGGTGCATATCAAAGCGGATGGCTCTTTCGATGGGTTGGACGAACTTGGAGCGCAAGTTGACCCGGATGAGATTTTCAAGGGCAGAGTTGTTCTACTCGCCCAGTTGCTCGGACTGCTGGTGGCTTTCATCGGAGAAGATTTAACGCTGCGGTTGGTGCGCGAGGTCTGGCCGAAACTGTCCCTCAACAATTTGGATTTTGGTAAAGGATATAAAAATGAAAAAGCAAAATAATGCGGCTAAACGCACACTGCCGAAGATACTCGTGAGCCAACCGGCTAAAGTCACGATCCGCAAAATACCGAGCGGCGTGCGCGGCCTCGACGACATCCTGGGCGGCGGTATCCCGGAATTTTCTTTCAACATCATCGCCGGTCCGCCAGGTAGCGGCAAAACCACGATGGTACATCAGATCGTTTTCGCCAATGCCACGGCGCAAAAACCCGCGCTCTTTTTTACCGTCCTCGGCGAACCCGCCATAAAAATGCTGCGCTACCAGCAACAATATTCTTTCTTCGACGAATCCAAGTTGGGCAACGCCGTCCGCTTTTTCAACCTGGCCGACGTGGTGTTGAATCAGGATTTGAATGCGGTTTACGATGAGATTACCAAACAGGTCACGGCGGCCAATCCGAGCGTCGTGGTGGTGGATTCCTTTCGCACCGTGGTGCGCAAAGTGGTGAGCGGCGCGAGCGAAATTGAAATGCAATCGTTCATCCAGCGCCTCGCCCAGTTTCTCGCCAGTTGGGAAGCCACGACGTTTCTGGTCGGCGAATATGTCCCGGAAGAGATTCGCAACAATCCGCTGTTCACCATCGCCGATGGTCTCTTCTGGCTTTCGCAGAATGTGGAGAGAAATTCCGTGGTGCGAAAATTGCAAATCTTGAAAGTGCGCGGGCAGGACTCGGTGCCGGGATTGCACACGATCCGCATCAGCGACGCCGGGTTGCAAGCCTTCTCGCGCACGCTGGGATTCGTCCGCAAAAAGAAGACCCCGGCGCGGCGGCGGCGGCTTTCCATGGGCATTCCCGATTTGGACAGGATGATGGGCGGGGGCGTTCTCGAAGGCGACAGTCTCCTCATAGCGGGGCCTTCGGGGACGGGCAAAACGGCGCTGGCCACGCAATTTATTGCCGCAGGACTTCGCCGTGGGGAACCGGGAATCATGGCGATCTTCGAAGAACGCCCGAAAGGGTACGCGGATCGCGCCGACAGTTTTGGTTTGAATTTAAAAACGCCGCTGGAACAGGGAAAACTGGAAATCCTTTACCTTCGTCCGCTCGACCTTTCGGTGGACGAAACCATGCAAGAGATTCTCGACGCCGTCGAAAGGATCGGCGCGAAACGGCTAGTGATCGATTCGCTGGTCAGTCTTGAGATGGCGCTGGCGCCCGGTTTCCGCGAGGACTTTCGCGAGTCGCTCTACCGACTGATCGTGGCGTTGACGGGAGCCGGGGTCACGATTCTCAGCACGGTCGAAGTGGAGGATACATTTACCGGGTTTTCCTTTAGCCATTACACAATCTCGTTCCTGACCGATGACATTATCCGGATGCGTTATGTGGAAATTGACGGCCAGCTTCGCAAGGTGATGGCCGTCATCAAAATGCGCGGCGGTAATCACAGCAAGGACATCCGCGAATATGTCATCACGGACAAAGGCGTGGTCGTCATCCAGCCGCGATCCACGGACTACGACGGGCTGACCACCGGAATCCCCACGCGAACCGGCCCGCGCAAACAGCAAGAAGAAGAACCCGCGCCGGAACCGAAGGCGAAGAAGTAGACGGAAATTTATGAAGACCCATTACGCAATTCAGCCGCCCGACTTGTCGAGCCTCTGCCTCGCGATCACCGAGCACGCGCCTTTGCCGATGGCCACGGTGGAGGGAGCCAGCCACATCGTGCGCTATGTCAACCCCGCCTTTTGCCGCCTGTTGGATAAACCCTCGGAACAACTCGTCGGAATACCGTTCTGCGAAATGCTGCCGGAAAGGGACGAATGCGTGACGTTGCTCGACCGGGTTTTTCGCACGGGAAAACCCGAAAGCCACACGGAACAGGAACATTCCAAACCTCATCCTGTCTTCTGGTCTTTTACGATGTGGCCGGTGTTGGCGGACGAACGCCCCGTGGGAGTGATGATTCAAGTGACCGAGACCGCGCAGCTCCATGAAAAGACGCTCGCGATGAACGAGGCGTTAATGCTCAGTTCGCTGCGCCAGCATGAACTCACCGAAGCCGCCGACTCGTTGAACGTCCAACTGCAAAGCGAAATCACCGAGCGCAAGCTGGTCGAAGCCGAACAAAAGAAGCTTGATCAGCGCTTGCGCGACCAGCAGTTCTACACCCGCTCGCTGATCGAATCCGACATCGACGCGCTGGCGACCACCGACCCGTTCGGCATCATCACGGACGTCAACAAGCAGATGGAGGCGCTCACCGGCTGCACTCGCGACGAACTGATCGGTGCGCCGTTCAAGGGCTACTTCACCGATCCGGAGCGGGCCGAAGCGGCGATCAATCTCGTGCTAAGCGAAAAGAAGGTCACCGACTACGAGCTGACGGCGCGCGCCTTCGACGGCAAAACGACTGTGGTGTCCTACAACGCGACCACCTTCTACGACCGGGGCCGCACGCTGCAGGGTGTCTTCGGCGCGGCGCGCGACGTCACGGAGCGCAAGGAGGATGAGGCCAAATTGCGCTTCCTGATGCGGGAACTCACCCACCGCTCGAAGAACCTGCTCGCCGTGATCCAGGCGATGGCGCGACAGACCGCGCGGTACTCCGGTTCGACGGAGAGCTTCCTCGAGAAGTTCGACGCGCGCCTGCAGGCGCTCGCGACGTCGCACGACATCCTGGCCCAGGAGGAATGGCAAAGCGTCTCGCTCGCCGACTTGGTGCGCCTTCAGCTCGGTCCTTACCTCGACCACAGCGAACCGCAGATTTCCGTCGAAGGCCCAACCGTGCTGCTCAAGCCGGAGGCGGCGCCAAATCTCGGCTTCGCCTTGCACGAACTCGCCACCAACGCCTTCAAATACGGCGCCCTGTCGGTGCCGGAGGGCCGGGTGTCGATTGCGTGGCGCCGGCTGCCCGAAGCGGACGGCAATGGGGTCGATCTCGATTGGGTCGAAAGCGGCGGCCCCGCCGTGGAAATGCCCGCGCATCGCAGATTCGGAAGCATGGTCATTGAGCACAATCTTGCGCGTGCGCTCGACACCAAGGTCGAGCTGGCCTTCCGGGCCGAGGGGGTGCAGTGCAAAATCCTGCTTCCCCCAGGGCAGCTCGCGGCCATCCGCTGAAAATCGTTCGGGTCGATTGCGAAACCAATGTCTCGCCAAGCTGTTTTCCCTGGCGATCCGTTCACCCCTCAAACGAGCGGACTTATCGCATCATCACCGGCTTCGTTCGTGCTCGCATACCGGCCAAGCGGCCGTCAGAACTCGACCGATGCGCGTCCGAAGAACAGTGCGTCGCCGGTCAAAATCCGCATCGCTTACAGGGCTTCCGACCCGGCCACCGCGCCGTTCTGGCGCGGGTGGCTTATAAAGCTACAGGAACACCTTGACGCGTCCGGCCTCGGACTTCGCAACCTGGACCTCGGTATGCCCGACTTCCTCGTGATCGAGGATTTCGCCACAACCGGCCTCACCGGCAGCGTAGATCGCAAGGACGAGGACAATTTCAGCGACTTCTGGCGCCGCGTCGGTCGCTCCCACAAGGCTGGGAATAAGGGCGGCAGCTGGGGCCTGGGAAAGCTCGTGTTCCCAGTCGCCTCCGAGATCCGCACCTTCTTCGGCTTGACGATCCGTGACGGCGATGCGGCGGCCCAGCCGTTGCTCATGGGCCAGACTGTGCTGACAACGCACCGTATCAACGGCATCGACTTTGCACCGCACGGTTTTTTTGCAGTGCCGGGGGCGAAAGGCTTCCAGCTTCCCGTGACTGATCGCGCCCTCATCGCACGATTTTCCGCCGCGGTTGGCTTCACGCGCCGAAGCGAGCCTGGGCTTTCGGTCGCCATACCGTTCCCGCAGGACACGCTGCGGCCGGAGCGGCTGCTGCCGCTGATCGTCGAGCATTACTTCTTTCCAATCCTTACTGGCCAGCTAGAGGTCGCCTGCGGCGCGCACACGATCACGGCGCGCACGTTCGACACAGTCGCCAATCCTCCCGACAGCCCTCCGCTAGTCGATCCTTCGCTTATTGCCTTCATCCGTGAGATCGATCGCGCCGGGAGTGCGGCACCGCAGCTCACGCTCCCCAAAAGCTGGGCTGCCCAAGGGCTCGGTCAAGTTGTCGGCGAGCAGGAGCTGCTATCGCTGCGCCGGATATACGATGCCGGAGCGCTCGTCCATGTGCGCGCGCCGATCTTGCTACGGCCGCGGCAGGGGAAGCCTGAGGATGGTACTTTCGACCTCTTCCTGCGCCGCGCACCCGACGATGCGCCCGGCAAGGCGCTCTTCATCCGCGGCTCCGTGACGCTGCCGAACGAGGCGATCAATTTCCGCAACCGCAAGGCTTTCGCGGCGCTGGTCGCGCCGGGTCAGTCAGTTCCTGCGCGATGCCGAGAACCCGGCGCACACGAGCTGGAATGGCAATGCCGAAAAGCTGACACGCAACTGGCGCGCTGCCGGAAGTAGGGACACCCGGTGATCGAGCTGTTGCAATGCTCAACGCCGCTTAGCTGACTTGCCAGCGCGATCAGCCGCTCATGTCAACCAGAGTTTCCATAGGATCGTTGAGCATGGTTACACCAGACTTACCAAGCAACAACAATTTGGCATTAGCGAGTTTCTCTCCAATAATATCCAGGTCGAAAGGTTCGATCTTCACTCCATGTTTGTACATCACCCGCAAGGCAGTCAGCGCATCGAGAGCTTCGTTGCAGTTATTCCAGGCCAGGATGGCGTGCTCTTGTGTCGGAGTTGTCATAACGGCACCGCACGGCAGGCAACTGAAAGCCTGACACCGGCCAGGAAAGCCTCGGCACGGTGCAGCCTGGGCTTCGGCTTCTACGTTCCCATACCTCATGGCAAGCTCATGGTAGCAATCCCAACACGCGACCAGGCCGCGTGACTTGGAGAGATAACAGAGAAGGTGCAATAAACGTTTAACTTGCTACAATTGATCCCAATTGCTTAACCATACGCACCATGTCCGCTCATAAGCCGAATGTGTTGCAAAAGTCGCCAATCGTGCTGTCCACAGCGTCAAAATTGCTGACGAGTTCTGCTTCTAGTGATCGTGCGGAAGTTCTTCGGTGTCGGCGGCCCTTTGGCCGCCGGAGGAGAAGGCCGCGCTCGTCAAACACATGGGGTGTGGCGCCGTCACCCAGAAAATGTTCAAGGACCTCAACCTGGCAAAGGTGGGTGACAAACCGCGCGAGAGCTATCATATTTTGAAACGGGAAGGCCTCCTCTAGCATGACATCGCATATCGACAGGCGCCGCGGCGGATTCCGGCTTTATAAATGGCCGGCTCATCTATGGCGGGCCATAACCGTGTCTCACCATAGATGTCCCTGGTGCGCATCTCGGCGCGGGCTGGTCCTTGGCGCGGGCGGCCCGCTGTCCTGCTTCTCTTCTTGCTGGGCTGATCGTTGATGGCCAGACGATCGCCAAAGCCATAGAACGATTAGGCCAAGGGGGCAGCCGCCGTGAGCGCTGGCCGAGCGGTCATTGCCGGTAGAACCGCGACACTTCTAGGGACGATGCGTGCGGCACGGCCGCTCGTCCACAACATTGCTAATTACGTGTCGATGGATGTCGCGGCAAACGCCCTGCTCGCCATCGGTGCCTCGCCCGCCATGGTGCACGCCCGCGAGGAGGTGGCCGAATTCATAGGCCTTTCGGCTGCGCTCGTCGTCAACATCGGAACCCTGTCTATGCCTTGGATCGAGGCGATGATTATCGCCGCGGAGGCCGCCAGGAGGCATGGCAAGCCTTGGGTGCTCGATCCCGTGGGTGCCGGCGCGACAAAGCTGCGCAACGAAGCGGTCAAGTCACTCCTGCCGCACCGGCCCTCGATCATCCGCGGCAATGCATCCGAGATCATGGCGGTCGCTGGCGGTGCCGGCGCTGCGCCCAAGGGCGTCGACAGCGCCAACACGACGCAGGAGGCACTCGCCTTCGCCCTGAGCCTCGCCGAGCATGAGGACTGCATCGTCGTCGCCACCGGCGCGGTCGACATCGTCACGGACGGCCGCCGCGTGGTGAAGCTCGCCAATGGTTCGCCGATGATGGCCAAGGTGACTGCGCTGGGCTGCGCGCTCTCCGCCGTCACCGGGGCATTCGCCGCCGTCGCGACCGACAAATTCGAGGCGGCCGTCGCAGCAGTCGCGGTCTATGGCATCGTTGGCGAAATCGCCGCGGAGCAAGCGAAGGGCCCGGGCTCGTATCGCGTGGCATTTCTCGATGGGCTCGAGTCGATCGGGCCGAAGGAAATCGAGAGTCGCTTGAAGATTGTGGACTGATGCGTTGAAATGGCGGGAAAATACTACCAGCTCTGCCTCGTCACCGATAGCGCGCTCGCGAACGGCTGCTCCCTTGCTGACGTTGTAGCGGCGGCGGTGAAAGGCGGCGTCACAATGGTACAATTGCGCGAAAAGACCGCGCCGACGCGTGCCTTCATCGAAGAAGCAAGGGCGCTGAAACGGTTGCTCGCGCCGCTGCGCGTGCCGCTGCTCATCAATGACCGGATCGACGTCGCCCTAGCCGCCGGTGCCGACGGCGCGCATGTCGGCCAGCATGATATGCCGGTCGCGCTCGCGCGCCAGTTACTCGGGCCCGCGGCGATCATTGGCCTGTCGATCACCGAACTTGGCGAGGTCCGCGACGAGGACGTGGAGCTTGCCGATTATCTCGGCGTCGGTCCGGTCTTCGCCCAGTCGACGAAACTTGACGCCACGCCGCCACTCGGCCTCGACGGATTGGCGGAGGTTCGACGCGCAACCAGCAAGCCGATCGTCGCGATTGGCGGCGTGTCGGCTGTGAACGCGGGCGCGGTACGGTCGGCCGGAGCCGACGGCATCGCCGTTGTCAGTGCCATCATGAGCGCCGACGACCCCATGGCAGCAGCCGCGGCCCTCGTCTCCGCGCCGAATGCCAGGCGCCTTAAAAGTGGCTGACGAGCCGGGCCGTAAGCTCCGCGTAGCGCGGATTGGCGCTGCGGCTAGCGAGGTTCTTGAGTCCATCCCGGCGAATGGCATCGCGATGCGCGCCGCGCGCAATGAACGCCACATCGTGTCCCGCCGCAGCCATTCGGCCGCCGAAATAGCCTCCGACGGCACCCGCTGCCATGACCGCCATCCGCATTTCGCACCCCCCGCAGGGCGATGTATTCGCCTGGCCCAACAACTAGCACGTTGGAAGGGGCTTAGTGATGCGCACTGACCGTCGCGGCGCGGTTCGCCTTCGCGCATCTTTGTTTGCCAGCTTGTCGCCATGGCCCGCGCCCCAAGTCCGGCTGTTCTGGCTGTTCGAGGCGTGGCGAGGGGGCCAGGACTGTTCTGGCTGTTCGGAGTGGGAGCCTCCTCCTATAGGTGCCGCGCCACCTGCCGTCACCAACAGTTGGACGTTAGCACCGTGACAGGCTAAGACCGCCGAACGCTGGAACGCCTAAGCATCCATCCTCCACGTTCCCGGCCTGCGGCGATCAATGCAGGTCCTTGCCGTTGTCAATCGTCCGATCGTCCACGAAGCGAATGGCGATCGGGCGCCCGGCGACGGCGCCGCCCATGCCTTCGCTGAAATGCAGCGGCGTGCAGCGCTTAAGCGCTGCGTTCACGGCGTCACGATAGACGTTGCGCACGTCTGCCGCCGCGTCTGGGCTCGCATAGGTCGTGCGCGGCGGGGCGATCACCTCGCCGTCGCGCTTGAAGGCGAAGCGGATGGTGTATTCCGTGCCGTGCCGCGCCTCGTCCTTCGGCGGCGGGATCCAGCACGCGCGTAGCGCAGAAAACATGTCGCGGATCGTATCGAGCGTGTGGTCGTCCGCTGCGGTGTCTGCATTTCTACCGTTTTTATTTACATCTCCGCCACTTTTGTCGGCATCTCCATCGCTTTTGGTCGTTGGGTCGTTCTCATCAGTCGAAACGATGGTCAACCGCAGACCCTCACCGATCGGTGGCAGATAATAAGGAAAGCACGGCCCCCGGTGGAAAACGCCGCAGAACGAGGGATGACAGGGGTGCCCGCTCAGGACGCTGCACGGCGCGCGAGCCGGTGGCAGACGGAGCAGCGCCCTGGCGTGGCTTGTCGCACCGAATGCGGCAAGACCGATCACAAGACCGATGACGCAGCAGACGACCGTGATCGCATTGCGCAGCACACGCATCACTCCCAAACTGATCTCTCCTTGTTGAGCCAAAGCCGGCCAAGGACCTCAGACCATAACAGCCATAGATCGGATAACCGTCGCCAAGTAGGTTGCCTGTTATGGTCAGAACCAAATCCCGCCGCAATCAAACACTCGGAGGTTTTTTTACAGTCGTCCGCATTCATCAAACGGCATTCTATCCGACATTCACCGGATAGAACACGGCTTAATCGCGCTGGCGTCGGGAGGTGGACGAGTGCCGTGAAGCGACCCTATCGCGAGGCGTCGCTGCGCTTGAGGCTCGCAAACCTAGTCTCCCAAGGCATATAGCGCAATTTTGCATCTCGCCGAACGCTATGCCCCTGACACCGTGCGAGCCGGGCACATAGTAATGCTCGATAGGCGCTCCGAGACGGCAGCCGCAAAGCAAACACATCTTTAGGGCTCCGGGGAGGATATTCCCCGAGATTGAACAGGCCGGGGTCGTCGTCGCCCGTTAAAACGTAAGCCGAAAATAGTCGAAAGGATTTTCCTTACGACCGACTTCCAAGTAACATCGGTTACTCAATAGGCGGTGACCTATTCAAAGAGTTGGAACTCACCTGATTGCACGGTGATTGACGCATTCATATGCTGAATGAGCAGGCTGATGCCTCACAAAGACCTGGAAACACGCCGTCAGAAACAAAAAGAATATCAACGTCGCTATCGGCGATCACTAAAAGGGCGAGAGACACGCTGGCGCTATAATCAACACCAAAAGGGCAAGAGACATACCGGCGATACAATCAATCAGCAAAAGGGCGAGAACGAAACTGGCAGTACAATCAATCACCAAAAGGCCGAGACCGAAGCTGGCGATACAAACAATCACCAAAATGGCGAGAGGCGCACCGGCGATACAATCCATTACCAAAAAGGGCCAGGAACGGTCGGAGAGACCGGTGACGAAATGACCACCTCGCCCGTCCCGGCGACAGGATCCGGCAAATCGCCGTACTTCAAGACTTCCGGCCCGCCATATTGTTCAATGAAAGCAGCCTTCATCGTGTTCTTGCCTCTGCA
>Ga0187872_10004515_pt1 | contig 10442 bp, 9 predicted proteins | sample June2016WEW_16_4_FD_132973 | JGI IMG/M metagenome (GOLD analysis project Ga0187872, IMG submission 132973) | Peatland microbial communities from SPRUCE experiment site at the Marcell Experimental Forest, Minnesota, USA - June2016WEW_16_40 | ecosystem: Environmental > Terrestrial > Soil >...
GTGATGACGCCGATCAACCAGAACACCCAGCTCCCGTGATCGCTGAAGTATGCCTTCCACAGGATTTCGTCATTGCTCCAGAAGCCCGCGAATGGCGGGATTCCGGCCATGGCCAGCGTGGCGATGCCCATGGTCAGAAACGTCCACGGGATATAAGAGCGCAGTCCGCCCATCTTGCGCATGTCCTGCTCGCCGCCCACCGCGTGGATGACCGACCCTGCCGCCAGGAACAGCAGGCCTTTGAAAAACGCATGCGTCATCAGGTGGAAGATCCCGGCGGAGAATGCTCCTACCCCGCAAGCCATGAACATGTAGCCAAGCTGCGAAACGGTCGAGTAGGCGAGAACCTTCTTAATATCAGTTTGCGTGATGCCGATGGTGGCGGCGAAAAGAGCAGTCAGCGTTCCGATCACAGCGACGACCATCAGGGCCATCGGTGCACGCTCAAAAATGACGTGCGAGCGCGAGACCATGTACACGCCGGCAGTAACCATGGTCGCCGCGTGGATCAGCGCCGAGACTGGCGTAGGCCCTTCCATGGCATCGGGCAGCCAAACGTAGAGCGGAATCTGCGCCGACTTGCCGCAGGCGCCCACCATCAGCAAAATTCCGATCGCCGTGAGAAGCCCGGCGCTGGCGGTTTCCGGAGCGATGGGCCGGACCTGAGCGAATACCCTAGTAAAGTCCAGCGACCCGAAATGCTGAATGACCAAAAACAGGCCAATCAGAAATCCGCAGTCGCCGATGCGGTTGACGATGAACGCTTTCTTTCCCGCGGACGCCGCCGAATCTTTCGTGAACCAGAACCCGATGAGCAGATACGATGACAGGCCCACGCCCTCCCAGCCGATGAACATCAGCAGGTAATTGTTGGCCAGCACCAGCGTTAGCATGAAGAACATGAACAAGTTCAGGTAGCTGAAGAAGCGGTAGTAGCCGGGGTCGTCCCACATGTAGCCGACGGAGTAGATGTGGATGAGGAACCCGACTCCAGTGACGACGAGCAGCATGACCAAGGAAAGCTGGTCGAGGTACAAAGCGAAGTCTGCGCTGAAGCTGCCGGAACGGATCCAGTGGGCCACATATTCCTGGTAGGGAAGATCAACGGAGGAAAAGCGCAGGGCCACCAACAGCGCCCAGGCAAAAGCAGCGCCAGGGAACACGAGCCCCACTGTGCTCACCGCAGCTCGCGAAGACTTCTTCCCGAAGAAACCATTGATCGCGGCGCCCGCCAGAGGCAGCACCGGAATCAGCCAGAGATTGAGATTCGACGTCATAGTTTGAGCAGGTTCACCTGATCCACGTTCAGCGTTTCACGCGTGCGGTAGACGGCGATGATGATTGCCAGGCCCACGGCAGTTTCCGCGGCCGCCACCACCATGACGAAGAAGACGAACACCTGACCGGCCAGAGCATGCCAGTGAGCTGCGAAGGCGACGAAGGAAAGATTCACGCCGTTCAGCATCAGCTCAATCGACATGAAGATGGTGATGATGTTGCGCTTGATCAGAAATCCGGCCACGCCGCAGGCGAACAAAAATCCGCTGAGCACCAGGTAATACGAAAGGGGAACCATTCAGTCCACCTTCCTGGCCGGGGAAGTTGCCGGCTTGCTCGCCAACACCACCGCGCCCATGATGGCGATCAGGATCAGGACAGAAGTAATCTCAAAGGGCAGCAAAAATTCGTGGAAGAGCAATTGTCCAATGGTCCTGGGATCGCCCGGGAGAGCGCCCGCGGCGACGGCCTCGGTTCCCGAATGCCGCAGGACCACCCAGCCCACCAGGATGCTTCCCAACAATAATCCGGGGATGCCGAACAAAACGGCAACGCGGCTGCCCTTGGTGCGTTCCTCCACCCCAGCATTCAAGAGCATGATGGTGAACACAAACAACACCATGATGGCGCCGGCATAGACGATGACCTGCACGGCAGCAACAAACTCCGCCCCCAACAGTAAGTATTCGCCCGCCAGCGCGGCCATCACCGCGATCAACGAGAGCGCGCTATTAATGGGATGCGTATGCGCCAGCAGGTTGACTGCGCCCGCCACACAGACGGCCCCGAAAGCCAGAAACAGGACTAAGTGCACACTCATGAAATCAGTTCTCGGTTCGCAATTCTCAGTTCTCAGCAAGATCCGCTGCGGAAGCAGCTTCTCAGTGGTATTGACGCGATCCCACTGAGAACTGAGAACCGAGAACTGAGAACTTCTTTTCTCACCAGGCTACTGCGATCGCAGTGGCGATGAGATTCACCAGCGCCAGCGGCAGCAGGAACTTCCAGCCAAACGCCATCAACTGGTCGTAACGGAAGCGCGGCAGTGTGCCCCGCACCCAGATATACAAAAAGAGGAATGTAAAAATCTTCGCCGCGAACCAGAATACGGGCAGGACGGCGAGCAGCAGCGCCGGTGCTCCATGCGCCTGCAGCCACGCTTGTTCGCCAAAGGGACTCTGCCATCCGCCGAAAAACAGAAGTGTGGCCAGGCATGCGACCGTGATCATGTTCGCGTATTCCGCCATGAAGAACATGGCAAACTTCATGGCGCTGTATTCGGTGTGATATCCGGCGACCAGTTCGGTTTCGGCTTCTGGCAGGTCAAATGGGATGCGGTTTGTTTCCGCGTATGCCGCCATCAGGTAGCAAAAGAAGCCGATGAACTGCCCGTGAAAAATATTCCAGCGCGGGATGAATCCCCAGAAATATCCGGCCTGCGCATTCACAATATCCCGCAGACTAAAGCTGCCCGACATAATCAACACTCCGACCAGGGACAGGCCCAGTGAAATCTCGTAGCTGACCATCTGCGCGCTGGCGCGCAGGCCGCCTAGCAGGGAATATTTGTTGTTCGACGACCAACCGGCAAGTGCGACTCCGTAAACGCCGATCGATGTGACTCCCAAAATCAGCAGCAGCCCCGTATTCACGTCGGTGATCTGAAGCGGAATGCTGTATCCGCCAATCATGATCGCGTTGCCGAACGGAATGACTGCAATCGAGGTAAGCGCGAAGATAACGGCGATCAGCGGCGCCGCAATGAAAAGTGGTTTGTAGACGTGCGGCGGAGTCAGGTCTTCCTTGAACAGAAACTTCAGACCGTCGGCTGCAGGCTGCAGCAGCCCGAACGGGCCGACTCGCGTGGGTCCCCAGCGATTCTGCATGTGGCCGACGACCTTGCGCTCAAGCCAAACGGTGTACGCGACTGCGGTGAGCAGCACGCCCAGCACGATCGCCGACTTGATCACCGACGCAAGTATGAACAGCCAGATTGGCAACGCCACGCCTTGCTTCCTCTCTTACTCTGGACAGCAACCTCGAACAGCCATACTTCGAGTATCAGTCTGCCGCGACTTCCGCGGGCTTGATTTCGTGACTCTCCATGACCGAATTCAACGTGCGCGAGTATCGTCCCAAGGTGCCGGAAGTGAAGAGGCCGTCGTTCGCCGGCAAAATCGATTCCGCCGTGTGCCCTGCGCCCGGCCCGCTCTTGGTCAGCGCCGTATGCTCGCTATTGCCCGCCAGAAGATTCGTGCGCGAGATGTCATAGCCGGGAACCAGTCGTTGGATCTCGTCGAGAATCGCCATCGGATCGAGCGGACTCAACTTCGGCTCCAGTCCTTGCATCTCAAGCCACACGGCATGACGGTCGGCCTCACCCGACTGCGCGCCTCGCGACTGTCCCATATCCGCCCGCGTGCCGCCGCCAAATGGAACTAGTTTGCGAACGTCAAACCCCATAGCGTCGGCGATGCGAACAATCATTTCAAAATCAGATTTCGTGCCCGAAATCTCCCCCGCCTTCTTCACGAGTTGCACGTCGCCGCAGGTGTTGGTCATCGTGCCGGCCTTCTCGTAGGCGTTGGCCGCAGGCATCACCACGTCGGCCATGACTGCAGTCTCGGTCAGGAACATGTCCTGCACGACGACGAAGCTCTTCGAGAACGCGAACGGGTCAATGTCCAGCCGTCCAACCGGATTCGAGCCGACCACGTAGAGGGCTTTCAATTTTCCACTCTGGCCCGCCTCCACCATGCCTGCGAGCCCGAGCCCCGCGGTCTGCGGGATCGCCCACTCCTGATGGAAGTCGCTGCTTCCGGCCGTGGGGTGATAGCCCGGCAGCAGGTCGGGATAGAGACCCATATCCGCCGCGCCGCGCGAGTTGGAGTAGTCGGCGAGGCAGATGAACTTGGCTCCAGAAATCCCCGACCCCCATGCCACGAGCGAAGCAATGTCATTGCTGCGGATTTCCGAGCCAAAAATAATGACGAGATTCTGTTCGTCGCGCAGTTTGTCGCGCAGTGCGGTCCAGGCCTCTTTAGTGGTCGATACGCTCACCAGACCATCAGCGGTCCCATCGTTGCCCGATAAGAAGCTCGCAACCTTGCCTTCCGCTCCCGCTGGAATCTGCGTGAAACTCGCCGCCTGCCGCCGCAGCTTGATCGGCTGCGAGTTCACCACGTACAGCCGGGCGCGATGCAGACGTACATTGTTGCGAATCTGCCAAGCCAGTAGCGGATGCTGCTCGGTCGGATCGTTGCCGATCAGCAGAATCGCGGGCGCCTTGAAAACGTCCGCCATGCTGGCAGTCGCGTCCGGCTTGCCGCGCAGCGCCGCCGAAAGAGCAGGGAAGTCGGCCGTGCGGTGATGATCGACATTGTTCGTCTGCAACACCACCCGCGCGAATTTCGAGAGCAGATATGCCTCTTCATTCGTGGTGCGCGTCGAGCCGATCACCCCAATTGCCGATCCGCCGTCTTTATCGCGAACCTCGGCGAACCTTTTTCCCACCAACTCAAACGCCTCTTCCCACGTCGACGGAGTCAGCTTGCCGTTCTTGCGAATCAACGGCTGTGTCAGTCGCTCTTCGTGGTTGGCGAAATCGAAGGCGTACCGCCCTTTAATGCAGAGGAAGTCGCCATTGGTTCCGCTCTTGTCGCGGTTGTCCCCGCGCACGATTTCCATTCCCGTGTCGGATCGCCGCACGCCCAAAGTAGTCTTGCAGCCGTCGCCGCAGTGTGTGCAGACCGTGCCCACGTGCGTCATTTCCCACGGACGCGTCTTGTAGCGATACGCGCCCGAGGTGAGCGCGCCCACCGGGCAGATGTCGATGCACATACCGCACTCTTCACAGTCCAGATGATCTTCTTTATTGGGAGCGATCAGCGAACTCACGCCGCGGTTCTGCACGCCGAGAGCCCAGACATCCATGCCCTCGCCGCAAACCCGCACGCAGCGGTAGCAGAGAATACAGCGCGGCCGGTCGAAGAACACCACCGGAGACCACTGCTGCTCCTCTTTGTGGTTCTTCGCCTCCATGAATTTCGATTCGGCGGCGCCGTAGGAGAACGTCATGTCCTGCAGTTCGCACTCGCCGCCGGCGTCACACACCGGGCAATCCAGCGGATGGTTACCGAGCAGCATTTCCAGCATCGACTTGCGCGCCTGCTTGATCTCTTCGCTGTCGGTAGTGACGACCATGCCCTCGCCGACCACCGTGGTGCACGCGGTCTGCAGCTTGGGCATCTTCTCAATCTTCACCAGGCACATGCGGCAAGCGCCCTGCAAAGAGAGGTTGGGGTAATAGCAAAATGACGGCACTTCGATGCCCACGCTCTTGCACGCCTCAATGAGCAGCGTGCCCGCGGGAGCCGTAAGTTTCTTGCCGTCGACAGTGAGTGTCACATCAGCCATGTGGAATTGAGTAATTTCGTAATCGGGTAAACCTGCAACTTCCTAGTGTGCGAATACCGGCGTCTGTTCCACCGCGCCTTCCTTCTCATACGGGCACGGCCTGCCCTCCAGGTGATCTTCAAACTCCTTGCGGAATTTTTTCACAAAGGCGATCGTCGGCATCGCGGCCGCATCGCCCAGCGGACAGAACGTTCGTCCGAGCATGTTCTCCGCCAGATACTGGATGTTGTCGATGTCTTTCTTCATCCCGCCGCCAGCGTGAAAACGCACTAGCGTCTTCTTAATCCAGTCGGTGCCTTCGCGGCAGGGAATGCACCATCCGCAACTTTCGTGTTGGTAGAACTTCATGGTCCGCAGCGCGAATTTTACGATACACTGCGCATCGTCGATCACCACCACGCCGCCCGAACCCAGCATGGAACCGGCCTTCGCCACGGAATCGAAATCCATGGCGACGTCGACTTCGTCCGCGGTGAGACAAGGGCACGAAGCTCCCCCTGGCACCACCGCCTTCAAATTGCGCCCGTTGGGGATGCCCCCGCCCACTTCATAGACCATCTTCTTCAGGTTGTAGCCCATCGGAAGTTCGTAGACGCCGGGCTTGGCGATGTTCCCGCTCAGGCAGAACAGGCGCGTCCCGCCGTTCTTGGGCGTGCCCAGCTTGGCGTACCAGTCCGCGCCGCCGAGAATAATGTGCGGCACGTTGGCCAGTGTCTCGGCATTATTAATAACCGTAGGCCCGCCCCAGAGTCCGACCACGGCCGGAAACGGCGGCCGAATGCGCGGGATGCCGCGCTTGCCTTCGAGCGATTCCATCAGCGCCGATTCTTCGCCGACTTCGTAAGCTCCTGCGCCGCCGTGCCAGTTAATATCTAAATCGCGCCCGCTGCCAAAAATGTTCTTGCCAATAAATCCCTTGGCATAGGCGTCGCGAATCGCCTTCTGCATGATGACCGAGAGATATCGATACTCGCCGCGAATATAGATGTAACCGCTCTTCGCGCCCACGGCCAAGGCCCCGATCATGACGCCCTCGATCACCGAGTGTGGATCGTGCTCAAAGATCAGTCGGTCTTTGCAGGTGCCCGGTTCGCTCTCGTCCCCATTGCACAGGACGTACTTGGGCTTAGCCGACTGTTTAGGCACGAACGACCACTTCATCCCAGTCGAAAATCCCGCGCCCCCGCGCCCGCGCAGGCCGGAATTCTTGACTTCATTAATAATGGCGTCCGGCTCCATGGCGAGCGCCTTTTGCACGGCTTTGTAGCCGTCCAGTTCAAGATAGCGGTCGATATTGGCCGCGCCCTGGCCGAAACGCCGGGAGACGACCTTTACCTCGTCGGGATGGGAAACCAAGTCAGCCATTTTGAATGCAGAATGCAGAAGTCAGAATGCAGAAGTGAATCCTGTTTCACTTCTGCATTCTTACTTCTGACTTCTTAGTTCCTATTACTGCGTCGCCTTCTTCTTGTACTCATCGAGAATCCTGTCCATTTTTTCCGGCGTCAGGTTCTCGTGAAAATCGTAGTTGACCTGCGCCGCCGGAGCCCAGCTGCATGCACCGATACACTCCACTTCTTCCAGCGTGAACAGGCCGTCGGGCGTTGTTTGTTTGTGGCCCACGCCCAATTTCTTGGCACAGTGATGCAGAATTTCTTCTCCGCCGCGCACCATGCAGCTGATGTTGGTGCAGATCTGCACGTTAAACTTGCCGCGCGGCTTGGTGGTCAGCATCGAGTAATAGCTGATCACGTTCCGCACTTCGAGTTCCGTCAGGTCAAGGCGCGTCGCAATTTCCTGAATCACATCGTCGCTCAAATAACCAATCTCGTCTTGCGCGTACAAAAGCGTCGGCACGAGCGCAGATCTCTTCGTCGGATAGTGCGGCACCATCTCCGCGAACCGCGTTTCGAATTCTTCTGAAAACTTCATTCAATTTGGTTAGTGAGAAATTTAGTAATTGTGAAATTGAAAAGCATTGCCGCGGGCTCCCCGTCGGGCCTGGTTCAATTTCCCAATTACCAACTTACACACTTACTCAATTCCCTCACCGGTCGATCTCCCCCAGCACGATGTCGATACTTCCAATCGCCGCCACCACATCTGCCAGCAATCGTCCTTCGCACATCTTCGGCAGCGTCTGCAGATTCGCCAAGCAGGCGGCTCGCATATGTACGCGGTACGGCTTGGCCGTCCCATCGCTGACGATGTAATAACCCATCTCGCCGCGCGGCGATTCCACCGCCTGATAAACCTCGCCCGCCGGCACAGCAAAGCCTTCCGTAATGATCTTGAAGTGATAGATGAGCGCTTCCATCTGCGTTTTCATTTTTTCGCGATCGGGCAGCACGATGCCGGGCGCATCGGCCTTGATCGGGCCTTCCGGCATCCCATCCAACGCCTGCCTCACGATCGCGGTCGACTCCCGCAATTCCTGCACCCGGCACATGTAACGCGCGAAGACATCGCCTTCTTGCGATACCGGCACCTTGAACTGAAACTTTTCGTAGCTCGAGTACGGCATATCCCGCCGCAGATCGAAGTCGACGCCGCTGCCGCGCAGGGTCGGCCCGGTTGCACCCAACGCAATAGCGTCTTCCGCCGTCATTCTGGCCACGCCCTTGGTCCGCATGGCCCAGATGGGGTTCCCGGTCAGGAGATTCTCGTACTCATCCACCTTCGATGGAAAGTAGCCAGCGAACTCGCGTACGCGGTCGAAGAATCCAAGCGGCGGCTCCAGCGCGATTCCGCCCACGCGGAAATAAGACGTCATCATGCGCTGCCCGCTGACCATCTCAAACATCTTCAAAACTTCTTCGCGCTCGCGGAAGCAATACAGGAAGACCGTGAGCGCGCCAATATCCATGGCGTGCGTGCCCAGCCAAACCAGGTGCGAATTGATGCGCGTCAGTTCGTTGAGCAACACGCGCAGCCACTGCGCTTTCGGCGGAATCTCCAGCCCCAGCAACTTCTCCACCGCCAGCACGTAGCAGAGATTGTTCGTCATCGGGCAGAGATAGTCGATGCGGTCGGTCAGCGGCACGACTTGCTGGTAGAACTTGGCTTCACAAGTCTTTTCGATCCCGGTGTGCAGAAAGCCGATGTCGGGCATCATGCGCACGACAGTTTCGCCGTCAATCTCAAGTATTACGCGCAGCACGCCGTGAGTCGACGGATGTTGCGGGCCCATGTTCAGGATCAGCGTGCGATCCTGCCCGGGCTCCAGCACTGGAGTGGGGTTCAGGTGGGCCATCTAGCGATAGCCCTCCACGGGATAATCTTTGCGCAGAGGGTAGCCTTCCCAATCCTCGGGCATCAGGAGGCGGCGTAAATAAGGATGCCCGGTGAAACGCACGCCGAACATGTCGAAAACTTCGCGCTCGAAGTAGTTGGCTCCGGGCCAGACCGAAGTGAGCGACTCGACCGCAGGGCTGGCGCTGTTCAGACGAACTTTCAGTCGAACGCGCTCTTTGTTCAGGATCGAAAGCAGGTGATAGATCACCTCAAACCTGGGCTCGGACGGATACCAGTCCACACACGTGACGTCGGAAAGAAAATTAAAAGGGCAGGCGGGATCGTCTTTCAGAAGGACGCAGGCCTCGCGGATGTGCTCGCGATCGACATAAATCGTCATTTCCTCGCGATCGAACTTCACGCCCGTCACGGCCTCGGCATTCCAGCCCACAAGGCGGGCCACCGCCGGATGATTCTTCACTTGCTCCAGATCGGTAATGGCAGGGGCCAGCGGCATTAGAAGTTCCCCCGTTTCGCGGAGGTTTCGCCCCAGTCCAACACGCCCTTCTTCCAGACATAGAAGAACCCGACGAGGAAAATCCCGAGGTACACCAGCATCTCCCACAGGCCGAAGCGCTTCAAATCGCGCAAAATGATGGCCCACGGATAGATGAAGACCGCCTCAACATCGAACAGAATGAACAACATGGCGACCAGGTAGAACTTTACCGAGAAGCGTTGCCGGGAGTCGCCCACGGGGGTCATTCCGCATTCATACGGGGAGAGTTTGGCGCGGGTCGGTTTACGCTGCCCGATCAGCCAGGAAAGCGAGACAATCGCAGCCGCAATCCCGCCAGCCATAAGAATATGGATCAAGAACGGGAGGTAGCGTGCGAAGTAATTGTCGGGCATAGGAAGAGCTATATATAATTCGCGCCAAGCTTTACTTAAACATTCTAGGTTATGGGCTTACACTCAACAGTGTCAAGCGAGCGAGGACAAGATTTCGTAATTGTGGCCTTGGGGGATTTTGGAATTTGATAACCAGGCTAAAACCAGAGTTCTTGGTAGCTAAATTGCAAAATTACCCAATTACACAATTACCAAATTAAGCAATCTCTATGATTTTCGGCTTCAATACCGACGTGAAGCACGGCGACACCATCTACCACGTGCAGAGCGAAGCGCGTGAAAGCGAACTCCTGCTGCAGTCCCAGGTCTTCGTGCGCGGGCGCTGCATTGGCAAGAAAGCCACTTCCTACGCTGCCAAGGCCGCCGAAGCGCAATTCGGGGATGCCCAGAAAGAGCAGCAACTCCGTGAGCAGCACCGCTTGGTGCTCGACGCCATTCGCGAAGGCAAGCTCGACCACGTTCTGGATCATCCTGAAGCCGAAGCCCTGGCTGCGGTGAAGGAACTGGACGTGCAGTTGCTGAACTCCGAGTCGATTCACGCCAATGGCAACGTGACCATGCAGTTGCGCGTCACCGAGGGAGGTGCGGCCGCGCCCGGTGCA
>Ga0187872_10004520_pt1 | contig 10434 bp, 10 predicted proteins | sample June2016WEW_16_4_FD_132973 | JGI IMG/M metagenome (GOLD analysis project Ga0187872, IMG submission 132973) | Peatland microbial communities from SPRUCE experiment site at the Marcell Experimental Forest, Minnesota, USA - June2016WEW_16_40 | ecosystem: Environmental > Terrestrial > Soil >...
GCGCCCGGCATCTGCACAAAAACGTCAAGCATCGGGACCACGATCTGCGGCTCCTCTTCGCGCGGCGTTTCGAGGATGGCGAATGCGCCCAGGAGCAGGGCGGCCACAATGATGAGCGGAGTCAGCTTCGAATCGATGAAGGTGTGAGCGATCCGCCCCGCTAGGCCAAGGGCAGCGTGCTGGCCAGGCTGACCCGAATTGCTGTTAGCAGTGCTCATCCATGACTCCCTAGTGCGACTCGATCTTCTTGCCGCTGAATTTCCGGTCACGCGGATCGGCGATGAGCGTTTCACCGGCTTGCAAGCCAGCAAGCACCTCCACCTGCGCGCCTGATGGTTTACCGAGCGTGATGTATCGCAAGGTGGCAATCTTGTTCTGATCAAGCACGTAGATTCCCTGCAATTGCCCGCGCTCCACAACGGCAGTTCGCGGGATGAGAAGGGACGACCTTTCCCCGCGAGAGAACTGCGCCCGGCCAAAAAGCCCCGATCGCAGCGCCGGGTCGGATGGTATTTCGATTTTCACCAGGAAGCTGCGGCTCGCTGCGTCTGCCGCAGGAACAATCTCGACAACCCGTCCTTTGAGCTCTTTATCTCCGACGGCATCGATGATGACGGGGATCTGCTCACCCATGCGGACATACCGCAGATCGGTTTCGTTGACCGTGGCTTCCAGGCGGTAGCGGTGAAGGTCCTCCACGGTAAAGATTGGCATCCCGGGGCTGACGAGCGCGCCGACATCCGCTTTCTTTTCGGTCACAAGGCCATCGAACGGAGCCAGGATACGGGTGTACCCGAGAGCGGTGTGTGCCTGTTGGAGGGCCGCCTTCGCCTGCGTCTGCCCGGCACGGGCCATGTCGCGGCGCGCCTCCGCCGCTTGGTAGCGCGCCTTCACCTCATCGAATTCCTGTGGGCTGACCGACTTTTTGTCATACAGGGTCTGATACCGCTTGAAGGTGGCTTCCGCCAAGGCAAGGTCGGAGTCGGCTGCCGTGATTCCCTGCTGCGATACGAGATCTGCCGCCGTCGCGCTGTCGAGAGCCGCACGCGGCTGGGCTTCGTCGAGGACGGCTAGCACCTGTCCACGCTGGATCCGGTCTCCTTCGTGTACCCGAATCTCCACGATGTTCGCCATCATTTGGCTAGCAAGTTGGCTCGTCTGCGCCGCGCGGAGCGTCCCCACGGCCTCCACCAGGTCCGGAACGTTCGCCGGTTGCACAGACAACACGGACACGTTGCTTACTGTCTCCGGGGCAGCGCTGGCAGTTTCACGCTCGCTTGAGCAGACTACAAGGGTCGAAAGAGCGAGCAAGAGGAGACCCGCTGTCACCACGGACGCGAGTTTCATTCGGTTTCTTTGTTTCGAAGTAGAAATCAGATTCATGGATTGACCACCGGTGATTGCAGATTCAAAGTCCCACTCGCCAACTCCAGATTGGCGGAGCTGATGTGAAACTGATATACCGCCTGCCAGTAGTCGGTCTGGCTGCGGCGTGCCGCTTCTTCTGCGCCTAGAAGGTCGGTGATGGTAATCAGGCCACCCTCATAGCGATCCTGGTTGATGCGCAGACTCTCTTGTGCCTGCGCAATCGACGAGCGCGCCACTCCTACCTGCTGGCGGTTGGAATCCAGGTCGTAGTAGGCTTGGCGCACCTCCAATCGCACTGCGTCGCTGGCCGCTTGCTTCAACGCCGCGATCTTTTCGGCGACGGCATGTTCTCGCGACAGCGCTGCTCTTTTCGCGCCACCCTCAAAGAGGTCAAACTGCAACTCGACGCCCCCGAGCCAGTTATTGCCGCCACCACCAGCCAGCAGCGTGGGATTGTCCATCTCCCATCCCGCAAAGGCTTTCAGGCGCGGACCGAACGACGACTTCGCGATGGCGACACTGAGTTCCTGGGCAGACTGCTGAGCTTCGATCCGCTTCAGGTCCGGACGAGTCGAAAGGGCTTTTTGCTCCACGTCAGCGAGCGCGGGAGACGCGAGATTCCGTTCGGCAAGCGGGTCCGCGGGCTGATATAAAGCATCCACAGGAACACCCATCGCGGTGTTCAGTTGGGCGCGGGCGAGTTCCAGATTGTTTCTCGCACGAATGAGTTCTTGTTCGCGGCTCGTCAGGCGGACCTTCGCGCTCAACAGGTCCGACTCGACCACCACCCCGCTGTCATATCTCGCTTGGCTGCGATCCATGATCGACTTAGCCGTTTTTTCCGCCTGATCGGACACCTCCAACTGCTTGGCCGCAAGCAGAACTCCGTAGTAGGCCTGTACCACGCGGAACAAAATCTCCTGATCGGTACGTTCTAGCTGGTGGGTAGAGGCGGTATTCATCTCCTTGGCACGACTGACTCCGTGCCAGGAAGCAAAGGAATCGAACAGGTTCCAGGTTCCACCGAAACGGGTGCTGAAGTTCCCGAAGGGCAATGGGGTATTCAATTGGTTCAAGGCGAAGTCATTCGAGGTGAAACGCTGCTGCCGAAGCTTGCTGCCAAATACGTAGACGGGATCGTCACCCCGTGTGCCCGTTTCTGAGAAGGTGATGTGGGGCACTAGAAAAGAACGGGCTTCCTGAATCCCTGCCGATGCAGCTTTCGTATCCGCCAGCGCCGCCTTGCGCAGCGGGTTCTTCTCCATGGCGATGGTGGCGGCCTGCTGTAGCGATAGGGGGGTGGGTTCCGGCGGCGCTTGGGAAAACATCGTCCTAGCGGCACAAAGGACAACAACAACTAACTGCAGAACTAGAAAACAGCGGCGAGCAGCAATATAGACACTCATAGGGCTAAGACCCAATCCAGAAAAAGCTGGTATACCCATTTCATCCTGCTCTCATGAGCGGATCTCAGCCCGTGACCTGGATCACCAAGTTGGGGTGGAAGCTGTTGCATTAGCAATCTCTTAAGCCTGGGTTGCGGCTGGCTCCGCTGGATTCAGCCAATCAGTCTTTTCGGCGACGATTTCAAACGTGGTGTGGAAGCTGGCGGTCTTTTGCACCATCGCCCCGACTGAACAATATTTGTCCTCCGACAAATGAATCGCCTGCTCGATGGCCGAAGCATCAATGTCAAAGCCCCGGACCACGTGATGAATCCGAACCGCCGTGAACACCTGCGGCGGGCGCTCCGCCTGGTCAGCTTCCACCCGCACTTCGTAGCCGGTGACTTTCTGGTGGTATTTCTGGCGGAGAATCGTGATCACGTCGAAGGCCGTGCATCCGGCAAGTCCGGCTGCAACCAGCTCAATGGGTTTAGGTCCGGTCCCCCCAGCGGTATCGTCCAGTAAGAGATAGTGCTCACTGCCAGTTCGAGCAACGAATTGTCTTTGCTGGGCAAGCGCCTGTGTCAATTCAACTTTTGCTGAAATCATGGGTCTCCCTCACTGGCTCCTCCATGGGAGCCACATGAATAAATGCAAGCCTGACGAATTTGTTACAGGAAAAACGAAGAGGAGAATGGAGCGCTCTGAGAAGACGACGCAGAGCAGCTAAGGTTCTTTGATCCAGTCACTTTCCGCCGGTCGCGAGTGCCCGGCTGTAGGTCGCGAGCAGCTTCTTTCGTAGGGCAGCCGCCCTTTCCCGATCTGGGCAGTCAGCAGGTGACTGCCGGCAGTGTTGTATGGTCGACTCCAGACTGCGGAGGAACTTCTTGCATGGTTCACAGCCGTTCAGGTGGGTCTCGATTTCTTCACAAGAGAAGTCGTCCAGTTCGCCATCCAGATAGTCCGACAGCCCCGCGAACATCTTCCTGCAACGTCCAGTGCCAGACGGACCTCCCGCATTTCGCTGCAATCGTCCCGTAATACCGTGCTTCACTCCCTCGTTCACCTTCGCCAGTTCCCTCCGTACGAATAAGCGGGCCCGGTGGAGTCGCACACGTATGGTCCCTGGGCGCAAGCCGGTGATCTCCCCGACCTCTTCATCGGTAAAGCCTTCCATGTCACGCAGCACGAGAATGATGCGATAGTGCGGAGGCAGATACCGAATCGCCTCCCGCAGCCGCTGCCCTTGTTCACCACGAATGGCCGAACCTTCCGGAGTGACACTAGTGAGCCCGTCGAGCCGCTCGAATTCCTCCTGGTCAGGCATCAACTCCTCTAGGGAGAGTTCCTCTTTCGGTGCGAATTTGCTCTTGCGGCGGTTCATGAGACAGCGGTTCTTCGCCACTTTGTACAACTACGTCGCCAGAGCTCGGGAGTTGTCAAACCTTGACAGGTAGGGCAACGACTTTACCAAGACTTCCTGCATCGTGTCCTCGGCATCCTGGCGTTGTCCGCACACTCTCATACCAAAAGCAAACACGGACTGTTGCAACAGCGCCACTGCTCTCTCAAGCGCGTCGTCGCCTCCGCGCTTCAGCAAAACGATGGCTTGGTCGATGTCAGATCGCATTCGAGCGACTCCGCAGCTTCTCTCTCTTCTAGCTATATGCATGTATAATTATATAGTGAAAGAACAGCTTCAGCTGCTTCCGTATCCAGTAGAAGAGAGACGATGATCCACGGCAAGATGATCGAGTTGGTTGCCCGACGGTTCCATGTCCTCGGCGAGCCTTGCCGCCTGCGCATCCTGCAAGCACTTCAGGATAAAGCAATGACCGTCAACCAGATCGTCGAGACCTTAGAAGGAAATCAGCCGAACATATCGAAACACCTTCAAATCCTCTTCGACACTGGACTCGTGGGCCGCGAGCGTTGGGGCAACAATGTCTTCTACAGCGTTGCCGATCCGGTCGTGTTTAAGCTGTGCGAGTTGGTGTGCCGCAGCACAGCGCGGCAGGCCGCTCAAATGCAAAACTACGCTGCTGTTGCCCCCAGAAGAGAAGGAATCCGTACACAAACGAGGCATCACAGATCAAAGGGTTCGTTGCAGAGAGCAAACTAAATGCCGGACTGGGTATGGATCATCGGTTTTGTCGTCGCCTACCTATTTTTGACCCAATGGCTGCTGCCCAAGCTGGGTGTACCGACTTGACGCACCAACTCCTGTTCTGTCGAGTCTCGACGGAGTGAGAAGCTAGGCAACAAAGGTAGAGATTAAAGACCATCCCATCATGGGCGAACGCCTTTTCAAACCACAGGACGCACACAAACTCGAAGATCCCGAACGGCAGATCTGGCTTCCGGTGGCTGATGTGATTCGATCGTCAGCGATTCGACCCGGGATAAGCGTTGCCGATATCGGCGCGGGGACCGGCTACTTCGCTATCCCCCTAGCACGTGCGGTAGGGGTTGGCGGGAAAGTGTATGCGGTCGATTTGCAGCCCGAGATGCTGAACAAGCTGAGGGAAAAGCTCGCCGGACCGGACGCTCCCCGCAACATTGAGTTGGTGCGTGGCGCGGCAAGCAAGACAACGCTCCCATCGATGTGTGCCGATTTCGTCTTCGTAGCGAATGTTTGGCATGAAGTAGAGGACCACGCCGCCGCATTGCAGGAAGCTGCACGCATCCTTGCGCCTGGGGGCTCTCTCGCTCTGCTGGATTGGCGCTCGGATACTAGCCCACCGCCAGGCCCTCCCGCAGATCATCGCCTCCCAGCGGCTGGTGTGTTGCAATTTCTCGTAGAGAGCGGCTGGACGACAAACGGGCCAGCGAACATCGGACGCTACAGTTATTTCATCCGCGCGATTCCTCCAAATACTATCGTCTCCGCTACTTCTTGAGGGCCACGGTATTGTTCTTGCCAGCCAGAGCAGCACTGGCGCCGTCGGTTAGCAGCCGGGCTTCGTTCACCTTCTTCAGCGTGTACGAAGGAGCATGCACGCCCCACGATCCATCCTTCTGGATGGCGGTGATGATGTCCTCTGCCTGATTCGCCATCAACTGAACCTGCGCCCTCTGTGCCGTTGAAAGCCGGGACTTGGAAATTTCGGCATTGATGTTCGCCAACGCTGCCGTGACCGCGGCCACGCCCGCTTTTACCGGAGTCTGCCAGCCCATGACCTTGTCGTAGATCATGCGCTGATTGGTGAACTGCAGCTCCTTCGGTTGCGAGGACTGCACTCCGCTGTGGCAGCCTCCGCCGGCGATGACCGTGCCATCCATATAACTGGTGCGCCCGCAGGACCACATCAGATCAATGTAGGGCTTACCGTCTTTCTTGGTCAGGCGCCACGCTCCGTCTTTATAGCTGCGGTCTTGGCCTTCGGGGGGATTAAGCGACTTCTCATCCGGACTTACCAGGATGCGCCAGATGTGGGCCGCACGGGCGGTATCGAAACCGCCGAAGTCCGGCTGTTGAATGGCGGCGAAATTTTCGCAGCTCATCATGTTTGGCATGTGGCAACTCGTGCACTTGTTGCCGCCATGGGTTTCATTCTGGGCGAAAAACGCTGCCTGGTCGGAATGGCAGTCCTGGCATTGCTTTTTAAGGCCAGTCACGGTGTAGCTGTCTTTCCAATCATTCGCCGTGACCTCGTGGGGATCGTGGCAGGTGCTGCAGCGGATACCCTTCTCATAGTGAGAAGTATTGTAGCCTTGCGAACCCTCGGTTCCGCAGGCCGGGGCTTTGGTTTTGAAAAATGAAGTAAAGGGATGGTCCGGATCTTCTTTTGCTTGCTCCTTGTTCCAGGCAAAGCGCTGGTGGCAGCGCTCGCAGTCGGAAGGCATTCCGGCCCCGCGCGCTCCATAGAGATGAGCCCCGGCACCGTGGCACTCCTCGCAGGTGATGCCCTTACTGATAGTATGTTTGCGCAGTTCCTCGGGATGACCGAGCGCCGCTGTCAACTCCGCGTCGTTCTTGAAGTCAAACTTGAAGGTGTGGCAAACCTCGCAGTAGGTAGTGGCGGGCTGGAAGAGCATGGACTTGCGGTTCTTGGCGCCGTAGGACGTCATGCCCCACACGTTGGAGCCGTTGTCGCCGAAATCCTCAAGTTTGGTGGGAAAGCCGGGCACGAACGAGGCAATCTTGTTCATCACCTCGGGCGTCAGCGATTCCGCCCACGTCCGCGAACTCTGGTTGCCGCCGGCCACCAGAGTTCCTGTTCCGTCTTTCAGCAGGCCACCCTCGACATGATAGGTGCCCCGGACCAGCCAGGCATCGATGAAGCCATACTTTGTTCGAGGAGTGCCGATGATGGCGTAAACAGAGTCGGCGGTTATGCCTTCGGGCAGCACACCCGCTTGGCTCCCCCAGAGTCCCTTGTTCAAATCCCTGCCGGGCACTTCTTCCATCTCATCCGGGAAACGAACTACCTTTGCATGTCGGGAGCGCACCCACTTTTCATATTGCGCCGCGTGACATTCGCCACACTTCTTGGGTCCGACAAACTTATTCGGCAGGTCCAGGATCGACTCCGTTCCCAGTCTGTAAGTCATGGACACCTGGCGATTGTTTTGCTTCGCATAGTCCTTGCCGCCACCCTCTTCTACGAACTCTTCGTCGCGGTCGCTGATGTGATATTTCCCGATCATTCGCCCGTCTTTCTCGTATTTGAACATCGGGTGGTTCTTCAGCAGGTAATCGTAGAACGGCTTCTCCTGCTCGACATAGCCTTCCAAGGTTCGCGGTGTGATTGAGTCGTCGGGAGTGACCTGCGTTTTCTGGGTTGCAGTTTCTTTGGGAGGTGCCGCAGGTGACTGCTGGGCGACCAGCAAGCGGGAATAAGAAATAAGGACCAGAGTCGCGGCCAGCACAAAGCCGGCGAAGGGGAGTGTATGTCTCCGCATAAGTGCGTCTCCTCATGACTGGTTCATTGGGGATTAGCTCCTCAACATTCGAAGGTAGGCCACTGCGACTTGGTGTTCAGTGATTGAGGTCACTCGGGAGCGTTCAGAGCTTCAATTCCTCCCAAAACTGGCGCCATTCCGGGCGTGCAAGATGCGGCGCGGCAGCGAAGTGGGGCGTCGCCACGTCACAACCATTAAGGTTCAGGCGATCTTCTTGAAACAGAGGAACCAATCGATGCAGCGAACAGACGGGTCTTTCGTTTCCACGCGTTCCTTCGCAGCACCACAAGAGCCTGGTGGTGGAACTATGACTTCCTCCCCCGGGCTGCCAATCTGCCGGAGTTGCCACCTTATGCTCGTCCGACATCTGCATCGCCATCAGGAGTCGTTTGATCTCCTGGAAGTTCCGCCCGTTGCTTAGCGGATAGTACAAGAGCGCCCTCACCTTGCTTTCGGGATCGATGAGAAAAACAGCACGAACTTTCTTGTTACAACTTTTTGTGAAAACTTCAAAGCGTAGCAATCGGGCGTCGAATTCAGTTTTCCCCGGCAGGCGACGCCGATAGGCGATGGGCCAAGGCAGAGATAACCGGCTCCCGCCCGACAACACCTGCCCTGTAGAATCGGGTAACAACACCGATATGGAGAATTTCCGCCTTAAAGTCTTTCGAGCTGTGGCCAAACATTTGAACTTCCGGAGAGCAGCAGAGGAACTCTGCCTGACGCAACCTGCCGTTACCCTGCAGATCAAGGCTTTAGAACAGCAACTCGGAGTGCAACTATTTGATCGCAGCGGTGCTCGCATCTCGCTTACCCCTGCGGGCACCATGCTCCTGAAATATGCCGGCAAAATCGACAAGTTGGAAACAGCGGCGATGGCAGCTTTATCACAGTTTGCCGACGGGCAACGGGGCGAGTTGCGGATCGGTGCATCGTTGACGATTGCGCAGTACATCCTGCCTCACCTCTTCGGGGCGTTCCAGCAGCAGCACCCTCAAGTCCGGTCTTACGTCACCACATGCAATACAGAGCAAGTCTTGGAGGCATTGGTGGCGCACGAAGTTTCGCTTGGATTCATTGAAGGTCCGACCCTGCGTCGAGATGTGCGGACCGAAGTTTTCCTCGAAGATGAGATTGTCCTGATGGTGCCGCCAGCCCACGAATGGAGCGAACGTGGCTTCGTTGAGCCTGAGGAATTGAAGCAAGAGCGGCTCATCATGCGGGAGCGCGGCTCAGGGACACGCCGCGTCGTCGAAATGGCTCTACAGAAGCGTGGCGTGAAGACCAAGCAGTTGAGTCTTGCGATGGAGTTCGACTCTACTGAAGGCATCATTACGGCTGTTGAAGCTGGCCTTGGAATCGGATTTGCGTCACTCTGGTCCATCAGCAAAGCGCTGCAACTTGGTTCTCTTCGAGTTGTGCCGATGCATGGAGTTCGGATCATACGGCCACTCAGCGTGGCGTATCCGCTTGGCCAAGAGCCGCAAGGGACTACACTAGCATTCCTCCATTTCCTGCGATCTCGCCACGATGTGATGAGCCCAACGCGGTCAAAGGACCGCCCCCTCGCCCGATCGTCCGAAGTCTAATCTCCTCCCGCCAACGATAACTGGCCAGGGGCTCGTGAGCCCGCGACGGCATTGTCAGGCGATAAGCCGCGCGCATGAGCAATAAGAATTACTGCTTGGACAGGCAGGTATCAGTGCAGCGAGACTGAATGCTTGACGAACACCAAGAACATCTTCTTCGTTGGCCTTGTCGTCGCAGCCAGTGGCCTCATTTCGACCCCGTTGGCACTGCTGGGCGGGCTGATCTACGGCATGTCGTTCCCGCACCCTTATCACCTCGACGCTAGAAGGCTCTCTGCGTTCCTCTTGCAGGCATCCATTGTTGGACTGGGCTTTGGAATGAACCTGCACGAAGTCGTGCGGGCGGGCCGGACCGGTTTCTTATACACCGCGCTCAGCATAAGCTTCGCCATGCTCCTCGGTCTCGGAATTGGACACTTGTTCAAGGTGCAACGGATACCTTCGCTCCTGATCAGTACGGGCACCGCCATCTGCGGTGGAAGTGCGATCGCCGCCGTTGGGCCCGTTGTGAACGCAGGAGAAGAGGAGATGGCCGTATCGCTCGGAACTGTGTTCGTGTTGAACTCGGTTGCCCTGTTTCTCTTCCCGGTCGTCGGATACGCCCTTCACCTCACCCAATCTCAATTCGGATTGTGGTCCGCACTCGCCATCCACGACACCAGTTCAGTGGTGGGGGCAACTGCGAAATACGGCTCCCAGGCGTTAGTGATCGGGACTACGATCAAACTGGCCAGAGCGCTGTGGATTGTTCCTCTAGCATTTGCGGTTGCAATCTTTAAGAAGAGCAAGACCCGGATCAAGTGGCCCTGGTTTATCTTGCTTTTCTGCCTTGCTGCTGTCGCCAGCACGTATCTTCCGTTGTTCGGTCCGCTGTATCCAAAACTCAGCATGCTGGGAAAGACTGGGCTGACGGTTACTCTTTACCTGATCGGTACAGGGATTTCAAGATCAACATTGAAACAAGTAGGAATGCGCCCCCTACTACAGGGAATCTTGCTCTGGGCGATTGTCGCGACCGCTTCCCTCACTCTCATCCACTTCGGGTTCATTTCAATCTGATCCGCTCCCAAAGCGGAACTGATAATGCCTTGCGGGTCAGGCAATCAACGTCTGATAATGCCGAAGGAGCTCAAATGAAACGCGCAATCACCATTGTTCTTGTTGGGACGACTGCGGCAAGCCTGGCA
>Ga0187872_10004524_pt1 | contig 10430 bp, 9 predicted proteins | sample June2016WEW_16_4_FD_132973 | JGI IMG/M metagenome (GOLD analysis project Ga0187872, IMG submission 132973) | Peatland microbial communities from SPRUCE experiment site at the Marcell Experimental Forest, Minnesota, USA - June2016WEW_16_40 | ecosystem: Environmental > Terrestrial > Soil >...
CCAGGCCCAGGACAATATCAAGAAGATGCGCGTGATGGCTCCGATGGACGGACTTGTGGCACTGGAGAAAAACGAAGGTGCGGCGGGCGGATTCTTTTTCAGCGGGATGTCGCTGCCGGAATACCGCGAAGGTGATCAGGTAGAACCCGGCAGGACAGTGGGCCAGGTCATCGATCCCAAAGGAATGGAACTAGTGGCCAAGGTTGGGGAACTCGAGCGCAACAACATTAAGCAAGGGCAGTCTGTAGATATCCAGCTCGATGCGCTGCCGGGAAGCACATTTCATGGCACGGTGAAAACCGTGGGAGGCAACAACACCCGCAGATTCTGGGACGACGACTCCAGCAGCAAGTTCGAAGTGTCCATCACGCTCGTGACTACCGACGCACAGATGCGACCGGGTCTTACGGCTCAAGTCTTTATTAATGGCGATCCGCGGAAGAACGTGCTCTACGCGCCTCGCCAGGCGCTTTTTTTGAAAGACAACAAGCGCGTGGTGTATGTGCGCAATGGCAACAACTTTGAGCCGCGCGAAGTGAAGATTCAGGCCCAGAACGAGAGTCGCGCCGCAATCGAAGGGATTAGCGCGGGTACCGAAATTGCTTTGATCGACCCAACCGCCCCGAGGAAGACAGCACATTCCAGCGCGCCGTCGCCTGGCGGCGGAGAAGGCGCTCCGTAATGGCAACGATCGCGTCCACTCCTTCCGCGCGCCTGTCGCACGGCTACCAACAGTGGCTCCCCGACCTGCAATTGGGGTTTCAAAACCTGCTGCTGCACCGGCTCCGTTCTTTACTGACCATGCTCGGCATGATCTTTGGCGTCGCAGCCGTGGTGTCGATGCTCTCGATCGGCGCAGGTGCGCGGCAGAAGGTGATGGCGCTGATTGAGCAGATGGGCGTGCACAACCTGATCGTCGAAGCGAAGGAGACTACAGAATGGCAAGCCCATCAGAAGATTCGCAAGATTTCTCCCGGACTCTCGTTCCAGGACTATCGTGTGATTCGCGATGATGTGAGCGACATCGTCGCCGCCACCCCGAGGAAGAGGATGACTCCCTCGAAGACGCTTCCGAAATCGCAGCAGGATCCGCCGACAGTGTATGGAGTCAATCCTGTCTACCTGAAGATCGCGGGACTGCACGTGCTGCAAGGACGATTCTTCAGTGAGGATGAAGAAACCCGCGGCGCGCCGGTGACCGTGCTGGGTGCGGCTGCCCGGTCAAGCCTATTCGGGTCTGCGGATCCGGTCGGCCAGTACGTGAAGGCCAATGAAACCTGGTTCCGCGTGATCGGAGTGGCGTCGCCGCAACTCAGTTCGCAAACCGAAGTGGCGGGCGTGCCCACGCAAGATCTCAACAACATCATGTACGTCCCGCTGAACTCAGCGCTTCTGCGGCTGGAGGATAACTACAGCGACGTGCGAGATGAGATCGATGGAATCTATCTAAACATTCGCGACGGCGCGGATATGGCTTCTGTGGCGCAGTTGGTGCGGGCGATTCTGGATTCGTCGCATCATTCCGCCGGCGATTTCAGTGTGATTGTGCCCGCCGAACTGCTCGCCGAACAGAAGCGCACGGAACGCTTGTTCAATGCGGTCATGGTTGCGATCGCCTCCATTTCCCTGCTGGTGGGCGGGATCGGGATTATGAACATCATGCTCGCGAGCATCTTGGAACGAACTCGGGAAATTGGCGTTCGCCGAGCTGTGGGCGCGCGCCAGTCCGACATCATCCGGCAGTTCGTGGTCGAGGCCATGCTGATTTCCTTTGTGGGCGGGAGCTTCGGCATTGTATTCGGCTTCGTGATGTCGCGTTTGATCGCTTGGCTCGCAGGATGGTCGACCATCGTGACCCTGAGTTCCATTCTGCTGGCATTCATCGTCTCGATTACGGTCGGCCTCGTTTTCGGAATTTATCCCGCAGTCAAAGCCGCACGTCTGGATCCGGTCGAAGCAATTCGCTGGGAATAGACGGCGCGGGAAACATCTTCAAGCCAGCACTATCTTGGAGGAATTGAGAAATGAAATATTCTCGCCTGGGTCTCTCCGCTTGTCTTTTCCTGCTTTTTACTCTGCCCTCCTGGGCGCAACAGGGCGAGGGATACGGCGATCTGCTCACGCCCCAGGTTCGCTCGGACAAACTGGGCGCGCCGGAGCACTTGAGGAATTACTTAGTGGATGGGAAGCTGAGGCTCGGCCTGAGGGACGCGGTCGTCCTTACCCTTGAGAACAATAGCTTGGTGAGGGTTCAGGAGACGCAGGTGGAATCTTCGAAATTTACCCTGCTGGGAGCGCACGCACCATTTGATCCGGTCGTAACCAGTACCGACAACTTCATCAGCACGATATCGCCGCCTTACAGCATTCTGCAGGGAACCGGAAGCTCCAACGTCAACTTCAAGAGTACAACGAAAAATTTGCAGTTCAACTATTCGCAGACTTTCGAAACAGGAACGAATGTGCAAACAAGCTTCGCCAGCAGCATCAATTCCTCGAACAGTTCCTTCTTTCTTTTCAATCCATATACCAGTTCGACGCTGCAGTTTCAGTTTACGCAGCCGCTGTTGAAAAATGGCTGGTTGTTCGCAAATCGTGCGCCGTTGATTATCGCGCGCCGCAGCGTTCAGCAGTCGCGCGCAAGTTTTGCGGCAGAGGTGAACAACAATATTCTGCAAGCGGTGGGGCAATACTGGGCGGTGGTGGAAGCGCGAGGCAACCTCGATGTGGCGCAAGCTTCGATGGATGCGGCCGAGACGACATACAAACGTGACAAGAGGGCGCTCGAACTTGGAGCGCTGCCTCCGTTGGACATCTACCGTTCGGAGTCGCAGGTGGCGTCGCGGCGCGTGCAGGTGATTCAGAGCGAGTATGCTGTGAAAGAGGCGGAGGATGCGCTCCGCCTGACCATCGGTGCGGATCAGGATCCGTATTTCCAGGCGCTCGATCTTGAGCTGACGGAGAAGCCAGAGCCTGAGGGAGAGTTGCGGACGATCGATGCGGGGACCGCATTGCAGCAGGCGCTGACGAAGCGTCCCGAGTTTGATGCCGCCCGAGCCGCTCTGGCAATTGATCAAACGCGGCTTCGGCTTGCGCACAATCATTTGCTGCCCGAACTCGACCTGCAGGGGCAATATTCCAGCAACGGGCTGGGCGGGACGACCGGACTCAACGGCTCGGGCCAGCCAATTAGCAGCTCGTGGGTCAGCCAGATGTTCGGGTTTGGCTATCCCACGTATTACGCGCAGTTGTCATTAAGCTTGCCGATCAAAAATCGTGCGGCGAAGGCGGAGATGGGGAGTGCACTGGTGTCGCGGCGGAGCGATTTGTACAACGAACGACAAATCCGCGAGCAGGTCGTGCTCGACGTCAGCAATGCCGTCCACCAGTTGGAGCAGGCGAAACTCAGTATTGCGGCAGGTAAAGAAGCGTTGGACTTGGCCAATAAGACCATGGCTGCAGAACAGCGCAAATATGACTTGGGTTCGGAAACGATTTTCTTCGTGCTCGAGGCGCAAACCGAACTCGCCAGCGCCCAGCTAGGCTTGCTGCAGGCCGAAGTGAACTATCAGCTCGCCGTGGCTGGAGTCGACCACGCCACCGGCGAAATGCTGGAGCCCTACCACGTGCAGATCGCTGAACTCACGCACTGACGACGCGGCTTTCCCAACGCTAGCAAACGAAGTAAACTATATTTCCGAGATTGCGAAAGTGGCGGAATTGGCAGACGCACCAGACTTAGGATCTGGCGGGTAAAACCGTGGGGGTTCGAGTCCCCCCTTTCGCACCAAGGTTCAGCGCCGATTCTGAGACGCCTCTGATCCCCAATTGCGCGGATTTGCGATCACAATCTCTCTTGCTCATGGAATGAATCACAAATTGTTCTCGCCGTCCCGTGAATCTCACAAGTATGAGGCGGTTCGAAAGTTCGATAAACTGTGTGACCGATGACCATCCCGAAGATGGATTTCTCAAGTCCTGTTGGACAGTTGTCCCGGCGGGATTTTCTTTATGGCGTTGGGGCTTTCGCGCTCCTGCCAATCGCTCGCCTCGAACCCGAATTGATTCTGTACAACGGTAATTTCTGGACCGTGAACGACAAACTGCCGCGTGCGCAGGCAGTGGCCGTAAGCGGCGGCTGCTTCCTCGCAGTGGGAAGCAACGATGAGGTGCTTGGCCTGGCAGCGGGTCTGAGCAAAAAGATCGATCTAGCCGGCAAGACCGTCTTTCCGGGATTCATCGATGCTCACGCGCATCCCTGCGAGTCGGGCGTCGAGCATCTTCGGATGGTGGCCTGCGATATGGATTCGATCGCCGATATCCAGGCTGCCTTGCGCAAGCGAGCCGGGCAGACTCGGGCAGGCCAGTGGGTGCTGGGCTTCTTGTACGACGATGGCAAAACACCGCGCCCGCTTTCGCTGCAAGACCTGGACGCTGCCGTTCCTGAACATCCGGTTCTAGTTCGTCATCGCGGCGGGCACACGATTTTCGTAAATTCCCTCGCTATGAAACTGGCCGGAGTCGACGAGCACACACCGGACCCTCCCGGAGGACGATTTGAGCACGACGGCTCAGGCCATCTCACCGGCCACGTTGGCGATAAGGCGACCGAACCGTTCACGCGTCTGATTGCCTTCACTCCCACACGGGACGACTACCGCGAAGCTGCCAAGCTGATCTCGAAGATCTTTACCAGCAAGGGCGTAACTTCGGCAGGCGATGCTGACGCCACGCCACAAAATCTCCAAGGGTATCAGGACGCGCGTGACGCGAGCGAGTTGCGCATGCGCGTGTGCTGTCACATGACGGTCAATGCCCTTGACCAAATGATGGCGGCGGGCGTGCACAGCGGCCTCGGCGACGAATGGGTGCGCATGGGAGCAATCAAGCAGTACGCCGACGGCTCCATCTCGGAACGCACCGCCTGGCTGTCGGAACCCTACATCGGCATTCCCAATTATCACGGGCTCCAAGTGACCAGCCGCGATCAGCTCTACGAGAATTCGCGCAAAGCTCATGCGGCAGGATGGCAGCTGGCCACGCACGCCAATGGCGATCTGGCCATTGATATGGTGCTGGGCGTCTACGAACAAATTCAGCGCGAGATGCCGAAACCCGACGCACGGTTTCGGCTCGAGCACTGCACTCTGCTCAATGATTCTTTGCTGCAACGCATGCGGACCCTGCAGGCTATTCCGGTTCCGTTCTCGGGATACGTCTACTTTCATGGCGACGTGATGCACTTCTACGGCGAGCCGCGCACGCAACATATGTTTCCGATGCGGGATTTCCTCTCTTACGGGCTGCAGCCGCCGGATTCCTCCGACTACACGGCGAGTCCTTCGGATCCAATGATGTGGCTGCGCTCGCAGGTGACGCGTACCGACATAAAAGGGAATGTCTGGGGCGCCAACCAGAAACTTAGCGTGGAAGAAGCGATCCGCTGCGGTACGATCAACGGCGCCCACGCCACTTTTGAAGAGAAGCGGAAAGGCTCCATCGAGCCGGGGAAACTGGCGGACCTGGTGGTGCTGGCGGAGGATCCGTTTAAAGCTGAACCAATGAACTTGCACAAGATCCTTGTCGAGCGCACCATGGTCGGCGGCCAGTGGGTCTACGAGTCCTAGCGTTTGGCGATGGCCCCGCGACTGTCATGACCACGAAGTCACCCTTTCCGCTTCCTGAGGAATTCAATGCGGCGAACTATTTCGTGGACCGACATATTGGCGAAGGCCGTGGCGAGAAAGTTGCCATCGAATGCGGGGATCGCCGAGTCACTTACCGTCAACTCTTTGACTTGGTCAACCAGGTTGGAAACGCGCTGAAGAAGTTGGATGTGCGGCCCGAGGAACGAGTCTTCCTACTTTTGCTGGACACCCCAGAATTTGCCGCGAGCTTTTTTGGGGCCATCAAGATCGGAGCCGTGCCCGTTCCCGTCAACACGCTGCTGAAGCCAGCCGACTACGAATTCCTGCTCAACAACTCACGAGCGCGAGTTGTCATCGCAAGCGATTCCCTCTTCCCTAACCTGCAGGCTATTCCCAGGCAGCACCTTCGTTACGTGGAGAAGTTCATTGTCATTGGAGGCGTAGAACAACCGGGGACACGCTCCTTTGAATCCTGGATTCGCGACAGCTCCATCAATCTCGACGCGGCACGCACCAGCAAGGATGATACCGCCTTCTGGCTCTATTCCTCGGGAAGCACGGGCAGGCCCAAGGCCTGCGTGCATCTTCAGCATGATATGGTCGTGTGCGCCGAACGCTATGCCAAGGCGATTCTCCGTGCCACGGAAAGCGACCGCTTCTTCAGCGTGGCTAAGCTTTTCTTCGCCTACGGTCTGGGCAATGGACTCTATTTTTCGCTGGCTGTCGGAGCGACCAGCATATTGCTGCCCGGACCTCCCAAGCCGCAAAGCATTTTTGAGGTTGTGAAATGTTCTCGTCCCACTCTGTTTTTCTCTGTGCCTTCAAACTATGCGAAATTGCTGGCGCACTCGCCGGAGGCAGGCTGCAATCCTGATTTTTCTTCCATTCGCCATGCAATTTCGGCGGGGGAATGTCTTCCCGCTGCCATCTTTCACCGTTTCAAAGAGCGCTTCGGGGTTGAAATACTTGACGCCATCGGGTCCACGGAGGCGCTGCACATGTTCATCGCGAACCGTCCAGGCTCCGTCAAGCCCGGATCGAGCGGCACCATCATTCCTGGATTTGAAGCGCGCATCGTCGACGAAAATAATCAGCCCGTCGTGCCCGGCGAAATGGGCGATTTAATTGTTAAGACCGATGCCGCTTGCGCGTGCTATTGGAACCAGCATGAAAAAACGAAAGACACGATCAGCGGTCATTGGCTGCGCACCGGCGACCGGTATTATCAGGATGCCGACGGATACTTCTGGTACGCCGGCCGCTCCGATGACATGTTGAAGGTCAGCGGCACGTGGGTCAGCCCAGTGGAGATCGAAAATCAACTTCTCGAACATCCGTCCGTGCAGGAAGCGGCAGTCGTCGGCCGGAAAGATGGGGACGGTCTTGTAAAAACGGTCGCTTGCGTTGTGTTGCGCGATGGCAAGCCGGGAAGTGCTGAAGTCGCCGCGGAGTTGCAGCGCTTCGTTCTTGACCGCCTGCCTATCTTCAAGCGACCGCACAAGATTGAGTTCTTTCTGGAACTTCCTAAGACAGCGACCGGCAAACTGCAGCGTTACAAGCTGCGCTAATGGACGGTTCGGACGATCATGAACGATCAGGAACTACTGCAAGAGGCTCTCGGCGAGGCAAGAAAAGGATTGAGCGAAGGAGGCTTGCCGATCGGTTCGGTTCTGGCGGACAGGCAAGGGCAAATCGTGGCCCGGGGACACAACTTGCGAGTTCAGAGCGGAGATCCCACCGCGCATGCCGAAGCCGTTTGCCTTCGCAATGCCGGCCGCAGACGAGACTGGGCGGAGTTGACCCTGGTCAGCACTCTCAGCCCTTGCATCATGTGCACGGGCACGGCGCTGCTGTTCCGTATTCCCCGCGTCGTCATCGGAGAAAATCGCAACTTCAAGGGAGCTGAAAATTTGTTCCAGCAGTACGGCACATGCCTGGTAGTTCTGGACGATGCTGAATGTATTCGAATGATGCGGGAGTTCATCCGAGCGCACGCAGACCTCTGGGATGAGGATATTGGGAAGTGAGGGCGTGGATTGGAGTCAGCCCGCAGAACGAACTTGGCGGTCCGGCTTCCGCGGAGTCGCGGTCTCGCTCGCGGGGAGAGCATTTTTCAGATCCCACCTGCAGAATGGGCAGCGGGTCGCCAGCGAATAGACAATACGGCCAAACGCGACGCATTGGGTATTGGGACATGCTCTCATTCTCGACCTCCAAACCGCCGCAAAAAGCGAGGCCCCATTGTTCCGCGACGATCAGGCTATTCGACAACGCCACACTAGCACGCCCCCGCAAGAGCTCACGCGTTTCTTTTCCGTTCCCGCAGATTGATTTTTCTTCTAGCTCGACCTACCCATGACCGATCGAATGAAACCGGCATGTCGAGCTACACAGCCCTGTACGTCTGCCCGACACTGAGTGGTCTCGGCATCACCAACAAGACCATCGGCAGTCCTCGCAGATCCAGATGTCACTGCGGCTTACTTTTTGAGACACTGAGGCGAGATTTGTCAGGCGAGACCGAGACTGGCTGCCGCCGTATCAACAATGGTCTTGCCGATGGCTAGCGAGGCCGTAGCCGCTGGCGAGGGAACGTTCAGAACGTGCAGCACCTTGCCGGATGGCACGAATTGGAAATCGTCCACTAAGGCGCCGTCGGGCTTGAGGGCCTGCGCGCGCACGCCCGAGCCGCCGGGAACCAGATCCTTCTCACCCACTTCTGGAAGCAAGCGCTGCAACGCGCGCACGAAGGCCGGCTTCGAGAGGGAACGACGGAATTCGTCGAAGCCACTCCGCCAATGCTGTCGGGCCATCCGCCAGAAGCCGGGGAAAGCCAGCGCCGAACCCAGGTCGCGAACGCTGATATCGCGGTGACGGTAGCCTTCGCGCGCCAGGGCGAAAACGGCATTCGGACCGGCGTCTACTTTGCCGGTGATGCGCCGCGTAAAGTGCACACCGAGAAATGGAAAGCGCGGATCGGGCACGGGATAGATTAAGGCGCGCACCAAAGAAGCGCGCTCTGGAACAAGGTCGTAGTACTCGCCGCGAAAAGGGACAATCATGACGCCGGGGTCGTCGCCGGCCATCCGGCTGACACGGTCGCTGTAGAGACCGGCGCAGTTGATGAGTGAGGTAGTGGAAAACGACCCGCGCGAAGTTTCGACCACGATTTCGCCCGCCAGGCGGCGAATGCCCGTGGCGGCCGCGGAGGTGAGAACCGTGCCACCACGCGCGGAAATCAACTCCGCATATTTCTCGCACACTTTGGCGTAGTCGGTGATTCCCGTGGAGGGCACCACCAGGGCTTGCAGGCCGGTGGCGTGCGGCTCGATTTCGCGCAACTCCTCAGGTCCGATCAGGCGCAGGCCGGAAAGGCCATTGGCTTCTCCACGCTTGCGCAATTCTTCAAGACGCGGCAGCTCTTCGGCGTGAGTTGCAACGATAACTTTCCCGCACACCTCGTGGGCAACTCCGTGTTCGCGGCAGAACTCAACCATGGCCGCCGCTCCGGTGACGCAAAGACGTGCCTTCATGGAGCCGGGCTTGTAGTACACGCCGGAGTGAATGACACCGCTGTTGTGTCCGCTCTGGTGGCGGGCGACGCGGTCCTCTTTTTCAAGCAGCAGGAGACGAAGATGCGGAAAGCGGCGCGTGATTTCGAGCGCGACTCCGAGGCCTACCACGCCACCGCCGATGATGATTACGTTGTAGCGAAAATCGGTCATTGAGCTTAAGACTAAAGCATCGTGCGAGCCGGCCTAAAGCTTATTTGAGCGGGCGTAACGTCTTAGTCTACGACGAGAGTCACTACTGCGCTCTGGCCTGCATCTGCGCGCGTTCCCGGAGATGTGCCAGTCACAGTGATCACGTAAGGAATGGGGGTGTTCCCTGACGGGGGCGTCGAGCCCCCACCGGCACTGACGCCGCCACAGGAAAGCAAAAACAACATCAGCAGAAGCAGCATCGTAAAGCCTAAGACCTGGCAGTTGCATGTCGCTGACCGAGTGCTGGCTGCACGCCAAGTGATCACGATCCCCGGCAACAGCAAGCACAGCGCGTAGAAGATTGAACACCCGGCGGGCGACCGGAGAGCAGCCTTGCTTGTCACGGTGGAGATGGTCATAACCACCGCCGTCGAGGTGTTCCCGAGTGTCACCGGCGCGGACGGAGCGAAGAGACATTGTGCCCCGCTGGGAAGTCCGCTGGAACAAGAAAGCGTCACCGTGCCGGCAAATGAGGAGCCGAACGGGTTCGGCGCAACCGTCAGCTGGTACGCCCCGCTGGTCGTTTGCCCGGCGCTCAGAGTCTGGCTAGGAGTCGCTGAGGTGACCGAGAAATCCGGCATCACGGTGAGTGGCAACTGCAACGCCTGGCTGGGCTGTCCGGATGAATCAGCGACTGTGAGGTTGATGTTATATGTGCGGGGTGTGATGGTATTGGGCACGTTAACCGTTACTAACAGACTCGACGGAGCATTCGCGCTGATCGCCACCGGACTCGTTGGCGTGACCAGGCATTGCCCTGAAATGGTGCTCGCGTCGCAGCTGGCATTGATTGAACCGATGTAATTCGAGGTTACTGAGACGTGGGCTAGCGCTTGCGAACCTGCCGCGACACCCGCCGGGAAAGCTTGGGTCACCGCAAGCTGAAAATCGCCGCTACTAGTGGCCTGTCGCAGTGAATTCGTTAGTGCGCAGCCGGCGGCTGGGGTCAGAGTATTTCCACTGGATCGGGTGAGCGTTGGCGGAGTAGGCGTTGATGTAACGACGGAGTTTGCGAGCC
>Ga0187872_10004525_pt1 | contig 10429 bp, 8 predicted proteins | sample June2016WEW_16_4_FD_132973 | JGI IMG/M metagenome (GOLD analysis project Ga0187872, IMG submission 132973) | Peatland microbial communities from SPRUCE experiment site at the Marcell Experimental Forest, Minnesota, USA - June2016WEW_16_40 | ecosystem: Environmental > Terrestrial > Soil >...
ACTGCGCCAGCATGCCGCCGTCTACATCAACAGCGACGGCAACGATCGCGGCCTGCTCGGCATGGGCGGATCGCACACGCTGGAACAGTTCATCAACGGAGTTGCCCGCGACATTGAAGACCCTGAGACCAAGCTCACGGTATGGCAGCGGTTGCAATTGTCGAAGATTGCGGAGGCGAAGTCCGCCGACGATCGAAAAGAACTGCGGCAGCGTGCCGATCTGCGCATCAACGCGCTGGGCTCAGGCACGGACTTCACTGCATTTCTCGATCATCTCGGCATCGCCACGCTCGACTTGGGCTTCGGCGGCGAGGACGAACAAGGCATCTATCACTCCATCTACGATGACTTTTATTGGTACACGCATTTTTCCGATTATGATTTCGTGTATGGACGCGCTCTATCGCAGACGATCGGAACATCGGTGATGCGGCTGGCCGACGCCGAAATCTTGCCCTTGGATTTCGTGGATTTTGCCGACACCATTCAGAAGTACATGAAAGAACTGAAAAAGCTTCTGTCGGACAAGCAGGAAGAAATTCGCGAGCGCAACCAGGAATTAGACGAAGGCGTCTTTAAGGCCACACTCGACCCCAGGCGTCCCACGGTCGCGCCGCCTCGCGAGGAGATTCCTCCACACCTAAACTTCGCCCCCATGCAGAACGCGGCTGATGCGCTGGCTCGCAGCGCAGAACACTATCGACAGGCCTTGTCGCGCCGGCAAGCGGACTTGGACGAGAGCCAAATGGAGTCGCTGCGTGCCTTGAATCAGCAACTCATGGAGAGCGAACGAAAGCTGACCAATGACGACGGACTCCCGCGACGTCCGTGGTACAAGCATCTGCTGTATGCTCCCGGCGTTTATAGCGGTTACGGGGTGAAGACCGTTCCCAGCGTGCGCGAGGGCATCGAACAGAAGAGGTATGACGAGGCGGATCTGGAAATCGTGCGGGTGGCGAAGGCGTTGCAGGAGGAATCGTCTCTGATCGAATCAGCGACGCAATTGCTGGAGCCGGGCGCTCACTAGCAGCGTTTCGCAGAGACGTTGCTTGCAACATCCCCACGTGAGGGCTCTTGTTGTTTGATACTCACTTGCTCCCGCCCGCCGCCGACTGCGCCCCGGCATAGTAGCCGCTTTTGGTGCGCACCGTCATCTTACCGTGGCCCTTGGCCTTGGCCTCGACGCGGACTGTGCGGAACCCGCCCGTCCCCCGCGGATTGGTCGGCTTGTAGCCAATGGTGTACTGACTCCGGATGTCGCGCGCGACGGTCCGGCTGATTTCATCCACCTCATCGAGCGTCTTGGGGAAGAATGCAATCCCGCCCGTGCGCTGCGTAATGATCTCCAGCGCTCGCTTGGCGCGCTTGGGATGTTCTTCCTCCCCTAAAACCCCGATGGCATACACCGACGGGCCGTTCTCTTCCTGCAACTGCTTCACGGCCTGCTCCAAAGTCTCATTGCTGGCGTTATCCTCGCCGTCGGTCACCACGAATAACACTTTCTTGTCGAGGCGCGCAAACCGCTTCAGATGCTCGGCCGAGGCGACTAGGGCATCGTAGAGGGCAGTCCCTCCGCGGGCGTCAATCTTTTCCAGGGCTTCCTTCAGCTTGAGCAGGTTGTTGGTGAAATCCTGGTCGAGATAATACTCGTCGTTGAAGTTCACGACGAAGACTTCATCCTTCGGATTGCTGGACCGCACCAGATTGAGCGCGGCCTGGTTCACCTTGTTCCGCTTCTCCCGCATCGACCCCGAGTTATCGATGATGATGCCCATCGACACCGGAATGTCTTCGTGATGGAACGAGATAATGGACTGTGGCTTCCCGTCTTCAAAAACAGTGAACGCGCCGCGATCCAAATTCGTGACAATGTGTTGCTTATCGTCGATGACCGAGGCGTGCAGCAGGACTTCGTCCACATCTTTGCGGAAGACGAAGACTCCCTGATCATTCAGTTTCTGATCTTGATTCTCCTTCGTCGGTTGACTTTGCTGTGTGGCTGCAGGTGCCGGCGAGGGCGCCGCAGAAGGTGGCGTCGAAGAAGGTGGAGTGGCCGGCTTTGTGTCGTTCTGAGCCGCAGGCGACTGCGACCAGGCCGGCATCGCCATCCGCGCCCCGGCCCAAATCACGAACGTGAAGAGAAGAACCCTCGCGGCCCTATTCCGCAGGCGCGTAATATCCCGTCCTGGCATACACCCGTAGAGGTGGCAATCCTTTCGGTGGCAGCAGTTTCACTTTTATCTTACGCCATTTGCCGTCGCGCACCACTTTGTTCGGACGGTAGCCCAGGACGTATTGGTTGCGCAACTCCACTCCAATCTTGGTCGCCACATCCCCCAGGTCGTTGGGATTATCGATGGTAAACGCCCGCCCCCCCGTCAGTTCGGTGATGTCGCTCAACAGTTGCGGGCCCAGGCGTTCCTCTATCGTGGACGCGTAACGGTCGTAAATCCCGATGGCATAGATCATTACGTCGGCTTCCTTCACCAACGACCTGATCTCGCCCTCGGTGTAGCGGCTGTGATTATCGCCTCCGTCGGAAATGATTAGCAGCGCTTTTTTGGGATACTTCGCTTGCCGCATCTTAGTAATGCCCATGTAAATCGCGTCGAGCAACGCGGTGCGGCGCCGGGGCACAGCGAAAACCAGCTTGTTCTGGATTTCGTCCACGGAACTGGTGAAGTCAGTAATCGCCTCCGGTTCGTCGTTGAAGGTGATCATGAAAAACTCATCCTGAGGATTGGCCGTCTTGAAGAACTCCACCACCGCGTCTTTCGCGCGGTCCATCTTGCTGGCCATGCTTCCGCTGGAATCGAAGATCACCCCTAACGAAACCGGAGCATCCTCGCTGGAGAAGGTTCGGATCTCCTGCGCCGCGTTGCCTTCAAATAACTGGAAATTGGCCTTGTCCAAACCCGTTACCAGCCGGTTCATGGGGTCGGTAATCGTCACCGGAACCAATACCAAGTCCACGTCGACTTTCAGCGGGCGCACGTGCGCACTCAGGCCCGTTGTGGAGGCCACCAGGTCCGGCTTGGGAGGTTCTGGAGGCTTGTCCACTTCGCGCGGCAGAATATGCACGTCATTCACGTCGGTTTGCCCGAACGCCGGAATTCCCAGGCAAGCGACTGCAAGGACAGCAAGACTGATCCATTTCCACCGCATGGAATTCGCGGAAGAAGATTTTTTGCACAGGTGGGATTGGGTCGGGTCCCAAGGGAGAACCAGACAGCCACATCGAACTACGGCCATCGGGTGAGATGACCAGCGCCCATCATCCAGGCGGGCCATAAAATACCTCAGCTGGGGCGGATGTTAGCACAGCTTTCGCCTCATGGCGCAGGGTTTTTGTCAAAATTCGGAGACAAATTCCAGAACCGCATTTTGGTTGTTTTTTGTGGACGAAGGGTTGCCTTAACCGTTGGCCGCTGTTCTGGGGCGGGCGTTCCCAGCCTCTGCCGCTATCTTGTTACAATCAAAAGTTTCCATGGCCGACATTCATCCTTTTCGCGCTCTCCGCTACGATTTGCAGCGAGTCTCGGCTTCGCAAGTCGTGACCCAACCCTACGACAAGATCACTCCCGCAATGCAGGATCGCTATTACGCTGCCAGTCCGTACAACCTAGTGCGCATCATTCTGGGCCGCCGCGAAGCCGAGGACATCCCCGTCAACAACGTCTACACCCGCGCGGCGGCCTATGGGCAGCAATGGCGAGCCGAGGGAATCTTCCGGCAGGATGACTCCCCTTCCGTTTACGCCTATTCTCAAGCCTTCACCGCCCCCTCAGGACCGAGCTTTGAGCGCCGAGGATTTATCGCGCTCGGCCGCGTGGAGGATTACTCGGCCAAGGTCGTCTTCCGGCACGAGCAAACTTTATCCAAACCGAAGGCGGACCGGCTCGACCTGCTTCGCACTACCCGTGCGCACTACGAGCAGCTCTTTCTGCTCTATGAAGACTCCGGGGAGATCGATTCCCTGCTTATCCCCGAGCCAAACGCCGCGCCTGCGATCGATGTTTCCGACGAATACGGAGTCGCGCACCGGGTCTGGCAAATTTCCGATCCCGCCGTGATCGCTTCCGTTCAGAAAAAGATGCGCGACAAGAAGCTGGTCATCGCCGACGGTCATCACCGCTACGAAACTGCGCTCAACTTTCGCGATGAATGTCGCGCCGCGGCTGGCTCGCATTCTGACGCCCAAGCCCCGTACGAATTTGTCATGATGACCTTTGTCAACATGAACGATCCGGGACTCCTGGTGCTGCCTACGCATCGCGTGGTGCATTCGCTGCACTCGTTCTCGGTGGACGAGTTTCAGAAGTCGAGCAGCTGCTTTTTTAAAGTGGAAGAAATCGTCGCAGGACTCGACGCTACCCGCGCCACCACCCTCCTGCGCGAGCGCGGCCGCGCTGGAACCGCTCTGTTAGCGGTCACCGTCGACCGCGCCTTCGTTCTGCACTCGCCAAAACCCGCTGCGGCGCAATTCCTTACTGGCCTCTCGCCTCGCCAGCGAGGGCTCGATGTGGTGCAGTTGCACAAATGTCTGCTCGAAGGCATGCTGAAGCTTTCGGAAGAATCCATCCGCAACCAGCAGAACCTCTCCTACTTGCGCGACGCCTCGGAGGCCCTCGATCAAGTGCGCAAAGGCGCGGCCGATATAGCCTTTCTGATGAATCCATGCCCGGTGGCGCAGGTACGCGACGTGGCCTTTGCTGGCGAGGTGATACCCCAGAAGTCCACCGATTTCTACCCTAAGCTGCTCAGCGGATTGACGATCTATGCGCTGGACTAGCCGTTCGCGTAGCGCTGGCGTTTCGCCGGCCGTCCGACGGGTGTCTCGCCCGCCGGCGGTGAGCATACCAATCATCACGGCATGCGCGCTAATGTTGCTCTGTGCGATCGTTTTAACGGGCGCCCCACCCGGGAAGCATTTGTCTGTTTACTCGGTCGCGGCCAACTATTCACTCCCTCTAGTGCAGCGCGAAGGCCGGGACTATGTAGGCCTGCTCGAGGTGCTCGAGCCCCTGGGCAGGGTGAGCGCCAAATCCGACAGCCGGGGTTGGCGTCTCCGCTACAACAATGTGGAAGGCGATTTCCAGGTCGGCAAGACTCGCGCCCGGGTGCAGGGCCGCGACACCGATCTCGGCGGGAAATTCTTTGTCGAGAATAATCGCGGACTCGTCCCCGTGAGTTCGCTCACTTCCCTGCTGCCGCGCTTCCTTGGCGGCCCGGCCACTCTGCACGAGGAATCCGGACGCCTCTTCATCGGCAGCGTGGCAACTCACTTCACAGCATCTTTATCGGGCGACAATCCTCCGCGGCTCGTCTTCCATTTCACTGCCCCGGTAAACCCGAGCGTAGCCACCGAACCGGGTGCGCTGCGAATGACCTTCTCGCGTGAACCGCTAGTCGCGCCCGCCTCGCCGACCCTTACGTTCGGCAGTAAGGCCATCCCCTCCGCCATTTTCAGCGAAGGCAATGGCGCGGCAGTGCTCACCGTGAATGCCTCCATCCCGGTGATGGCCAGCTTCAGCCGCGATGGGCGCACCGTTACGATCTCTCCTACCGCTTCATCCGTGGCCTCGCCTTCTCCGAGTACAACGCCGTCCGCCACCGGAACTCCGGCGACCCCGGCTCCGCCAACTCCCGCGCCCGCTGCGGCGCCCGCGACATACCCCGCTGCGCGCCGCTATTTTGCCGTGGTCGACGCCAGCCACGGCGGCGACGATCACGGAGAAACTCTCAGCAACACGCTGCTCGAGAAAGATGTCACGGTCGCCTTAGCGCGGAGCCTTCGCCAGGAACTCGAGAGTCGCGGCATCCCGACCCTGGTGCTGCGTGACTCCGACGCGAACCTCTCCCTCGACCAGCGCGCCATCTTCGCCAACGCGGATCACGCGGCCATCTACATCGCGCTGCACGCGGCTTCCAATGGTCACGGTGTTCGCGTCTATACAGCGCTGCTTCCTTGGGGTAGCGACGATCGTGGGTCGTTCCGCTCCTGGACTACCGCTCAGCACGCATCGTTGCCTCTGAGCCAGAGCACGGCGAACGCAGTTGCTGCCGAAATGCAGAGACGCCAGATCCCGGTGCGTACCTTGGCCGCTCCTCTTCGCCCTCTGAATAACGTCACCGGAGCGGCTATCGCAGTCGAAGTCGCACCCCAGGGATCCGACTCCTCCCAACTCACTGCGCCCGACTATCAGCAACTCGTCACCAGCGCGGTGGCAACTGCGATTGCCGCCACCCGCGATCAACTTGGAGGCGCGCAATGAGGTCCATATCATCAGAACGTGGGGTCAGCCACCCTCGGGTGTCCGGTCGAGCGCAACTCGACAGCCTTCGCAGCCGTGACGACCAAACCCCTAACATACTCACTCATCAGGTCCAACCCGCGAGGCGCGAGCAATGATCCCACGCCACTTCGCGATCGCGATGGTAGTGCTCCTGCTGGCGGTGCTGGGCCTGAGCGGGTATGCGTGGCACATGCGAAAAACGGCCGCCTCCACGTCGGCTGCCTCGACCGACACCCGCCCCCTGGCGCCCCCGGTGGCAGGACCCACGGAACGAGTCACTCTCTTTGTCGCGCACGATGACAGTGGCACCCTGCGCGCCGAGTCTGCCCAGATTCCGCTGCCCTCCGGACGGCAGCAGCGCGCCGAAGAACTGCTGCGCGCGCTGCTCTCGCTCTATCTCGATAAGTCATCGCCCCACGTTCTGGGCTCCGGCGCCGATGTCCGCAGCGTCTTTCTGGTCGATCCCGGGGTGGCAGTCATCGACCTGAATTCTGCCTTCGCCGACACTCATCGGTCCGGAGTTCTCGTCGAGGAACTAACCGTCGCGTCGCTGATCCACACCATCTCGGCCAACACTCCGGACATTCTGAAGGTAAAGATTCTCGTGGATGGTAAAGAACGCGATACCCTCGCCGGGCACGCTGATCTTTCCTCGTTCTACGACGTGACTGCAGTGAATCAACTCGCCAGCCAACTGCAGTACGCACCGTAGGGGAAAAAAGGAAAAAAGGACCTCAGGCGTCGGCCTCGGCCCTTCCGAGTCTTCGGTCTGAGGTTCGCTGTCCTACGACGACTTCTCCAGCCCTTCAATCTCGCTCTTGGCCCGCTCCAGGATCTCGCGGATCTTCGAAATTCTTGCCGCATCGTGCGAGCCACGAGTGGCCGCACGCAGCGCCGTCTTCATCACCTCGGCCGCCGGACGCATCACCTCTGCACCCTCCGGTCCGATCCAGGGCCCCCAGTCTTCGGCCTGCTGGGCGCGCTGCCATATCTTCTTCACCGACTCGGCTTCGCGTTGCAACTCCGCCTTGCCTGCGTCAGTCAGCGAATAGGTGCGCTTCCCCGCCGCCGTGTCCGAAGTCACCAGGCCCTCATCTTCCAGTTGCTGCAATGCCGGATAGATCGCTCCCGCGCTCGCCTTATAGATGCCGCCCGATTTTGTCTCCAGCTCTTTCATCAACTCATAGCCGTGCTTCGGTGCATCTTCCAGCATCGACAGCAGTGCCAGCCGGATTTCGCCCGGACCAAAGAACCGTCCCCAACGACCTCCACGTCCCCAGGGAAAACCACCGCCCATGAATGGCGTTGAAATTCCGCCGCGCCACCAACTTCCACATCTTCCATACATAATCAAACTCCTCCAGATCGAGACTATTGTCATTCGATCTGTCTGTTAGGTATATCGTTAGATATATCTTTCTGTCAATAGGTTGCTCCTTCTTCAAGAACCACTTCTGTGCTCTGCTTCATGTTCGGAGGTCTCGGGTCGATTCAGCCGATCATTTACAATCCCGAATCATGTTCTATCGCTCTGATAATCGTTCTCCCGACCAGCTTCGCCCGGTCGTCCTTAGGCCGGATTTCATCACCACGGCTGAGGGATCCGTGCTGATTGAAGTGGGCAATACCCGCGTCATCTGCACCGCCTCGATTGAAGAGACCGTGCCGCAGTTCATGCGCAACACGGGTAAGGGATGGATCTCCAGCGAGTACAGCATGCTGCCGCGCTCGACCCTGACGCGCACGCCCCGCGAGGTATCCAAGGGACGGCAGAGCGGGCGCACGCACGAGATCCAGCGCCTGATCGGCCGCTCTTTGCGAGCAGTGACCGATCTCACGCGCCTCGGCGAACGCACCATCTGGATCGACTGCGACGTCATCCAGGCCGATGGTGGCACGCGTACCGCATCGATCACCGGCGCATTCGTGGCGCTGGGGCTGGCTCTCGAAAAGTTGGTGGACGCCGGGACTCTGACTTCCGTTCCACTCAAGGATTTCGTCGCTGCCGTGAGCGTGGGAATTGTGGACGGAGAAATTCTGCTCGATCTCTGCTACGAAGAAGACTCGCGGGCCGACGTCGACATGAACTTCGTTATGACCGCCGGACATAAGCTGGTGGAACTCCAGGCAACGGCGGAGCATCAGGTCTTCGACGAGCCGCAACTGGCGAAGATGATCGCCTACGCGCGCCAAGGCGTCCAGTCGCTCATCGCCAAGCAGCAGGCCGTGCTGCAAGCACTGACGCTTAGGCAGTAGACCGTCCACCGGTTCCGTTTCGGGGCGTCTCCTGAAATGGAAAGGAGCCCGCGCCTTTCGTTCGCCAAGCGGAACTCCGAACCTTTACTTGCCACCCTTCCGACGATACGGTGAGGAGACGGACATGGGAACTCTCCGCACCATCGACCAGCGTCGCGAACCCCGCAGCGATGCGGACCTCGCCCTGATGGTTTGGGGCGTTGACACGCAGGGGGATCGCTTCCTGCAGCAGGCCAGCGCTCGCGAGATCAGCTTGAGTGGAGCGCTATTGTCGGGACTGGATGCTGAACTCCGCTCTGGCGATGTGATTGGGATTCTCTACGCCGGGAAGAAGGCGCGATATCGCGTGGTCTGGGTTCGCCAAAGCGGAAACGGTCTTAAGGTGCAAGCGGCGGTTCATCGCATTGCTCCCGATGAATGCCCCTGGAAGAACTTGCTGGAGGAAGAGCACGCAGCCGCCTCACCCGAAGTGAGCCCGTCGGCCCATAGTCACTTCACGAGCTAAAGCCCACGTCGGCTGTGGCTTCTAGCGGCGCGACTAAGTCATACCCTTCCAGAACTGTGCCGCAAGCCGACTTTATTTGCGGTGCGGGTCCGGTCTTACGGGCAACTAGCAACCGGCAACCGACAACTGCCTTTAAGCGATCCACACCGTCTTGGCGTTCACAAACTCGCGAATGCCTTGGGCTCCCAGTTCGCGTCCGTGGCCAGAGTGCTTCACCCCACCAAAAGGAATGCGCGGATCCGAAGCGACCATCTTATTGATGAATACCATCCCCGCTTCCAGTTCATTGATGAAGCGCTCACGCTCTTTCTCATCGTTGGTCCAGGCACTCGCTCCCAGGCCGAAGCGCACGTCGTTGGCAATGCGGATTGCCTCATCCTGATTCTTTACCCGAAAGATCGACGCCACCGGCCCAAAGAATTCCTCGCCATACGCGGGTGAGTCTTTTGGAATGTTGGTCAACACCGTCGGCGCATAGAAATTCCCCACCCGCTTCAAGGGATGTCCACCCGTCAACAGTTTCGCTCCCGCCTTCACCGTTTTCTGCACATCGGCATCGAGCGACGTCACCGCGTCGGCCGTAGCCAGCGGGCCCAAGTCGGTTTTCTCGTCGAAGGGATCGCCCACCCGCAAGCTTTCCATGCGCGCAACAAACCTGTCCTCGAATTCCGCCGCAATGGGCTCGGCTACGATGAAGCGCTTGGCGGCAATGCAGGACTGACCGTTGTTAACGATGCGCGCCTCCACCGCCGTCTTCACCGCAGCGTCCAGGTCGGCGCTGGGCATCACGATGAACGGATCGCTTCCGCCCAATTCGAGAACCACTTTCTTGATCCGTTTCGCCGCTCCAATGCCAACCTGGATGCCGGCCTGCTCGCTGCCCGTCAGTGTCGCCGCGACCACGCGCGGATCGTTCAGCAGCGCATCCACCTGCTGCGAGCCAATGAGAAGCGTCTGAAAGACGCCCTCTGAAAAGCCGGCCTCCAGGAAGATGCTCTCGATCGCCAGCGCGCATTGCGGCACGTTCGAGGCATGCTTCAGTAGTCCAACATTGCCGGCCATGAGCGCTGGCGCCGCGAAGCGGATCACCTGCCAAAAAGGAAAATTCCACGGCATTACCGCCAAAACCGGCCCGATCGGAAGATAACGGATGAAACTCTTCTTCGCTCCCGTCTCGACAATTTCGTCGGCGAGAAAGCGCTCCGTATTCTCCGCATAGTAGCGGCAGGCGGTCGTGCATTTGACTGCCTCGGCCACGGCGGCCTTGTAAGGCTTGCCCATCTCCAGCGTCATCACGTGGGCGAACTTGTCCTTGTCGCGCTCTAGGATCTCGGCCGCTTTCAGCATGCGCTTCGCCCGCACAGAGAATGGA
>Ga0187872_10004526_pt1 | contig 10429 bp, 15 predicted proteins | sample June2016WEW_16_4_FD_132973 | JGI IMG/M metagenome (GOLD analysis project Ga0187872, IMG submission 132973) | Peatland microbial communities from SPRUCE experiment site at the Marcell Experimental Forest, Minnesota, USA - June2016WEW_16_40 | ecosystem: Environmental > Terrestrial > Soil >...
ACCAACCGCGGCCACGAATGCGAACACTGTAGATAAAAGGGCTGCGCCTAAGACGATCTTGTATTCGTGTTGCGGTCCCGCAAGACTATCTACGAATCGGTCTGCCCTTGGTGGGTTGAGCAGAGAGAGCCAGAGCACCATACTCAGCAGCATTCCGATCGTACCCAGCAGATGGGAGAGTTGGCGTCCCATGTCGCAAATATACGCTTTCCTTTTCACGCGAGGGAGTCCGCAGTTTTCAGTGTTTCGTCCGCGGGTTCGTGAGAAGCCAAAACCAGTGGCCAGTAAGTCGTTTCATCCTGCTAAGATTATCGTCCAGGGGGCAATACGTGTCACAACTGTCGCAGATAGTGATTCAGTTACAAACTCAACGCAAGCACGTCCAATCTGAGCTCGGTTGCCTGGACGCTGCAATTAACGCGCTCCGCGGACTAAATGCTAACAACGGGTCCGCAATCGTAGGCGCTTCTCCCATACACCGCAAGCTGTCAGCAGCAGGCCGTAGGGCAATTAGTCTCGCGCAGAAAGCACGTTGGGCAGCGAAGAACCACGCTGCAGCCAAGACAAAGCCTAGGCGCACAATGTCCGCAGCAGCTCGTCGGAAGATTGCCGCTGCTCAAAAAGCACGGTGGGCCAAGGTTCGGGAAACGACGAAGGTTGTCTCAATACGGGGTAAACGCACGCTGTCTGCAGCCGCCCGCAAGAGGATCGCCGCTGCACAAAGGGCGCGATGGGCACGGGTGAAGGCCGCGAAGAAAACGGCTTAGCGCGTCATTGATCGCGTCACTCCTAGGGTTTGTTTCACCGGCTTTTGTGGAATCCCCAACCACTCAAGCCGGCTTTTTACGTTTGAACTCCGCGTTACTCGACGTATGATAGCCGTGCCAATGCCTGAAAACTCAAGAAAAGTCTTTCTTGTCGTTGCCGGTGGAAATCCCTCGGCAGAGCGACATTTCGAGGACACGATCCAGCGCAAAAGGACATTGGAGGAAGTCAGGAAGTTCCTTCCCGCACGCGAGATCGAAAACCTAGAAAAGATTTATCACGGATCGAGCTTCATAGTGTGGGGAGCCGTTCCGGGTCCGATGAACGAATCACGATGGGAGAAGATGACGCCGGGAGACGTGGTACTCATCTACAACAACGGCCGGATTCGTTTCGCAGGCGAGATCGCCGCCAAGGTTAGAAATAAGGAACTCGCCCGATATTTTTGGAGAGAGAACGATACTGGCGGTACGTGGGAACTCATGTACTTCATTGTGAACGAGGAGAGGACAGATGTTCCTATCGAAAAACTGAATCTCTTGTTTGGCTACCAGCCCCATTACCGCCCTCAAGGATTCTCCATGATCAACGAGGAAGCAGTCTCGAACTTCGCGCAGAGTTACGGTGACATCTTGGGCGTGCTGAAAACGCTTGAACGAGGAGAGGACTTGATCCACGTTCCCGCGCGCAACGCGGTGATGAGTGCCCGCATTGACGAACGCATCGAACGCGTTCCAACAGAGCACGACGAGATGCAGTGGAGGCTGATTCGCCTGGGTCAAATGGCGAAATGCGATGTCTGGGTGCCGAGGAATGATCAGCCAAAGCAGTACGAAGGCCACCAGTTCCGTGATTTCGTGCTCCACGAGTTTCACGAAACTTTGGATGTACCCCGCAGCATCGAGAACATAGACGTAGTGTGGAAATTCGGGCCGTACTCGATCAAGTCGGCGTTTGAGATCGAGCATTCCACCTCCATCTACTCTGGGATTCTCAGGCTCTCCGATCTCAGGGCAGAGGCGCCGAATTCAAACTATCCTTTATTCATCGTTGCTTCTGAGGAGAGGAGAAGGAGGGTATTTGACGAGTTGAGACGGCCGACCTTTTCTGGACCGTGCTTGCGTCTGAACGAGGTAATTAGGTTTTTGGGATATGAAAAGGTCCGTGAGATAGATGAATCGTCCAAGGTTGCCAAGGACTTCGACTCTGACGTTTTGCTGGCAGCTGGCGAAAGCGTTCCGCCCCTCTAGCACCAGCGGGCGCTTCTATTTGATCTAAGGCCTCAAACTCTCAAAAGCGCAGGTACATAAGACGCGTCAGGACAAGCAAATGAGAAACGTAATCTTCGCAATCAACACTACCCTGGATGGCTGCTGCGACCACACCAAACAAATGGCTGATGACGAAAGCCATGAATATTTTACGCACCTCATACGAGAGGTTGACCTGCTCGTCTTTGGGCGAAAAACCTATCAATTGATGGTCCCTTTTTGGCCTGAAGTCGCAAAAAGCCAGTCGATGACAAAAGCATCGAACGAATTTGCTCGCGCATTTGACTCCATCAACAAAATTGTTTTTTCGCGATCATTAGGCAGCGCTGAAGATAAAAATACGAGAATTGTTCGCACGAACCTTCACGACGAAATACTTAAATTGAAACAGGAGCAAGGCAAAAATATTTTAGTCGGCGGTGTAGATATTCCTTCACAACTTATAGAGCTTGGTCTGGTGGATGAATATCGTTTTGTCGTTGGACCAATCGTTGTGGGGGAAGGAAGACGGTTGCTGGAGGGAGTTAGCCTGCGGGAGAGATTGCAATTAAAACTTGTTGAATCAAAGAATTTTAAATCAGGATGTGTTGCGCTTCATTACTTGAAACAGTGACAGGAAAACCGGGGACAGACGGAACGTCTCCCAGTTTTTCGAACGATTGGTGATTGGTGAACGTAGGTTCCGTCCCCGTTTTCTTCTATTCACTCGCCGACGGCTCCCAAAGCTCGATCTTATTCCCATCTGGATCTCTGACCCACGCAAAGTTCCCGTAAGAGGGGTACTCCGCGGTCTTTTCGATGGCCACGCCCTTGCTCTTAAGATGGTTGAGAACTTCTTTCAAGTTCTTCACGCGGTAATTGATCTGACCCGTTCGCGGCTTATCTGTGATGTCTTGATCGGTGGGCATAATCGCCCACGCTAAGGTTCTCTTGATCTCCGGATTTTCAAGATCCCGATTCAGATTGATATCACTGTATCTAACTCATCCATTGAACTCCGCATAGGTATGCAGTGCAATCTAGTTGTCGGAATTAGGCGGAACGCTTAAGTAGTCAAACGTGTCCCATTCGATGGTGTTGTAGAGGTAGTCCTCGAAACTGAACTCAGCTTCGGATACCAGGACTGTATCAATAACTTCTATGCCCTCACATTGTGAAAGGTACGTCCTGAGCGCTGCAACAACGGCCAATGCATTCTGCTCGCGAAGATCATTCTGGAGCGCATCTCGTGGCACCACAACGCGAACAAATACCTGATAGGGCGTCTCCGGCGGAAGCTCGTCCACCGAGCTCATCCCCATGAAGATAAGAACATCATCACCATCTCGCTTGAGGGCTTTCTTGATCTTCTTCCAGATCTTCTCGGGTATTCGATTGTTGAACGCTGTCGGGAACGACGATCTCTTGTAGCGTTTGGCGAACCACGCTGCTAGGGTGGCGATACTACGACCATCAAGGTTGATAGAGCGGTGAGGTTCTTGGTATTCGAGCAGACGACGCTCCATCCTGAACCGATCGTGCGCGCTGATCTCGTATAACTGCCGTTTGCCATCACTCTCAACCCAGAGCTGAAGCTTTCGTGAGTTCCTGCCGCGGAAAAGAGTTCCATCTTTTTGCTCGTCTGGGAGTGGTTGGGCAATCAGGAACTCTATATATGGCTCAGCCTCCGAACTAGGTTGCACAATATCGCAATCATGGGAGATGATGATTGCTTTTGCGCCTGTGCCAATCTCTGGGGGCAGAATACCGTCCGGGACCAATTCTCGGGGAATGATGGCACCCTGCCTCCATTCGGAATTCTGAAATGACCAAGTGGGCAACAGCCTGTCCTCATCCGACAGTTTCGGGCTCTACACGTCGAGATCACCACTCGAACGCCAGTTCCTGCGCAGCCGGGAAGCAAGTTGTATTCCGGCTTTCTCAGCGGCTTCCGCAACCGTGAGTCGCCTATCCAATCGTCCCTGCCGCTCCTGGATCTGCCGCATTCCATTGCGAATCGCTGTAGTGTCCAATTTGTCCACGGACAGCAAATCAATCAGGGTCCTCCCGTTTCCCAAATTTGGCTCGCGAACCATGCGCCCCATCGGTTCGCTAGACAGGGATCGCCAGTCGCGGGCGATTGCGTAGACCGCATCAATTCGCTCACGATGAGCGCTGCGCAAGGTTATCGGCGCAGTTGCCCAGGAATAAACAGTTGGACGGCCGACCTTCAACACGTTTGCAAGTTCTGTCATATTCAGTGACAGATAACGCCGAATGCCAGCGATCTTTTCTTGGGTATCAAGAACATTCTCTTCTTCATTTTGGGTTACATGGACAGAGCAAACGCGAGCTACGGGACCAGTGAAGGTCTGCACAGGCACAGCTTGCATGTTTGCAGTGCCACCTGTACCAACCGCAGCTGCACTCAATATAGCTGCCAGAACCGCGCCGTTGAGTGTCATCGTTGGCAACTGGGTGTTCGAACAGGGGGTCGTCCTTCTCTCACTCTCAACCAACGTTGTCAGGTCGTAAACTGGAGAGGCACTCATAGTTTCACTCCCACTTTCTAAGCGCGGTCGGGGTCACCGCACTCCGGAACGCTCGATCGACATTGTCGTGCAAATCGCCGATTGCACCTATCACTGCCTCTAATTCGAACTCTCGCGTAACTTCTGAATAGTGGTCAAAATCAAGAATGGTTCCGACCTCTTTCGGTCTCAGTAATTCTCCTTCGTATTGGAGAGTCACTGGGGTCAAATCTGGAGGTACGGGGCTCTCCGACTGTGTATACCGAAATGCAAGTGTGCCTACTTCGGTCCTACCTACTCGTACGGACTGCGACGTCCATTCCGACACACCAACACTCGCCGCATCCAAACCCAGCAGGCCGGGCTTGATGTAATCAGACCATGCTTCATTTGGAGCGAGGCGTACAAGGTCTACGTACCGCAACCCGATGCGTTCCACGAGACCAATACCTGCACTCTCGTGAATTGCGCCCAACGCATTAGTGAACTCCTGTTCGAAGGCCTCATAGCTCGTGTACTTGTTTGTATGGAGGGCTACCGAGTTTGACATCAATACGACACCCGTCCGCTTATCGCGCTGCAGGAACTCGTACCGATCGTTAAAACTGACGCTCGGCGCCCCTTGTGCTTGAAACATCAACTCTTGGATCTTTGAACGTTGAAACCACGGGTACTTGTGACGCAGTTTTTCCTGGATTTCAGGGATGAACTTCTCCATCGCCACAATGGCTGAGAACCGAACCTGCGATACTACATAAATCAGCGGCGTTCGGCTCAAATGAAGAGGCGGATTGGATCGCTTGACGGGCATGTCTTTACACTAAACTTTACACAAGGCTTATCCATACTTTACACTAACCTTTACACATGTCAATGAAATAAAGACTCTATTTTTCAGTGACTTAAGCTCATTCCGGCTAGGGAGTACACCCAATTATGAGGGGATCAAGCCGAAGAGAGGCCACATGAGCGCAAACGAAACAATGAAGGGAATGTTAGATCACGGCCTGCTGGCTGTGGGACGGGAAGTCGCCGCAGCCATAAAGAGCGCGGGCTTCACAGATAGACAGATCAAGAAAGCGCGCGCAGAACTTCAGATCCCAGCCACCGGAAGGCTAAAGTCAATGCGCCTGTTCTCGACTCTACCAGGTGAGCACGAGGAAGACGATTTTGACTCGCGGTTGAGTGTAATGGCGAGTTTCGCCAACTGGTTGGGTGGAGCACCGACTAGGGCAGGTTGGCAGCCGCCATACTCTCTTTTCCGTACTCCCAAAACACCTTGTTAGCGGCATCCGCGATGTCGCGCAGATCGAAGTGCTTGGCGACGAGGATGGTGATGAGGAAGGCCGCATTCGAGGCTGCGCCGAGCAGCGCCGTTATCTGAGCGTCAGAGACACCCGCGCCTACCTGGTCACCATCGAAGCGCATTCCCAACTGGGCCGTCCCCGAGTGTGTGAGGCTGTGGAGCAATTCCTTCGTCCCCTTGAGGAAGTCGTCCAGCAGAGTTCCCGTGCCGAGGGCTTTGTCTATCCAAGCCCCATCCTTCTTGTAGTTCACTCTGAACTCGTCTTGCCTGATCCTCAGCACATCGTCAGGCGTGCCCACGAGGACCACGCACGCTCGCACAAGGGCCTCGATAATCGGCCGAAAAAGGGCGAAGGCGGGCGAGTAGAACTTGCGGTGCAGAAGGCATCCGACGCCTTTGCCGTAGTCGAAGATCAGCGACCAATATCCCATCAGCAGATCGTCGTTCTTGTCGATCGCGATCAGCTTGCCCTCTTTCGACTTGTTGTAGACGAGGTCCTCCAGCTGCTGGCCAAGGAGCGCCGCGCGGTTGATCTCGGCTTCGATGGTTATGGGCATGAGCGTCTAGTCCCTGATCTCGTAGGCGTCCTGATGCGGGCGGTTGGCCCTGTGGTCCTCCGCCAGCATGGCCTCGAACCGCTTCGCGGCCTGCACGTCCGTCAGCCTCGAACCGAAGATCATGTTGGGGCCGATGTTGAACTTCACGGAGCAGGTCCCGCATGTCACCACTCCCCAATCGATGTGGCCGGGCGCGTGGACCTCGACCTGGTGCTGCCTGATCGCGACCGGGCACAGCGGCATTATCTTCTTCTTGTACTCTTCATAGCCCATGGCGTCTCCCCCCCTCACCCGACGGTGATGAAGTAGCGCTCCGATTCGGGGAGCACCAGTCCGCCGGTCACGTCCACGTTGCTGACGATTATGGGAGTGCTCAAGGCAACGTTCGCGGCGTTGTTCACCATCTGGCCCGGGGGATCCCCTACTCCGATTATTTCATCTCAGTCAAGGTCGGCGACGAAGACGATCTGACGACAGCGCTAGGGATTTAGTGTCGCGAGTTAGTGCTTATAATGGAAGAGGAGGTACAGGTTCTATGGCAACGATGGCGAAGGTCTTCACACAGGCGACGTGTTGCGAGGTATCACAGCAGTGGGGCGTTGCTCACTCGACCACGGCTAAGGGGCGACTGCCCGAAAACCTGAAGTGCTCGGCCTGCGGCAAAGAGTACCGAGTCGAGTTCAACGAACACGATCCCCTCAGGATAGCCGACTTCGAGTCGAAGATGCGGGCCGCGGCGCAGCTGGCTATCGATAGGTCGCACCCGGACCATGGCAACTATGTCACCGTCAACGAGCTCTAGAACAGGTCATAACCCATGCCGATGACCGAGGAGCTCTACATGTTCGCGGAGCGCTACGCGCACTTCTCGAACATCCACACCATCTACCGCGACCTTCTCTCGGGCCACTACAAGCCATCAGTCAACGTGAACGAGGACCCTCTCAAGACCCCAGAGAAGTTCGAGGTCACCAACGTGAGCACCACCGCGATGTTCATGCTGTACGCCTACTTCTACAGCATGGTCGAGGACGACCCCCAAGGAGTGAACGGCTTCCGAGTTTGGCGCGCCGCGTGGCCGGAAGAAGAGAAGGCGATAGCGGCCGTCGAAGCCCTGGTGTCACCCCTCAGGTCCGGCCTCAAGCTGTTCCGAAACAGGCTCGGCTTCCACGGGAGCAGGTCGAGGACCCATGAGCAAAAGGGGCTGGACTTCTTCTCGCAGCACTCGGGCACGGCCGTGTGGGTGGCCATGGCGAACTTCAAGTCGCTTGGCGCCGCGCTGTTTAGGAAAGACATCGATCGGCAGCGCGGCATAGACCCGAGCCCGGTTGCACGACAGTGGATAGATCAGATCGAGGCCCGGTGCGCGGCTCCCGCGCCTTAGGGTTGGCGTTCCGTCGACCTCCCCCCGGCGACCTACCTTTGGCACCTGCGGCCTCCGAAGGAGAGCCCGGAGGACTTGGGGGAGGGGCAATTTTGCCGTCGGTATATACCTAGCCCGCAACCGTTTAACCCCATTCTCCGTCGCCTGTGAGATCCGCTGCTCGCCATAGGTCACAGCAGTCGCGCCAGATTGCTGCAGCTTGGAAGGTGAAGCAGAAGAAAAGGGCTTGGGTCAAACCAGAATAGATCCGACAGACCACTCTAGGGCGCCGTAACCCCAGTAACTGCCGCAAAAAGATAGCGCACAAATAACCCGAGCTGCTTAGTCTCGATACGCTCGTCGTTGCCGTGTACGCCTCGATTCTCTTCTTCGGTCTTGGGTACGCCGATCCCGTATGCCTGAACGCCTTTTGCTCGCAGGAACGAGGAATCAGTGGCCCCCGTTGTCATCGTGGGCAAGGTAATGGCCTCGGGACTAACTTCCTTTTGCGCTAGCCCCAAAGCGGCAAACATTTCAGTGCCTAACTTGCTGGGAGGTGCCGCTGGCATGGAAAGAGAAACGTCCTCGGCCACGACTTTCACTTGCGGATCGTTGATGATCTCCGCCAGCATCTCGCGAAACTTTCCGAGGTCTTCGTCTGGCAGTGCGCGAACGTCGAGCGTCGCCTCTGCAGATGGTGGGATCACGTTGGATTTGTAACCTGCTTTTAGCATGGTTGGAACGACGGACGTTCGCACCATCGAGTAATACTGAGGTTTCTTGTGCTTTAATTCTTCCTGTACTTTCGCGTCCAGCACATTTCGATACCACGCCGCTTCCTCGGGCGTTGAAATTGTGGCTAGGCGCTCGAAAAATGCGCGCGTGGTTTCATTGAGACGCGCGGGAGTATCCCAGGTCCCGGCCTTCGCGACGGCAGCGGCGAGGTGGACGACCGCATTGTCGATTCGGGGCACCGATCCGTGTCCGCTGCTGCCCGTAGCTTCCAGACGCAAACCTCTGGGGAGCTTCTCTGCGGTCGCGACGCCGAAGTACTTTACCGTCCCGTTCTCGACCAGCGATCCGCCTCCTTCGTTGAGCGCAAACTCACAGTCAATCCGGTCCCAATATCGATCGACGAAGGTGGCCATTCCCGCGGGCGAAGACATCTCCTCGCTGGCTTCGGACAGGAAAATGACGTCTCGATCGAGCGGCACCTTCATGCGCTTCAATTGCAGGAGAACTTCCAGATTGGCGGCCACCATCGCCTTGTCGTCAGACGCACCGCGACCGTAGACCACGCCATCGCGCTCGATGGCGGCAAATGGATCGACCGTCCAGTGCGATCGATCGACCGGAACAACATCTTCGTGTCCCATGAGCAGCAACGGACGTTTTTTCCCATTGCCCTTGAGCCGCGCAACAATACTGGCGCGGCCCGGCACGGGTTCAAGGATTTCCGATTCGATTCCTTCGCTCTTCAGCACGCCTTCGAGATAGTGCGCGACCTTCGATTCATTGCCGGGAGGATCTTGAGTGTCAATTCGTACAAGGTCGACGAGAAAATGTACCGCCTCGGTTTGGGCTTGCTCAGCATTTAAAGAAAAGCGGTTGGACTGTGCCAGGCTCGCGGTTGTGGTCGCGAACAAACAGCATCCCACGAACATCGCGAGGATCGTCGGTCGAATCAAGCAGCGCCTCCAGGCGAGCGATTATAACGTAGCGTCGTGGCCCAGAAGGACCGTCATCGGTATCCTCAATCGGAGCACTTGGAAAAGCTTGGAACAAACTTCATGCAACGCGGAGGAAAGTCCTTAGGCAGCATCCAGCGGCTTATCTCTACCTTTCTCAAACTATCCAGCCGGGTTGAGACCCTGAAATCAATTTTGGCAGATCGTGCAGGTTCTTGGCATGGGTCGCTCGTTGGCGACAGTCTAACCACCGCGCCCCGCTCCTCTACTCACTCTCACAATCCCGGGGTCCTCCACTCGATATCGCAGGGTGCAGGAGAGAGTGAAAGTTGGGAGATGCCAAGCACTTTGCATTGGCGGACCCAATCGTCCCTGGAGCGCTTGCCCGCCATCAGTTCGGCGACGGCGACGAAAGGATTCAACTCATCCGTCCCGCGCCGGAGTTGGAAGGCTCCGGGTTGAGCATTTAGCTCCCAACGGTTTTTGATGAGAGCGAGCACCAGGGCCCCGGCGAAGAGTTGGCCGGCGCGCTGGGTACGCTGATTGGGTGTGAGCAGCATTCCTTTGGGATCGGGGATGCGCGAGCCGATCTCTGGAAATTTCGGGATCTGATTGGGGATCGACTCCGCGGTGACGCCCTCCAATACCACGGCCTGAGCGGCAACAGCTTTCTGCCAGGATGGAATCCTGACTCTGAGCGCGACTTCGTCCCAAGAAACATACTGCAGCGTGCCCGGCTTAATGTTGGACACCCGATCCTCAATAAACTGCAGTTCCAGATCTTTTAATTGATCGAGCAAGGTTGTGGCGGGCCGGGTGTCCTCCGGAACCGAGAGTGCAGGCAGGCCTTCTGTGGCAGAGATGCGGTCGCGTAACACGGGCTGAGTCTCTCTCCCCAAGAAGTGGTAACTGGTACCGCCGAATCCCCAAGCTACGACACCGTCAAGGAAAAAGGACCTCGACCGAGCG
>Ga0187872_10004528_pt1 | contig 10426 bp, 6 predicted proteins | sample June2016WEW_16_4_FD_132973 | JGI IMG/M metagenome (GOLD analysis project Ga0187872, IMG submission 132973) | Peatland microbial communities from SPRUCE experiment site at the Marcell Experimental Forest, Minnesota, USA - June2016WEW_16_40 | ecosystem: Environmental > Terrestrial > Soil >...
CCGCCATTTACATCTTCCTCACACTGAATTGGGTTGCGGGCCTTTTTTCTCTATTCCTCCTTCGCGCGGTCCTGCGCCGCTTCTGTTCTCAGTCGTGGGCCATCGAGTTCTCCACCGTCGCCTTTATCTTCTCCTTGGCCTTTCTCAACTACATCCATTCTGGCTCGCCCTACATTCCGGGCTTAATGTTTTTGCTGCTGGGCCTCTATCTGGTAGCGCGAAGTGTGGAACCTGGGGCCTCGAAATACCTCCAATATGGGGCACCGTTATCATTGGCGATTTCCGTTTGCCTGTGGTTTCCTTATGCCTTCGCGGTCCCTGGTGCGCTCACTTTGCCACTCTTTTACCCCGATCGCACCAACCGACGCTGGCCTCTGGTATGGCGTACGACGATCATTTGCTTGCTCATTGGTGTTCTCGCCTATGCCTGGGTGCTGATCCATCAGGGAATCTACACGCTGCCTGGCATCATTCGTTGGGTCTGGCAACCTGCCTCCAACGTTGCGGGAGTGCGCGGTGTCAACCGCACCGTCTTTGGCTTCGCGCATTCTTTTATCGACTTGGGGAAAGACGGTGTTCTGTTCAAACGCTACATGCTGCACGATCCCTATAACCCCGTATCCCTCAGGCAGCTGGTGGTTCGAATCAGCCTATACAAGCTCGTGCTCTTCTACGCTCTTCTGGTCGCGATGATCGTCCAGTTGGCACGCTCTGGAAAAAGGAACGTTCTTGCCATTTGCGCGTTTTCGGCCGGACCGGTCCTAATCTTCGCGGTTCTCTGGTTCGGCGGTGACATAGAACGTTATCTTCCTCTCTACCCGGCATTTTTTATTGCATTCTGTTGTGCCGTAGCCGACGAACGCCACGGACCGACCAAAATTCTCGCCGCGGTTTTTGTGGCTGCTGCAGTAGGTAGCAACTGGTTCGCCGTTTCCCGACCCAGACTGGAACAACAACAACAGATTGTCGCTGATCGAGTGCAGGATCTTCTCCCGCTCCTCAAGCCTTCCAGTCGCGTGGTCGAAGTGGACATTCACGACGATCTGGTCAACTTTTCGAGGAGTTTTCCTCTCAACCCCATCAATCGAAGATCAAAGTTGCCCAACTACGCACTTCTCAACCCCGGTACTCCTCAAGTCCTGCACTGGCGCCAGGATTTTGCTGCCATCGTGGCGGCCACCTGGAACACGCATGGCGAGGTGTGGATCTCGCAGCGAGTCCTCGCGACCCGTCCCAAGGCCAGCTGGGATTGGATCGAGAAAGGCGATCCTCATGTCACCTGGGACGAAGTTCCTGCTCTCTTTTCGCGATTCGACTTTGGCAGGGCGGTAGGGGAAGGCGACGGATTTCTGCCTCTTCTTCCCACCCCAAACAACCTGGCCATCATCGACTCATTGCGATCCCAAAAGTAGAGAGAAACTCGTTTCTTTCGCGTTCAAGCCCCGCTGCGAGACATAGGTAGTGTAGAAGAGTGCCAAGGCCGCCGTTTCCTAAGACTTTGCGCCAGTTTCAAGCCGAGTTCGCAAGTGAGGAAGCCTGCCAGCATTATCTGGCGGCCAGGTCGTTGACCCGGTGGCTTCATCTGCCCCCGCTGCGGACACCGGCCTTATTTTGAGCGGCGCGACGCTAGACTCCATCCGGGTTGGGGTTTCTGCCGGCAGGCCATCTCTTTTGGCGAGGCGTTCACCGTGGCGCTCTCTGGCTTTTCGCTACTCAAGCGAAATAACGCTGTTGTGTAACCGAGCATGAAATATGGGAAAAGATCGTACGCAGTGCTAGCGAACGCCGCGCCAACAAGATAGCTGGCAAAGCCCACCCGGAGTGCGCTCGTGTACATGCGGATATCCGGGTCCGCTCGGTAAAGCGCCGTGGTGCGGGTTTTTGCCAAGTTCTTGAAACACTCGCGAATAATCAGGAGAAACAATATCAGCGCGGGAATTCCGCACTCAGAGCTAAGTTCCGTGTAAGTGTTATGCGTGACTCGCCACGTGCCAGTGTAGCTTGGGAATTGGCCAGGCCCGACTCCAAACAGCGGGTGTCTCGCGGTGGTGACCAGACTTTTCACCAGCAACTCCGCGCGCGCCTCCTTGGCATCTCCGTAGACTGCCACGTCATTGGAAACCAGGCTCCTTATCCTGTCGCCGTAACTTTGCGGCCCGACAATCAGTAGGGCCAAGGCGCAAAATGCGGCGGCCCCCAACAGGTAATAACGCTTGTTTCGGACTCCAAATTCCAACAAACTAAAAATAACGGCCACCACCATCGCTAAAAAACCCGAGCGCGAGTAGGTCAGCATCAGTCCGCGAGCCATAACCAGAATGCCCGCGAACCACAGGAACTTCTTAATCGGATTCTTCTCCAGCATCAAAAACATCAGACATAGCGGAAAATTCAACGCGATGTTCATGCCGAGTTCGTTAGGATTATCGAAGACACCTCCCAGTACCCCGCCCATTCTTCCGCCCTTGTAAAGCAGCACAGACACACAGGTCATGAACGCTACTGCGCTAGCTTGGATGAACATCAAACGTCGGACTTGGCTTATGGAATCAACCACGAGGCTGACGAGGAGGGCGACAATCAACGCTTTGACACAACCGTCCATCACTTTGGCAAGGGCTCCGTGGATGTAATAGGAAAACGGAACACAGAGAGTTTGCCAAAAGAGCAAGGCGGCGAGCAGCTTCAGCTCCCGGGGCCACTTTCTAAGAGTGGACCGAGACCTGATCCCGAAAAATAAAGCGAAAAAGGCAATTCCTCCGATGATTTTTTCGACCGGGATTATGCCAAGCCCAGGTATAAAATCCTCCGGTCGCGCAAAATAAAGAAACGAAAAAATGACCAACGCCCCATACGCTAACGCATTGGAGCTCTTGACTTTCCGCTCTTCCAAACCAACGCTAAGCGTGGCAATCAAACGTTCCGTTCCCTTTGAGTACGCTGACCGATCCAGCTGTTTGAGCTTTACGAATTCCAAGCTGCCTTCCTTCCGGCAATAAAATTTGTGAAGGCTACCACCGCCGCTGCATTCAAAACCACAAAAGTAAGCGAGGCATCTGCGAGGCGCGACAACACGCCCCGTTTCAGTCCTAACATGCCAAGCACAGCCAATCCATAAAATGCCAGCTGTAGGGCCAAGGCAAAACGGTAGAGCGGATAGGGCAGCAAAACCGAAGACACCAGCACCGCTAGCAAAGCAAACGGCACGAGCAAGCGCATCAGTTTGTGGCTGACAAATTCGAAGCGAATGGGGTTTGATCTAGTCAAGATCCATGGTGCCATTTGTAACAATTGATAATTCCCGCTCAGCGTTCGCACTTTACGTCTAAATTCCTGATTCGCGCCTAAGCTCACAACATCCCACGCCTTGGCGCGCGGCTCAAAGATCACCCGCGAGCCCTGCCGTACTACTTGCATCGGCAGATACACATCGTCGAGAATCGTCTGGGGCGGAAGCGGAACCAGTAATTTCCGCCGGACGGCGTATAACGCGCCGGTTGCACCCACCACGGAAGCAGAAGCTGACTCCAGTTCGCGGATGGTTTTTTCAATCTTCCAGTAGAGGCCCATTCCCTGGACCGCTTCTCCCGAATTGAAGTCTCCTAGCATCAGCTCGCCGCTTACAGAGCCCACGTCCGAGTCAGCAAAGTTCTCTACCAACAGACGGATAGCGCCGGATTCGATCTTCTGCCGGGCGTCCGTGAAAACCACGATTTCCCCTTCCGTCCACGTCATCGCATCGTTCAACCCGCAAGCCTTCCCACTCGACAGCTGGTTCATGATCACGCGCACGCGCGGGTGGTTCGCGTACTCTCGAAGAATAGTCTCCGTCCGGTCCGTAGAACCATCGGAGACCACCACAACTTGCCACTGCTCGGCCGGATAATCCAGTTCCAGCAGATTGCGGAGTTTATTCTGGAGGACCCGCTCCTCATTGCGCACGACCATCACGATGGAAACTGATGTCTCATAAGGGCCGCGCTGCACCGGCCATGGGCGCAGCCGGGCCCGCACCCACAACCACGCCATGTATCCCATATACGTGTAGGTAATCAAAGCAGCCGACCACCAGAAAATCCACCTCATTGCGCGCCCCGGCCCAGCAGCACAATCTTGATGGTCTGGAAGATGATCAGAAGATCCAGCCCCACGGAAGCGTTCTTGATATAGAACAGGTCGTACTGGAGTTTTTCCCGGGCGTCTTCCAGAGTATTCCCGTACTTGTACTGCACCTGCGCCCACCCGGTGATTCCCGGCCGCACCACGTGGCGCACGCCGTAATACGGAATTTCCTTGCTAAGCCACTCCACAAATTCCGGCCGTTCCGGACGCGGCCCCACGAAATGCATGTCGCCCTTCAGCACGCACCACAACTGAGGAATCTCGTCCAGTCTCGACACCCGCAGAACCTTGCCCACCCGGGTGATGCGGGGATCGTCATCGGCGGCCCACGTCGCGCCGGTATCCGCCTCCGCATCCTGACGCATGGTGCGGAACTTGTAGCAATAAAATGTCGCACCACCGCGCCCGACGCGTTTCTGCCGGTACAGCACCGGCCCCTTAGAGTCCAGCTTCACCGCCAGCACGATGAACGGTAGCAGTGGCAGCGCGAGAACCAGCCCAATCAGCGCCAGCGAAAAGTTCAGCACCCGGCGCACCAGCCCGAAGAAACTGCTGACGCGGAACCCGTCGGCGAAAATCAGCCAGCTGGGATGCAGATGCTCCACTTCGATTCGTCCCGAAATCTTCTCCAGCCACGAGGTCGCTTCTTCCACCTTCACGCCGGCCAGCCGCAGATCCAGAAGCTCTTCGACGGGAAGTGTGCCCCGTCGGTCCGGCATCGCGACGATCACCCGGTGCACCCCGTTCTCCCGCGCCAAGTCGATCAGATGCGTCGCCATCGTCTCCCGCGTCAACTCGCCTTCGATATTCCCTGTCCATCCCACAACCTCAATGCCGAGTTCAGAGCGTTGCCGCAGCCCATTCAGCAACCGCTGTGCTCGATCTCCAGTGCCCAGCACATACACCCGCTCGCGGAAATAGGGCTGCTGTACAAGCCAGGCGTAAGCCCCTCGCCAACCGAGAAGCATCACCGTCAAAACCAGCAAACCCCACTTAGCCCCGGGGAGAAAGACGCGACCCGGCAGGAAATAGTCATAGACGAGGTCGACTGCAGCCAGAGAAAATGCCGCCAGGCCCAACACCATGAAGAGGCGAAAGATCTGATCCCACTTGGCGCCCATGCTGGAGGCATCGTACAGGTCTAAACCGTGCGAAAGCAGCAACACGATCGCCGTGACACAGACGATCTTCACATACCCGCCTTGGACGTTGAGCAGAATCCAACTCGTCTCCTGGTTTTGCCACCACAACGTCAAGAGAAAGGAAAGCCCCACGACTAGGGCCTCCACGACTAGAAGCACCAGCGTTCGTACGGGGTAATAGACATTGAAAAGCCGGATCAACTCTGACTCCTCCTAGGCCTGGGTCGTGGTTGCCTTCTTCTGGTATGACTCATAGTAGTAGCGCGCGTAAGGCAACGCATCCTCGGTCGTCCCGTTCAGCACCACCCCTACCAGCGCCTGATCCGGGAATTCCTGGCGCGCCTTGCGGGCTAGATCAAACGGCGTCGCGTTCGAGCGCACCACCATTAACACTCCGTCACAAACCTTGGCCAGCACGCTCGCATCGGAAACCGGAACAGCAGGGGGCGAATCGATGATGATCCAGTCAAACAAAGGTTCCACCCGTTGCAGCAACAGCTTCAGCCGTCCATTGCCCACTAGTTCCGCGGGATCTGCCGCTCCGGTACCGCTCGGGATGAAGAAGAGATTCTCCAGCGGTCCCCGTTGCATGATGGAGAACTCGTCGTTCTTCCCCATCAAGTAGTCGGAGAGACCTGGATCCGACGTTGTCCCCAGCATCGTGTGCAGATGTGGCGCGCGCAGATCGGCATCGATGAGCAGTGCCCGTCGTCCATGCTGCCGTACCATGACCTGCGCCAGGTTGGACGACGTGAACGACTTGCCTTCCTTGGGCAACGCGCTGGTGATCAGAAGCTTCTTCAGCGGCATCTTTTCGCGCAGGTGATACAGTCTGGAACGCAGGGTGCGGTATTCCTCCGTGCCGCGCGCATTGTCGTCGCCGTTCAGGAAGAGCATGGTCGTAGGGTCCGGGTTCCATTCCAGTTGCGCACAGCGCGCCAGCAGAGTATCGGTGCTGAACGGGCTGGCGAAGGCGGGCATTCCCGGGTGGGCCGGAGCCAGAGGAGCCATGGTCGCCGCCGGCGTCTCAGCGAATACTGGCGAATCGGCCAGCGGCGTCGCCGCGAAGCTGGGTTGTAGGGATCCCTGGGTCGCCGCCCGCTCCTGTTCGGCTTTTTTCAACGCTTCATGAATTCGGCTCATAGTTTCTTCTCCTCGGGCAGGTCCTTCTCTTCCTCGCGCAAGCGATCGGCCAGCGTGGCCAGTGACCGCAACGCATCCACCAAATCAAACTTGTTCGGATTCGGAGTCGGCGCCGGAACCGGCAGGGCGCCGGACGTCGTGTTGTCGCCCAGATCGAAATCCCGCGCCACTCCATCGACCACCGCAGGACCGATCACCTTCTGCTGATCCACGAACGAACTTACCAGGCAGTGCTCGCATAGAAGGTTGATCACGCGCGGAATCCCGGATGCATAGCGGTGGATTGACACCAGTGCCTCGGGTTCGAAAATCTGTTGCCCGTTCGAGCCCGCGATGCGCAAGCGCTGCTGCACGTATGCCTTGGTCTCGTCGAGGGTCAGCGCATGGGTCTTGGCGCGCAGCGTCAGGCGTTGCCGCAATTGACGCAACTGCGGCTGCTTCAGCTTCTGTTCCAGTTCCGGCTGTCCCACCAGAACGATCTGCAGCAGCTTTTCCGTGAAGGTCTCCAGATTGGTCAGCATGCGAATCTCTTCCAGCACTTCCTCGCTGAGGTTTTGCGCCTCGTCGACGATGAGCACCGCCGTCTCTCCCGCGCGATAGCGATCGAGCAGCCAGTTGTACAGCCGCAGCAATATCTGGCTTTTCAATTTCGAGTCGCATGGAATGCCGAAGTCCGCCATCGTGTAATCCAGGAACTGCGGCACATTCAGCCGCGAGTTGAAGATGAATGCCGTCGCCACCTGCTGCAACCGCAGCCACTCCAGCAACTTGTTGATGAGCGTGGTTTTGCCCGTGCCCACTTCTCCCGTGAGCAGCACGAAGCCTTTGCGGCTTTGGATTCCATAGGTCAGGCACGCCAGCGCTTCCTCCGTGTGCCGCGTCAGAAAAAGATAACGCGGGTCCGGATTGACATTGAACGGGTTCGCCCGTAGTCCGTAGAACTCTTTGTACATTGTCTTTCCTAGAGTCTGCTTCGCTTAAACTCCAACCGTTTCCTTGTGTTCGTCTTTATGTTCGTCCGGACTCTTGTTCCGGTTCCAGAACTTGAGCTTGCTGTTTCCATTTTCCGCGGCCACCACGCCGACCCACGGAACCGCCGCCAGCAAGGGCAACTCCAGAGCTGCCTCGGCATCAGCCTCGGTGCGAATGGATTGGTCGCGCAATTCCAACCACATCGCCAGTCCGAGTCCCAGTCCCAGCCCAATCCCAAGTCCGCCGCCAGCAAACATTAGGCGGTTCGGAAAACTCGGGGAGTCCGGCAAGGTTGCGGAATTCAGGTTAACCATCCGCTCCCCTTCAGACTGGTTCGTCATATTGACGGTCAAATCGGCTTTACTCTTGTTGGCCAGCAAGTCTTGATAGTTCTTTTGGGCATTTTCGTAGTCGCGCATCAGTGCCTTGTACTGTTCCTCGACCGCCGGACTCAGCGACACTCGCCCCTGATACTCCGCGATATCGTGTTGATACCGCTTCTGGTCGCGGGTAGCCGCGGCGATCAGGTCCGCGTATTGGTGGACCTGCATCCGCAACTGCCGGATCTCGGGCGGTTCCGTCGCCGAAGCCTTCTCATTGCCGGCGTCAGTTGTATCGGACGATGCCTTGTTGACTTCCGCCAGTTTCTTTTTCACTTCGGCGATGTCGGATTTGGTTTTGATGACATCCGGATGGTCGTCGGTGTACCGAGCCTGCAGGCTTAGCAGTTCCGACTGCAAGTCGGATAACTGTTTTTGAAGTGTGTCTGGATTGGTCGAAGATTGCGACATTTTCCAGGTTGCCAACTGCTGCGCCAGCACTGATTCGGTGTACGCCTTGTCCTGCTGCGCCCGGTTCAAGGTCTGCGTGTTCGCTTCCAGTTGCGAGTTCAGCCCCACCAGGATTTTCATGTTGTCTTCTTCGTCTCCCGGAAGCTGTCCTACGTACTGCTTCTTGAAATCTGCCAGTTTGCGGTCCAGATCGTCCAATTTGGCTTTGGCATCCTCGATTCCCTTACTCAACACATTGGACGTGCCCGTCGCCCGGTCCTGCATGTAGGTAAGGTTTTTCTCCAGCAACAGCGATGTCAAACCGCCGCAAACATTCTGCGCTTCACGCGGGGTCGGTGCCGTATAACTCAGTTTGAAAGCTGGCTCTGGGCCGCCTTGGCCAGGCCTTCTTCGCGTGCTCGTCGGAGCAAGCTCCGTGGTGGCGGGCTCCAGCGCAAAGGTTTGGCCTGTGGAAATGCCGTCGATCATGTCTTCGATGCTCTGTTCGCTCTTGCCGGAGCCGTAGATCTTCTGCAACATCGGCTTCAGGGCGGCCTGGCTTGTCACTTGCGGTATCAGCGTGTTAATCCTCGCCGTGAGATCTTCCGTGGCTACCGGCTGCACCATGGTGTCCGGCACCTTCTGCCCTTCCACCAGGATCGTCGACTCCGAAGTGTATTTCGGGGTGAAGGCGAAGGAAACCAGAAATCCCACCAGCGGCGCCAACAGCGCGGGAATCAGGATCACCTTCGCTCGTCGGCGCAACATCGCCAGATAATCGTCCATCGTTAATTCGCGATTCTGAATCATCTCAGTTTCCTTCTGACCGCGTGCCCATGCTTAATCTCAAGGGTGCGAACTCGACGGTCTTCTGCAAATCAGTCAATCCGGATCGGTCGCGGGGTCCAATCCAATCCAAACGTTGCCACACTGCTATTCGAAATGCGGTTGCAGGCACCCGTTCCGCAGTACGACTGGCCAAACAGCAGCTCATTAAACTGGTAGCTGAAATAAGCGCGGAAATTTCGTCCCAGCGCGCGCCGCAACCCGCCTCCGATGAAAGCGTAGTCGTAGGAGCTCGCGTTATTGGCGGGACACGCGGCTTGAGTCGTCTGCGGATTGCCGCACTGGGTCAATTGCTGCTGTGATAGATTCTGCAGCCGGCTGTTCGTCGAGAATCCGATGTCGACAAATGAGTCCCATACCCGCGACAGCGGGCGATTCGCACTCAGATTGACAATGTTGCTCTGGGCTCCTGCAAAAAATCCTGACCCGCTGGTTTCGAAACGCTGAAATTCCAGATCCAGCATCGTTTTGGGAAACTTGTAGCGCAGACGAGCCTGAGCCGCTACGCCGGGCTTTGTATCCTTGATGGTGGTGGGGATTAATGTGCCCCCGAAAAGTTGGCAATAATAAGGTGCAACGATGGTTTCGCTGCACGTAGCACTTTGCGTACTGATAAAGGTGAGTTGCGGCCCGGCCCCGAGCAGCAAGTCCATTCGACCTGAAATTCGGTGTCCGTACATTCCCTCGATAATGTGGGTATGAAACGCGCTTCCCACGATCGAGAAATCGAAGCCCTGATATCCGTACATCAGCGCCATCTGGGTGTGCGACGTCAGAATATGGTTGTATCCCACCTGAAGGGAAAACTGGGAACCGCCGATGAAAGAATTGCCCGCCGTATCGGTTCCGTAAAAATGCGTGAAAGCGTATCCACCCGCCGCAGTGATCGTCGACTTGGGTGAAAGGTTTTCGGTAATGTCCGCCTCGCTCACGTTCAGGACGCGCGAGGCTAATTCCAAGCTTCCCAGACTACTGCCTCCCCAAAAACCGCCAAAGGCGGAGTTCCCCAAGGACGCGATTGCCTGCGAACCTATCGAACCATAGGACCCTCCAAAGTTGCCTCCGGGCAGATAGCTGAAGCTATCGCGCAGGGATAATTCCCCCCGCTTCCAAGTGATTTTCTGGTCGATATCCATCTGCTGCAACGCCACAAAGCCTTCTCCCGGCAAATTGTAATAGCCGACGCCGCCTATGTAATCGAGCGCTAAGTCGTAGTGACTCCACAATCGTTGCAGCGTCACGCTGCCCAGCGCGCGAGTGATAGAAGCGAGCGACCCGCTTCCCAGGACGTCGGCCCCGTTCGTGGCGACTGACTCGCTGAACGACGCTCCCGGTTGCAGATAACTCAGCGGTGCCGCGTGCGGCTCCAACGACGGCAGGTCCAGTCCTGAGAGCGGAGGATTCTCGCTGATGGGAGGCGGCGTACTCTCC
>Ga0187872_10004531_pt1 | contig 10412 bp, 12 predicted proteins | sample June2016WEW_16_4_FD_132973 | JGI IMG/M metagenome (GOLD analysis project Ga0187872, IMG submission 132973) | Peatland microbial communities from SPRUCE experiment site at the Marcell Experimental Forest, Minnesota, USA - June2016WEW_16_40 | ecosystem: Environmental > Terrestrial > Soil >...
GCCTCCACCCACAATCACTAGTTCGACTTCTCGCACGGTAGTCGCCTCCTATTCGATCATTGTGGTCACGCGCATGCCGTCTTCCACCGGGACAATGCAGGCGCGGACGCGCTCGCGGCCAGCTACTGTAACCAGGCATTCGTAACAGACACCCATCCCGCAAAAGATTCCTCGCGGCTGGCCTTCCGGATGGGTGTGGCGGAACACGCGCCGACCAGACGCCAATATAGCGGCCGCCAGCGATTCGCCCTCATAGGCCTCTATGGGTTCTCCGTCAACGGCGATCTGCACCGGACGGCCACGCTCCACATTGGAATCGAGCCGTATTGGCAACTGGTTCCTGCTCTCCATTGCTGTACCCTCGTTAGCAATCTGCGGGTCGATGTAGATTACGCGCCCGCGCGGGCCCTTCGGGCCGTTCTTCAATTTGTCGTCGTGTGCCGGGTGAGCCAAGGGCCGAAAAAGCGTACCACGAGGAATTGTGGCTGGCCTTGTTTACCCGGAGTTTCCCTTTTTAACTTCCAACCGCCCAGACTATAAACCCCCGCGAGGGAGTCGAGCACACTATTTTTTCTCTGGCTGGGCCCAGGGTCGCCGAGCGAGGGATTCTTCGCTTGCCCCGCGACCGAGCTATCTTCCCCCATGGTGTAAATGCCCGACATTAGCTGAGAACGCCAGCGGGATGAGAACTCCGAGCCACGGACTGCGCATGTAGAGTTTTACGGTCCCGGCTATGGATGAGATCCACCAGTCGGTCGATTTCGTCGGTTATATTGAACATGGCGAAGGACACGCGGATGCCGTCGCGTTCCGGCGAGACGCGTACATTATTGCGAGAGAAATACGCAAGCCAGTCGTCAACCGGGAGATCGAGGACGTAGATGTTCGAGCGATGTTCCTTCCTACGCGGTCCGACGAGACCGATGCCGATCTCGTCGATGCGCGCGATCAGATGGTCGCCGAGATCGAGAACGTGCTTCTCGACGTTCTCGACGCCGATCTTATCGATAAGGTCAAGCGACGCCGACAAGGCGTAAATGGCCGGAAGATTGTAGTTGCCAATTTCAAAACGTCCGGCTCCCGGCTTGAGGCCCATGCAATCAGGGCGCGCGATCAGATCCGCCGGAGGTTCCGCAAGACTGGCAGCTGCCAGATAAGCGGGCTCCAGTTCGTCGAGGGTCTTGTCGCAGTAGAGAAGGCCAAGGCCTTGCGGGACCATCAGACCCTTGTGCGAGCCGCAGGCCAGCAGAGAAGCTCCCATCGTCTTCACGTTCACGGGCAGGATACCGATGGACTGCATAGCGTCGACCACGAGATAGAGCTTATGCCGCCGGCAGAGACGGGAAACGTCGGCGACATCGAACCTGTGCCCGGCATGGAAAGTGACGTGCGAAAGGGAGATAGCTCGTGTTCTTTCGTCAATGCTGCTTTCGAATGACTGCGCGTTGATCACTTCCGTCATTGGAACGAAGCGAATCTCAACTCCCTTCCGCTGCAGATGGAGGAACGCATAGGTATTGTTCGGATGGTCGCCATGGACCATCACGACGTTATCGCCACTCTTGAGCGGGAGTGCATTGGCGGCGATGTTCAGGCCTTCGGAGGTATTCTTGGTGAATGCAATTTCGGAGACATCCGCGCCAAGGAGCGCCGCGATTCGTGCGCGGACCTGCTCAACTCGCTCAAGCCACAAGGACTTTGGTCCCGCAGCCAGGAATCCTTCCGCAAGGAATGTTTCAATTGCAGCTTTGACGCTGGCCGCCAGTGGCGTTTGAAAAGCCGAATCGAAATACAACATTTGTTTTGTGATTGGAAATTCCTGTCGAATAGCATCGACATCAAAGTATTGCTTCATTTCATGTCTCCAAAAGAGCCTGCTTGTCAGTTAATTGGCTTTCAGCTGATTGTCAGGCGTCGATTGATACCGGGAATTCATTGATCTTTCGATATTCACGTCTTCGTCGTCGTCCGATCCGAGAATGGTTTTGGAGAGCGCAATGGCCGCGCATTGCAGGGGTTCGATGAAACGGTCGAGTTCATCGAAGCTTACGCGGGCGATGGGCCACCGATACGCTGAGCCACAGAATTCAGTAAACACAAGTTTACGCGGCCGCAACCGCTGGCGATTTTGTGCCTGATGTGCTGCGAAGACTGGACCTTCCGCGAAGCTAAGGTCCGGTTGTCCGAGCACATCGAGTTGCGACGTACACTGCAACTCCGTTCCGTTCCTGACCATACCGCTCTGTACCGCTTCTTGCGCCGCTTGGACGAGGCGGCGATCACCCGGCCTTCAACGAAGTCGCGCGTCGCATCCCGCCGCCCGATCCTGGTCGCCGCACCTAAGTCGCGGTCGATGGCGCTTCTTTTCAGTGCTGAATTGGCGGCATTATACTACTCCCGTAAGGCGTTGCAACCGAATGTATCCGAAGACATGGGGAATGCCGCCCAGGCGGGCTATCATAACTGGACGGTGGTGGTCTTCTGTGCAAGATTTCTTGGAATAATAATGCACGCTCAAGCTGTAATTTTCAGCAGGTCAGGTCCTCTCCCAGACGGCGGTAAAGGCGTAAACGCGGTGCGATGCGCCTCACTTCCCGGAAGCGGATTTCGGAAATGATGAAAGCCCGTTGGGCTGCAAGGCGGAAAGTGGCAAAGAAGGCTTAAGTCGCAGCTCTGCCGACATGGTCCCGTGTGGATTGGGAACACATATAACGAAACCCGACGCGGTGCCTCTGATTGCCGGCACCTTCTCATCCTGCAATCAGTGCCCAAAATGACAAGGAAGGGCGGTAAGTTCTTGCCTCGGCAGGCAATTTCGGCTCTAATACACAGCCGAGGTACAAACCTGACGGAGGCAAAGATGAGTCCGAAAGCCAAGACTCCAAGGAAGAAGGCCGCCGTAACCAGCAAGCGCAGCGTCGCAGCGAAGAAGGCCGCAGCAACCCGCAAACACCGTGCGGCAGGCAAGAAGGCGGCGAAAACCCGCGTGCGCAAGGTCGCAGCAAAGAAGGCTGCAGCAACCCGCGCCAGCAAGAAGCGGGCCGCCTCGGCTCGACCGGCGGCAACCCGCATCGTAGGAAAGGCTGAGATTACTGTAGTGCCACCAACTGAGCCGGCATTATCCCAGGAACCGAGTTCACCAGCGGAAAAGGCCGGCCTAAGTGAGACTAAATAGAACTGAGCCGGGCGACCCCGCTTGGCTCTGCTGATCCCCGGTGATGCACAAAACCAAACTGCTTTTCGTCTGCACTGGCAACCGTGACCGCAGCCCGACGGCGGAGGAACTCTTTCGCATCTCAAGCGAGTACGAGGCGCGCTCTGCCGGCACGGGCACCTTTGCCGTGCAAAAAGTCACCCAAGAGCTCATCGACTGGGCCGACAAGATCTTCGTCATGTCCGAAATCGAGGACCGACATCTCACGTTCCTTGAGACCCACTTCAAACTGAAAGGCAAAACGGTCATTGACCTGGACGTCCCCGACCGCTACTCGCAACTGCCTGCCGGCAGCAGGTGCGGGACCAAAAACCGCGCTTGGCCTTTTTTGAAAAGAACAACTTAGCTTGGACGTAAAACATTCTCTGGCCAAGGTTTGGCTGGTGGGACCGGGAGTGACCTCGCTTGAAAAGAACAACTTAGCTTGCGTGCAACTGCTGATCTTTCAACCGCTTGGGTCTGAGATGCAGGATGTCCAGGGGGCTTGATGAAAAGAACAAGCCTATGGGTCCAGAGCCACCTACCGTGAGGCGGTCTGTACCAAAGGGAGCGGGTATTGCAGAGCCACACTCCGGGAGGAAGGCGAAATCCTTCAATGCGTCCTGTGGATAACACCCCTGCCGCCTGGTTCCGGACAGCGTGATCTCGGGCTGCCAGCGCGAGCAACACCAAACATGAATCGTTACCAGTGCCTCAGGAGCTGCTGGCCGCGTGCGGCTCGAAAGCGAGTCAGTGCTGCACGGTTCACGTCAATGATCGGGGCAAATTCACGATCTTGGCCAAATACTCCAGCGGAACGGAGCCGGCCGAGAACTGCCTGTGCCCTATCCAGCAGCGCCATGTTATCGTCGAACGCTGCCCGAAACGAATTGCGTCGGATGCCTCCCGCTTGGCCATGAAGGCAAGTGAGGTAATGCCGGAATGCGTCCTGTTCCCCCCAGTTGACACTCGTTGGTGCCGCGCCTTGGAACAGGGGGTCGGCATAATATGAACCCAGAGCAGGGTCAGGCCTCATTTGGTCAAGCACACCCGCTGTTAGGGCAAGATCAAGGAAAGGTAACTTGTATTCCGAGAGTGCCTGCGGGCAGTAGTACCATGTCGCCCGGCGAGAAATCTCCTCTTCCACGGGGGTGAAGAACTTGCCCGGTGGGAACGCTCGCACGTTGAGCCATGTTCCCGCGGCAATGGTGTCGATGTTGCCCGCAGCAAGGCAGAGCATCTGGTGGTTGCAGTAACCAACGAGCACGAATTTGCCCAACAATTTAAGCCCAGAAGTCAGCACCAGAAGGTTCGATAGCCACACGGGATTGTCGACCAGATACGCAGTTGGGGTTTCCGCCACGACGTAGAATCCGCTTACGGTCCACTTCCGTGCCCGTTCGATAACATTCTCAACCTGAATCTCATCGAGGATCACATCACTCGACAGAGCTACCGTGGCCAGCAGTGGGTCCTGTCCAAAATGGTGGGGAGCCTCTTCGATCACAGCTTCGCACGCAGCGAACCAGTCATCATTTACGGCAGCTGCCAAGGGAGCCGGCAGAATGTGTCGATGGATACCCAGACTTTGAGCAAGCACAGCCAACGCCGCTAGCAGTTCCGCAGTGCGTGTTCCACCAAGGAAGACTTCGTTTGGATAACCGGCAACAGTACCCCAATATGTGTGAGTCACCAATCGGTAGTGGTCGGCTCCCGTGGAATAACACTGTGGGTCGACCAGCGGCTCGGCATTTGCCGCGGCGATAGTAGTCGACATGCGTTGGAGCTGGTCAGGCGTTAGATCACGCGGGCTTAGTACAACCCCTCCGCCCGCCCACTGCCGCAGCAGTTCTCGGGTATGAGCCATCATCCCGTGTCCAAACTGAAGAAACATTTGCATAACGCTTATCCCCGACCAGTACCACTCCCTCCCGACTGCTAAACGAATAACAGAAACTGCCCCCACTCTGAATGAAAACCTTCACGTCGGCCTTTATCCTGGCTTTCTCATGGCGTTCGAGACGCTCTCAAATGCCTCGAGCGCCTCAGCCGCAGACTGCGGACGGCGGCTCGGAAACCGCTGCACAAGCCAAGAAATAAAGTCACTGAACAGATCGTCTTTATCACCCGCAATTGTGAGTCGCGGAAGCTCCTGATTCGACATCTTGCGGATAAGATCGTGCTCGTCGCGCATACCTTCCCTCCACGGGTTCTGACCATGGAGTGCCTCATACAGGATTGTGCCCACGGCGAAAAGATCGGCTCGGCTGGTAATGTCAGCCTTGATTAACCGCAACTGCTCCAGTGGGGCGTAGCCGAGGGTGCCGACCCCCCATCCAGTCGGCGTCACGCTAGATAAATCGAGGTGACGCGCCAATCCAAAATCAATAACCCAAACTTTGCCCGCCGGGTCAACTATCAGGTTCTCTGGTTTGAGGTCACGATGAACAAGCTGAACAGCCTCAAAGTCAGTGCACGCCTTCAGCAGTGCCGGCCCTATATCCAGAACGTTGTCGAGGGGCTGGAGATTGGCCTGCTGCAGAATGGCCCTGTAGCTACGCCCGTCTATAAACTGCTCAATCATGAAGTAGCGGGCTTCGCCATCGATCGTCACCTGCCCTGAGGAAAAAACACGGGGCACAAATTCAGAGCGCAGCTTCTCGACGGCCGCCAGTTCGCGTTGAACACGGTCTTCATCCCCCGAAATTCTCCGAAAAATCTTTATCGCTACCGCTTGTCCGTCTCGAACTGCGCGGATAACGTCCTTCTGGCCGCTGGGAACTCGAACGATTTGGAAATCGCTGCACTCAGGGAAGAGTCTATGCAGGTCGTCTATGTTCATGGTCGCGGGCGGCGTTGCAGAGCCCATTCATTGAAAAGCCAAGAACCGTATGAGGCGGGAATGGTTCGGACGCGGGGCTCCAATGCGACACGAAGTTGTCCCTCCTCTAGCACAAGAACGCCGACGCCCAACTCCTCGGCACGCTGGTTTATCCGCTCCAGCACGCGACTCGGTGGGATCAATATATAGCTGTGCGACGCGAACCAGTGGTTCGCCGCCGCTTGCATCAGAGCCGTTGACCAGTCGCTTACCTTCGCTTCTATAGCGACGATATGCTTGACAGCGAACGCCCGGGCCAGCGACCGCGGCTTGATCACCTCTCCGTAAACTCGCAAAAGTTCGGCCGCCTGCAGATCATCCAGCAGGTGCATCAACTCCGATTTTCCGATCCGCAGCAATCGCGACAGGTCACCTGTGGTACTGATACCTACCATGTACAGATGGTGCAGAAGGCGGACATGCCGGTCGCGCAGGCGTAACCGGCGTGGACAGAGGGAAGAAGCTGATTTCGAGAGGTAAACGGCAACCAAGTCAGGCAACCCGGTTGGGAGTTCCGGCTCATGGAAGAATACAGCCGGCAGACAGCGTCGGAACAGAAATTCAGCCTTCAGGGCTGCACGCAGCAGTTTGCGCTCAGGCCCCGGGCGAGACCGCCTGGATCTGACCTGCACTGTTGCTTCTCTTGCCCGATTTGCTCGGTACGCGCTCATGATCCGTGCTCTCGAGATTAGTTCACGCGGTCGCCGATTTCAATCTATCCGGAACCCCAGCGTCTATTATGAACCAAGGTTCACCATTTCTGGCTCCCTTGCCCCGGCTTCTGGAGGATGCCACGCGCTGAAGGCTGTACCCCGTTTCGGGGGTAATACCTCAGTGGCCGCATATCTGCAATTGCCAATGTGGTCGGGATGGTGGTGGGTCACGATCAGGCGAGTGACGGGTCTGCCGCCGAGAGTCTTTGACCAAACTGCCTCGATCTGCTCGCGAACTACTCTCAGGGGAAAACCGCAATCCACCATCGTCCATCCGTCAGCATCGCGCAGCAACCACAGATTGGTGGCGAGTGGACGAAACGGCAGATAGGTCGAGAGCCAGTGCACGCCGGGCGATATTTCGACGGTTTTCCCCGGGGTGGGCGGCGCGGAGAATGGAAACGACAAGCCTTGGATTGGCACAACCATTTGGATATTGTCTATCCTCAACGTCTGGCCGCCAAGCGATTCTCGTCCGTCGCCAACGCGCGCAGGGTCAACTGCACGACTATTCCCTCATAGCGGCGGGCGGCGGCTTTTAGCTGGAAGGCGGCACCATCGGAGCCGCGTTCGCCTGTCGAAGACCTGCCATCAGCCCCGATCTTGAAATTTGACGATCCTTGGCGGAATCAACACCAACTCTTCTCTTCCATCCATCCTACCGAAAGCACTATAGTTAGCCTTTCCTTAATCACGCGTCCCAATGGCCCAACAAATCGAACTCTCGACGCTGGAATCTCATCTGTGGGAGTCCGCGAATATCCTTCGCGGTCCTGTGGATGCCGCTGATTTTAAGACGTACGTGTTCCCGCTGCTCTTTTTTAAGCGCATTTCGGATGTTTTCGACGAAGAATACGCCGCTGCGCTGGCAGAATCAGGCGGGGATGAGGAATACGCTTCCTTTCCCCAGAATTATCGTTTTCAAATTCCGAAGGGCTGCCACTGGTCCGATGTCCGCGCCGTTACGACGAATGTCGGCCAAGCTCTGCAAAAGTCGATGCGCTGCATCGAGAAGGCGAACCCTGAGACGCTTTACAGCATTTTCGGCGATGCCGCTTGGACGAACAAGGAGCGGCTTCCTGATTCGCTGTTGCGGGATCTTATTGAGCACTTCTCAAAGATTGCTCTCGGTAACACAGGGGCCCAGGCCGACGTGCTCGGCCAGTCCTACGAATACCTGATTAAGAAATTCGCTGACTTGACGAACAAGAAAGCGGGTGAGTTCTACACCCCTCGACCCATTGTGCGCTTGATGGTCAACATCCTCGGTCCCAAAGAAGGCGAGTCGATTTACGATCCTGCTTGTGGGACGGGCGGCATGTTGATGGAGGCTATTCACCATGTCCGCGAGAACCACGGCGATGACCGCACGCTATGGGGCAAACTTTTCGCGCAGGAGAAAAACCTCACCACTTCCGCCATAGCGCGCATGAACCTGTTTCTGCACGGGGCCTCTGATTTTCAAGTTGTACGTGGGGACACGCTCCGCCAGCCCGCGTTTTTCTCTGGAGACAACCTTGCCAACTTCGACTGCGTGATCGCCAACCCGCCGTTCTCGCTGGAAAAATGGGGCGAGGAAGTTTGGGCGAGTGACCCCTATGGCCGGAACTTTGCGGGGATGCCGCCGGGCAAGACGGGCGACTACGCCTGGGTGCAACACATGATCAAGTCCATGGCCCCTAGCACTGGGCGCATGGCTGTTGTGTTGCCACACGGCGCTCTGTTCCGCATGGGCAAAGAAGGTGCGATACGGCGCAAGATTCTTGATATGGACTTGATTGAAGCCGTAATCGGCTTGGGTCCAAATCTGTTCTACGGGACGGGCCTCGCCGCCTGCATTCTTGTTCTCCGCCAACGCAAGAAGAATGGACGCAAGAAGAAGCTGTTCATTGTTGACGCCTCACGAGAGTTCAAGACTGGCCGTGCGCAGAACGAATTGCTTCCGGAGCACGTTGAGCGAATCTATGGCTGGTATCGCGACTATAAAGATGTTGACGGCACCGCTAAGCTCGTCACACTCGACGAGATCGCCAGCAATGACTACAACCTTAACATTCCGCGTTATGTGGAGCAGAAGAATGAGCAGGAAGTACTGACAGTGGAACAGGCTATGGAACAGCTTCGGGAAAGTGCCACGGCTGCCTTCGCGGCAGAAGATAGGCTCATAGGCATCCTGAAGCGCGAGGGGATGCTTTCATGAGCACCCGTATCTCGCAACAGCAACTCGAATCGTATCTCTGGGGCGCGGCCACGCTCCTACGTGGAACTATTGATGCTGGGGACTATAAACAGTTTATCTTCCCGCTCTTGTTCTATAAACGCCTCTGCGACGTGTTTGATGAGGAGACACAGGCTGCGCTGAAAGAATCGGATGGCGATGTCGATTTCGCTGCGTATCCCGAAAACCATCGGTTCCAAATCACCCAGGACGCTCATTGGAGCGAGGTGCGGCGAACATCCAAGAACGTAGGCAAGGCGCTTCAATCTGGAACGCGCACCATCGAGACTGCTAATCCAGACAAGCTGTTTGGCATCTTCGGCGATGCTCAGTGGACGAACAAAGACCGTTTGTCTGACGCAATGCTGCGCGATCTAATCGAGCACTTCAGTACGCTTGAGCTTACGGTCGCCAATTTGCCAGAGGATGAGCTCGGCCAAGGCTACGAGTACCTGATTAAGAAGTTTGCAGACGACGCAGGGCACACCGCCGCCGAGTTCTATACAAACCGCACCGTCGTCCATCTCATGACCGAGATGCTCGAACCGCAGCCAGGTGAGTCCATCTACGACCCGACGTGCGGCTCAGGAGGCATGCTCCTTTCCTGCGTCACACACCTCCGCCGCCAGAAGAAGGAATGGCGCAACGTGCGCCTCTACGGGCAGGAGCGGAACCTGATGACGTCCTCCATTGCCAGGATGAACTGCTTTCTCCACGGCATCGAAAATTTCCAGATTGTGCGCGGCGATACCCTCTCTGAACCGAAGTTCGTGCAGGGCGACCGCTTGATGCACTTTGACGTTATCTTGGCCAATCCACCGTACTCGATCAAGCAGTGGGATCGTGACGCGTTTGCCTCAGATCCTTGGGGCCGCAATCTGTACGGTACGCCGCCGCAGGGACGAGCGGATTATGCATTCTGGCAGCATATTCTTGTCAGTCTCGCATCGAAGTCAGGCCGCTGTGCCATCCTCTTCCCTCACGGCGTGCTTTTTCGTCAGGAAGAGTCGGAGATGCGCCACAAACTGATCGAGGCAGACGTCATCGAATGTGTCCTCGGGCTCGGACCGAACCTCTTTTACAACTCTCCCATGGAAGCATGCATAGTCATCTGTCGGACCAACAAGCCTAAGACTCACAAGGGCCGAATTCTTTTCATCAACGCCATCAATGCGGTCACGCGCGAACGTGCTCAGAGCTTCCTTACAGACGATCACGTCGGGCAGATCGTAAAGGCCTATGCGAAATTCAAAGATGAACCCGGCTTTGCCCGTGTGGCACCGTTAGGGAACCTCTGAACAAGAACCGTTCTGTAATCGAGAAGCAGGAGGTTCCAAACAAACATCTCGGTTATAGGTGCTGATTTCCCGTCCTGCGGCCGCATGCCGCAGTTTGGTGGCGGCGTCC
>Ga0187872_10004533_pt1 | contig 10406 bp, 12 predicted proteins | sample June2016WEW_16_4_FD_132973 | JGI IMG/M metagenome (GOLD analysis project Ga0187872, IMG submission 132973) | Peatland microbial communities from SPRUCE experiment site at the Marcell Experimental Forest, Minnesota, USA - June2016WEW_16_40 | ecosystem: Environmental > Terrestrial > Soil >...
AGACGCGCACGCTGGCTGCGGCCGCGGCGCGTTCCACGATGCCGCGCGTGACCGAAGCGCTGTCGTTTACGGGCTGCGTATTCGGCATGCAGCAGACGGCCGTGAATCCGCCGCGAGCCGCCGAGCGCGTGCCGGTCTCGATCGTCTCGGACAACTCCTGGCCGGGCTCGCGCAGGTGGCAGTGAAGGTCGATGAAGCCGGGCGCGACGATCATGCCCTTCGCGTCGAAGATTTCGGCGCCTTGCGCGGAGAGATTTGCACCGGTCTTTGAGATGCACTCGCCATCGAGCAGAACATCGAGCGGCGCGTCGGTCTTGGTGGCCGGATCGAAGACGCGGCCGTTCTTAATCAGAAGCATTCGAGCGGTCCTTTGCGGGATGCGGCGCGTCCACGGGCGCGCGTCCGATCAGATGGTAGAGCAGGGCCATGCGCACGGCGAGGCCGTTCGTCACCTGTTCGAGCACGCCGGACTGCGGCCCGTCGGCCACGGCCGAATCGATTTCGAGGCCGCGAATCATGGGCCCGGGATGCAGCACGAGGGCGTCGGGGCGGGCAAGGCGCAGGCGATTGGCCGTGAGCTGATAGCCGAGAATGTATTCCTCGGCGGCGAGCGCGGGTTCGTGGATGCGCTCCGTCTGAACGCGCAGAACGAGGACCACGTCCGCTCCTTCGAGCGCTTCCTCCGTGCGCGTCGTGCGGCGAATGTTGGGCGCGAGGTCTTCCAGTTCACGGGGCACCCACATGGCCGGGCCGCACAGCGTAATCTTTGCGCCAAACTTGCTGAGCAGGTAAATATTCGAGCGAGCAACGCGGCTATGGAGGATGTCGCCGAGAATGGTGACGTTCCAATCCTCGATTCTGCCTTTGCGATCGCGGATCGTGAGAGCATCGAGGAGAGCCTGCGTGGGATGCTCGTGCGTGCCATCGCCGGCGTTGAGGACAGGGATTTCCAAGCGTTTGGCCACAAACTCCGGCGCGCCGGAGGAACTGTGGCGGATGACGATGCCGTCAGGCCGCATGGCTTCAAGAGTGCGGACTGTGTCGATCAGAGATTCGCCCTTCTTGAGGCTCGACGATTCGGCCTGGAGAGCCATCGTATCGGCGCCGAGGCGCGCGGCGGCGGTGGTGAAGCTGATGCGCGTGCGCGTGGAAGCCTCAAAGAAGGCGATCGCGACGGTCTTGCCGCGGAGCGTGGCGAGTTTTTTCAGGGGATAACGCTGGAATTCCTGGAACGGCTTGGCCTGGTCGAGAATGAAAGAGATTTGCTCGCGGGTGAGGTCTTCGATCCCGAGCAGGTGTGACAGTTGCTGCACTTTTTTCCTTTAGTTGCCGCCTCCGGCTTCCCGGCGCAAATCAGGGAACGCGGTCCACGAGCACAACGCGTTCCTCACCATCCGTCTCCTGCAAACGAACTTCCACGATTTCCGTGTCGCTCGTCTGAACCGTACGGCCGACAAACGTGGCCTCCACCGGAAGCTCGCGATGGCCGCGATCAATCAGCACGCACAACCGGACGCGCCGCGGGCGTCCAAGATCGAAGAGACCGTTCATGCCGGCGCGGATCGTGCGCCCGGTGTAAAGAACGTCATCGACGACGACCAGGTCGCGATCGTCCACGGGAAAATCGATCTCGGTACCTTGCAGCGAGGGCTGCGCGCCGATTGTGGAGAGATCGTCACGGTAGAGCGCGATATCCAGAATACCCATCGGGACATCGACCTTCGAAAACATGCGAATCGCCCTCACCAGGCGGTCGGCCAGAGTAACGCCGCGGCGCCGGACCCCGATCAGCGCGAGATCCTTCGCCCCGCTGCTCTCTTCGATGATTTCGTGGGCGAGCCGCTGAAGCGTTCGGCCGATCTCCTCCGCGGAAAGTAGTTGTCGCTTCTCTACGACGCGCATCGGCGCCTCATCGTAGCATAGACACCGGCGAGTTCGCAGCGGCGGAAATCCGAGGGCGAAATCGGGGGCTTGACTCGCGTGCTAAACTTTTCCTAGTGAGTTCGCCCGAGCCGGCGCGCCTGCCAGAACGGCCCTCGGGGGTAGACCTCCGAGTTACCGTCGGTACAGTTTCCCTCAAAAACCCAATTCTTGCCGCCAGTGGCACGTTCGGCTATGGCATCGAATTCGCATACCTCGTCGACCTCAACCGCCTCGGCGGCATTGTTATCAAAGGGCTCTCCGCGCAGCCAATGGCCGGTGCGCCTCCGCCACGAATGACCGAGACGCCGAGCGGCATGATCAACGCCATCGGACTTCAGAACATCGGCGTCAGGGCGTTCGTGGCCGAGAAACTCCCCCAACTTCGCCGATACGATACCGCCGTGGTGGCCAACGTCTTTGGGCACACGATCGCCGAGTATGTCGAGGTCATCCGGGTCCTGGAAGATGCGGAGGGGATCGCCGCCTACGAGCTGAACATCTCCTGTCCCAATGTGGAACGAGGAGGAGCCGAGTACGGGGTCGACCCAGAACTTACTACGGAGGTCGTCGCAGCTGCCAGAAAGGCTTCCAAACGACCGCTTTGGATAAAGCTCTCACCGGTTATTGGAAGAATTGGACTTATGGCGAAGACCTCCGAATCAGAGGGAGCAGACGCCGTTGTTATCGCCAACACCTACCCGGCACTGTGTATAGACGCCCACACCCGGAAGTCCCGTTTGGGCAGTACGACGGGTGGATTGTCGGGACCTGCTATAAAACCTATAACGCTGAGGTTGGTTTACGAGGCTAATCGGTTGATTCAGATACCGATTATAGGGCTTGGCGGCATTCAGAGCCCTGCCGATGTGGCCGAATATATGGTCGCAGGCGCCTCGGCAGTGGAGGTAGGAACTGCCCATTTCGTGGACCCGCGGGCTTCGGAGAAGCTTGTGGGCGGCCTCGAAATGTGGTGCCGGGACGAAAAACTTAGTGAAATCAGCAACTTGCGAGGTTCCTTGCAGGCCTAAAGTTGTTGCTTTATCGAACCTCGGAAGGTTACAATATACTGATTTTACAAAGGTTAGGTAAAAATGAGAGCTAAGATTTTCGCAGTTCTCGAAGCGGTGTTCTTAGGAGTGGGCATGCTTATCCTGGCTCCGTCGGCCAATCCCACGGTCGCGGGTCAGGCGAGCAGCCCCTTCCAAGCAATGCCCAGCCCGACACTCACCCAGCAAAATAGGTCCAATCCCGCAGCCCAGCCCAAGCCACTAGCGGTATGGGAGTGCACGACGAGCTGGTACGGCGAGGACTTCGACGGTCTGCCGACCGCTACCGGCGAGACGTACGACATGTACGGCGAAACAGCAGCTCATCCGACGCTCCCGCTCGGCTCCATCGTGCGGGTCGTCAATCTCCGAAACCACCGCAGCCAAGTGGTCCGCATCAACGACCGGGGTCCCTACGTAGAGGGCCGCGAGCTCGACGTCTCCTATCAGGTGGCCCAAGAACTTGGATTCGACCAGCGCGGCCTCGCAAAGGTCCGGCTGGAGCTTCTGAAGGTGCCCCCACGCCCCGCCTCGGAACATCACAACTAGTCGTCGCCCTGGATGTCGACCGCCTGGGGCCGGCCTGCGCTTTGGCACGCCGGCTCCGGGGCACAGCAGGCCTGTTCAAGATCGGAAGCCGGCTCTTCACGGCCGAAGGTCCGCGAGCAGTCGAAAAGCTCGCGGGCCTGGGCTTCGGGATCTTTCTCGACCTGAAGTTCCACGATATCCCCAACACCGTGGCCGGGGCAGTGGCTGCCGCGGCAGACCTGCCAAAAGTGCGCCTGCTAACGGTGCATACGCTCGGCGGCATCGCGATGATGCGCGCCGCACGCGAAGCCGTGGCGCGAAAGCGGAACCGCCCGGCGGTGCTCGGCGTGACCGTCCTGACGAGCCTGGACGCGGACGCGCTGCGCCGCGCGGGCATCTCAGGATCGCCCGCCTCGCGCGCTCTGGCGCTGGCGCGGCTGGCGAAGGAAGCAGGGATCGACGGCGTCGTCGCCTCAGCGCACGAAGCACGGGCAATACGCCGCGCGTGCGGGCGGAACTTCCTCATCGTGGTTCCCGGAGTCCGGCCGGCGAGCACATCGGTGAACGATCAGTCGCGCGTGGCGACACCGGCCGAGGCGATTCGCGCGGGGGCCGATTACCTCGTCATCGGCAGACCGATCACGGCGGCGGCGAATCCACGCGCTGCCGCGCTCGCCATCGCCGAAGAAATTGCGTCGGCAACACGGCGCTCGCGATAGCCCTTCCTTCAGACAACGTTTGACCATCTCTCCCGCGCTCCGCTAGCATCTGTCCCCGGGGAGTCACTTTCGGATGGAAACTGCCAAGCACGTCATCGTGGGCACGGCCGGCCACATCGACCACGGAAAATCCGCGCTTGTCGAGGCGCTGACGGGGACGAATCCCGACCGCCTGGAGGAAGAAAAGCGCCGGGGCATCACGATTGACCTCGGCTTTGCATTCCTTGATCTCGGGGATGTGCGATTCGGATTCGTCGACGTGCCCGGACACGAGCGCTTCGTGCGCAACATGCTGGCGGGGGCGGGCGGGATCGACGTGGTGCTGCTCGTGGTCGCGGCGGACGAATCGATCAAGCCGCAGACGCGCGAGCATTTCGACATCTGCCGGCTGCTTGGAATCAAACGGGGCATCATCGCCGTGACGAAGTCCGATCTAGTCGATGCGGATATGCTGGGACTCGTGCGGCTCGAAATCGAAGAGTTCGTGCGCGGCTCGTTCCTCGAAGGCGCGCCGATCGTTCCGGTGAGCGCCCGCACGGGGGCGGGCCTGGACGCGCTGAAGCAAGAATTGCTGCGGGCCGCGCATGAAGCGCCTGCAAAGGACGCGTCGCGCCATTTCCGCCTGCCAATCGATCGCTCGTTCGCCACCAAGGGTTTCGGCACGGTGGTCACCGGAACGCTGATTGCGGGGGCCGTGAACGTCAAGGATGAAGTCGAGATACATCCGGTGCGAAGGCGCGTGCGCGTCCGCGGCCTGCATTCCGGCGGAAAGCCAATCGAGCGGGCCGTCGCGGGCCAGCGCACTGCGGTGAATCTCCAGGGTATCGAGCACGGAGACGTCACGCGGGGGATGGTCCTGGCCGCGCTGGGAATCTTCGTCCCCACGAGGCGGCTGGACGCGCGCATCACGCTCTTGGCGTCGGCGCGGCCACTTCGTCAACGCACGCGCGCGCATTTTCACGAGGGCTCGGCTGAAACGGTCGCCCAAATCGCGCTGCTGGAAAACCAGGAGCTGGCTCCGGGCGAATCGGCGCTGGCCCAACTGCACCTGGATGATGAAATTCTGCTTCTCCCGGGAGACCGGTTCATCCTGCGCCAGTTCTCTCCGGTCGTGACGATCGGAGGCGGCGTCGTGATCGACGCGAGGGCGCCAAGGCACCCGCGCAATGATCCGACGGTTCGAGCGTTTCTCGAAACGCTCGAAAAGGGAAATCGGGAGGAAGTTTTGATGGCTCTGGCCGACGCCGCGCTTCGCCCGCTAAGGCTCGAAGACATCCTCGCCCGCACGGGATGGATGGAATCGGAAATCCGGGCGACGGTCGGGACGCTTGCCGCGCAGAAGCGTCTGCGAGTTCTCGACGAGCAACCGCTGACCGTCGCGCCGGAGCAGGCGGTCGCAAAATGCGCCGCGGCGATCACCGAAGCCGTGGACCAGTTTCACCGCGCGAATCCTCTGCTCCCCGGGATCCCGAAGCAGGAGCTACGCGGGCGCGCCGGCAAGCCCCGGCCCGAGCTTTTCGAGGCTGCGCTCGGCGACCTGATCAAGCGCGCGACGATAGCCGTTTCGGGCGACCTAGTGCAGCGCGCCGGGCGCGAAATCGCTCTTTCGCCCGAGGAGGCGCGCGCCAAGGAGATTATCGCGGGAGAATTCGAGCGCGCCGGGCTGACCGTCCCCAGCGTTTCGGCGGTGCTCGAGAAGCTGCCCGTGGAGCCGGCTCGGGCGCAGAAGATCCTGCAGATACTTCTGCGCGAGAAAGTGCTGGTCAAAGTGGTGGAAGATCTCGTGTTCCATCGCACGGCGCTGGCGGGGCTGCGCGAACTGCTGACGAACTACCGGAAGGAAAAGGGTGACCGGCTGCCGATTACGGCGTTCAAGGACCTTGCCGGGATCAGCCGGAAATACGCGATCCCGCTGCTGGAGTACCTCGACCGCGAGCACGTGACGCGGCGGGCCGGGGATGAGCGTGTTATACTTTAGGGGTTAGGTCGGGGGGCTCGGGTTTCGCTTACCCGGGCGCGAAAGGTAGGTACCCTATGTGGGACAGCCCAATGCATTTGTTGATCATCGCCATCGTCATCCTCGTGCTTTTCGGGGGCCGCAAGATTCCCGAGGTGATGAAAGGGCTTGGACAGGGCGTACGCGAGTTTAAGGAAGGTATGCGCGGCGATCAGCCGGCGCCCGCGCCGCCGGCCCAACCGGCAGCGAATCCGCCGGCGGCAAACCCGCCCGCTTCGGTGGCGACCGAGGAAAAAAAGTAGCTCGGCGAGTTCGGGCGAATCAGATTGTTTTCAGGACGGCGGCCATCCGGCCGCCGTTTTTCTTTTGCCCGGTGAATCTCACCAGCCAAGCTCCCGCATGAGCGACCACAAGCGGGCGAGCGGCAAACCCATCACATTGTAGTAGCAGCCCTCGATGCGAGTGATGTAGCGCGCCGCGACGCCCTGAATCGCGTAGGCCCCGGCCTTGTCGAACGGCTCCGCCGTGGCGATATAGCTGTCGATTTCGTCCTCGGAAAGCGGCGCGAAAAAGACGCGCGTGATCTCCTCAACCACGCGTTCGGTCCCGCCGGGCAATCGCAAAACTGCAAGGCCCGTGTGGACCTCGTGGACGCTCGCGCTCAGGAGTCGCAACATGCGGCGCGCGTCTTCCTCGGACTCGGGCTTGCCGAGGATTTCGTCGCCGGCCATCACCGTGGTGTCGGCGCCAACGAAGAGACAATCGCCCGAATGCTTTCGTTCGTCCGCGGCCGCGCGAGCCTTTTCGAGCGCCAGGCGGCGGACGTAGTCGCCGGGAGGCTCGCCCGGACGCACAGACTCGTCGAGCACAACCGCGTGAGTATCGAATGCGATGCCCGCGTTGCCCAGAATTTCTGCGCGCCGCGGCGACGCCGATGCGAGGACCAGTTTCATTTCCGCCCTTTCGTCTTCAGAGTTGAAATTTCGCTGCGAGCCGTGCCATGCGCCGCCGCCGCTTCGTCCTTCGACCAACCAAACAGCCGGGCCAACTGCACCGGTTCCGCATCTGGCCGCCATTCGAGGAATTTCCGGGCAAGCTTTGCACGGGCTTCCGCCGGTGAGATGCGCCGCGCTGCGGCCGTCTCCTTCGGAAACGCGCGGCATGTCAATTCGTAGCGGCCCGATTTCCAGGCAGCCGTTTCCTGCTCCGCGCCAAAACGCACCGCCACCAGCAGGCATTGCAGGTCGAGAATCGCCCGCTTAAAGCGGACGTTGCCCGCCACGGTCTCCATTTTGCAGGCGTGGCGAAGCTCGAGAGTCGGCATCGGGCCGTATTTCTCGAGCGCCTCCCAGATCACGCGGGCGTCGTCGCGAATGCGCCCATCGGAGTAGAACCGCTCGTGATCGCCGGGAAAGGCCGCACTGTCGCGCATCGCGAGGAAATAGGGAAGCTGCTGAAGCGATATGAAACTGCCCCGGCCGCGAAAGTACTTCGCATAGAACGCGCGCCGGCGGCGCGGCAGCTCGTCTTTCCAGCGCCAGACCATTTCCGTGAGCCGGTCCCAAACGAATTCTCCCTGTATGTTGCGCCGCGTGACGGCGTAATAGAGCGACGGCAGCGGAACATGATTGACCGAAAAGAGCGTGCAATATCCGGCGGCGTCGACGTATTTCACCGCTTCGGCGAAGGTGCGGACGCGGCGCGGCCACCGGATTTCGTTGTTGGGCGGCATCGGAAGAACGAAAAACTTAACACAGAGGACACGGAGAAGGCACAGAGATCAGTGGAAGAGAGAGCCTTCGTTCGCTACGCTCACTCGGGATGACGATCCTAGTCGGATCGTCAAATGACGACGGATTCGCGGTATTCGCCGAAGGCGCGGCGAAGCGCGTCCGAAATCTCGCCGACCGTGGCGTAGGCCTCGACGGCGGCAAGAATCGCGGGCATCAGATTCTCGGTCCCGCGGGCGCGATGCTCCACTTCCCCCAGCGCGGAGCGCGACTTTGCGGTATCGCGACGCGCGCGCAGGGCCTGCAAGCGGGCGACCTGCGAGCGCTCGATTTCGGGGTCGATGCGCAGCGTGGGGATCGGCTGCTCCTGCTCGGCCCGAAACCGGTTCATGCCGACGACCACCTGCTCGCCGCTCTCGACCGCCCGCTGGTACGCGTACGCGGACTTCTGGATTTCCTGCTGCACGTAGCCGGTTTCGATTGCGCGCAGCATTCCGCCCATCGCGTCGATTTTGGAGATGTAGTCCTGCGCGGCCGACTCGATTTCGTTGGTGAGCTTTTCGATCGCGTACGATCCGCCGATGGGATCGACGGTGTTTGCTACGCCGGTCTCGTGCGCGATGATCTGCTGCGTGCGCAGGGCGAGCAGCGCCGCCTGTTCGGTGGGGAGCGCGAGCGCCTCGTCGAGCCCGTTTGCGTGAAGAGACTGGCAGCCGCCGAGCACCGCGGCGAGACTTTGCAGCGCGATGCGCGCCAGGTTATTTTCAGGTTGTTGCGCCGTGAGCGCCGAGCCCGCCGTCTGCACGTGGAAGCGCAGCATCATCGAGCGAGGATCGCGGGCGCCGAAGCGATCGCGCATCGTGCGCGCCCAGAGGCGCCGCGCGGCGCGAAACTTCGCAATCTGCATCAGGAATTCGTTGTGCGAATTAAAGAAGAACGAAAGCTGCGGCGCGAATTCGTCGACCTGCAATCCGGCGGCGATGGCGGCTTCCACATAGGCAATTCCATTCGCGAGCGTGAACGCGACTTCCTGCACCTCGGTCGAGCCGGCCTCGCGAATGTGGTAGCCGGAAATCGAGATGGCATTCCAGTTCGGGATCTCGCGGCGGCACCAGGCAAGAATATCGGTGACGATGCGCATGGCGGGCCGCAGCGGATAGATGTAGGTGCCGCGCGCGATGTATTCCTTCAGGATGTCGTTCTGGACCGTGCCCGAAAGCCGCGCGAGGTTCGCGCCCTGCTGCCGTGCGACGGCGACGTACAACGCAAGCAGGATCGCGGCCGTCGAGTTGATCGTCATCGAGGTCGAGACGCCCTCCAGCGGAATGCCGTCGAAGAGCGCCTGCATGTCCTCGAGCGAATCGATCGCCACGCCAACCTTGCCCACTTCTCCCTGCGCGAGGGCGTGGTCGGAGTCCATGCCGATCTGCGTGGGCAGGTCGAACGCAACCGAAAGGCCGGTCTGGCCCTTCTCGAGCAGATAGCGGTAGCGGCGATTCGATTCGATGGCGCTGCCGAAGCCGGCGTACTGCCGCATGGTCCATAGGCGCCCGCGGTACATCGTCGGATAGACGCCGCGGGTGAACGGAAACTGGCCGGGGTAACCGAGGTCGCGCTCCGGGTCCCATCCGGGAAGGTCCTCCGGCGCTACGACGGCCTCCATCGGCAGTCCCGTGGTGGACGCGGATTTTCGCGCGGAGAGCGTCGAGGGCTTCTTGGCTTGGTCAGTCATCTGCGAATCGAGAGAGTCAGCGGACGCGCCGCGCCCGGCGAAACGACGCGAAGGCGAATGCGGCCATCATTATGGCATAGGCAATTGCGAGGCCCATGAGCCAGAGGATGGGGCGCTGCTTCCATTGCTTCCAGGCGGCAAAGGCAGCCCAGGCGGCGAAGATGCCGAAAAGCGCGCCCGTGGCCTCGTGGAAGAGCTGCCGGGTCAGGCGCCAGAAAACGCGGAGCGTCACGATCATCGAACGCCAGAGCGCCGGAAGCAACCGAGCGGACATGGGAAGATTCTATTACAACGCGGGTTTTCCTGGCTATTTACCGCATGCACCGGGGGACAGGTAACGAGCACGGATCGAATGTCGCGAGCAGGCCTTGTTTCATGCTTGCGCCGGCCCTAGAATTACGGTAGGAAGGGCTTTCACGGAGGTGACGCCCTTGCAACTCGACGACCGGATGAAACAGCTCCTGCGAGAGCTGGGACACGCCATCAACGACACCGTCTCGGAATCCGAGCGCATCGCCGAGGCGATCTCCAGCATCCGCGCCGCCGGCTTCGACATCGTGCTGAAGCTGGACGCGACGATCGGACTGGCGCGGCGCACAGGCCAGGATTCGAAGATGACCTCGCAGGACCGCCGCTTCCTGGAATCCCTGCACATCCGCGTGGACGAGGAAGTTCTCGAAGAAGAGGTGGCCGGGCCGAAAGTCGAGATCACGCCGCAAGACATCAAGTTTCTGAAGTCCCTGAAGATTTCCTTCGATGAAGAGCTATAAG
>Ga0187872_10004534_pt1 | contig 10406 bp, 22 predicted proteins | sample June2016WEW_16_4_FD_132973 | JGI IMG/M metagenome (GOLD analysis project Ga0187872, IMG submission 132973) | Peatland microbial communities from SPRUCE experiment site at the Marcell Experimental Forest, Minnesota, USA - June2016WEW_16_40 | ecosystem: Environmental > Terrestrial > Soil >...
GATAAAAACTTTGCCGTTATTCTCGGCGATAATGTTTTTGAGCTACCAATTGAGCTAAACGATACGCCCGCCTCACAAATCGTGTTAAGTCGGCATCAAGAGATACATAGATTTGGTGTTGCATCATTGATTGATAATAAAATTGTTTCTATTGAGGAAAAGCCGAAGGAATTATTTTCATTGCCTAACAAGCAAATATCGCATTTTGCAATAACTGGATGTTATATTTTTGATGAGATGTTTTTCGAGTATTTTAAGATGATTAAGATGAGTTCCCGCGGAGAATATGAGGTTGCTCATATTATTGATCATTATAATAATGATGAAAAGCTTTCGTATTCATTTGCAAATGGAATGTGGTCGGATTGCGGGACACATAAAACAATTGATTTTGTCAATAACTTTTTTTATGAGAAACATCATCGCGATGATATATAAAGCTTTATGGAAAAAATACTTTCTATTTGCACACCTCTCTTTAATCAATGGGCATATACAAAATCTTATCTTAAAGATTTGAGCCGATTGCCAAATAATAACGAGATTATATTGGTAGATAATGGAAGCACCGACGAAACACAAAGGCAATTAGAAACATCAAAAGAAGTTATCTATTTTAGATCAGAAGTAAATAAAGGGTTCGGCTGGGGAAGCAATAAAGCGATGTCGCTTTCATCTGCGCCTAATATTTTGTTTCTTAATAATGACATAAAAGTGCGAGAGAAGCACGAAAACTGGACAGATGAGTTATTAAAATATTGCGGAGATCATATTGTCGGACCGACAATGGGGCAGTTGGACAAAGACTTTAATTTTGTGCAAGAAGCTAATAGAGAGCTAACTGGATTGAGTTATATGAGCGGTTGGTGTTTTTGTGCGAGCAAAAAATTATTATTAAAGTTGAATATACCAAGAAAAGAAAAAGATGAAATGTATCAAGTTTTTGATGATAATAGTTTCTTCTGCTATTATGAAGATAGTGATCTTTCGTTCAGAGCAAAAAAACAGCACATACCGTTTAAGATTGTTTCTATACCAGTAATCCATTTTGGAAAAAGAAGTTCGAGACAATTAAATGTTGGCGAGTTATATAATAAATCGAGATTAATATTTATTAACAAATGGAAAAATAAAGTTTAGGAGGGAGTTATGAGTAAATTAATCATATTAACATTAACCTGGAATAGATCTGATCTGATCACAAAATTAAAAGAAAGCCTTATTCCCGCATTATCAGAGATAGATAGAAGTTGGGAGTGGTGGATCAAAGATAATGCATCGCAAGACAATACAATTCCCATAATAAAATCGTGGGGTTTAGATAAAATTAAACTCATCGCTTATGAAAATAATTTGCAAAACTATGCGGAAGGTAATAATCTTTTGTTTGATGCAGCGGCACCCGCTGACGATGATTATATATTATTGTTAAACAATGATATTATTTTTAGAGATAGTCAATCAATTCCAAAAATGATTAACATTATGGAGAAAGATAAAGATGTTGGTGTTGTCGGGGCACGACTTTTATATACAGGGACAAACCTTATTCAACATTGTGGTGTTGTTATATCTAATCTCCATAAATTGCCAATGCATTTTAGATCAGGTCAAAAGACCGATCTTAATGATAAAAAGAATAGATTGTTTCAATCTATAACAGGGGCGTGCCTTCTAACAAAAGCAGAATACTATAAAAATATTTGCACAACAAATAAGTTCGGTGTTAAGGGACTTAATCAGGACCAGGTTTGGGCTTTTGATGATATCGACGCGTGCCTTTCTATTAAATACAATATGGGAAAGAAAATTGTTTATTGTGGAGAGACAAATATTTTTCACGAGGAAAGCGTTTCTCTTAAAAAGAAGCCGACAAATAAATTATACTCAAAGCATAATGTGCAGACATTTAACAAGAATTGGGGAAGTAGAATAATAATAGATGAAGAGTTCTATGTAAAAGATAATAACTTCAATCTATATAGATAGAAAGAAAATTATGAAGTTGAAAGAGATTAAAGAGTTTTTGGAATTATTAGAGAAACTTTTTCCAGTTGGAGAAGGTCAGTTTTCTAATGGTCATCATTCTTTTGTTATCATTAATGACAAATTAGTTCTAACAATAAATACAGGTAAAGAGTTAAAACCAATCTTTCTTTTCGATAAAGATTTGGAATGTGATATATATGATGTGTTAAGAGAATTATTAGCGATAACAAAGGTAAAAGAATTATGAAAATATTTGTTATAGGAAACGGATTTATTGCAGATCATCTACCATATGATAGATTAAATATTCGATTAGATAAAAGCAACATACATCATATTGGTTCCGCAAAGAATGAATATGGTATGGATGTTCTCATCAACTGCATAGGAAAGACAGGTCGTCCTAACATAGATTGGTGTGAAACTCATAAGGAAGAGACAACTTTTGCTAATACAATCCTTCCAATAAGGATGGCGGAGGAGTGTGCGAGAAATGAAATATATCTCATTCACATATCCTCTGGATGTATATATTTTGGACGATCACCTAATTATAGATGGCACACCGATATTTATGGTGAGATGAAAGAAATTGATTTTGGCTGGAAGGAGACAGATTTTGCCAATCCGCAATCATACTACTCCAAGACCAAATACGCCTGCGATTTAATATTAGGAGATATGGCAAATGTCGCTTCATTAAGAATACGGATGCCAATATCAGAAAAGAATAATCCAAGAAATCTTATCAATAAGCTGCTTAAATATGAGAAGATTATTGACATTCCTAATTCAATGACATTAATGACAGATTTTGTTCGTTGTATTGAATATTTTGTCAAGAATAGATTTTCTGGTATATATCACATAACAAATCCGCAGCCAACATCAGCAGCTTCAATAATGAAAGAATATCAAAAATATGTCCCTTCTCATAATTTTGATATAATTGATGAAAGGATATTAGATAATATCACATTGGCGAAGAGAAGTAATTGCATATTGAATACGGACAAGCTACAAAGTATTGGATTTAATATGACGGAGACACAAGAAGGATTAAAAAAATGTATGGCGGCATATGTCGCAAATATTGGAAAGGAAAATTAATATGAATAATATAAAGTTAGATCTAAAAGCGAGAACAGATGCAGATGGCAGGATTTTTTATGTTGCAAAATTAGAGGGACCTTTTTTAATTGATTGTAAAGAAGGAGTAGCATTTTTAGTATTTGTTTCAGATGAAGGAGACGAGCAACTACAAATTGCACCATTTGATAAAAAAGAACGGTCAAACTACAATAAATAATGGAAAGCCCATCGGAACATCGGTGGGCTTCGTTTGGTAATCTTATGCATTTTGAGGAATTGTGGGAAGCGTGTGAAGAGCAGAATAAGAGAGCACCAAAATCATCATCAAATATTGTCGATGAGATAATTATTAAGATTGGTTTATATAAGAGAATGGTAGAGGATAGAAACATACCGGGAGAAGACAAAAGGAAAGCAAAAGTGCGGATCCTCGGTGAAGTTTTGCACTCTATAACCAATCTTTCATTAATCGATGAGATTAATGTTTTTGATGCTCTCGCGCAAGCTTATAGTTTTTACGCTAACCAGAAATGATTATTCATTCCAAGAAACGGCAGAAACACCAAAATCAGCCATAAGTTTCTTTTCGATAGAGGGCTTAAATGTATTCCATTTAGCACTATCAGAAACTTTAACGCCGACAACTAATGCGCTATCGTGTTTTTTAGCATAAAGAACCTCAACTCCGGGGACTAACGATGTTATTGTTTTTGCAACCTGAGCAGTGGGATTAGCTGGCGGAACTGGCGAGACAACATCAGGCGGCATAACAATACCATCTGCCTGCTGAGCAAGTTTGGTAATTATTTTTTGTTGTTTGGCTGCGATAGAGTATAGTTTTTTGATGAGATCTTTTTCAGACATTTTTATTTTCCTTTTGTTTAGTATTTGCTGATTAATACCAGCAATAACATATATATCACATTATTCGGCGGTTTGTTTGAGAAGATATAAAAATCCTTCGGATGTGTTTGATATTGCACATAGCATATCATCGAAACCGAGAGTTAATTTTTTATTTTTGTCGAGAAAATCGTAGAGCGAAACGGAAAGTTTTATGAAGTCAGAAACAATCGCGATGAGCATTGAGGTAGGATCGGTTTTTATTGGTGAGTATTTATTCAATATTTTGGTAAGAAATGAGGTTTGGAGATCATAATCAAAATTGTCCAGTCCGAAGACGCCGATGACTTTTTCTGCTGCTTCGTCAAGATTTTCGAGCGAACTCTTATATATCCGCTCGAACATCAAATGATCACCAAAAAATGTTTTTTGTTTTACGGTCCAGTGGCAATGCGTCGCGATGAGCGAAATTGCTTTCAATGTTGAAATGTATAGATTTAATATTCTTTTTTCTTCGTCCATATCGCAAATGCAAAAATATTCGCTTTTTGTAAAAATATTTTTATCGAACGATACATTTTTTGATTTTCCTTCTAAAATCGATTATGACGCGTTTTGGGAACCAGCAATGTGTCGTTGGTCGTTTTAGAGTTAAAAATAAGTTTAAGATTAGAATGCGTGGCAGCAAATGGCATCCGTATTAATTTTGGTCGCCCAGATTTTAACAGACATCAAAATCTTAGTCGCAGTAAATAGTGCTCATAAATGTCCTATACATTTTTGGTCATTTGTAGAGAAAAAAGTTGAAGCAAACTTTTTGTCGATAAAAAATGAGTATATAAGAGATAATTAGAGAAAAGTTTCTTACATATGCGATCCTTATTCGCATATTGCGACGCAGAGTAAAAATAAGTTTTTTCTTTTGATAAATGATCAATTAGCATACAGCTTGATATAGATTAGCGATCAATGAGAGGATCAGTATATGCGTGCAATAAAAAAAGTTAAAGAGTTTTTCTTCAATGGTAAGTCTCATCGTGAGATAGTTGATATTATTAACAAAAGGTTTCCAATTAATCTTTCATTAAATCAGGAGTTAATTGATAGGATTGCATCTAAATATCCAATAATACCAAAACATAATATTGTTTCAATAATAACATTATTCTTTCAATCAATAAGAGAATGTTTAATTCTTGGTAAAACTCTATGTATCATAGGTTTTTTGACAGATGTTCGCCTTCATTTTTTAATGCCTAAAAGGACTAAAGCAATAAAATGTATTGTCAAAATAACAACACCTCCGGGATTAAGAAAAATTGATAAAAATGAAAAGCAGGATGAGTTAAAGAATTATTCACAGGATTATTCACAGGATTATTCACAGAATGGATCACAGGAGGAGCCACAGGAGGATAGAGAAGATTATTCACAGGATTACGAAGAATACGAGCCGGAGCCGTATAAGAAGCCGCGAGATTTGGTAGATATTATTATCGATGAGCTTATTAAAGGAGCATAAAATGGATGATTTTTCTAATTTAGACGCTGACGATCTTAACATAGATGTTTCATCTATAAAGTTTGATATTGAAATGGTTAAAAAAAATGTGCCAATATTTTCTTCGCAGAAATTATGTGAAATGATTGTGGTCGAGAGGTATTTTTCCTTTAAGAATAAGGTTTCAATATTTTGTATGGAGGAGCTTGCGAAAAGAAGAGCCGAAGGAGATGATTTTCGTTTTGAGGAGGTGATCGAGGAGGAGTTCTCAAAACTACCAAAATTATCTTTTGACTTACCAGATTTTGGGACGATACTTAATCAGGTTAAATCTCAAATTAAAATATGATTGTCGATTGTGGTTACCCTATGGGTAAATATCATTATTTTTTTGACTTAAAAAGTATGCAATTTATCTTGCATCGAGAAGATGGTGCAGCAATAGAGTATGTAGATGGAGAGAAAGAGTATTATTTGCTTGGGGTTAAATATTCTCCCGAAGAGTTTGAGAGGGCAGTTAAGTTAAAGTTATTTTGGTGATAATATGTTTAATGGAAGGTTTGGTAAAAGGTTTAATTATATTGGGATATTCTATAAATATATAGAAAACTATATTGATAATAATGAAGATGTAATACTTTGTGGTCAATATGAGAGTGCCAAAGTTTGGCACAAAAATAGTTTTCTTCATAGAGACAATGATCTCCCGGCAGTAGAGTTCTCTAACGGAAATAAAGAATATTGGAAAGATGGAAAACTGCACAGAATAAAAGGACCCGCAATAGAATATAAGTCATCAAATTATTTTGTATGGTATTATGAAGGAGAAGAAATAGATTGTTCATCGCAGGAAGAGTTCGAGAGAATATTAAAATTGAAACTATTTTGGTGAGGCAAAAATGAAAGAAGAATTAACAATAAAAATTGTTCAATACATATTAATTAATCTTGGTATATTGCAATCAAAGATTAATGTCCCCAAATTAAAAGATAATATCTTTCTTATCAAAGATAGAATAGTTTTTGATGATGGAGAAGCTGCTAATATTTATGGTTGTTCTTTTACCATTGAGGGAAAAATAATGAAAATATTATTCTCTTATTTTTCTACCTCTGAATTATATGTTGTCTCTCATTTAGAGGGGACGCCGACATATGGAATATTTTATTATGCAGACGAGTGTGAAGAGGCAAAAATAGCTCTTTCTCTTTCTGGCAAAGAATGGTCAGATTGCAATATGTATTTGAAAGCGACATATCTTGCCGCGATGGAGCAGTTGAGAGATATTATTATTTTTCCAGAGATTTGCACGGAATATAAGAATGAAGTTGCTGCATTAAAATCATTCGTCAATTATTGTTTCGAGGAGAAAGAAGAAGAGAATGGATAATAAATTAGAGACAATGATTGATTGTGATGGAGAAAGACTAACACTTCATCATTATAATAATTATAGTGCTTGAGTAAATAAAAATAATCTCTTTCATAGATTAAATGGTCCGGCTATCTTTTATAAAGATAATTCTTGGATTTTATGGTATAAAAACGGATATCCACATAGAGAAAATGGTCCAGCCATATATCTTAAAGATGAAAGTTACCGTTTTGGTAAAGAATGGTATTATGAAGGTAAATTCATAAAATGTGAAAGTCAAGAAGAGTTTGAAAGAATATTAAAATTGAAACTATTTTGGTAAGGAGATAATATGAAGGGTAAAAAAGTAGATAAAGAGTTTGTTTCCGAATATATAAGTTCTTGTTCCGAGAAAAATATTTTGTTAGGGACAGAAATAATCTCTCTCGCCAAAGATCAAATTAAAGAGATTGATGAGAGACTTAAAGAGGTTTCCACTCTTAAAATAAAAAGAGGGCAGTTGCTTGATGTTATCTCATATTTAGAGGCAAAAGAGGATGAAAAAGATGATGTGTCCATCGATAAAGAGACAGAATATAAGTTAAGATTTTATTCATTGGAAAACCCCGGAGTTTGTTCGTATATCGTTCAATGTATCTTCGGATATGACGGTAATGGAGAGACAAATATAAATAAGATAATGGATTTTCTTGAATTGCAAAAAACATATCCGTGCTCAAAAGAGGATGCAATCTTTTGTTTTAAGCAGCTTATCCAAAAAGATATTCTTACAAAAGATGGAGATATTATTGGTAAGGGAAAAGATTTTTATAATTATCTTTCCTTTTTAGAGAAAGGCTTTTAATGTTTATTTTTTGTTTATTGCCGAAAGGCGAGTTGCATATCATTGAAGAAAAATATCCAGATGTTATCGTTTGCCTCTGCGGAAGAGTTATTGAGGATATAAATGGTGTCAATATTTTTGCTGCTGATGATATCCCAAATAATGGATGTAGCGAATGTTTTGGTCTTATGGATATTCTCTATGTGAAAAAAACAAAAGAAAATCCTCGAATTATGAAGAATACACAGCATATAGGAATAGTTAATCAGATGTTGTGTAAGAGTGTTAAGTTTGAGAGATATAAAAAGTATCTCTCAAAAAACTTTTCTCGATATAAAAGTTATTTATAGGAGATGTTATGGATTTTAATGAGTTAATAAAATTGCCGTGGAAAGAATTATGTAAAGAGTTGTTTGCTAACTGCAATGAAATGTTGTCCCTTGAAATAATCGATTATTTGCGAGAGAAATATACAGGAGTGCAGCTTGCTCAAATATATATTAAGCTTTACAATGATTATCGATATCTTATCGATAAAGATGATAAAAGATTGCTATCATATCGAATGGATGATTTGTGGTATTCGGCGGATGAAGAAACTCTTTTTATATGGGAGAAGAAACTAAATGATAAATAATATTATGTCAAAGAGAAGATTATGGGTTTATATGAACTCAAAATTAAGAGGACTTATTCATAGTTATGCTACTATTGCAGTCCTCAATATATTATTTGAGGAAATGATTGCCGATCTCAAAGCAGGAAAAACTATTGAGATATTTAACTTTTGCACTTTTAATGTTAAAGATTGGAAACCACATAAAATATTTGATATTTACAATGGAATTGTCAAAATGACAAATGGATATAGAGAGTTAAAAATTAAGCTAAATGATGATTTGGAAAAAGTATTAATAGATAATATTGATATCAAAAAAACATTTAATGAATAATATGAGGTTGTTTAATTCTATTGGTTTTCTTTCTAAAATAATAGAAAGCTTTTATCTTAATAATAAAGATATAATAGAAATTATTGAATATCAATGTGCTAAAGTTTGGTATAAAAATAATCTAATTCATAGAGATAATGATCTTCCTGCGATAGAGTTTTTCGATGGAGATAAAGAATATTGGGAAGATCAAAAAATGCATAGAATAAAAGGACCTGCAATAGAGTATAAGTCATCAAATTGTTTTGCGTGGTTTTATGAAGGAAAAGTAATAGATTGTTCATCACAGGAAGAGTTTGAGAGAATATTGAAGTTAAGATTGTTCTTATGAAGACGATATATTTTGTTCTTTCCGCCATATCAAATAATAATCTCATCTCGGCACAGATTGAGGCTAAAACAGCATCGGAAGCAGAGAAAAAGTTTATTAATCAATATTCTTTTCCTCCAAAGGAGATACTCGGTCCCTTTTATAAAGCAAAGCAAAAATTAACAAAAAATGTGAAGACTATTCAATTTACTAATGATAAACCGCATAAAGCAATATATGGAGATTGGTTGGTCAATGCTTTTTTTCTATCAGAGCCAAAAGGACAGGCTTATTTGATTTTGATAAAAAGAATTGATGATAAAAAAGTCCCTATACCAAAAGGTATAATCACCGTCCCATCGGAGAAATTGAGGTTGCTATGAATGACGAACTACTTGCAAAAATCAAAAATGATTTGATCGAAGAGAAGAAAGCTCTATTATTGAAGTTATCAAATATTGAGGATATAGATGTCGAAGGTGATGAAGTAGATATAATTCAGGGAAATCTTATCATTGGGCTCTCCTCAAAATTAAATGAGAGAGATGCTCATAAAGTATTTTTGATTAATCACGCTTTGGATAAAATTGAAAATGGAAAATATGGATTATGCGAGGAGTGTGAAGAAGAGATACCAGAGAAAAGGTTATTGCATAATGCGTGTTTTCGTGTTTGTGTCCTCTGCGCGGAAGAAAGAGAATTAGAGATGAGGAGAGGAAATGGATCTTAGTAATATAGGTAATAAAGGAGAGAAGATAGGGTCTTATATTGATAAAAATGGGGATAATATCAATATTCGTAAAGATAGTATTGGTATTTTTTATGAAAAAGATGGCTTCTATCATAGAATTGATGGACCCGCAGATATTCCAAAAACAGGTCTTAGCCAATGGTGGTATAAAGGAATACATATTGTAGATTGCGATAATCAAAAAGATTTTGATAGATTGATAAAATTAATCCTTTTTATGTAAGGGGAAGGTTAGATATGTAAAATGAATACAATAATCCTCGAAGAAATAGAAAATGGAGAATTAATTCCAATCGATGTTTATACAAAACTATCAGGAAGTCGAATATTGTTTTTGACGGAAGATATTGATGATAAATTAGCGTCGGATGTAGTCGCGACGCTTTTTCTTAAAGATATAGAAGACCCAGGAGAAAAGATAACATTATTCATTAACTCCGAGGGCGGCGATATACGAAATGTTTTAATGATATATGATATGATAAATATTATTCAATCGCCAGTCGAAACGGTATGCATTGGCTCGTGTTTAGATGAGGTTTCAATCATATTGGCATCTGGTGCAAAGAGATTGGCGACAAAGAATGCTATTATTGCGATCAATCAATTATCTTTTGAGTTTTCGACAATCTCTGATCTGACAGAGGCGGAAACAATATTAAATCAAAAGGTCGCGGATAATAAAACAATGATAAATATTCTATCAAAAAAGACAGGAAAAACGGTTGCTCAAATAACAAAAGATTTTAGTCATCAGGTTTTCTTTAC
>Ga0187872_10004539_pt1 | contig 10402 bp, 13 predicted proteins | sample June2016WEW_16_4_FD_132973 | JGI IMG/M metagenome (GOLD analysis project Ga0187872, IMG submission 132973) | Peatland microbial communities from SPRUCE experiment site at the Marcell Experimental Forest, Minnesota, USA - June2016WEW_16_40 | ecosystem: Environmental > Terrestrial > Soil >...
TAGATAGTCCAAAAACTCGGTAGGAGCCTCAATTTTTAATGATACAGTCCGCTGCATTTTCGTCCTCACATGTTATATAACCAGTTATTAGTAGTTTGTCAACAAAAACGGAGATTATTTTGAGAACATATAACGAAAACCACTGTATGCACGAAATTGCCTATCACCTAATATTTTGCACAAAATATCGCCATGCAGTTTTGGTCGGAGTAGGCTAACTGCTTGCCAATTCATCCACCAGCACGAGGCTGGTGGTATTCTTGGCGAAGAGATCATAAAAATATTCTCTACACTCATTGCAGTAGATTTTGATTTCTGTACCATAATCAACATAAGTTATCTCATTGTAATTATATTTTGTGGCATTATCGCCAATGAGTATCGCTCTGGCTATAAACCCTTCATTATCTAATTTTTTAGTCATACGCTTACATATATCACCAGAAACATAGATTGATTAAAAATATATTAACTTAACTCTCATTCACAATAAGAGCACCAATTGCAAAGCTAGGTGTTATATTGTTACTTATCGCCAATGATGATGTTAAAGCGCCTGAATAAAGCAGCTCTCCTGCTCCGCTTAAACTTGTTCCGATTCCCATATATAGGGCTGTACATGCCCCGCTCGTACCTGCTTGTGGAAATGTGACGACGGCAGTGTTAGCAGCCTGTGTCGGGCTTGATCCAGAAATAGTCCAGCCTGCCGATGATCTTGCCACGGCGACTCGCGCGTAATTCTGATAACCAACTTCATTGCTTGTTTGGTTTCCAGAGGTAGTCGGATCGGCAGTATGCAATGAAACATATAAGCTACCAGCGACGCCGGCAGGCTGTAAACCAGCAGTATTGCCTATATTAGCAGCAGCGGTATTGTTGAAGAGAAGGAGAAGAAGGGCGGATTGCCACGAGTTATTTTTAGCCATAATAGTCCCTTATGAAAAAATTATTCCTAACATATTCTATACTCAATTATTGCGTGATCTCTAATAATATTTTTAGCAGGTATAAGAGCATAAATAGCTATCCATACCCAAAATAAAATTAATAATTACATTACATAAAGTATTAGTTTCTATTGGCTCTATTAATGGTTGTCTCCATAGCAATTGAGTATTCCCAAATGGTTTTGCTCCAATTCCGATATGATTAATTTTCACATTTTCGCAACAATTTGGGAAAATTATAGGTTTATTGTTTTCGCACATTGTATCGAATATAACTTCTTTTGTTTTTTGTTCATAATTTATTATTTTTCTGTAAATGTTCCAATCTTTTTTACATATTGCAACTCTTTTATATTCATTATATGAAACCTCATTTGATGATTGATATAATATTGGTTTATCAAAATGAAGAGATACATATAGTTTTTCCAATGGATTAGGAAGTTCAGAATAAAACTCTGCAAACATATATTCTGCATAAGTTTTTTGTTTTTCGTTACGGAATAGTAAATCTATTATATTCATCGTATCCTTTCGATATTAATAATTAGGTATAGGGTTATGGGATTGCGAACATCGATTGTGCCAGAGAATAGTTTTTGGGTGACAAATATATCACCTATGAATGTTACTCTTTCCGATCTAAATATAACCATCCGTGCGCAATCTTCAATAAATCTTCTCGATAAAAAACATTATAGTTTTACGAAAGAGCAGCTTCTCAAATCAGTAAAAGATGGGTCATTATATAAGAAGAGCAATAGAATTGTAATCCGAAAAGTTCTTCCGTATACCGAGGAAAAAGAAAAAATCACCATTAGCACAAATGGCATACCGACGAGGCAGAGAAGTATTCTTGTCATCAACGAGAAAAAATGTGAGGAATTAGAAGAAATAAAAGATAAAAGGGCTGCGGAGGAAGCTTTTGCGGAAGAAACAGCGGACTTGACTGACGAACCGGGGGCTAATAATGGGAAATAGAATACTTATGAGCACAATAATATCAAAATTAATAGAAGATAATCTTTCCGAATTAGAAATTATGAAGCATAATGAATTGATTGATAGCTATAAACAATTGAGTGATAAGTGTGATAATATCATATCAAAAATAAAAGAGAGAAAAAATATTAAAACAGCACAATAAACCGATATAACACCATAAGGAGTTTTTATGGCACCTGGCGAACAATTTAAAAAAGAGGATATGAACTTAATTCTTGAAATTAATAAAAAAGCTATTGAAATTGAGGCTGAGGTTGCCAGTCAAAATGAAGAAATTATTGATACATTGAATACTAATAAGACTAAAATTGATAGTATTGAAAGAAAAGTTGATTTTGAAAGTGCTACCTTGATAGAGGTAAAAAAGTTAACCGAAGAGATATCAAAATCATTTTTTGAGATAAAGGTTATTTTTGCGGGTGGTATATTTGCGACAATATTGCAAATAATTGGATTAATTTTGACATATTTTGCTGCCAAAAAATAATGAAGAAACCTCCGGCGAAAGCTATTGCACGCCGGAGGATAAATGCTATTTTAATTTTTCGTTCTAAGGATTAGAAATTATTCGGATGTTTATAGCCTTCGGAGCACCGAAGTTGTTGACTCCGATGTTGTAGGATATTTTTTGTCCTTGACGAAGCATTCTGAACCCGTCGGCTAAAATATCACTGTAATGTAAGAAGATATCACGTTGCTGAACACCATTCTTAAAATGTGTTGAGAAACCATATGTTTTAGAGAAAAAAATCACTTCTCCATAATATGTTTCTTTATCTCCTTCAACGCTAACAACCTCATTATTTTGATTACAATTACACATATGCCTATCCTTCTTTCTTTGTATTTTTGTTATGTCGTATTCTCTGTGCGCCTTCTTTAATATTTAATTTGGCAGCAAGAGGACGAAGATTTTCTAACGCCCAGCATTTCTTAAAATTATCATCACTCATATCTTTATCCTACAACTTTCCTAATCACAAATGATCAGTTTTTCTCCATTAGTATCAAACTTGCTTAACCCTGTTCTCGATGACATTGCTCTATATATCTCCATTATTCCTAACTCTGCAATATCTTTTCTTTCTTTTTCATTTTTGCAGAGGCGCAGTTTCTTATCAAACTTCTCAAAGATGAGAAGAAGATCACGATACAAATACTTATCGCCAAATGTAGCAGCCCAACCGAGGAGCCTATCTCTTGTCTTCTCTTCTGATAGAACTCCATTGCTGAGATTTCCTGGCTTAGTACCGTCAATAGGCATAACTTTTTTCCTTTCATTTGTCGCTCTTTTATCGCGACCGATAACTATACATATTATATCAGCTTATTGCAAACTTTTTACTTTGGAACTCAAAATAAGGTTCATCAATATCAATATTTTTCTTGCCGTCCAAAATATATACCAACGTGCGCCAATTAGGAGGGCGAGTCGATGGAAATAATGATATTATCTTTAATCTTCCATTATCTATCATTCGATGGTGAAGACAACAAAGTATCGCAATATTCATCAGATTATTTGTAGTATTTTGCTCAATGCGTGGAATAATATGATGAAGTTCTAAAAGATGTGGATCACAAATATCACATTCCTCTATTTCACATTTATTAAGAATTAGTTTTTTCTTTTTCACGATGAGATATATATCACAATATTAATTATTTAGATAGTGTTCCAAATTACCCTTGTGCTATTACAGAATATACACCGCTAGGACCGAGTAGATATGTCCATCCAGCCGTTAAGTTTCCTGTTGCTGTATTTGCAGTTGGAGTTGTGCCCCCCTTTGGAAGATAAGATGATATTGAATAGTTATTGCTACTTGTTGTTTGATTGGCGACGACTAACATAACGCCAGAAGTTGTAGTTGTTCCGTGGGCTGGATTGGTAGAATTATATCCGATGAAGATATTACCAGATCCATTTGCCGCTCCAGGAGTAAGAACCGTTACTGTATTAAACGATATATTTCCGTTATAAGATGTTCCAGACCCGCCAACAATCTGGACAGATCCACCTATTGATGTCGTTCCAGATGCGGCACCTGCTGTTATGAAAAGATTTCCACCAGTTCCAGAAGAAGCGTTTGTTGTTCCACCTTGTAGGTAGAGAGCATTTGCTGTTCCTGTGCTCGTCGCTGGGAATAGAGAAAGTGCATCGCCGGAGCCTGATGTTATTTGTGCAGTACTCGCTATGCTACTCCCCACGGTAACCGAGCTATTCATTGTTAACGCGCCGGAAAGAGTTAATCCTGTAAATCCCGGAGAAAGCCCGGAGACAGAGCTTGTTATCTGATTAGATGCATTAAGGGAAAGAAGCTCTGCAGTGCTTGCTGTTATATCTACGCTCGACAATGTTATATGTCCATAAGAAGACGATCCAGAAGCACCAGCTCCAGCATTGATCGCAACATTTCCACCTATTCCAGATGTTCCAGAAGATTGTCCACCATTGAGAAATAAAGTTCCACCTGTTGCAGAAGAGCCTGTTGTCGAGCCACCCTGAATATATGTTCCGTTTGATGTTCCTGTACTACTCGCGGCAGCTATTGATAAAGCGTCTCCTGTTCCCGATGTTATTTGAAGTGTTGTCGCATAACCATCAATGCCAGAGCCACCGACAGTAACTGAACTATTCATTGTTAATGCACCGGAAAGCGTTATTCCAGTTAACGATGGAGATAGTGAAGATATTGAAGAGGTTAGATTTTTATTTGCATCGGTAGCTACTAATCCTGATGTAGATAATGCTGAACAATTTATGGTAACAAAATAACCATCACCATTAGCATCGCGTTCAACTATTGTTGTCGGCGTAGCTGCTGTTGTATAACCTAATGAGATAAGATTTTTCGATCCATCGGTGACAACAGCTTGTCCTGCTGTCAGCCCTGATAGATTTAATCCTGTCAGAGAAGGCGATAAACCTGATATTGAAGAAGTAAGATTTTTATTTGCGTCTGTTGCAACTAATCCTGATGCAGAAAGAGCGGAAAGACCGACGGTTGTAAAATATCCATCTCCATATCCATCGCGAAGAACCACTGTATTTGGTGTTGATGATGTAGAATATGGAAGGCTTATTAAATTATTATATCCATCTGTTCCAACCAACTCTGATACAGTAAAATTAGCTGGATTTAAATTGAGTATTGGTAAAGTTTCTGTTGTTTTGTTTGCAAAAGAACAATTTATTGACATGCTTGGAACGGGTGCCGGACAATCTAAATAGTTAATTACACAATCTTCAAAGAGAAAGCCTCCCTGAGTAAAGTTAAATGGTATTTGTATTTCGGGAACCGTTGCATTACCATAATTTGTATGCACTTGGTATAATTTATTATTTGCGCAGCCAAGAGTATTGTTTGATGATTTATTAAAATACAATAATGGGTTTTGTGTTATATTAGGTGGTTCATCATCAGCAAAACCATTAACATGTTCAATTGTAGAACCAACTATTGATAAAAAGGCAATTCCGCCACCACCAGGTTGTTCAAATGTAATAAATGACCAACGATTGTTGAATCCAGCAACTCCTTCAGATCCTACATTTTCAAACCAACATATATAATTTGAACTAGTGTTTTGGACATTGCCATTTAACCACATATGCTCCCAGACCGAATCCCATATTAAAGAACATATCATGTTAATTGCTGGTATTGTTCTAACTCCAGCAAATAATTCAACATATGTCATAAAGTTATCTGAATAATATGTAGCATATGTTTGTGACGGCTGATTCATTGCAATAAAACATGAATTTTGGTTTCCAAGATTGATTTGCAAATGATCCCAATGACAAAAACTTATTTCATAACCATAACCACTTGAAGGCGTAGCATTAAAATTGAATACATGTCCAGCAGATGAGCCTGTATTATAAATACCATTTTTAAATTGGGAATATAAAATTACCGTATTTGGATATGCAGTAAAACAATCTCCAGAATTAGCAGTTAATGAAATGTAATCAAAAACATTGTTGTCAAGACCATATGTAAGGTTAAAAATAGACCCTGTTTGTGATTGAAGAATTGATTTTCCTAATGCATCACCTTGGAATTTAATGTTCGTAAGAAGGGTTAGATTTTTGCAATTAAAAGTTCCTAGTGGTACATAGACTGTTAATCCATTTGTTGCAGCGTTTATTGCATTTTGAATAGCTGTTGAATTAGCCGCCTCTGTGCCACTTGTTGAAGCGCCAAACCAACGAATATCTATTGAAGTGCTAACTATTCTTATCCATCTACCAGAGTTTTGTAAACTAGACGCTATTGTTAACCCACCATCATCTGATGCAGCGGAGCTGCTATTCCAGTAGAAAAAACCACCTCCACCATCTCCTGGCGAGTAATAACCCTTAACAAAAATATGTTCATTATAAGATGGTATTGTTGTCGTTCGGAGTAACGCTATACTATCTGCTTCTAAACCGGCTCCTGGAACGCCTGCGGGACCTTGTTGTCCAGCTACGCCAGGAGTTGTCACATAGGAACTGCCATTGAAATATATATAGCCTGCACCCATTTTGTTGTTTCGATTAAACATAGTTTATCTCATCTCGGAATGACAAAGTAGTTTATTTGATATGTTTGCCCATTTGTCAGAGCGACAGAATTATCATACCAATCTATTGTAAACCCTGAGTTACTCTGCGCAGATATTTTTCTTGTACTCGTCGGAGCCCATGTCCCTGTTCCGTCGACAAGATCAAGGACTACAGTTATTCCATTCAATGTAAAAGGTGTTCCAAAAGAAACTTGAACCGTTCCAATAGATGATGCAGAACCTCCTGCCATTATGATGATTGTTCCTGCTTGATTACACGATCCTGTCGCAAAAGAGATAGACCCATTATCTCCCGTATGCGAGGTAATACTTGGTGTCGTTCCATTTGTTAATGCAATATATGCCGCAGTTATTCCTCCATATCCATCTCGCTGAACAAAAGATAAAGGAATGGATGTTTCTGAATATGGAGATGTCGTAGCATTACCGTTTATATCGGTTGTAACTACTTGTAAAGGTGTCATTCCTTCAATTCCAGCACCAGCAGGACCTGGCGGACCTATCGCGCCTTGCGGACCTGTTGAACCACCTGTTGTTGTGTAATTTTGCCCCGACCAGTATATGTAACCAGGCAATAATGCCTTATTAGCTGCTATGTTCATTATTATTTTCCTTCCTTTCTTTCATTTATAGATAATAGCTTGTCGTGTATTATACGACCTATTGTGCTTATTCCACAATTATATATAATAGCTAATTCTCGTTGTGTTTTATCTTCCGCTTTTAATTTTTTAATTTCTTCTACTTGTTCAAGAGTAAATCTTGATTCTCTTCTAATATTAAAATTACTTTTACTTCTTGTAATAGACATTTTTTTACGTTGTTCTTCTGTTTTAGGTATTCCCTTAAATCTTTTTGATACAGCCTTTTTATTTTCTTCTGATATAGTTTTACCTTTATTAGCCTCACTAATTAATTTTAATGTTTCTTCTGAATGTGTCTTACCAAAAAATGGGTTATCTTCACCTATATTTTTACCTTTATTAGCTTCACTAATTAATTTTTTCGCCTCTTCTGTGTGGGTTCTGCCAAAAGAAGGAACATCTTTGCCTTTTTTACCATAAAGATAGTGATCTTTTCCTCTTTTAATTGGTGGACTATTTATTCCACCGCGATCTATATTTAATCCTCCATCTGACTTATGAGTTTTTAATTCTTTAATCCAAAAAATCTCTAACCTATTAGCTTCTATATCGCTTTTGCATTCTGCGATAACTTCAAACTTAAAATTAGTTATTCCATTCTTTTTCATATAGATATCTATTGCTTGTTTTTTACCATTTATATGAGATCTATGTCTTTTCTCAGGGTTATTTGTCTGTCCAACATATATGGTTCTATTTGTCGCCAGCTCTATGTATTTATATATGTAGTTCATTTTTATTTCTCATTAAGAAAGAAGTCTTGGTGTACTCGCTTGTTGCACCGCAGTTCCTGATGTAGCGATGTACTCTATCACTCCAGCCGTTTGTGATAATTGTGCTCCATATAAGTAAACTGCCGCTGTGCTATTTCCTAAATAACTTGGTGCTAATGTGCTTATATTGCTTGCATAAATAGAACACGCAGCTGATGTTATATATGGTGTTGTCACCGATAATCGATACCAACTGCCACTCAACGCTATTGCACGAGCGATGACTTGTCCAGATGCTGTATTGGTTATATAAGTTCCATTTGTCAAATTAAAACACGCCGCTATGCCAGAAGCTAATTGTAGCAATATGAAGTTTCTTCCCGCCGCTTGTGCAAAGACAGAAAATGTTGTATTCGTTGCGCCCGAGACAGTTATCGATGATGTTAAGTTGATATAATGATTGTTTGTCGTGCCATTATCGATTAATGAATATGCCGTCGATCCTCCGTATGGATCGGTCACTCCTGTTCCAATAGAACATTGATTAGTTGTCCATATAGCATTATTAAATGCGTTTGAATAAGTTATTAAGTTTTGTTGTGCCTGTGGAATAGCATTTGGTAATGTTCCTGTATTAACAGGTAATGCCAATGTGGGCACATATTGAGCGACATAATTTGTTTTGCTTAACTGCGCATTACATATATATATGGCTGTTATCCCGCTTGTTCCAAGATACGAAACTGTTCCAGAGACAGCCTCACATCCTATATATGCAGATCCACCAGCTGATGATAATGTTTGTATCACCGAGCAAAGATAATAACCATTATTCGATGGTACTATTTTAGCTGTATGATTTGCAGAGATAGTTCCTAGTGCTCCAGTTCCCAAATTGAATGAAGAGACATTTGTTCCTGTATCCAATGAGAGCCAAAGATAATTACGAGAACCAGCTTTTGCATAGACAGAAAGTGTAAATGATGAGGTTGCCGAAATTGTCCACGTTTGACCTATTTGTCTCTGATTTGTTGTTCCATCTTCGACAAGCGCCCAAGAAGTTTGTCCATTATATATATCTGCTTGACCGGACAGTAATGATAAGTGTGTCGCTGTCCAAGATGAAGAAGTAAACGAGTTAGAATATGTCAATAAGTTCTGATATATGTTGTTTGTGTTCACCTGTCCGAGCGGATAGTCGTAGCTGATCCACGTCGGCGAAGCTGTCAAAGTAAATATTGCAGAACCAAGTGTATCAAGAAGATAGCTTCCAGATCCTTCTGAAAATGTAAACTGCGAAACGACCGAATTTGGCGCAACAACAAATGGAGAAGCATTACCATATCTTTGTAAAACTTGTGATTGAGTCAACGCGACGTTATATATTGTCATTTCGGCAATTTGACCTTGAAAAAATGATGTTGTCGTATTAAATGACCCGATATAAGAAGTTGCACCATAAGATGAGGACATTCCTGTTCCCAATGTATTTGAATAAACAGAGACACCATTACAATACATAGAGGTAGTCACGTTTGAGCCGGAGATAGAGAATGTGAAGACTACATGTTGCCATTGACCGATAGATAAACATGTTACCGAAGTAGGATTTTGTTGAGTTGACGAACCATCAACATAAGAAAGTTGAAGTTCATTTGAGGTTGTTACAGCGATATAATAGTTTGCTCCGCCCATTGAAAACAAGCATTCTCTTCCAGAGGGAGCTACTGCACATTTAATCCAAAACTCAAATGTTTTCGTTTGTATGTTCCAGACAGATGGTGTAACCGTGCTTCCGTATTGAGAACTTCCATTGAATGATAAACTGTTTGCGTACACTGGGTTCGGAGAATTTGATAAACTAGATTGAACAAAATCAAATGGATAATATCCGTAGTCCCAATTTGGCGAGTTTTGTAGAGAGAAGTTAGAGTTGCCCAAACTATCTGTTACAGTTGTTCCTGCTCCTTCTGTCATCAACCATTGAGAGACGACAGACCCTGGCGCAACAACCGATGCTTTTGTTCCCTGATATCGAGAAAGAACTTGTGCTGCGGTCAATGTGGTATTATAGAAGGTTACTTGTCCAATCTCGCCATTAAAATTGTCCGTACTTGATGTCAATGTGCCAAGATATAATGTTGTTCCATATGTTCCAGAATATCCGGCTGCCGATGTTATTGTTCCTATTTGAACGCCATCAACATATTGTGTTACAGTGACACTTGTTCCAGAGACAGAAAACGTATGAACAAAATGTTGCCATTGATTAGGAATAACTGCCGCGCTAGACGTTAATGTCACTTGTGAGGCAGAAGAATTATTCCATGAGGCGTACATATCATTAGTTGCTGTAAATCCTACAAAGTAGTTATTTCCACCGAGACCAAAGATGACTTGTGTTCCTGAAACTGCCGCCGCTGCTTTCGCCCAAAACTCTATTGTTTTAGTCGCTATTTGATATGCCGATATATTTGTTGTTGTCGTTCCATATTGATTATTTGCACTATTAAAA
>Ga0187872_10004545_pt1 | contig 10390 bp, 12 predicted proteins | sample June2016WEW_16_4_FD_132973 | JGI IMG/M metagenome (GOLD analysis project Ga0187872, IMG submission 132973) | Peatland microbial communities from SPRUCE experiment site at the Marcell Experimental Forest, Minnesota, USA - June2016WEW_16_40 | ecosystem: Environmental > Terrestrial > Soil >...
TCTCCGATCTTCTGCACGGCAAGGCCGCGCTGACGCCGGAAATGGCCCTGCGCATCGAAAAGGCGTTCGGCCCGGACATGGATCACCTTCTCCGGATGCAGCTCGCCTATGACGTGGCGAAAACGCGAGTGCAAGCACGGAGCATCTCGATCAAGCGATATGCCCCGGCCTGAAGGTGCGCATCGGTTCTACGAGAAGGCCGGATTTCATGTGCGCGACACGAGCGGCTAGCCGCTACGCGATCGAGTTGGTCCTTATTGTTCTTTCGACCAGCCACAATCGCGCTCCGTTCGGCTCCTCCTGTCAATCCCCGCCCTGCAGCTCTAGTGCTCGCCGCCGAAAAGTCGGCTCCGCGCTTCGCTTCGGGCAGGGCCGCCAAGAGTTTCTTTCCCATCAAGCGCAAGCAAGCCGTCTGCATCGTTCCTTCGTAGCAAAGAAACTTCACGCGCACCGGCCGCCTCTGCCCGACCCGCCAGGATCTCCGGCTGGCAAAACGGTCTCGGCTTTAGCGCAGCCAATTCTCTCGTCGAAGATCCTCGACGCGGGCGAATTCCTTCTCATTATCATCGGTGACGATGGTGTAACCGAGGGAAAGCGCCTGAGCCGCAATGAGCAGGTCATTGGCCCCGATTGGTCTGCCAGCCTGCTCAAGTCGCGTACGCAGCAATCCGTAAGCGGCATCTGCTGGTGTCTCGAAGGGCAAAACTTCAAGCGCCCCGAGCACCGCTTCAAGCTGGGCCGAGAGCCGCGTTGAGCCTTTCTTAGCAGCCCCGTAACGCAATTCCGCGGCGACGATGATGCTGGTCGAGACTTGCGCTTCACCAACCTTGCGGATGTGCAGTGCCACTTTTCCCTGCGGGTTGCGGACAAGATCGGAAACGATATTGGTGTCGAGGAGGTAGCGCATCAGAGATCAACCGGATCTGGGGGCACGTCCTGAATGGGCGGAAAATCCTCGTGCAGCGGCGCCAGCGTCGCCAACACTGCTAGCAGGGATTTAGGTGGAGCCGGCTCGATGATCAGCCGGTCGCCCTCCTTTCGCATGATCGCCTCCTCGCCCGAAAACTCGAACTCGCGGGGGATCCGCACCGCTTGATTTCGACCATTCTTAAACACTTTGACGTGACGTTCCGGACTCATGAGTGACCTCCTGTGACATATACCAACCATATGCTACGCCCTGATGTGGGCCCGATCTCATTCTGAAGGCCGGTCAATCTCCATGCTGGGTTCGCCGGAAACAACTCGTTCTTCATTCAATCGTGACATAGTTAAGTCGTCACGGACCTGCGCCTCCCCTGCCCTTGCGGATGGCTCGAACCACGAATCGTGGTACGCGCAGCCGGTCGCGATTCGCAACCGGTTTGCTGCTCGCCCCTCTGGGAATACCGCAGATTTTCACGGGCCAAGAGTTCGAGAAGACAAGCAATGGAATTGGGACCCGTCTGCTCCGAATTGGATCTGATGGACTGGGCTGAATACGGGAATGGATCCAGTCAGATTAAATCACCTGCGGCTTACGCAGGATTTGATCCGGCTTCAATGGAATCATCCGGCGTGGCGCGGAGACAAGGTGAGGCAATGATAGAAACAGCAACCCTGTTGAAGTGACTGTTGTCATCGGTTTGCCCATTCCTTTAGCCTGCGCTCCCCAACTTAGCCTCTCCGGCTTGTCCGGGCGCCTGGGTAGTGGCTTAATTTGCTGCTCATTCCTTGCCCAACTTTTCGAGAATGGTATCCAACTTGCGGTGTATGCCCCAAATCGTGTCCGACATCTCAGCCAATCCCGCGAACATCCAGAACAGTAGGAACGTGAGCCATGCGATCCCCGCGCTCGCACCAAGCCAGTAGATGAAGAAAGCTATCGCAGTGTTGAATACGAGGGCAAGCAGGATGCGGACTTTCATGGGTGTGACCTCTTGACGCGCATGATACAACGGAAATAGAAAAAAGCCCTCAGTTCCCGCTGAGAGCTTTTTCCCAACCTAAGAATTTTTTCGCCGCGTCCTTCCGAGCCGCGTCTGAGGAGGATTATGCCACAGACACAGGTCTTGTCAAATAGTATTCCAACCATTCGTGAAGAACACATAGACCATTCATGGATCGTCACCACTTGGTCGGACGGGATGAAAACAGTTTCCCCTGTAGACAGTGAACGTTTTATAAAAGATTCTCAAAACCTTCCGGTGGTGGGTTTTCGTTCACCAAGGATTGAATCTCCTCTCGTTGGTAGTGATGCGTCTTCCCACACAGACGACAACGCACGTTGAAGGAAAGAGGAGCTTCTATTACTGCATGGGCACCGCCCTTATCTATTTCACAATGCAGTAGGATTACCGCGCTTGTAACGGGACACCGTACCGTCCAATATTCGTATCTCATGGTAAAACTCTCCTCTCATCCAATTAAGGCTTGAAGGGGCCAAATCTCATTCGTCACTCCCGCCGCCATCGCAGGAGTCACCCGCAAACTCGAAAGCACGCGGCAGAAATTATAGTGAGCGAAATGCAAAGCGCAAGCCGCTTTCAAATTCGTCAGCTTCTTCGAGAAAGCGTTCGTCAGGCGCGTGAATCGCCGCATCTGCATCCGCATCGTAAGATTCTGACGCTCAATATGGCTGGTACAAATCCGGCTTCAAATTCAGCCACTACCGGCGCCTGCGCAAGCTCGATTTTTTTGAGGATTAAGCCAAGAAAGTTCGCAAAACCCAGTATTGGATATTGAGGGGCCTCGGAAACAGGCCTTTCTGGAGGATGAAAGTGAGTAAAAAGTCAGACAATCAAGTATTAGCTGTTATACAGGCCCGAAAAGGAGGCCTTTCACAAATGACCTACGAATATCGTTGTTCAGAAACCGTTTTAACCCGCGATGCCCTGTTCGAGACCTTGGTTTTCCTCTATCAGCCCACCACCGAGATGGAGCGGCATTTCCTCGAGAGCTTCGCCATAGCGTCCTGTGACTCTTGGAGCGATGTCCATGGAGACGAGGCGTGCTGGCTGTGGCTTGCGGACCGGATGAAATGGAATCCGAAGCCAAAACGCCTCAAGACCCGAGACTTGGGGTTGCTTGCCGAAAAGATTGAGAAAGACATCGACACCATGCCACCACTGATTGCCGAGTCAGAACGTCCTCCCCTTGGAACTCCCTCTCAGAAGAAGGACGGAGTCGTCTGTGTAGATACTTGCACCGTGGGGTCGCTGACCTGCGACGCTCTGGCGACGACGCTGTCTTTGGTCCTTCAACCCGAGGATGCAATGGAACATCGGCAGATTAACCGTTTTGCCGACGCCGTTTGCCGAGTTTGGACAGCGATGGAGAGTAATGAGGAATGCTGGCAAATCTACGCTGGTTGGCTGAGAACCCGAGTGCACCTTGGAAAACTTCCAACCTGCACCGACCTTGGCTCATTGGCGGAGAAGATGGAAGAGCACTTGATAGTCGTGCAAGTCCTAAAGGTCTCCAAACCCCTCGCAAAGCGTTCCCACGATGTTACACAAACCGCGGCGTAACCACTGCCCTGCTGAACGGATTACCGTTCGGTGGGGTGGGTTTCGCCCGGTCCTGGATCGCGAAACGCGAACCAGGCTCGATAACCCGCCTCTAGGAAACCAACATTTCCGCCAGCAAACTCATAATCTTCGCTACCACCCCCTTATATAGGAGCCCAACGTCGGTGCCGGCGGGAAACCGCTAGCTGGTGCCGCGGGGACTTCGATATTCACATCATTTGCAGAGCAGGAGCACAGATGGCACACGATCGTAACGAAAACCAGCCCGAGGATTGTCCGATTCACGGCGTCAGTACGGCCCAAGGGCAAGGATCCGAGGCCGACAAAACCAATTCGTCGAAAATCACTTCGCCAGCCAGAGTGGCCGCCAACCGACGTAACGCCCAAAAGTCCACTGGGCCCAGAACGTCGGAAGGCAAGGCCCGCAGCCGTTGGAACGCTGTGCAGCACGGACTGTTGGCAAAGCGTCTGTTTACGCGAGATGAATCGGATCGCTCTTCATTCGACCATCTGCTTGAGAGCTTGCGCGAAGATTGGCAGCCCGATGGAACCCTCGAGGAGATCTTGCTCGAAAAGATCGCCATCGGCTATTACAAGCTACACGTGGTGTACGGTTATGAAGCTGAATATGCTCGGAGGTCGGAGGAATTTTTCTTCACAATTGATCGCACGGGACGGTACGCAACCTCAATCAATCGCCAGTTGACGCAGGACGTAAACCAGTTTGAGCGGCTGCAGAGGCAGCGTAAAGGCGAGTTCGTGCCAGCCCCGATCAGTGTCGATCTGACTGTTAGCGGCCTTGACGAAGGAGTACAGGGAGATGTGCCGAAGATCAGGGACTCTTCGGCAACGACCGTAGTCGTTTTGACAAGTTCCGAGGTTCCGCCCTTAAGCTCGCACGACTTTGCGTCAGATCCAGCACCATCCTCTGGTCTTGTCCCAGTGGCCGAACTGGCATCGGTAGAGACCAGCGTGCCCGCAACTGTCCAACCTTCGGGAGATCAGGTTACAGCGGAGGATTTCGGAGGCGAGCCCTTGTTGCAGACAATCTCAGAAGCGGCTAAGGAAGCTTCGAGGACCGGCGAAGTTCCCGCGTCACCGCAAACGCAAGCTGAGTGAGCGGTGGCTCAAGAAACTTGGCTCGAATTTACCAAACGAACCCAATGGTTCGAGAACGTCGGCTCAAATTACGAAACGAAGCCACGGCTCGAGAATGTCTGCTCCAAATTACCAAACGAACCCATGAAGGCCCGACCTTTGCGTCCAACCCCATCGCTCGACACCATCCCACCACACCAGTCGCAGCCATTCGTCGAGGCATGTTTTGGCCCACTGCCGGTTGGTCCACCAGTGCGCACCAAATTGTATGTCGTCGCGAGCCGCGGCTACCGAAAAAGACTTCCCATGAATCTCGTGGCGGAAGATGCTGAGAGCGCGGCGAGTGTGGTAGTCCGATGTGACGATCAGAACTCGCGTACCAACTTCGCCCGTCAAGCATTTTTCCGCGTCCCGCGATTCTTCCCGGGTCGAGAGCCCCTTAATCGGACAGATTCGAACCGATGCTCTCTGCGGAATACTTCGAATGTATTCTTCGGCCAACTGGACCTGGGTGAACTCGTAGATCTTGGCCGCCGCCGGAACGTCGATTACTACCCGGCGTCCATAACCTTGATCCAGAAGCTGCAGCGCGCGAGCGGGACGACGATCGGTCTCGCCTGCAAGTACCAAAATCACGTCCGACGGCTGCGGCGCATCCACCACCAGCAGCCTGCCCGCATTCACCGCGAAAGCTACGAACACCGTGGCCAATACGACTACAAGGATCCAGATCCGTCTTGTTCCGCTCGTTGTTCTCGTCAATGGCTCAGTCCCCTTGGGCTTCCGAATTGCCTTTTCGCGTTTTCGCAAGAGACACTGGCCGCGAAAGCGATTCCATTCCGTGTGCTAAAATCGAAGCGTTTTCAGGTTACCCATCTACGATTCGTCCCGAAAAAATTGATGACACCCTACTCTGCCGCAGACACGTCTTTGGATCAACTCAAGACCAGAATTCAGCAGCACCAGGCTCGCGTGGGCATTATTGGCCTGGGCTACGTCGGGCTTCCCTTGGCTTTGCTCTACAGTGAGCAGAAATTCCAGGTGACGGGCTTCGATATTGACGCCCGCAAGGTGGATACGTTGGCCAAGGGCGGTTCCTACATCTACCGCATCCCTGCGGAGGAGGTTCAGGCAGCGAAGAAGCACGGCTTTTCCGCCACCGCCGACTACTCGCAACTCACCGCGATGGATGCCATTATCATCTGCGTGCCCACTCCTCTGAATGAATATCACGAGCCCGATCTGAGCTTTATTACCGACACCACGCACTCCATCGCTCCTTATTTGCGCGCGGGGCAGTTGGTCGTGCTCGAAAGCACGACGTACCCCGGCACGACGGAAGAAGTGATGATCCCGATCCTTGAAAAGGAAAACAAGGACGGTCTCCGAGCCGCTCGCGATCAGGCTCTTACAGGAAAAGAGTTTTTCGTGGCGTTCTCGCCCGAACGCGAGGATCCCGGCAACACTACGGTCGCGCGCCGCGACATTCCAAAAGTGGTCGGCGGATTAAACCCGCAAGCTTCGGAACTCGCAGGCGCCCTCTACGGTGCCATCTTCAATCGAACCGTCCCCGTATCGTCCCCTGCTGCCGCGGAGATGACCAAGCTGTTGGAGAACATTTACCGCTGCGTCAACATCGCCCTGGTGAACGAACTCAAACTGTTGTGCCTGCGCATGGGCATCGATATCTGGGAGGTCATCGCAGCCGCTTCCACCAAGCCTTTCGGCTTTCATCCCTTCTATCCGGGCCCCGGTCTCGGTGGGCATTGCATTCCCGTCGATCCCTTCTATCTGTCGTGGAAGGCCAAAGAGTGGGATTTTCGCACTCGCTTCATCGAACTTGCGGGCGAGATCAACACCAACATGCCCTACCACGTTCTGTCCTCGGTGGGAGGCGCGCTGAATCGCCACAAGAAGTCGGTGAATGGCGCGCGGGTCTTGGTCTTGGGCGTGGCCTACAAGAAAGATATCGACGATCTACGCGAGTCGCCCTCGCTCACCATTATCGAACTCTTGCAGAAAGATGGAGCCCAGGTCAGCTACCACGATCCCTATTTCCCTTTCATCGGCAAAGGCCGGAAGTACGACCTGCAAATGAAGTGTGCGGAATTGAAAGATCTCGGACAGTATGACTGCGTCGTCATTGTGACCGACCATTCCGATTACGACTATCGCAGCATCGTGCACGACGCCCAGTTAGTGGTCGACACCCGCAACGCCACCCGCGGGATCAAAAGCCCCAAGATTGTGCACTGCTGAGATGGAGCATTTACCAGCCGCCGTGGAAATCTGTCCACAGCATCGTGTAGCTTTTGGTGCGGTCCGGCTACGGACGGCACCATGCGAAAGTCCAGACATCTTAATACATTGATAATAAACGACTTGGCACGATTCTGGGGCTGCCCGAATGGCCTCTATCGTGCATAAGTAGAGTCCGGTACACTTTGTTTGAACCCGGACTACCAACTTTCCATCATTGAAAAGAAGGGGAAAACCTTTACAGTTATATCGGGTTTTGGGAGACTGAAATAGCAGAATTGATTATGGCGCCGACGTCTCGCGAATCAGGCCTTTTCTCATCGCTCCCGCCCTGGGAAATGCCGTGGTCTGACTTTGTTTTGAGCTACGGGGTACAGGCAGTTGTGGTTGCAATTTTTGTGTGGATCCCGCTCCTCCATCCGGAGATTCTTGAGCGCCCAAAGCCCGACTATCATGCCATCGAGCTCGTACCCACGCCGGTCCCGGTAAATCACGAGCCGCAAAGACAGCTCCCTAAGCCAGTCTTGGTCGCAAGGCTTGATCCGCCGCCGGCGGATTTGCGTCTCCCGGCTCCTCTACCTCAGCCCAAACCGAAGATAGAAAATGCCCCCGCCCCCGAAGTTAAGATTGCGACGAAGAAGCTTGATCCCTTGCCCCCGTCTGCGGCTCCGGTGATTCCAAAGCAAATCGTACGAACTAACGTCTTTTCCACAGGGAGCTCGGCGCCGCAGACCATTGACCGCGCACCGCAGAAGGTGCAGACGGGCGGCTTCGGCGATCCCAACGGCGTGCCCGCGAAGGCAACTCAGACCAGAGCCGTCAATATCGCGCAAGCTGGCGGATTCGATATGCCTACCGGACCGGGCTATGGTAACGGAACAGGCGGGGCCAAGGGCGCTCGCGGCGTGGTTGCGAGCACAGGGTTCGGCAGCGGCGTTGCGACTGGAAACGTGAGCACTCCATCTCCAGGCACAGTACGCCAGGCGGGCTTCGGCGATGCCGACGTTCCTGCTCCTCCGACCGTTCAATCGCGTCCCGCTCAAGCCGAGGCTAAAATCATCCCGGCGGAAATCCTTTCCAAGCCGGTTCCCATCTACACTGACGAAGCCCGCGCCAAGCGAATCGAAGGTGAGGTGCTTCTTGAAGTCGTACTGGAAGCGACCGGAAAGCTACGTGTGTTGAAAGTGGTTCGCGGACTGGGGCATGGTCTGGATGACGCGGCGGTACACGCCGCCGAGCAGATTCGCTTCAAGCCCGCCCTCAAGGACGGCCAACCCTCGGATTCGATGGCCGTCTTGCACATTATTTTTCAGTTAGCGTGATCAACTCCCAGAAGGTTCTTATGCAAATCGTTCGTTCGGGCGCGGTGTTGGTTCTGTTTTTGGGCTGCGTATTCGGGGTTAGCGCTCAGGCTCCTCCCTCTTCCGCGGCGCAACCGGCTTCCGGTGTGACGGAAACGCCGTCGGTTGCACCGTCTCAAAATTTCGAATCTCTGCCTCCGGCCGCAGTTACGCTCAGCGAGGTGCTGGATCGCGTCGTGCAGCGGGAACACCTGTTCATGGCACAGATGCGTCATATGCATCCCATGGTCGAGACCTACCTGCAGGACCTCAAAAACGACCAGGCCGGGAATCCGACTCCTGTGCACGACCGGTATTTTCTCGGCCGCCTCGACCTCAGCGATGGCCCGGAGGACATTTCTTTCATGGGCCAGCCGGGATTCGGCCGTCGTATGCTCAACAAGATGACCGGGGTTTACTCCCTGCACTTCCTTCCCCTGGGATTCGCTCAGATGGTGGTGCTTGACACCGATTTCCAGAAGAAGTATTACGACTTTAACTTTGTGCGGCGCGAATTTCTTGGAGAGCTCCGTTGCCTGGTGATCGATGTTCGGCCCAAGGAAGGTCAGAAGACCGCACGTTTCATGGGCAGGATTTGGGTCGAAGACCAGGATTACAACATTGTCCGCTTCAACGGAACGTACTATCCGCAGCCCAGGATGAATTTCTTTTTCCACTTCGACAGTTGGCGCCTGAACATGCGCCAGGGAACGTGGCTGCCGGCGTACGTCTACACGGAAGAATCGAACCTCAAGACGGGATTCAGTAAGACCCTGCACTTTAAAGCACAGACTCGGCTGTGGGGCTATGACCTGAAAGGTCTGAGCAAGAATGAAGAGTTCACCCAGATTCTGATCGATTCGCCTCAGTCAGTGAAGGATCAGAGTGATACCGCCGCCGATGCCAGTCCCGTCATGGCTCAGCGTATGTGGGAACGGCAAGCGGAAGAAAACGCCGTCGACCGTCTTCAGAAGATTGGCTTGCTCTCTCCTCCCGGCGAAGTGGACAAAATTTTGGCCACGGTGGTCAACAATCTGCTCGTCACCAACAACATTGACTTGCAGGGCGACGTCCACTGCCGCATACTCTTGACCGCTCCCCTCGAGTCTTTTACGATCAGCCACACCATTGTCATCAGTCGCGGACTACTGGACGTGCTTCCCGACGAAGCGTCCCTGGCCATGGTTCTGGCCCATGAACTCAGCCACATCGTACTGGGACATAGCTTCGACACCGGGCTTGCCTTCAACGACAAGCTGTTTTTCCCCGACCAAGAGTCTTTCCAACGCCTCGACTTCAAACGCAATTCCGCGGATGAGGAAGCTGCCGATACCAAGGCGCTAGAACTCCTCAAAAACTCTCCGTACAAGGACAAGTTGGGTAATGCAGGATTGTTTCTGAAGGCTTTGCAGGAGAAGGCGCCCGACTTGCCGAATTTAATTCGCCCTCATCTCGGAAACAGTTTTGCGGGCAGCAAGACCGTTCGCATGTCGAGCCTGATGACGTCATCCCCGGCGCTCGATGACAAGCGTCTCGATCAGATCGCAGCTTTGCCTATGGGAGGCCGCATCAAAGTCGATCCCTGGACTGATCGGGTCGAACTGTCGAAGGCCAAGCCGGTCGCCCTGACCTCAACCCGCGAAAAAATGGAATTTGAGATTACTCCGGTCTTTCCCTACCTGACCCGGTTTTCAACCGGCGGTGCAGAGAAAGTGGCGCTCACCACATCGTCGCCCTCAGAAAATACGCAGAAGTAGTTTGTGGGAGACAGCTGCGCGACAAGAGCGTCACGTGCTTGCGGAAGGATTGAGATCCTTCGCCGCTTGCCTTACGAATTGGAAGGATGGCCTATTACTGAATTGCGCTGCCGACTTGGGAAAACACGTTATTGGCATTGGAGCCGATGAGCCGGATCGTGCCCACGACGATTACCAGAATCACAGCCAACATCACCGCGTATTCCGCAATGTCCTGACCACGTTCATCGTTCCAAAGCTGCTGTAGACGTTTAGCCACGGGGCTCCTCATTTCTCACTTTTGCAAATTGTGACAAAGCATCTCACACCGGGGTATCACCGATACACGTGTCCTCCCGGCGGTCGTCCCCAAGCTGATCTGTGTACCCTATCTTAATATCCGGTCCCCTCCCAGCCAATAGCACCAAAGTGCCACCGGCACCCAACA
>Ga0187872_10004555_pt1 | contig 10373 bp, 10 predicted proteins | sample June2016WEW_16_4_FD_132973 | JGI IMG/M metagenome (GOLD analysis project Ga0187872, IMG submission 132973) | Peatland microbial communities from SPRUCE experiment site at the Marcell Experimental Forest, Minnesota, USA - June2016WEW_16_40 | ecosystem: Environmental > Terrestrial > Soil >...
ACCGAGCGGGATCCGATCAAGCTGCACGCGGTGTGGCTGTTGGCTCAAGGTTACGCCGATGCGGCAGCGCTCGATCGCGTCACCGCTGAAGCGCGCACCGAGATGGAAGCCGCGGTGAAGTTCGCCGTTGCGTCTCCGTATCCCGGCGTCGATCAGGTGGAGCAGGATGTCTATGCCTGAACGCGAACTCACGTTTGCGCAGGCGGTGCGGGAAGCGCTGGCAGAGGAAATGCGCCGCGATTCGCGGGTGTGCATTTTCGGCGAAGACGTGGCCGAAGCCGGGACGCCATTCAAAGTGCTCTCCGGCCTGGTGGAAGAATTCGGAGCCGAGCGTGTGGTCGACACGCCGATTTCCGAAGCGGGCTTTACGGGCGTTGGCGTCGGCGCAGCCATGACGGGCCTACGGCCGGTGGTCGACATCATGTTCGGCGATTTTCTGACGCTGACGATGGATCAGATGGTGAACCAAGCCGCCAAGGCCCATTACATGTCGGGCGGGCACTGGAAAGTTCCCATGGTGATGCGCACCACGCTGGGCGCGACCCGGCGATCGGCAGCGCAGCATTCGCAGTCGTTGCACGCGTGGTTCAGCCACGTGCCGGGATTGAAAGTCGTGCTGCCTTCGACGCCTTATGACGCGAAAGGCTTGCTGAAGACCGCAATCCGCGACGAGAACCCCGTCATCTTCTTCGAAGACAAGATGATGTACAAGCTGAAAGGGCCCGTTCCTGCGGAGGATTACACCATCCCGCTGGGCGTGGCCGATGTGAAGCGCGCAGGAGAAGACATCACGCTGGTGGCGACCAGCAGCATGGTGCAGGTTGCGCTCGGCGCGGCGAACATGCTGGAAAAAGAAGGCGTCAGCGCGGAGGTAGTGGATCCGCGCACCACGTGGCCGCTCGACGAAAAGACTATCATTGAATCGGCAAAAAAAACGTCGCGCGTGATCGTGCTCGATGAAGGCTACGGGCGGTATGGAGTGACGGCCGAACTCGCGGCAGTGATCGCCGAAGGCGCTTTCTACGATCTCGACGCGCCAGTGAAGCGCATGGGCGCAATGCACGTTCCCATTCCGTTTTCTCCGCCGCTCGAAGACGTGACTGTGCCAACCGAAGAAACAGTTTCGGAAGCAGCGCGCCAACTTTGCAACAAATCGTAGAGACGTAATTTGCTACGTTCTGGGCCGGCGGCATTGGTAAAGGCGTAGTTCGAGACAATGCCGGCAAGACGTTGCAAGCAACGCCTCCACGAAGGAGGTACTTATGGGACTCAAGACTCACGGAACGATGGCGGTGGACTGGGAGAATCGGATCGATTTCGACCGGCTGCGCCGCGAGCGCTTGCAAAAAGCGAAGGATCTGCTCGCCAAATCGTCGATGGGATCGTTGCTCTGCTTCGACATGAACAATGTGCGCTACCTGACTTCGACGCATATCGGCACCTGGGCGCAGGACAAGGCCAACCGCTTCACGCTGCTCCCGCAAAATGACGAACCCATCCTGTGGGATTTTGGCTCGGCTGCCAAGCATCACCAACTGAATTGCCCGTGGCTGGGCGAGCGCTCGCGTCCTGGGATTTCGATGTTACGCGGTGCGATGACGCCGGAGATGGGCCGCGCCGAAGACGTCGCCAAGAAGATACGCATTGAACTGGAAATGCGCGGCCTGCACAAAGAGCCGGTGGGAATCGACATCATCGAGCTGCCGGTATTGTTTGCTCTGCAGCGCGAAGGCATCGAGGTCGTCGACGGGCAGCAACTCATGTCTGAGGCCCGCGTGATCAAGACGCAGGATGAAATCTCGCTGCTCAATACTTCCGCGATGATGGTTGACGCCGCCTACGATGAACTTTACCGCGCCATGAAGCCGGGTCTGCGCGAAAACGAAGCCGTCGGACTGGTCAGCAAGGTTCTTTACGATCTCGGCTCAGAATACGTTGAAGCGGTCAACGCGATTTCCGGCGAGCGCTGCAATCCGCATCCGCACGTATTTTCCGATCGCGTACTGCGGCCGGGCGATCCCGTGTACTACGACATTCTGCACTCCTACATGGGATACCGTACGTGCTACTACCGCTGCTTCACGGTGGGTTATGCCTCGCATGCCATGGTCGACGCCTACAAGCGCTGCCGCGAATATCTCGACGCTGCCATTGAACTGGTGCGTCCGGGCCGCACGACCGCCGAGATTGCCGCAGTGTGGCCGAAGGCCCAGGATTTCGGATTCGCTAACGAAGAAGCGGCCTTTGCCTTGCAATACGGGCACGGCATCGGGCTCGCGATCTGGGAGAAGCCGGTGATCAGCCGACTGGTTTCGTTGGAGCATCCGGTGGAAATCAAGCCCGGCATGGTGTTTGCACTTGAAACATTCTGGCCTTCCACCGATGGCTGGAGCGCGGCGCGCATTGAAGAAGAAATCGTGGTCACCGCAACGGGGCACGAGGTCATCACGCGCTTCCCGGCGGAACAACTCTTAGTGGCGGGCGCGCACTACTACACGGTGAACGGACCGCTGCCGACTACACGAGAAACCGAAGCTTCGCCCAGCGAGCGCGTGCTCGAGATGATCGAGACCAGCGCGAAAACTGAGCGGGTAGGAGTTTCGGGCTGAAGGCCATAGTACGGGCCCTTCCCCCATTGAAACGACTATGGCCTTCAGCGTTGTGATGCCCGCCCTCGAGATGGCGCAGGAAACCGGCAAGCTCCTCGCCTGGCGGAAGCAGGAAGGCGACCGCGTCACCAAGGGTGAACCGCTTCTCGAAATCGAAACCGACAAAGCGGTGGTTGAAGTGGAAGCGCCCGCCGATGGCATTCTTGCAGGCATCAAGGCCGCGGCCGGGGCCGACATTCCCGTGGGACAGACGATCGCCTGGATCGTCGCGCCCGGCGAAGCGACTCCGGTCGAAAGCGCATCGAGCGCCCCGGCCGCGAGGGCCGGATCGCACGCCAAAACCGAATCATCTCATGCTGGGGCAACGCCTGCCAGCAGTTCGGTACAAGCGCCTACCTACAGCGCAAAAATTTCCCCCAAGGCTCGCCGTCTCGCCAAAGAATTGGGTGTAGACGTAGCGACCGTTCGCGGCTCAGGTTCGGGTGGAGAAATTCTCGCTTCAGATGTGCAGGCAGCGGCCTCAACGCCCGCTGCCGCCGCAGACAAGAATTCTGAACATATAGAAGTACCCAGCTCGATAGGCCGCATCATGGCGGAACGCACGACGCAGAGTTGGACGACCGTCCCTCACTTCTTCGTGAGCCGCGAGATCGAAGCGACCGCTCTCACCGAATATCGCGCGCGCGTTGTGGCCGAAGTCGAACGCTCGCACCAGGTCCGAATCACTCATACCGATTTGTTGGTGGCGCTGGTCGCCCGCGTACTGCTGAAGCACCCGCGACTGAATGCGAGTTGGAGCGGCGAGGGCATTCTCCTGCATGATCACGTGAACATGGGGATCGCCATTGCAGTCAATGATGGCGTGGTCGCCGCCGTGATTCCCAACGCGCATACCGCGAGCCTGGCTGAAATCTCGGTTCAGCGCCGCGACGTTGCCGAGCGCGCGCGGGCGGGGAAGTTGCGGCCCGCGGATATCGCCGACGCCACGTTCACCCTAAGCAACCTCGGTATGTACCAGGTCGATCAATTCAGCGCGATCATCACCTCGCCGCAGGCTGCGATTCTCGCGGTCGGCCGTATCGCCGACCGGGTCGTAGCCGTTCAGGGCCAGCCCGCCGTCCGGCCCATGATGACGCTCACTGTTTCCTGCGATCACCGCGTCGCCGATGGCGCCCGTGCCGCGCTGTTTCTCAGTGACCTCGCGGAAGTGATTCGAGAGCCGGCGAAATCTCTGACCTAGAGGTTCGCTCAACAACACCCGCCGCTCCCAAACTTTCGGCACCTTCCTCTGGTGACCCCGGTTACCTGTGTTTCCCCGGTCCCGCCCGCTACCATCCCCAAAGCCATACGAGGTAGCCAGCACGCATGGACCGGCGCCGTCAGCAGCGCATTTCTGTCGAGCTTCCCGTAAAAATCTGGGGCGTGGACGTACATGCCCGCCCCTTCACGCAATCCGCCAGTCTGCGCACCATCAGCAGCCGAGGTGGAACCTTGCAGGGCGTGAGTGCTCAACTCAAACCTGGCGATGTGGTCGATCTCCAATACCAGGGCGCTAAAGCCCAGTTCCGGGTCGTTTGGCTGGGCAAGCATGGCAGCGAAATGCAAGGTGAGGTCGGTATCGAAAATCTCTCGAAGGACGTCCAACTCTGGGATTTCGAGCCGTTCCGCTGTACCGTCGCCGCAGGTCTGGCCTAGCAAAGATCCCAGCAGCTAGAGGGCCCGAACGAAACACTTCCGACAAAACCCCTCGAACGCTGATTCAGTTACGCAACCGGGTGGTTGCGCGTTTTTGCACTTTTAGATAATATGCAACCTAGAGGTTGCCTAAAATGAACGATCGTATTGAGAAGCGCATTGAACTCAAAGCGCCAGTTTCGCGGGTCTGGCGTGCACTGACGGATTACCGGGAGTTTGGCGAGTGGTTTCGTGTGAAACTGGAGGGCCCGTTTGTACCGGGCCAGGTCTCGCGCGGCCACATCACCTATCCTGGCTACGAGCACGTGAAATGGGAAGCCATCGTGCAGAAAATGGAGCCAGAACGGCTTCTCTCCTTTACTTGGCACCCCTATGCCATCGATCCCAAAAAGGATTATTCCAAGGAGACGCCCACGCTGGTTGAGTTCAGGTTGGAGAAGACCACGAACGGCACGCTGCTGCTGCTCACGGAGTCTGGCTTCGACAAAATTCCCAGTGATCGCCGCAGCGAAGCATTCCGCAGGAACGACGGCGGCTGGGCAGAGCAAATGAAGAACATCGAGGCTCATGTCACGCCAACGTCGTAGCAGGAGTGCCACACGGCAGCGTCGTTCTCCAGTATTTGCGGCGCTCGGCGACGAGACGCGGCTATCGCTGGTTGCGAAGCTCTGTGGTGGGCAGCGTCATTCGATTTCTCAGCTGACAGAGGGTTCGAATTTAACCCGGCAAGCAATCACCAAGCACCTTCGAGTTTTGCAGCGTGTCGGAATCGTGCGTTGCGTGCGCACGGGTCGCGAGAGTCGATTCGAATTCAATCCCCAGCCGATGGAGGGAATTCGGGAATACCTCAATTTCGTCTCCCAGCAGTGGGATGGGGCGCTCTCCAGGCTGAAAGCGTTCGTCGAAGACTGAGTGCCGGAAGTTGAAATCCAAGATTGTCTATGCGCTCTCGACTGCGGCCAGCGCTACCAGCGCACACCGACGGTGATTGGGCGCAGGTCGGTAGTGATGCCGCTGTTGCTCCCGTGCAGATAGCGAAACTCGCCATAGATCTCCATGTTCGGGCGGATCTTGCGCGCGATGCCCCCGCCGAAGTTTTCCCCACCCTCGTTTTGGTGGGCGGAGATGAAATTGCCGTTCAAAGGAAGGCTGGCATTGAAGCAATTGCCCCACCACGTGAAGAAGCCATTGCAGGCCGATCCCGGAATGGCGGTGGAAGAGTCCAGCTTTCCCGACCGATGAAAAAAGCTACCTCCGGCCACGATGTATCCGCTCCACAATCTCGTGACGGGGATATTGATGATGGGATCGAACGTGAAAGAGTAAACGTGGCTTGTGGCGCTCAGCGCCTGCGCCTGTTCCAAGGCTGAAGTGCGTAAGGGTAAATTGTCCAGCTGGAAATCGAAGCGGACTCCAAAATATTTGCTGTAGTTGCGCGCGACACCGACGGCGGCGATGAGTCCTCCGCCCCGCACAAACGTGCGCGTGGTGCCATTGGTCAGACTCGCGCCGCCGCCGACGTTGAACGTCCAGTTCTTATACTCTTGTACTTTTGGCTTACGCGTGGGCCCGATCTCTTCGGGCGAAGCTTCCTGACTGCTGGATTGTTGGTCACTAGGCTGCTGGCCAGTGGGCTGCTGGGCTGGAGGCTGCTGGGTTGGTGGTGGTGGCTGCGCAGGAGCGTCTTGGGCGCGCACAGTCGTAGCTCCCGCCAGAATCGTCACCAGGATAACCAGCAGAACGACCCTGAATGCAGGAACCGTCGCGAACTTTCGAATCATTCATTCTCCTCCCGCTGCCGGGCGTGGTTTGCGGCCTGAAGCGCTTGGGCCATACTTCGGCCGAATGCCTATGCTTTGGCTACATGCCTATGCCTTGGCAAAGACAGGCGCTTCTGGAAAGGACTTGTCCGCGATGCTCCCGCCGGGATGGCACTCGCAGCAGGCAGGCACCATGATATCAACTTTGATGCTGACTCCGCCCGCGATGCCGCCCTGCAGGTCATTGCCTCGCCGGAATGATCAGGCTTTGGGGTTCATTCGCTCGGCAATGCTGCGAAACAGGCTGGGAAGCCAGGCATTCCACTGGTTCCAGTCGTGACCTCCGGGGACGGTGTGAAACTCGTAGCGAAAGTGACGTGCCTCTAGCAGTTTGGCGAACTCGCGGTTTGCGGGGAGCAGGGCCTTCTTGTTCGCCGCAGGTCAGAAACAGATATGGAGTTGTCTCGGGATTTGCAGTCCGGACCAAAACGAAGGGATCGTTATCGCGCCGCGTCTGGCTTCCGGAGGGGCCGAAAATCGCGTCGTAGTGGCGTGTGACTGATGCAGTCACTTAATGGAAAACTCGCGGCGGGGAACGTCGATGGCGGAACTGATTCCACCCGCGAAAACAAAAAGATCGGGATGGCGTAGCGCCAGGTTGACTGCTCCGAAGCCTCCCATGGAGATACCTACGATCGCGCGGCTCGATCGGCTGGCTATTGCTGGAAACTTGTTCTCCACGTCCGAGATCAAATCGCTGACGATGTAGTCCTCGTAACGATCCTGCGGAGGGTCAACGGCATTCGCGTAATACGAGGAGGCGCCCTCAGGCATCACGAGAATCAGGCCTGACTCCGCAAAGTGCGCGACGTCGGAATCATTCGTCCAATCGTGAAATCCTCGTCCGCCACCATGCAACAGGCAGACCACCGGCAGTCTCTGCCCTGATGCCACTCTTGACGGCAGGATGACGCGATACTGCATGTCACGGTTCAGAGCAGCGCTGCGGAATGCAACGTCGCGCAGGACCACGTTCGCAGTCAATCTGGGATGGTCGGGCTGGGGTGCTACCTCTTTCGTTTTGCAGCCGGATGAGAGGGTGAGGACAACGGCTAGAAGCACACTGCCCGAGCGGCGATGACGGACGGTCGGCATGGAGGCAGTGATCATAGCTGAAAAACGCGCAGGCGAAACGCCCCCCAGGCTGACGGAAAATGGTTCTCTGTCCGTCAACCTCGAAGCCGCGCAATGCCGCGTTACACGGTTGCAGTTTCCGATAATCACGGGTCGCACGTATGATAGAGAATTCCATTTTCTCAGCGAGAGAATCCTTGCCCAAGCGAACCTTAAAACCGGCGGCGAAAGTGGCCACATCCAAGAGCACGAAACGAAGCTCCGCCTGCCGAGTCGCGCTGGTCGGCTTCGGAACCGTCGGCCGCGCGGTCGCCAAAATTTTGTGCGAGAACGGCGACCGCTCTCTGCGCCTCACCCACATCTGCAATCGCAACGTGAAAAAAAAGAAGCAGGCTTGGGTTCCGAGCGATGTGATCTGGACCGACGATGTGGAGTCCGTGCTGAAATCGGATGTCGACATCGTGATCGAGCTGATCGGCGGCCTAAATCCAGCGGGGCAGATTGTGCGAAGCGCGTTGGAGTCGGGGAAGTCCGTGGTGACAGCGAACAAGCAACTGATAGCGCGCCACGGTTCCGACCTCCTGCAACTGGCGAGCAGCAAGGGATGCCAGATCGAGTTCGGCGCATCGGTCGCCGGAGGAGTTCCGGTTCTCCCGGCACTGCGCACCGGGTTGTGTGGAGACCGACTGCACGGTATGGCGGGAATTCTGAATGGGACCTGCAACTACATTCTGAGCCGGATCGAAAACGCCAGAATCCCCTTCAGCGAAGCGCTGGAAGAGGCGCAGGCTCGGGGATATGCGGAGGCCGATGCTTCCGAAGACTTGGATGGCGGCGACGCGCGCGCCAAGTTGGCCATTCTCGCGCTCGCGGGATTACATACCCGGGTCGCACCCGAATCGGTGCGCGCCCGCACCATTCGCGCGGTGGATGCAGTTGACTTCGATTACGCCGCCGACTTGGGCTGCACCATCCGCCAGATTTCGCGCGCTGACCTGAAAGAAGATATTCTGTTCGCGGAGGTCGGCCCGTGTCTGGTGCCGACCGACTCGCCATTCGGACGGGTGCAGAAAAATCTCAACCTCGTCCTCACTTCTGGCATGTACGGCGGAGACATGGCATTTCTGGGCGCCGGCGCCGGCGGCGATCCTACGGCCGTGGCCGTCGTTTCCGACTTGATGTTTGTGGCGCAAAATTTGTCCGCGGGGGCGGGCAAGAGAGACGCAGCAAGCGACGTCTCTACTCCGCAGATTAGCAGTGACTTCGAGACGCCGTGGTACTTGCGGTTTTTCGTGCGCGATCAACCCGGAATCGTGGCACGGCTGGCTCAAATTCTGGCGGCCCATCATCTGAACATCGATTCCTTGCTGCAGAAGCCGGGTTTTGACAAGGCTTCATTGCCGTTTGTGATTACGCTGGAGCCCTGTCGCGATTCGCTACTGCATCCGGCGCTGCAAGAAATGTCTGGTCTGGATTTCGCGCTCCGACCGTGCCTTTGTTTGCCGATCCTGCTGTAGGGTTGGTTTCCGTGGCAAGAAACAGCGCCGATATCGTCGCTGCGACGAGCCGGCGCTAGCCGTGATTAATTCCAGAAGGGATTTTTGAGACCTGCCGGAGCGAGCGCGCTGTCGGATTTGGTTTCCGTCCCCGACTCGTCCGAGATCTTCTCGTCGATGAAGCGGGAGGGCGGCGGTGCCATCAAATCGTCGTTCTTCCCGGGCGTCGGATTATAAGGATATTCAGATTTCATAGAAAGACCTCCATCTTTATGATCTAAGTCCATTAAACACCTTGTAGCGCTGGCCTGAGGCCACAAAATTTTGATGGCTGCTATCGAAAAACCAGCAACCGCTTTAGAAACGGCCAAATGGTAATCGCTGGCCGCGACGCGAGCGAGACGCCCACGCGACGGCCGGCAAGATGCCGGTGCCATTAAGCGGAAATCCGTGCTTCGATATATGCTGATCGGTCCGCTTCTGGACCCCGGAACGGATATTCCTTCGTTAAAGGACGCCATCATGAAATACCGCAAACTCGGCCGTACCGGTTTCGAAGTCAGTGACATGGCCCACGGATTGTGGGGGATGAGTGGATGGAGTGGCTCCAACGACCAGGAATCGCTGGGTGCGATGCAGCTGGCCGTGGACCTGGGCTGTAACTTTTTCGACACGGCATGGGCCTATGGCGAGGGCAAGAGCGACGGCTTGCTTGGCGAGATCCTGGCGCGCAACTCGGGAAAGCGGCTTTACGCAGCGTCGAAGATTCCTCCAGGCAACGAGCGATGGCCGGCCCTGCCCGAATACAAGTACAGCGATGTATTTTCGGTGCAGCACGTTTTCAAATACGCCGACCTCATCCGCAAGCAACTGCGCGTGGATACGATCGATCTGCTCCAGTTTCATGTTTGGGACGACACGTGGACGAGCGAGCCTGAGTTTCGGTCCACCGTCGAAAAACTGAAACGCGACAAGTCGATTCGCTTCTTCGGGCTGAGCATCAACCGCTGGCAACCGGAGAACGGCATCAAGGCGATGCGAACGGGACTGGTGGATGTGGTGCAGGTGATTTACAACATCTTCGACCAGGCACCGGAGGACGAACTATTCCCGGTTTGCCAGGAACTCAACGTAGGCGTGATTGCCCGCGTGCCGCTCGATGAAGGCAGCCTCGCCGGCAAAATGACTCTGGAAACCCGCTTCCCGAAAGGCGATTGGCGCGCGGGATATTTTGGTCCGGAGAATCTGGCAAAGACGGTCAAGCGCGTCGACAACTTGAAAGAGATTCTTCCCGCCGGGATGACGCTGCCAGAGATGGCGCTGCGATTCATTTTGTCGCATCCTGCCGTGGGCACGACTATTGCCGGAATGCGCAAATCGGAGCACGTGCGACAGAACATCGCCGCGAGTGATGCTGGGCCGCTTGATAAGACATTGCTCGCGGAACTAAAGAAGCACCGTTGGGATCGGAAGCCGCAGCGCTGGTCCGACTAGAAGCACCCGGGTCGCGCAGTGTCCGATGAAGTTCCATCCCGCTCTCTGCCGGCCTTTGCTGCGGCGGGTTTGTACGACTGCTGGTAGTAGATCCTTCCTCAAGCTAACCTCCTTTCCTAGCGGCGTGTTCGGTGGTTGATGCTAGGGCGTAATTTGCCCCTGTTAACAAGGTCCGTTGGAAAGAA
>Ga0187872_10004556_pt1 | contig 10372 bp, 11 predicted proteins | sample June2016WEW_16_4_FD_132973 | JGI IMG/M metagenome (GOLD analysis project Ga0187872, IMG submission 132973) | Peatland microbial communities from SPRUCE experiment site at the Marcell Experimental Forest, Minnesota, USA - June2016WEW_16_40 | ecosystem: Environmental > Terrestrial > Soil >...
CTATCCCGCAGCACGTCACCGTGGCCCCCGACGCCCCACGACGTCGAGGCTGTCCCTCCCGGTTGTAGGGAGTCGCAGCGCACTGCTATCCCGGCCATCCACCAGATTTCCAGCCGGTCCTGATTTCTTGAGGGGGTTCCACCACTGGTTCCTGCGTTCGTACACCTCTCCGTCTTGCTTGCCGAGCCCGGGCTGTCTGGCAGTGCCAGCCCGTCCCGGCGTTGTCGAGGCTGCTCCCACCTTCCCTCTCGCCTCCGAGGTCAGGCTGCCTCCAGCTTCATCGGCCTGCTGCGACAGGCCACTGGTGGGGCTCTTCCCCCCACCCGGTCATGTGGCGCCTCGTGGCGCACCCACCCATAGCAAGCTTCAAGAACGACCTCGGGGTGCTCGCCGGCGGCTGTCACCGCCTGCTCGAAGGCGAGCAGGTCGTCGTTGTTGACATGGCTGACTTCGAGGGTCTCGCCTTCGGCGCTGCGCCGGACGATCACGCTCCGGCGTCTGTGCAGGTCGATGCCGACGTACTCTTGGGGTTGCATCTTGGTCCTCCTTCGTCGTGGAGTGATTGGTTTGGCAACCCCGAGTTTTCCACTCGGCTCTCCATGGCGAGGGGGGACCTCGACGCTTTCAACGCGACGCTTCGGAGGCACCTGTGGCCCCTCCTGCTGTTCGGCATGCCGGCCGGAGTATCCACCGATCCGGTCACACGGGAGCGTCAAGCGCTCCTTCATCACATCAGGCGGCGAGGTCGTACTCGTGGATGAGCTCACCGAGGAGGTCACGGCGGCGAACGACGCCCTCTGGCTGAGTGGTCGGGCGTTGCCGTGGTGGCGTGAGGTCGAGGCTGCGATGCGGGCGAGCCTGGTTGTAGTGCGCGACGTACTCGGCAAGGGCTCTCTTGAGGTGACGCCTGGAGACCACGAGCAGGTGGTCAAGGCAGTGCTCGCGGACGGTTCGCACCCAACGCTCGGCGGACGCGTTCGCGTTCGGGGCGCGCACGGTGAACTTGGTGTCGCGGTCACGAATGAGGAAGCACAACCGTCGGCCGGCATCTTCGAGATGCGTGCAGAAGCTGCGGGCCACCTGGGTCACCCAGGGGCCGTCGGGGTTGGTGGCAACACCCAGGAAATGCACCAAATCGAAATGCTGAAGGCCGACAACCGCCAGGGCGAGGACGAAGGGAAGACGGGGCCTAGATTCGTGCCGACGACGATGATCCCGTGGCGTGGTGCGCAGTTGAAGTCGTCGTTGAGGTCAGTCACTGTGAGAACACGGGGGATTGGGTGGCTTTCCATCGCCGACCCTTCCTTTCACTCGTCCTGCGTGCCGGACTGCACTGAGTGTGCGGTTTCCACGAAGGTGCTGCTCAGGCGTCGCGAGTGGCCATCTTCCAGGCGCCGATTACAAGCCAGCCGATGATCCAGCCGGCGATGACGCCGGCCATCGCCCAGGTGGGCATGGGCGGTATCACAAACCTGCCGCCATTCGGACCGACGGATGCTGCGGCCAGCGGCGCTGGCTTCAACTGGTCCATCGCCACCCCGACGACGAGCCGCTGGAGGTTGATGAGGTGGGGTATTACATGGTCAGCCAGGGCGGGGGTGAGGATGATCTCCCACACGATGAGCAGGACGACGGGCACCGTCCGCTGGCCCATCAACACGGCAAGGCCGAGACCGACCGTAAAACCGACGACGAGATAGAGCCCGAACCACAGCCCGGACTCGGTTAACGCAGTTGCTAACGCACCTGTTGACGGGATGAATTCGCCTGGCGCGGGAGGGCTGTTGAGGAACCCGGTCACGAGGGCCGTCACGGTGTAGCCGACAGCGGCCAGCGGGAGCAGGATGGAGAGCCCGGCCGGGATGCGGGCCAGGTAGAGCGCGATCCTGGACCGGCCGGTGATCACGAGCTGTCGGAACATGCCGTCGGTCAGGTCGTCGCTCCCCGCCGTGGCGCCGAGCAGGACGGCCAGGATGAATCCGAACTCGGCCATCAAGGTGACGACCGTCGCGAAGGCGCTCGTGGCGCCGGCCGGTCCGTAGTGCGCCGGATCCGCCAGGTGGGTGATCTCCCTGATGCCGTAGAAGATGACCGGCACGCCAACCGTGAACGCCCCGGTGACGGCCATGAGGATCGTGCGTTTGCGCAAATCGAGGACCTTGGCCCCGATCAGCGCCGGAGACGGCAGCCACGAGGCGCGCCGGGCTGCGGCGAGATCGAGCTGGGTCACTGTTCCTCCCCGAGACGGCTCGTCACGGACAGGAACCAGTCCTCCAGGCTGGGGTGCACCAGGCGCAGACCGTGGACGGAGATCCCGGCCTCGACGAGACGGCGGTTTATCTCGCCTGCCTTCTCCTCGGCCTGCCCGGGGGTGAGCGTGACGGTCAGCCCGTGCTCGGTGAGGGCGATGCCGGATGCGAACGCGAGCTGGCCGAGGGCCCGTGCCGCTGCGGGCGGATCCGAGCACTGCACCTCGACGGCAACGCCGGCCTGTCCTATGAGCTCGTCGATGGGTCCCTGGCGGATGACCTTGCCACGGTCGACGATGGCCACCTGGTCGCAGGTGCGTTCCACTTCATCGAGGAGGTGGGAGGACAGCATGACCGTCCGTCCCTCGTCGACCAGGTCGCGGATCATGTCCCGCATCTCGTGCATGCCTGCCGGATCGAGACCGTTCATCGGCTCGTCGAGGATGAGCAGTTGCGGGTCTCCTAACAGGCACGAGGCCAGGCCGAGACGCTGGCGCATGCCCATGGAGTAGGTGGAGACCTTCTCGTCGGCCCGCTGGGTCAACCGGCTCCGCTCCAGGGCGGGATCGATGTGCTTGTGGGCCTCTCCTCCCCTCGCACACGCCAGGATCCCCAGGTTCTCGCGGCCGGTCAGGTGACCGTGGAACCCTGGCGCGTCGACGATCGCGCCCACCCGGGCGAGGGCGCGCCCGCGCTCGGCAGGGACGGGGAGGCCGAGCACTGACATCGTGCCGGCGTCGGCTCTGGTCAGGCCGAGTAGAAGCCGGATAAGCGTGGTCTTGCCCGCTCCATTAGGACCGAGATATCCGAAGGCGGAGCCCCTTGGCACGAGTAATTCGACATCGTCGACGGCGACTCGGGCGTCGAACCACTTGGTGAGCCCGTGCGTCTCGATTGCCCAACCCTCGCGCCCCCGACCGCGAGGGGACGCCGTGGGACAAGGCGGCGCCGAAGCTACGGCCCTGGCTGCCCGGGCGGGGGCTTCCCGAGCGCTGGTATCCCTTTGCTGTGGCAGTTCGCCAGAAGTCTCGGATGACTGGTCCCGCAGTTCTCGCCGCCTGGCTTTCAGCTTCGCGATTTCGTGCTTGGCTTTCAGCTTTGCGATTCCATAGCCAATCCCACCAAGCGCGATCAGGATCAAGACGGGGGCAAGAAAGCCGAGGATGCCGGTGAGGGCAAAGAGCATGAACCCATGGTCGGCGGCCGCCACCCTTGTGTCAGCGGCCATGAGAGCGAATCGGTTCGTCCGTAGGGATGAATCCAAAACCGCCTCGGGGATGAGTTCTCAACCCTGACCAAGGGCTATGTTTCGCTCATCTATGCAAGTAGCTCGGCGCTTCGCCGGCATCGACCTCGATCTCATAGCGGACGCCGGGATGGCTATCACTGGGGTCACGCTCGCCGCACTCGCCGCGTGGACGCCGTGGGGCGCCGCTGTCATCGGGCCGGTGTGGCTGAGGGCGGTGCTGCCTCTGCTCGTGGGGGTGCCGCTGGCGCTGCGCCGCCGAGCGCCGCTCATCATGTGGATCGCGATATGGGCGGCTATCGCGCTCCAATACGGGATAACGAGCCACCCGCCAGAGGGCTTGGAGTTGTTCGCTCCCTTCGCCGGCGCCTATTCGCTTGGCGCGCTCGTCAGCCTGCGCCGTTCAGCTCCCTGCCTCGCCGTCAGCGCGGTCATGATCATCGCTGCCCGGTCCGGCCTGTCTGTCATCCCGCTCCTGGCTGCTTGGCTAGTCGGCGTCTTCGTTTACACCCGAGCGTCCCTGACGGCAAGGAACGCGGTACTGCAGCAGCAGGCCGAGCAGGCGGCGGCCGCCGAGCGCGTCCGGATCGCCCGGGAGCTTCACGACATCGTCGCGCATCACCTGAGTGTGATCGTCCTCCAGGCGGCCGGTGCCCGGGCGTCGGGCAAGGCCGCCGAGGCGACCCTGGAGAAGATCGAGAACAGCGGACGCCAGGCGCTCGCTGAGACCCGCCGCCTGTTAGGCGTCCTACGCGACCCGAGCGGGGAGACCGGGCTCGCTCCCCAACCGGGCATCGACGAGCTCGACGCCCTGGCAGAAAGCGTTCGCGCTGCCGGTGTGCCGGTGAACCTGGTGGTGAGCGGCGACCGCACCGCGCTGCCCGCGGCTGTGGACGTGTCCGTCTACCGCATCGTGCAGGAGGCGCTGACCAATGTCCTCAAGCACGCCGGCCACGCCCGCGCGGACGTGACGGTCGGCTGCGCCGATGACGCGGTCACGATCGACATCACCGACGATGGATCGAGGCAGCCCGCAAACCCGACCCCCGCCGGCGGACATGGGCTGGTCGGAATGCGCGAGCGGGTGGCGGTCCTCGGCGGTGAGTTCTGTGCCGGGCCACGGCCTGGCCGCGGCTTCGCCGTGCAGGCCCGGCTGCCGTTGCGTCACGGCTTGTTGCAAGGCAGCACATCCCCGTGACCAGCGTGTTGATCGCCGATGACCAAGAGCTTGTCCGCGAGGGCCTGCGAATGTTGTTGGAGGCCGAGCCGGATCTGACCGTCGCTGGCGAAGCGGGCGACGGCAACGAGGTGCTCGCACAAGCTCGGCTTCTGGACCCCGACGTGATTCTGATGGACGTCCGTATGCCTCAGATGAACGGCATCGAGGCAACGAGCAGGCTCGTCCAAGCCGGATCGCGAGCGCGAGTCCTGATGCTCACGACCTTCAACCTGGACGAGTACGTCTACCACGCCCTCAAGGCGGGCGCGAGCGGATTCCTGCTGAAGGACGCGAGCCGCGAGCAGCTAACCGGTGCCGTGCGCGCCGTCGCGGCTGGCGAGAACCTCCTTGCTCCCGCCATCACGCGGCGCCTGATCGAGGACTTCTGTCGTGGTCCCGCCCCCGGAACGCCTGCCACAGAGATCGCCGAGAACCTCAGCGAGCGCGAGCTTGGCGTCGTTCGGTTGGTAGCCCAGGGGCAGTCGAACGCCGAGATCGCCGACCGGCTCATCCTCAGCCAGGCCACCGTTAAGAGCCACATCGCCCGGATTCTCACGAAGCTCGGCCTGCGCGACCGCGTCCAAATCGCTGTCTACGCCTACGAGCACGGGATCGTTCGGCCCGGCCAAAACGCTCCGACCTCATAAGCGCTGAGGTCCCGACGTCACACTTTGCCTTCGATTCACTGGGAGCATATTGATAGGTTCACCTGCTCCATGGCAAGTGGCTGCATGTACGGGCGAGCAGATCGAGACGGTTCTTGTCCATCCGTCATGGCCCGCTCCGAACCCTGCCGATTCGGCGTCAGCACTGTCCGCGCCCTCTCTCGCTCGCATGCGCTGCCGATCAACCATTCGGGGGTGCCACTCCTCGTCGTGTTCGACGGCGTTCACATTTCTTGAGATGAGAGACTCCGCCAGTGAGGATCAAGGGAGTCACCTATGACGTCGGGCGAGTGCTGGGAGAAAACTGGCGTCCCGTGTTCGAGCCGGAGGTGGTTCGACGTGAGCTCGCCATCATCAAGGATGATCTTCACTGCAATGCGGTGCGAATCTGTGGCTTGGATATTTCGCGCCTCGAGACGGCAGCGGAGTTGGCCCTTGAGCTGGGCCTCGACGTGTGGCTCTCTCCCGAGCTCTGGAACAAGATGCCCGAGCGAACCCTCAGGTACACCGTGGACGCGGCGCGTATGGCCGAGGACCTCCTTCGTCGCTGGCCGGGGAAGGTCGTGTTTTGCATCGGATCGGAACTGACTCTCTTCATGCGCGGGATCCTCCCAGGTCGTTCGCTCCTGATGAGAGTGCGAAGAATGCGGAAGAACCCCATTCGTGCCGCAGGCGCACCAGCCCTGACGGACTACCTCACCCGAGCGACCGACGAAGTTCGGCACGTTTTCTCCGGGCCGATTACCTATGCATCCCTTGTCTGGGAATCAGTGGACTGGAGTCGATTCGATTTCATCGGTGTCGACCACTACCGCGACAGCAGAGTCAAGGATCGTTACGTCGACATGCTCCAGCCGTCTCTCGACACAGGCAAGCCGGTCGTTGTGACCGAGTTTGGAATGCGAACCTATGTCGGTGCCGACACGTCGGGCACGCTGGGATTCGGGATTGTGCACATCCCTTCGATGGTGCTGCACAAGTTGCCCATCGTCGGTCGGTTCGTCCGAACGCGTCTGAAAGGCACTCCGGCAAGGGACGAGCAGCTCCAGGCCCGTGAGATCGTGGAGACCCTGGAGGTTCTCGATGCCGCCGGCGTTGCCGGAGCATTCGTGCACACCTTCGTCGACTACCAGTCGCCCACGGACCCGGTGCCGAGGTATGACCTCGATATCTCGTCAATGAGCCTGGTGAAACTGTTGGACGATGGCCGAGGCGTTGCCTATCCCGATCTTCCCTGGGAACCAAAGGAAGCCTTTCGAGCAGTGGCCGACTACTACGCGGCGCGGTGATCACCGGAAACCCAAGAGTCCGCAGAAGCGTCAGCAGCGCCGGCCCGCCGGACCCAACTCAGCAGGCAGCCCCTCCCCAGCAGTTCAGCGCTCGGGCAGGTGCGTCGTCGTCGACATGCCTACCAGTTCGCTTCACGGTCGGCGAAGGGCCAGTACTCTGGCGGAAGACGAGAGAAGGTTGACATGCGCGAGCCCGGGGACAACCTGGCACGGGTGCTCGCGGTCTGGGGGGAGATGTCTCACAGCCAGACCATGGCGCCCCTGGTAGACGCGATGGCCGAGGACGTGGTGTGGCAGGGCCTGCTGCCCGAACTTGTCTGCCACGGGCGGGACGCGGTCCGCGACGTGCTTGGCTCTGCCCGTGGTGGACGGTTGCCGACGGTCACCCACATGGAGGCAGAAGAGGCGGGCAACCAGGTGGTCATAACGGTCGAGGGGCCCGACTTCCAGCCAGAACCCGCGGGTTCCGTGCTCGAACCTGCCGGAGGGCCGCGCACGTTGGTCCTGTCGTTTGAGGACGGCAGGATCGTGCGCATGGAAAGCTTCGCTACCCGCCAAGAGGCTTTGGACGTGGCTACCTGAGCCGTCGAATTCCGTGGCTGTCCGGCTCTCAGATCGAAGTGGTTGTTGCGACCGTGCTGCTCGGGCTCCGGGAGGGGCGCCTCCAACTGGTCTGTTTCCGGTCGGTCTCGGCCACCCGCGGGTGCTAGAGAAGTCCAGTTCTTGCTGGGATCTGCCTCAATCGCGTCATGCCTAATAGCGCCATGACCGACGGCTTGGCGTGCGCACGAGATCACCGATTCGGTCTCTGTCAAGCACATTATGGTCGTGTCTCGGCGACGCGCCGTATTGAATGTTCCGCGCAAAATCAGGCTGATCTCCGAACGGGCAGGCCCAAGTGAACCCGATCGTCGTGCCAATCTCGTCTCTTCTCCAGATCGCTTCCCGTCGCGTTTATCGAAACTCTCGGAGGGTCCTGAATCGGAGGATCTTACGGGAGCCGTCGTCGCACCCACCATGTCGAGGCGGCCGCGAGGACGAGCGCGAGGACGACGAACAGTCCGAGCTCGATCCACTGAAAGGTCCAGTACCGGCTTGCGGGTTGGTAGGTAGTCACCTGACGTAGGTGGAAGCTCGCCACGCACGCCTGTTGCACGGCCTGCGAGATATTGCCGGTGCGCAAACTTTCCGCCGGAACCTTGACCCGGCACGCGCCCACACCCTGGAAGATGAGTGTGCCGGCGTGAATTTGGAAGCCCTCAAACAAGGAGCCGCCCTGCCCAAGCTGTCCGAGTGCGTGGCCGGTTGGGGTGACCACCTCGGTCCCGAGCGCCCAATCAGCGGGATTGGGAGGACCCAGCTGGTAACCCATCGATGTCCATTGAAACGGTGACGTGGCGTGCAGCGGAGGCAAGAGACGCTGGCGAAGCCAGGTGCTGAACGTGATGTGCACCGCGAAGAAGACGAGGAATGTCGCAGCCATCGCTGGGAGCGTCCTGCGAAGAATCGCTCCCAGAGCGACGCCAAGGGTGAATGCGAAGGCCGCATAGCCGATCAGCACGATGCCTCGGCTGTCGTACTGCTGGAACGGGCTGTCTTGCAGTTGGTCGTACATGCTCGACCACCACGTCACGGCCAAGCTGAACAGCCCTGCAGCCAGCATGCTTGCCGTGCCGACGACTCCGAGCTTCACGAGCATCCAACGCGATCGTGTGACGCTCTGGGTCCACGCCAGTCGGAAGGAACCGGTCTCGAGCTCCCGTGCGATGAGCGGCGCGCCCCAGAACACCCCGATGAGTGCCGGGACGGCGACAGCGAGCGCATTCGCGAGGTGCCTTAGCAGTGAGTCTTTCGCGAAGAACCCGCGCCTCGCTGACGCACACGCCAGCACGCCCCTGCAATGCAGCACGTTCTGAAAGGACGACACGAGGCCAGGACGTGTCACGGCCAAGGTGATGGCGACGGCACCGAGCAGCACCAGCGCCGCGACTGCCTGCGTGCGGAACTGCCGCCACGCGAGCCAGGTCATGTCGCGGCCCCGGCCTGCGACGCCCGTGCGCTGCCGTGCGACCTGGAGCCACGGGCCATGTACGCGAGCACCAGATCCTCGAGGCTCGTGGGTTCGATCGTCCACGCTGGGTCGAGGACCGGCCCGTCGGATCGAACGATCAGCGTTGTCTGCCGCTCGGTGTGACTGGCATCGATCACCTCCTGGCACGCTGGAGGCTGTGCTTCGGGGTCACGGGGGCCGATCAAACGATGGTGTGAAGCGAGCATCTCGTCGACGTCGCCCGACAGCTGGACGCGCGAGTCAACCAAGACGATCAGGTAGTCACAGACGCGCTCGATGTCGGCGACGAGGTGCGACGAGAGCATGACGCCGAGCTCGTGTGCCGCGACGTCCTCCATGAGCACCTGCAGGAACTCTCGCCTCGCGAGCGGGTCGAGACTCGCCACCGGCTCGTCGAGGATCAGGAGGTCCGGGCGCTTGGCGAGGGCCATGGTGAGGGCGAGCTGAGCGCGCTGGCCGCCGGACAGTTTCCCCGCGTGTTGAGCCGGATCGAGGCCGAGCCTCTCGATCCGGTGTCGGGCAGCATCTCCGTCCCACCTCGGGTTCAGGCGCGCTCCGAGCCTCAGGTGATCGGCGACGCTCAACGAGGAGTAGTTCGGCGTGTCCTGCGCGACGAAGCCGACACGCCCGAGGGTCTTCGCGTCGGTGGCAGGTGGCCGACCGAACACCTGGATCGTTCCTGACGATGGAGCAAGCAGGCCGACGGCGAGCTGGAGCAGCGTCGTCTTTCCGGCGCCATTCGGTCCGACGAGGCCGATGACGTGCCCGGTCGGGACGGTGAGCGAGCAGTCCGACAGCGCCCAGCGCTGTCGGTAACGCTTCCCGAGGCCGCAGGCCTCAACGGCGATGCTCATGAAGCTTCTATCGGTGAGGACGCCCGAAAGCGCTCGCGAAAGAGGGCTTCGATGCTTTCTTCGTCGAGACCTGCGGCACGCGCCTCGGCAAGCCAGGACTCGAGCCCGACGCGCAACCGCCCGTGCTCGGCGAGTGACGGATCGCTCAGGGACTTGACCACGAACGTCCCGACGCCGGTGCGTGCGGCGACGAGTCCCTCATGCTCAAGCTCCCGGTACGCCTTGGCCACGGTGTTGGGGTTGATGGCGACCGTACCGACGACCTCCTTAATGGTGGGCATTCGGTCACCCTCGCCGATGAGCCCGAGCTTGAGGGCTCGTCGAACCTGCTGGACGAGCTGTAGGTAGGGGGCGACGCCTGACTTCGTGTCCAGATAGAACTCGATCACGTCATTCTCTCCATCTTGTCTAGTAGCCTAGGCCCCTAGTAAAGTTAGGGAGTGCTTGGCGGGCTGTCAACTGGCCACGGGTTCGGAGCAGGGCCAGTGTCTGGGAGCCGCTGGAAGCTTGGAACTGTCTTGACAGTCCTCTAGGTACTCTGTACCTTTAGGTACCAGGAGAGAGAGCTATGAGCGTCAACCAATCCCCGATAAAAGTCAGCCCACAAACCAAGGAGCGAATCCGCTACCTTGCCGCGCTCACCGACACCACTCAGACCCAACTCGTGGACCGTGCCATCGAGGAGTACACCGCTCGGCATGCCGATCTCATCGAGAAGGGCATCGACGCTGCCCGTTCCGTTCTTGCTATTGGCGATGTCGCCATCGCTGCACACCTGC
>Ga0187872_10004562_pt1 | contig 10366 bp, 11 predicted proteins | sample June2016WEW_16_4_FD_132973 | JGI IMG/M metagenome (GOLD analysis project Ga0187872, IMG submission 132973) | Peatland microbial communities from SPRUCE experiment site at the Marcell Experimental Forest, Minnesota, USA - June2016WEW_16_40 | ecosystem: Environmental > Terrestrial > Soil >...
GCTTCAGGCGGCGTGGCTTTCCTCGCCGGCTTGAAGCTGACCTGATTTTTCGCGCGCCAGCGGCAGGGCGTCAATGAATGTTTGCATCGGCGTCTTGCCGAAGCACCACTTCCCCTGGTGCGGCCGGATTTCATTAAACTCTCTCATCCAGGCGTCGAGATCGGCCTGCAACTCGTCGATCGTCGCATAGACCTTTTTGCGGAAGGCGATGCGATAGAACTCGTCGAGCATGGTTTTGTGGAAACGCTCGACGATGGCGTTGGTCTGCGGGCTCCTGGCCTTGGTCCTGGTGTGATCGATGTCCTCGACGGCGAGAAAGAGTTCGCATTCATGCCGCTCAGGATTACCGCAATATTCGGTTCCATGATCGGTGAGCACGCGCTACAGTGGGATTCCCGCAATGATCATGTCGATTGCGTCGCGCTAAGCGAAGGGCACGACGGCGGCGGACGTAGTGTCCCGGTCCATTGACATGCCATTGCGCTCGCGAAAACAACGATTTCGAGGCTGGTCCGAGAAAGATGTACGGACGTCAAGGCGAATCCGGCGCGGGATGCCGCTTCTCGGTCTCAAACACAGGAAAACTACACGCTCGAGAACCGCCTCGCCGGGGCACGGCGATTCACAGGTGAGCAGTGAGCGGTTGGCGCCAACTGGGTGCTACTCAAACATCGACGATGGAGCAAATACGTGCGGTTTACAGCTCCATTTTGCGTTGTGCGGCGAGCGACGTTGTGCCGTCGAAGCTGGCTTTGCGAGCGACGCTCACACCATGCCATCGAACCCGCGCAGGCCTATTGGCATCAGGAGACAACCGTCCAATCGCGTATTTTGGCAGCAAGGGCCCAGCGCATCTCGCATGGCGAACACGTCATGTCGAACTCTTCCATACAGCGCACGATGGCATGATTTTCTGGGAACAAGGAAGGCGTTGCCTCTGCCGTCGAGGCGCTCGCAGTTTTTCAGCAGTTTTTCAGCAGCGCTGCGGCGCCGTTGAAAAGCACGCCATCGCAGACCTGAGGCGAACGTTTTCAAGCTGAAGCGACATCGCGTTTGATTACGTGTCCGGCTTCCTCTCTCTGGGCGCGCCGTCGCGCGAAATGTATCTATCAGCGACCAGCGCGGCATCACGCTTCGCGATTGCGGCCGCGCGTTTAGAAGCCTCGGGACCGTAAACTTTCGGCGCGGGCGTCTTGCGTTTAACGTCGTACCCCTCGATTACCAATCTGATTCGATACCCTCCCGGCAAATAGCGCCCTTCCAGCGACAAGGTGTTCTCGATCAGCATTCGAATCGCCGCCGAACGGGAAAGCCCGCCCGGGGCGGCGTAGGCATGGTCAGCCGTCCATTTGTCGATTCTCGCGAGCAGCTTTTTGTGCAGGCGGAGGGACACGTGCGCCTCGTGGTCCATGACGGGCCGCTCGAGGCTGCTCGATTCGAGCTTGTGAGCGCGGCGGCGACGAGTTCTCTTCCGCGCGCCGGCTAGCAGCGCCCTCGCCTTCGAGCGCGCCTTAACGAGAGTCATGGTCGTAACGTCGCCGATCGTCACGCGGCGCGAGCGCCCGTCTTCGCGATACTGCGCGATATAGGCTTTCTTGCCGCTCGCGAAAGCGATGACCCCGAAGCCCGCGAGGCCGGAGTCCCACGCGAAAGCGCGGTCCTTGCCGGAAGGGCGCTCGAGGGCCGCGATCCCGGCCGCCGTTAGCTTAACTCTCATGGCGCTTTTAGGTAAGCAGTCTCGTAACGCCGATTTGCTTACCAACGCGCGAAGGCAAGGGGAAGCGTGATGAATCTCGTGACGCCTCCGGGCCGCTACGACCGCGCCGGCGGAGGAGCCGCATCGGCGGTTCCGAGTAGCGAGCGGGCTCGGCTGGAGTTGGCCGTGCCGCTTATCGTTCGCGTGGGCGAGCGCGCACCGGGCAAGGCGGCCTGGCGACGGCTGGAAAAGCTTTCAAAATTCAACGACTAATACAACCCTTGCACCGGGAACGCTCGCGCATTAAATTGGTCAAATCGGCCCTGATCGCCGCGGCGATCAATTCACCCAAAAGATGGCCGGCCATCTCTCAACAGCTAGCGGCGCTGTCGCGCCGCGAGGGAGTGCTGCCATGGGTAAATCCGATCGAATTTCCACAACGCCAGACCCTCGCGCCAAACGCGAGGGCGACAACCGCCTCGCCGTAGAGCCGCAGGTCGCGCGCGATGATTTCACCGTCGAAGCGTTGCGCGCCCCGGCCGAACCCGACGCGCACGGCCACGCTCACTGCGGCACTAGCGTCGGCCTCCCACGAGGCGTCGCCAAGTGGATTCAAGCTTCCCTGGCTGCCTTAGTCATGCATGAAGCGCTGGAAACTTTCAATCGCTCAGCGCCAGCGCTGATAGACGCGGATGTTTTGCCAGAACCCGAAGCCGAACCGGCACCTTTAACCGCAGAGCGCAACCCCCTGCGGAGGGCCCGCGAGCCGGACTTGTGTCAATTTTTAAAGACGATCAAGCCGACCAACGAAGAGGCCGACCGGATGGCCGCCGAAGAGCATTTTCACGCGCGCATCCCCCGGGAACAATTTCGCAAAGCGCGAGCGCTCGCGGGGGTGAAAGGACTCCCCGGAAGGCCCCGTAAAGACCATTAAAATCCCGCCAAAAATGCCGCTGAAAAATCCCGCTGAAAAATGATACGGCGGGAATGGCAGCATTTGCCGGCGGGATTTTTTTGCAGTTCTCTCATTGTCGCCAGCAGGCGATACGAGGGGACGATGAACGTGCGCGATAGATTGTCGGGCCTCGACTGTACGCTGCCGCATGACCAGGACTCGATCACAGGGGCGATAGACACCGCCGAAAAGTCCGAAGTCTCGCGGCTATTTTGCGATCTCATGACGACCGGCGGCGCCGACGGCGTGCTCGATCCTGTCGAAACGAAATTGCTCGTCAAGAAGGTCGCCGCACGCTCGGGCGGCGGCGTTCGCGTCGTCGAGAAGATGCTAAAGGAGGCACGCCGAGAGAAGCGCCAAAAGCAGGCGGACGCCGAGAGACAGGCGCGCGCCGCAATGTGCGCGAAGACGATGTTGCCGGCGTCGCCTTCTGACGCGGAAATCGGCCCCGAGATGCGCAAATGGGACGCCATCCTGAGCGGCGTAAAGGCGCTGGAACCGCCGATGCGCGACCTGTCTGGCTGGCCGGTGCGCATACAAGTGCGGGAGCCAGTCGGAGCGCGGCCTGAACTCACGTCGAAGAGCGCCAATGACGACGACGAACTGTCGCGCCTGCCGCCGCCGAAACAAACCCTGCTGACGCGCCACGACGTTTATAGCGTCGAACACGAAATCGGCCGCTACATAACCTTCCTGAGAGAGACCGACGCGGGCGACTTACCGGTTTGCCCTGGGCGTCGCTTCATCGATCACTGGCTGCACTTTGAGGATTCGCGCCTGCCCAGGGTCAGCGCGGTGCTGACGATGCCGCTGGTGTTGCCTGACGGGACGCTGCTTGCGGCCAACGGTCTCGATCGCGAACGTCGATTTGTGATGCGATGCGACGAAAAGCTGCTGTCATTCATTCCGGAGCGGTTCGCGTGCGACGATGCCACGGTGCTCAAGGCCTTTGAGTTCTTGGTCGACGACTGGCTTTGCGACGTCGCGGCGGACCTTGCGTCAAAGGGCGTGCTGATCGCTTACGCCTTAACCATCATCGAGCGCATCCTCTTCCCAGCAAGACCGGCGTTTTTCGTGACCGCGAGCCAACGCGCCAGCGGCAAAACGACGGTCTTGCAAATGCTGGTGTTGGCCGCGCTCGGACTTTCGCCGCCAGCCGCGGCCTGGGCGCGTGACGAGGATGAGCGTCGCAAGGCAATCTTCGGCTACCTGATGGAAGGGCTGCCGACCATCGTTTGGGACAATATTAGAAATGGCACAGCGATCGCCAGCAAGGTGATCGAAGAGATTTGCACGGCGGAATCCCATTCCGACCGACTACTCGGGTCGTCAAAAGCGATCACCGCGCCGGCGTTCATGGTCAACATTTTCACGGGCAACAACATAAGGCCAGCGGGCGACCTCGCGTCACGCTGCCTTGAGGCGCGGCTCGCTGTCGATCGTCCGGATCCGCAAAACAGACCATTTACTCACATCGACCCGATGCAGTGGACGCGGGACCACCGCGGCGAAATCCTGCAGGCTCTTTACACGCTCCTGCTCGGCAACCCGCAACTCGACCCGGCTCGCGCCGTCGAGCCGAAGACGAGATTTAAGCACTGGTGGTCGATCGTCGGCGCGGCCATCGAATACGCGGCGGATATCTACCAAGGTCGCCACCATTCGGCTGCCTCCGAGCCTCTCGAGTTTTCAAAAATGTTCGACATAAGCGACGAAGAGGACGAGGACGCCGTTGAGATGGGCGAGGTGCTCGAAATATTGGACAAGCTTTGGCCTAATGGGGTGGAGTTCAGCGCCGCCGACGTGTTCGAACGTTTAAGGACGCGGGCCGAACAGGACAGCCAAGACCTCGCCACCTTGCGACAGTTCTTCGCCCCAAAGACGGTGCTCACCTGCAGCGTGAAGAGCGTCGGCCGCGGGCTGAGGGCGATCGTGGACCGGCCGCTGCGCGCGGGCGAAAGCGACGTCATCATCCTCAGAAAACGCGCCCTTCACAATCAAAGCCTCTATCGGGTGAACCGCAAGACGCGCGTCGACACGCTGGCGCGAGATACAACCTAGCGCGGGGCGGGTTGTGGGGGTTTGGGGGTTTCCGGGGTTTCTCTCGTCCGGTCGGCCCTGAGAATCATTCATTTCGAAGGACTGAAGATGTTCTTTGCTCGTTTAGATGTGCTTTTCATCCTATAGAGCTCGCCGCCCCCCCAATCCTCACCTCCACACAGGCGCCGAACTAGCAAACTCACAGGTGGTCGCACCGTGAGCGGAGCGTATGGACGAGAGATGATAGGGACAACATCCGAGATCATTTCGTGCTCGAAACCGCAAACGCGACGGCGCCCGGCAAATGCGTCAGAGGCCGACCGCCTTGAACTTATACCCTTTCAAACCCGTTTCTCTCTGAATGGCCCAACAGAAATGGTCTCTGAACACAAACCGGAAATCGAGCTAGACACAAGCTTCGACGAGTGGCTGCGGCACACGGTTGAAGTGCTGTGCGCCGAAAGGCCTCCGCTGTTTCGCTTCGAGAGCGAGCTCAGGCTCTGCCAGCTCAAGGCCTGGCTTCTTGACGACGCGAAGGATCTCATTTCGGTTCGACGGACAGCAATGACATTTGCGGCCGCAATGATCGCAAGGAGGATGGCGCGCATCCGCCCAACTCATCTTCCGCCGAACATTCGTTTAATAATTGCAGTGAGCGACGCCAACTACGGGTGTCTCTTAAATTTCGCTTTCCCTCCTCCTCGCCATTTGTACTCCCTGTATACGACCTATTCGTTCAAACAAGTCTCCGATTGGGCGGCGGAAGACGCACACAAAATACGCTGCTTAAATGACCTCACCAGATGGCGGCTGCGGCTCGCAAGGACGGAGGGGTTCAGGCCGACGTTGAAGGCGGGCCTCGATGCGTACGAAGACGCGCGTGATCCGGCCAAGGACTATGCCAGAAGCAAGCTAAAGGAGTTTCACACAGGTCGCGCTCGCCGAGAGGCTTTCCTCTTCGTGGCGACGACGGCGTGCCCCGATATCATAGAGCTCGCGCCAAACGCCCCCAAGATGCTCCGGCTGCTCAACGAGCAAGCCAAGCAGACGGAACTGTTCCGGGGCTACTTCGCGCGCTGCCAAACGGCGCTCGACCTGCTGCAAATTGAGAATCCCTCCGCCGCGACGTTACGCGGGTGGTCAGGCGTCGATGCAATTCCGCTTAGTGAAATTCTGCCCATAACCAAAGAGGAGCAAGAGTCGCTCGGGCTTTATCCCGAAGGGCGGCGCTCCGCCAAAACCACAAAGCGCGCCAAGCGCCAGAAGCCTATGTGAAGCTTCCCGCTGGGTCAGAAAAAATTGACCTGCGGGTCACTCCGAACGCGTATTTCCAGCATTTCAAAACAAGCAAATCCTGATCGCTGTCATCCACCAGAAAGGGGACAGCGCATGCAAAACGATTTAACACCACGCAGCGGGGCCACCGGTCGCCGGCCAACGTCGGCGTCGATCATGGCGACGCTCGGCTTGCCCGACTTTGAAACGCCCTCGGCGTGCAAGAAGCGTCAGCGCGCCCTCGCCGCAGCTCTCGGGGCTACGCCCGAGGGCCAGATCATCGCGCGCGACCTTGCGCTTTGCAGCGCGAAAGGTTGCGCGCAAGCCGCGTGCGTTGACGCCTGCCACTTCGCCGCGGGGCGTCGCCGAAGACGCTTGATCCCGCACGCGCACAGGACGCTGATCCAGCATGACGGCCCACTCCTTCTCGCGACAATCGTGCACCCGACATGGCAAGCGCCGGTCGGTGGACTCGCGGGCACGGGAACTCGCGGGCCGCGTGAATGGGTAAAACGCCGGCTCAACCGACTCCCCAACGCCGACAAGGTCGTCGCAATCGGCCAGTTCGAACGGGCGCTCAACGTCGAGCTCGATGGCACCATGACCTGGTCGGGAGAGGTCCACATCGTCGTGGCCGGCGCGTCCAGGGAACAGCTCCGCGACGCCTTTGGAATCGCACGTCGCTACCGCCGCGACCCCCAGGAAAAATTGCTGCACGTCAAGGAGGTCGACGGGCTAGGCCGGGCGCTCGGGTACTGCTTGAAATATTTCCTGGCCCGCCGCGTCGCATACATCACGAACAACGAACGCCAAGGGCGTCGGTCGATGCCGCTGCAACGCGAGCAGTTGGCGGAAATTGCGATGTGGCACGCTTCGCTGAGGAGCGGCGAGCGCATTGCCCTGTTCGGATGTCGCCGCCAGGGGAACGGGCTGGTGCCGACCACACGGCGGCATCGCGCTCGCGAAACGTCCGATTTCGCTGATGATCCGCGAAAAACATCACGACGCTAAAGCGAATTCCATCGGAGAGCGACGATCTCATGCCTCCGGGAAGGAAAACTACACGCCGAACAACGTGCCACGGCGGCACGCCGATTCACCGGTGAGCGGTGAGCAGTTCGACCAAACTGCTCACTGCTCACCACTAAAACATCAACGATGGAGCACAAACATGACCGCTAACATTCGCGTTTCCGATCTCCTTGAAGACGAGGGTGGCAAGATGCATTTGGGCGTCGATTACATCGATGTTTCCGGTGATCCGCGCCACTTGATCGTCCCCCGCGCATTCATTCTCGAGCCGCGCCGGATCGTCTCGAGGCTGCTTGATGAGGGCGCGCAGTTGCGCCGCGAGGACGCGGTGGCCGACGTGCAGGCCGCCATCGACAACGCGCCGAAAACGCCCACCGGCCTGCTGGTAAACCGCCACGGCTGGCACGGCGAGGTATACGTCACCAGCAACGAGGTTTTCGGGGACAGCGGCTTGCCCGTCATCTACATCCCGCTTATCGACGACGACCCAGCTTTTGGGGCGTCCGGCGGCACGCTCGAAGGCTGGCACGGCGGCCTACGCGAACCCTTCGCCGAGTCGTCCTTCCTGACTTTCGCGGCCTCGATGGCTTTCGGCGCCATCCTCCTCGAGCCACTTGGCGCGGAGGGGGGAACGTTCAGCCTGGTCGGCGAAACCACCACGTTCAAAACCACCACGGCGCGCGTTAGTCAGTCCGTCTTTGGGCGGGCCGAGCCGAATGATCTCGCGACCCTCGATGTAACGAAGCGTGGGCGCGAGGAGCTTTGCGCTTCTCGCTGCGATTCGGTGCTCGTGCTCGACGAAACAGCTCGCCTCGACAAGAGCTTTTCGTCCGCCGACGAGCGGGAACTCGCCCACTGTATTGCGAGCGGGCGTGGAAAGATTCGCTCCGCCAGCGTCGCGAGGAACAGCTTGCTCGCGAACGTTACCTGGCGGGTTTTTGCTCTGCTGACATCGGAGCACCAGTTTGAAACCAAGGGCCTCAAGCGCGGCGCCGCGCTCCGCTTGGCGCAGATTCCGGTGTTCGACGCGAATCTCGGCGGCGTCTTTGACCGCACGGGGTTGCAAGGCAGCGCTCGCTTGGCGCGAGCGCTTGAGTTAGCAGCGCAAGTCGGCGACTGCATCGGCGCGAATTTTGGCGTCGCTGGCCCGGCATTCGTGACGGCATTCTTGGCGGATCGGCAAGCTCTGGTCGAGCGCGTGAAAGTGCTCATGGAGGCGTTCATCAAACACGTCGGGGTCAAGGGAAACGCCCAGCAGGAGCGGTTCGCGAACAAATTCGCGGTCGCATACGCCGCCGGCGTGATCGCCGCGGATCTGGGCATTGCGCCCTGGGATAAGGCGCAAGTTGGAAGCTGCATTGTAAGGGTGTACGAACGGGCCCGGCGGGCAATGGGAGGCGGCGAAGAGCAAAGCCCCGCGGTTCTCAACAGCATCGCGCAAGCGGTTCGCTCGGGTCACTTCCCCGTGGTCCGGAAAGGCGACGCGCTCCCGTCATGCGAAAAACGAATCTGGGGCGTCCGCCGCGACATTGGCGAGGAACGCGTGTTGGCCTTGCAGCTCTCGGAGTTGCAGCGCCTGGCCGGAACCGCGGGCGCCGCGAGCGATCTCGTCGCCTATTGGGCCGAGCAGGGGCTCCTGCTGCTGGACCCCGACGGCAAGAATACGCGGCAAGTTCAGGTAACCGGCTGGTCAGACAAGCGTCGGAGACTTGTGTGCCTAAAGCGGTCGGCGCTCCCGGTGGCCGGGTAAATTTCGCTCTGCACCGTATCGCGATGGTGCGACGCCCTTGCTTGTCATAGCGGCTGTTGACGCGCGTCAGCAGCCGCGACTTATTTTGGCGAACCGCCCACGGTTTCAATACACCGATGATACAGGACGGCCATAGCCGCGGCACGTCATGATATTGAGGAACGCAATCGCTTGGGTAGGCGTGAATTGTCTGGATTGTAATCACAGATCAGCCGGTGATGCAGCTGGTCGAGCGTCAGGGATGCTTGGGCGGGTTCTCCCCCCGGGTCTGGTCGCTGGTCGGATCGGAGGACTTTGCGCTGCGCTCGGGTCCATCCGTATCGCTTGACGAACTCGACGGCTTGAACCCTGGTGGCCAGTTTGGTGTAAACGGCGTGGGCGACTCGTTGAACATCAGGTCGTGAAGCTCCAACTTTTCCCGTGTGACCTTTACCATGAGGGGGCTCCCGCTGCTGTTCTACCTTTACAAGTGGGCGTTGCTCAAATCGTAATCCGCTCGACCTCATCGAGCGTCATCTCGTCGCCGGTACGGTCGTAGAGCTTGGTGGTGCGCGGACTTTCCCGCCCGGCGCCGCGACGGCTCAACGAGCCGTCCATGATCCGCGCCCATGCACGGGTATCGACGAGCGGACAGTATAAGCGTATCGGTAGTGAAGCTAACCACCTTGAGGAACTCTCCCGTGCTGACATCCGATGCAGAACCTTTCAATCCAAACGAATTAACCTCCGACATTGTTGCGGCGTTTGTCGCCAACAATGCCTTGCCAATAGCGGAACTGCCCGCGCTGATTCAATCCGTGCATGCGGCATTGGCGCACCTGGCAAGCGGGCCGGTAATTGCCGCCCCGCTGGTCGAGAAAAAGGAGCCAGCGGTCTCCATTCGTAAATCGATCACGCCCGATTACCTCTTCTGTTTGGACGACGGCAAGAAATTCAAGTCGCTGCGCCGGCACTTGGCGGGGCTCGGCATGACGCCGGAGGAATACCGGGCCAAGTGGAGCCTGCCTTCCGATTATCCGATGGTCGCGCCCAACTACGCGGCGCAGCGTTCAGAGCTGGCGAAGCAAATCGGGTTTGGTCAAAAGCGCAAGAACGCCGCGCCGCGGCTGAAGGCCTCTACCGCCGCGCCGACCAAGCGCGGGCGTCCCGCGAAGGCCGGCAAGTAACCGGCGCAATCTCAAAAAGTGAAAAAGGCGCGAGGCGAACGCCCCCGCCTGCCGCGCTGGTAGATGACATGGCACATCTTGTTTACCATTTTCGCATATTTTTTATCGGATAGACGATGATGCACGCTCGGCCAAATCGGCGCGCGGACAAGGGCTGTGCCTTGGGGGCCTCCGCCAAGGGTTCGAAGGCGTCTTGAGGAAGAAACATGCGCGTCTTATTGATCGAGGACGACAGCTCGACCGCTCAGAGCATAGAACTCATGCTCAAATTCGAGAATTTTAACGTCTATACGACGGATCTCGGCGAGGAAGGCATCGACCTCGGCAAACTCTATGACTACGACATAATTCTTCTCGACCTCAATCTTCCGGACATGTCGGGATACGAGGTGCTGCGCACCTTGCGCCTCGCCAAGGTCAGGACGCCCATTCTCATTCTCTCGGGCCTCGCC
>Ga0187872_10004564_pt1 | contig 10364 bp, 10 predicted proteins | sample June2016WEW_16_4_FD_132973 | JGI IMG/M metagenome (GOLD analysis project Ga0187872, IMG submission 132973) | Peatland microbial communities from SPRUCE experiment site at the Marcell Experimental Forest, Minnesota, USA - June2016WEW_16_40 | ecosystem: Environmental > Terrestrial > Soil >...
CACGCAGATCCTCCGAATACGGTTTCGCCATCCATGCTGGCCTCCATTCCAGCACGAACCTTGAATCCGATTCGTTCCCGCAGAGGAATCCCGCGATTCAGTCTTTTCGGAAAATGCTCTAGTCCATTCCAGTGACAGAATTTTGGCCACCGCGAGCCGTGTGGCAGCGGCGCAATCCGGGCGTGCTGCAGTGCCATAGCCCTGGCTTACCCCAACCGCCAAAGCGTCGTTTTGGTTGCCATGGCAAAGCGAAAATGAGTGATCGATGGCCATTACGTCGCATCCCTCTGGCCGGATCGAGTAGAGGAGATTTTGCCCGTGGCCATTATGGTCATGATCGCCAATCCAGGTCCAGAACACTCTTAGCGCCTCAAGGCTTGGGGCTGCCGATGCCAAATGCTGATCGCGGCCGGCTCCCCAAAGACGGGCGCCTCTGAGGCACGCGAGGGATAGCGCGCTGTGGTATTTCCATCCATTGCTTGGATCGGGGACCCGCACGACGACGGGCGCCACTGGAAGACCGAGAAGATAGCCAAGATCGGATGCGATTTTCTCGCGGGCCACGACGAGATTTCGAGCGGCATCTGGGCGCGGCTTGACGTAGGCAACGCTCCCGTTCGCTAACGCCACTTGACAAGCGCCGTCGGCCGTCGCGGAGAAGGCCCCCATGGGGGTAATCGGTATCGATTGTATCGGTTCTTCGAACCATTGGACGGCGGTCGGCTTAGCCTCCGCGGCAGAAGTTGATAACGACAAACACGCCTCCGCCGCGCCCAATTGATTCTGGAACTGAACCATTAAAGTGTGGTTTATGCAATCTAGATAATGCAGGTTGTGTGCTCTTGCGTCCCTCTCTCGCGACCTTCGATCGTAATGCCACGACGCTGACGATCCCCGGAACGTGCCGACCTCACGCTTCCGGTGGAAAGATCGCGGATGGCAACGGGGGGTTTGCATCAGGCGTATTCGGCCCTTAGCACCACGAAACCGTGCTCGGCCGCATCGGCGATCGCATCTGCCAGCGTGCCACGTAATTTCATCGGCGACCCGTCATCGACGTTGTAGGTCACGAAAACCTGCATTCCGGGTGCAAGCTCAGAAACCTCCGGGAATTCTGGAAAAGCCGCCGGCGCGGCACCTGAATCGAAACAGCGGATGTAGGCCGTCCGCTCCGAGGCCCAGCTCTGCCAGTGCAAGCATCATTTCTTCGATTCGCGGCGCGCTGTCGCCCGGCGCATTGCTGCGTACATTAGTCATGGCTTGCAAGCGGCACCGCGCGTGATCGTACCCGTCACGGTCTTTAAGCCTCCTGGTCCGCCCGCGGAGTCCTGCCGCGGTTCAATGCCAGCTGAGTGAACATCCCGTCGCCTTCGATCTTGGTCAGCGTTCCGCGCGGGAGACCGTTGAAGTCAACCTGCAACCGCGCATCACCCTTGACTGTGTGCTGCATGGCGCCGGCCATGCCGACGCGCTGGGCGCTCTTGAGAAGATCGCCGGGCGACAGGCCGCCGGCGGCGTGCCTTCCTCGATGACCGAAATGCTCGCGCAATGCCGCGCCATGAAGCGCGGCAATCTCTGGCACCTTCTGCTTATCGCCGAACGGGACACCGCCCCATTCAAAATGTCCGAAATCATTAAACCGTTCGCCGCCATACATGTGCCATTTGCGCTCAGCGGCATTGAATTCATCGCGGTGCGACTGCACCCATTTGGCAAAGTCCCCAGTGGTGACATTGCGGCCGAGCTGGTTGACGTCGATCGCATTGCCATAGGCGTGCTGCGATAGGCCGCTGGCGCCGACCTTGTTGCGGAAGTTGTAGCCACCGAGCGCGCTTTGGTGGATCGGCGCCCCACCCTTTTCCAGTTCCTCGAGGAAGCCTTTGAAATAGGGCGCCGATTCACGATTGACCGTGAGGCTGTGACCGCCGGCGGTCGTGATTTTCGTCAGGTTCGTGCCCGGAGCGCCAAACTGACCGCGCATGAAGTTGGCGCGACCGCGGGTGTCGCCGCCCAGTGTTTCTCTGATTTGATCGCCGACCGAGCCGCCACCGAGTTGCCGGCGGATCTGATCGAGCGTGAAGTGTGGCGCGGAACGCTGCAGCGCCTTGGTCGAGTCATAGAAAGCGCGCGCCGTCCGCTCGCGCCCGCCGGAGCGATCGGCGGAGCCTTCAAAGGTCCGATTCCACGCCGTCGCCTTCGCTTCCGGCGACACGTTCGGGTCCATCAGCTGCCGGCGCAAGCCGCCAAACTTCGGGTTGGTTTCCAGCTCATGCAGGGCGTATTCGTCCTGCATCCGCGGATCGCGCCAATCCTTACGCTGTTTTGCGGCCCAAGCCTTCAGACCCTCAGCACGCTCGAGCCGGTCCTGATATTTCCCGATCGCCCCTTCGGCCCGGTTGACATCATTCGGGTTAAGGTCGCCACCGCCGGTCTCGTGTTTGAGGTTGCCGATGATGCCGGCGACCGCCGATTCCGGGTAGCCATGGCGGCGCCAAAAGTCGGCCGTCGCCTCGGTCTCCGGTTCCTTGCCGCGACCCTGACCGGGTCTGACATTGTCCTCGCCAGCGCCACCGCCGAGCCCGGCGCCGAGGCCTTCGCCGACAGCGCCGGTCCCGCCGAGGCCGCCGGCGCGTCCCGTACCGGCCGGGCTACTACCCTGCCCGTCGAGTCCAAAGGACGCGCGGGTGAGTCCGCCAGTCTCACCGGCAGCCACGCCAGCGCCGGACATGCCCCGTAGGTACTGATAATAATCGACCATGCCGTCATAGACGCCCTTGCGGGTGCCGATAGCGATGGTGTTGATGGCATCGCTGGTCGAACCGGCGCCGCCGGCACCAAGCGTCTCTTCGGCCGGGAAGCGGAGTGCACTCTGCGCCGCGCGCAGCGGGTTTGGACCTTCGGACTCGAAACCGGCAAAGCTCTCCTTGTGCGCGAGGCTGCCCTGCCAGCTTTTGAGCCAGTCAGACCAGGACTGTTTCGGTGGCTCGGCCGGCGCAGGTGCAGCGGCTGGGCCCGACGCTGGCTCCGGCGGCTTTTGGCCGGTCGCCATATTCCACAACTCTTTGAGATTGCCGCCGACCGAGCGAGGCCCGGTCACGCCGAGCGATTCACCCGGCGCCGTCGCCAGCCTATAGGCGCCGGTGCCAGCCATCAGTGCCACCATCCAGGCGGGCAACGTAACGGCAGACAGCAGGCCGAAGGAACCGGCCAGGCCTCTGACCGCCGTTGTAAGGCCGAGGATGTTCGCCGCCTTGTAAACGAGGAGAAACTCCAAGACTGGTTTCCAGCCGGCAGTGTTCTCGACCAACGTGTTGACGGCGCGGGCGGCGTCCCCAATGTCTTTCGCCACGTCCTCAACGCCCTTGGCGAAAGCAGCCCAGTTGACGCCTTCGAGCCAGTGCTCGGCGTCCACCGCGAATTTCTCGATCTCCTTGTCGTGCTTGTCGAGGAAGCCGCGAAGACTCTCGCCCGCTCTGGCGAAGCCGGGCGACATCGCATCCCCAATATGCAGACTCAGGTTCGACCACGAGGCGCTCAAGAGCGCCATCGATTCGAGGTAGCGCTGCTTGCGCTCTTCCCATCCCTTATCGAGCGGCTTCACCTCGGCGTTGAGCTTTGCGTAAAGCTCGCGCGCGCCGGCGCCGGCATGGGCGAACGCCGCCGGCATGCCGATCGCATCGGTGAGGATCTTTTTCTGAACGGCGGTGTATCTGGTGTCGGCGAGGAAATCGAAGACCTGATTAAGCGCCTGGGCATTGTCCGCGGTATGCCGCAGCGCAATGCCGATGTTGCGGATTTCAGCGGGCTGGGTGGCGAAGAAGTCGGCCATCGGCCCGCGGCCAAGCCGGCGCCACTGATCGATGTTGGTCGAAAAGGACGTAATGAAGCCGTCCATTTCGGTCTTGCTCGAGCCGAGCGCCGCGGCCAGCTCCTCATAGACGCGGACGTCCTGCACTGTCAGGCCGCTGAAATGTGACAGGTTCGACAGGTTGCGCGCTGCGCCGCCGAAGTCGGCCACCGATTTGGTGATCGCCGCTATGGCGCCGGCAACGGAAAGCGAGCCCACCCCAAACGCCGCCATCGCCGGCGTTAAAACACCTTTGACTTCATCCGATAATTTATGCGTCGTCTGATGCAGTTCACGGAACCATTTGATGTGTTCCTTGGCGCCGATCGTGCCTTCTTTTTGTTGTTGCTGCGCAAGCTTGTTCAGCGCCGAAAGTTGGCGCGTCATGTCGCGGATTGGGGCGCTGAACCGGTCTGTTACCTCGGCCGCTAAGCGCATGACCTCCTCTGACACTAGGCTGTCCTCCTCTCCTGAGCGGCGAGGCGAAGCGTGTCTTGTTTGGCCATCAGAGCAGCCTCATTTCATTGCCGCCGGCGAAGATCCGAGCTCGCATGTGACATTGAGCGAAACTTTAACCGGACCGTATTCTGCGAACCCGTGCGTCGTTGCCACGAGGCGCGTCTTGCCGGACTTGGACACTTCCGCCTTCGCGAGTGCGGTCGGGGACACGTCGACTTCAATTAACAGCCTGTCGTCTTTCACCTCAATGTTCATCGCGTGATTCCTTCCACCTCCTCGTCGGCGCCAGAATTTCCTTCGACGCGATCACGGCCCCCGAAGTTTTGGGGAAAGGAGGCCGCGCTTTCATGACGCGACCTCCCCTCTTGCGGCGACGAAAGGGACGCCGCTCGTTGCGCGCGCTTTCTCGTCATGGGCCTCCAGAAGGAGAGGAGCAGAAAGCCACGCGCAAACCTTTCCAAACAAAACGCCGTCCTTCATTCAGCCCGCGCGGACATCCACACGCGCGGGCGCCGGAGGATCGCTAAATTTACCGCGGAGAGGCGCGAGCAGTTTTCCCTGCGCGACGTCGCGCCATGCCTCGCTCGATGGTCGGCCGATATAAGGGTCGAGACCTACTGTCCACACCTCCCCCCACTCGTTCGCGGGCGTATAGAGAATATCGCCAGCTCCAAGAACAGCCGCTAAAAATGCGGGGCCGGGAAGTGAGCCCAAGGAATTGCCGCGCGCCGATTGCCATTTGCAGACGTGATCAGTCCACCAACCAATCGCGTATTTTTTGTTGGTCTCTCCGGTAAGCCGACGGAAATGAGATACCGCCTCAAATGCAGCGAGGTAATCTCGAAAAAATTCGTCAGCGGCAGATGCCCATCGCCCGGTGGAATTCGGTTCAAATTTCGGAAAGTGGCGAAAAACGACTTGAAGTATTGTCCGATGTTCGGCTTCGGTCGGCAGCGCAATCGGACAGGACTCGAGATGGTGCGTTATGCTGACGCCCCGCTCGACGAACTTCGCCGGCGCCACATCCTGGGCGGCAGGTTTGACCAGGCCAGTCTTCGTCTCGAGCGCGGCGACCCGCGTCTTCAGTGCCTCTAATTCCGCCAAAATCACATCATCATTTTTCATTTTGCGCTTCCTTCTCCTGCGCGATTCTTGCGGGCCGCTTCGATTATCTGCGCAGCAAGGCTGCCAGGAGGCGGCGGGGGAATAACAGGACCGCCGGCACGGGCAAGGGCCGAGGCATCGAGAATTTCCTTGGCAAGACCGGTCGGTGCAGGAACAGGACCGCCGGCATCCGCAAGGGCCTTGGCATCGAGAAATCGCTGCGCCATTGCCTCTGGCGAATTGGCCCGCTCCACGGTGGCTTTCACGGCGCGCAAGATTTCCTCGTATGCACCTGCGTGACCCGAGAGTCCTGAAGCGTCGAAAATCTCGCGCGCTTTTAATTCTGGGTCGATAGACGCGTAAGCCTGCAGCGGCGTTGCAGCTAGCGCCATCCTGATAGCACCCAACGTCTCTTCCCGTTGACGATCGCGGTGCGCTAGCTCTAGTTTGACACCAGCCAACGTCTGTTCTCGTTGACGATCGCGATCATCGACCCGCGCCTGGCGGGGCCCCTGTGGAAGCCGCGCAGCGGCGTCCGCTTTCGCGTCCCGTCGCGCTTGGAGCAGCCGAAAATGAGAACGAAGATCCATTGATTCCCTCACTCGCGCCACGTTACCCCCGCAAATAAATTTGGACCGCATCCAAATTTCCAAATTTCAATTTCTCTCGGCATCTCGCGTGGGCAACCTATTCAACTTCACAATCCACTGGCCGCCGCGCCGGCGTCCCAGTTTTTCGTCCGCCACCGCCCATTGCCGAATTCGCTCTGAAGAATAACCGGTCGCGCCGGCGGCCTGCTTCAGTGTCGCCCAGCCCTTAGGCGGCCGGCGCGGTAGTGGCTTGTGGAAAATCTCCTTGCTGAGATTGGCAACGATCTCACGCAATTCAGCTTGATCGTCTCTAAGTTCGATAACCGTCGCGAGAAGATCCGCCAGCACGTCAATATCGGCGCCGGCGGCAACCTTCTTGTGTGGGCGTTCGACGAGCGGCCCATCACGGCCACTACGCCCCAACGTCGGATAGCTCTTTCCGTCTTTGCCGATGCGCTTTTCAGGTGAACGATCCCGTTCACCTGCCCCTTGCAGCGCGTCGGCAAGCGCAGCCTCGCGCTTTTGAAGATCGGCAATATGCTCGCCCCGCCTGGCGGCCGTCGCCTCGAGTTTTTCGACCCGTTCGGCCAGGGTCGGCCACTCACCAAATCGTCGCCGCTCAGGCGCGGTTGATAGCGTCGGTTTGTGTGCGGTTCGATCGCGCATCAACTAATCGCGATGCCAAACTTGCCGCAAGCCCAGGATGGGCCAGCCGTGCGCGGGATCTTCATACTGAGGTTGCGACGCGCGGTGGATGGTGCTGACTTCCTCGGCAAATCGTCGGAGCGCATACACGAGAACCAGACCTTGCTCCCCAACAACGTGTATCTTGCCGAACGTAAAATAAACTTCACTGCCATCGGCGATACCTATTTCCACTTCGACGAGCTCCTCGCCGGATGGCAGCCGGCGCCGGAACAGCGGGCCGGCCTTCGCCGGCGTGCCGTGCTCCTGTGCCCAGTGCATGCGATATTCCGCGCGCCGCGCCGCGCCCGCTAGGCGACCCGCCTCGCCGAGCGTCATTGCCCATACCCAAGTGGGGACCGCCAGATAAAACGGATGGTCCACATCATCAAAATTGCGGCCGCCTTCGACTTCCACCGCCGCACCGGAGGAGTCGCATATCCCAATCTTAAAGAGTCTCATCCCGCTCATGTTCAATCTCTCACATCAACGTCGGCGTAAGTAGCCGATCGGTTCCGGCGTCTGAGGATTATTTGCACTCGCGAGCATGCTCCCGATCGAGCGCGCCGGTAGTTTCTCGCTGGTCCGCGCCCGACGTTCCGCAAAATTGATACGCAACGAATAGCGCGCGGCGAGGGCATAGACTGCACAGTCAAACACCTCCTCACGCTGTCCAGCCTTACGCGGGCGGAATTCGATCACCGCCCTGTTGCGCACGTAGCGGACGACTCGGCGGACACCGACAATTTGCTCGAACCAATCCTCCGGCAGATCGTTCGATAAACGAATTGCGCCGGGCATCGGGCCCTTGTTTTCATCGAGAGAAGGTAACGGCAGCCGTTGCAGAATTTCGGTTTTTAGCTGATCGATGCCGACGACGAACAGCCGCGCGCCGCCCTTGCGGCGCTTGCTGGCCTCCCATACGCGCCGCGTTCCTGATCGGCCGATGATCGGATAGATGCGACGACTTAAACGCGGGCCACAGAAATCGTAGATCGCCTGCGTGAAGTGACCGGCCGAATCGATAGCCGTCGCATCGATGCCGATGCGCCATCCGTTTGGATGCAACCACGTCGTTCGCAGCAACCTATCGAGCTCGGCCTGCACTGGCGCATCACGCGGGCAGCCCCAGACCACGAAATGACCAAGCACAAACGCTTGGCTATCGTTCCAACCCCAGATCGTGATCTCCAATCGATCATCCTGGGTATCGACACCGGCGGTGATCGCCAGAACTTCGCGAGGAAACCGGCTGACGCGATCCTCGCCTTGCTTGAGCCCGAAATTCTCGACGCGCGCGGCGAGCGACTGTTCGTCAATCTCATCAAGCGAGTGTTTCCACACGCGCCCGAGCACAGTGTTGCAAAAAACTTGCATCTGCGCCGGACCGGCGCGGCGGGCCTGTAAGAATTCTTCCGCGAGTTTTCCCCATCCCGCATTGGCGAGAAGCGAAAGCAGGGTATTGAGCCGGAATCCGGCATGGCTTTTGACGTCGGGCTGCATAGGGCGCCAACGGCCGCCGCCGACCATCGCCGCCTTGTGACCCTCCTCGATCAATTCGGCGCAGTGCGGACAGGCGCACGCCGCTTTGCCTGGATCGTCCGCCGGCCAGATGATGTGTTCCCACATCATCTCGAAAAACGATCCGCAGTGCGGACACGGCACCTCAAAGATGCGCTGATCGGATTCCTCATAGGCGCGATTGATCGACGACGTCAGCTCATCAGTCGGCGTCGAGCCGCGCACGATCTTTCGATCCGGATGCGCCAACGTCCGCTTTTCGGCGAGCATGATCGGATCGCCTTCCGATGTCACCTCCATGCCGTCTTCTTCGTCGATGAACAGTTTCTTCGCATCGTGCCGTCGAAGATTGCGCGGGCTGCGCGCTGAGAGGATTTTGAGCGACCCGCCGCCGGCGATGGATTTCATCGTCAGAGTGTTTCGTCCATCGACGCGGCCGGTCCTAATCAGACCGTTGAGGCTGGGCGACTGTTCGAATGCTGGCTCGACTTCGTCCACGGCATAGCCGCGGGCGTCATCGTCGGTCGGCACCAGCAGGATCATCGAGCAGGGATCGATCGCCGCGGTGGCGCCGATGCCTGCCATCAAGCATTTCGTGTAACCAACGCGGGCGCTTTTGATCACGGTGACGCGCTCGTATTGCGGATCGCCGATCGCGTCGAGGATTTCCCGCTGGTACGGCCACAACCGAAAGCGGCCGGCTTTGGCCGATGAGTTTTCCGCGAGAACAAAATTCTGCTCGGCCCAATCCGAGAGCGTGAGCTTAGATGGCGGACGCAGGAGCGCCAGCGATTCGCGCACGAGCCGGTCAATTGGATACATGGGTTTCATCCTCAACTGGAACATCGGACAAAGCGTCGAAGCCGCGCTCCATCGATGCATCCTCGAGACCATCGCGGCAGATCTGCTCAATCACGTTTCGATCATGGAGGCTGAGCGTCGGGACCACGGCGACGATCTTGCCGGGCAGCGCCAGCACGAACTGCCGGATGCCGCGCATGACCCTTCCCCAAGCGTCGCGCACCTGGTCGGCTGCGACCAAGTCGCCGGATTCCCTGCGAAGGCGTAGCTGGATCAGCTGAGCGTTGGCCTGTTTCAATTCAATGCTTGCCGCGACGCCGTCTTGGGTCGGGTCTTGACCGACGCGGCCGGCGGCTTGCTCGCGAAGATGGCGCACATAGTTGCGCGTCGTTAGGGTCACATTGAAGCGGCCGCGGCCGACGCGCACGGCGATGCCCTTGGTGGCCAGGATCTCGATCTGCCGGACCGAGCAGTCGTACAACCACGCCAACGTCGCCAAATCGGCTTCGCCATCCTGCTTTTCAATTTCGGTGGGAGCGGGCGCATTGCCGACCGCGAAGCCGCCGGGGACTTCCCGGACCAACTCGGGGTCTGTGCCCTGCCGTCGTGCCGCGCGGCGAGCGTTCGGCTTTGTGGTGTAGACCCGCATTTCAATCGCCCCCCTCGCAAGCGAATCCGCCGAAGGAATCCAGGATTGTCGCGGGCGTACCAAAAAAATTTTTACTGCTAAGTGTTTCCTCCGATTGAGTATTTTTGACCTTGGAGTGAATCAATTCGCCCTCTCGAATCCCCTCCAAATTGAAAAAGCTGAGTGATATCAAGCGCTCTCGCGTGACCCAAGCCGGAAGGTCCATAGGAAGGACCCGCAAGTCTTTGATATTGCTTGTGTTTTTGCTTTTAAGGGAACTGCGCCCGAAGCAAAGCTTCATTGCTCGCCTCCCGCCTTGATCCGCATTGTGGTGAGGGTCAGGTCGTTGAGCTTGTCCGCCCGTCCTTGCGCCGTGAGTTCATCTCGATCGGCGTCTGACAACTGTCCTAGGAGCAACCAACCTCTCGCCACATCGCCGTCGCCCAGGAGTTGCGCAATACGATGTTGAATGGCCTCAGCGCCTTCGACGATCGTGCCCTTGCCGTCGCGGTTCAGTGAATGTCCGTTGATAGAGCGGGACTTCGTTCGCTCGACTTCGAAGGGTAGCTCGTCGTCGGCTACCTGCAGCGTTTCGGCTTGCTCTGACGGGGGAGGATAGGTAGGGGTTTTGTTTAACTCAGTTTTAGATGAATCATTCTTATTACCGTTGCGGGTTTTCCGTTGACGGGAACCCCGCAGCGGGAAACCCGACAACGGAGGGGGAGCCGTC
>Ga0187872_10004565_pt1 | contig 10363 bp, 10 predicted proteins | sample June2016WEW_16_4_FD_132973 | JGI IMG/M metagenome (GOLD analysis project Ga0187872, IMG submission 132973) | Peatland microbial communities from SPRUCE experiment site at the Marcell Experimental Forest, Minnesota, USA - June2016WEW_16_40 | ecosystem: Environmental > Terrestrial > Soil >...
GCCGGCTCAGGCCGGCTCAGGCCGGCCAAATAGGTACCCCTGACCGGCTTGAACACCCAATTCCCGTAAACGCTCGAGCTCTTCTTCGGTCTCGATTCCTTCGGCCATGCTCATCGCGCCCAACCGGTCCGCGAACGACTTGAGGGAGGCGGCCATCGCCTCTTTCATCGGATCCGAAGCGATCCCGTGGGTGATGTCGACGTCGATCTTGATGATGTCTGCGTGGACGTCCAACAGGCTGGAAAAGCTCACGTCACCCGATCCGGTGTCATCCAGGGCGATCCTCACCCCGTTGGCGCGAAGCATGCCGACGGCTTCGCTGACCTCCTCGTAGCCAACCGCGGCGGCGTTCTCGGTGATCTCGAGGACCACACGCGAACCGTCGACGCTGCTGAGGACCTCGCCGAGCTCCTCCGACGCCGCCGTCACCGGTGACACGTTGACAGAGATGAACAGCTCCGGTGGCAGTTGGGCGAGCTGCGCGAGCGCCACGCGGATGGAGGCCATCTCGATTTCACGCAGCAGGCCGACCTCGGCTGCCTCGTCAAACCATCTTCGCGGTGAGATCGCCTCATCCCCGGGAAAGCGCGCCAGCGCCTCGTAGCCGATCACCTTCGTCGTGGCGAGATCGACTATGGGCTGCAAGGCGACGCGGATCGAACCCTCTACCGACAGGCGCGCGAGACGCCGGCGAACTTCGACAAGTCTCTCATCGTCCGATGGGCTGCTGGGCGAACCGGACACGGCGTTGTCAAGGAACCCCCCCGCCGAGCTCTCACCGGCGGATTCAGCCGGAGGCTCTAAGTCGTCTGGAGGATCGCCCAACGTGCCCCTTTCTCATCCGGTGCCCGGCTTCCCCTCGGATCCCCTACATATTCATCGTCTCGACGCCGACAACACTTGAGGACCCCCACCAGCCGCCGATAAGCACAAGACGGCTCCGGAGCTCCTTAGACAGGGTAACTGAGCTTGACTGCTCGGTCGTGTATTGGTCTGAGCAATGCCTCTTCAAGTCCCGAGCGGTACGCTCCATGACTCTGCCATTTGATGGAATAGGTGCAGTCGGTACTTGGAGGCCGAGTGAATCTGCTGTTGGTGACGCTGGATCAGTTCCGGGGCGACTGCCTGTCGGCTGCCGGCCATCGTGTCGTTCGCACGCCGAACCTGGACCGGCTCGCCGCTTCAGGCGTGCGGTTCGATCGCCACTACAGCCAGGCTGCGCCCTGCGCTCCCGGACGCGCGTGTCTTTACACGGGCACCTATCAGATGAACAACCGCGTTGTCGCCAACGGCACCCCGCTCGACGACCGACTGGACAATCTGGCCCGCGCCGGTCGAAGGGCCGGTCTCGATCCCACACTTTTCGGCTATACGGACCAGGGGGTCGATCCGCGAACGGTCCAGTCGCCTGACAATCCCCGCCTTTCCAGCTACGAAGGAGTGCTTCCGGGCTTCAGCGTCGGGCTCGACCTGACCGGCAACTACACCCTCTGGGTCGAATGGCTCCGCGAGCTCGGCCACGACGTGCCGTCGGCAGCAGACGGCGCCCTGGCGACCGAGTCCGACAGGCCTGAAGAGGTAGGCGTGTCCGCTTTCATGACGAATCGCTACCTGGAGTGGCTCGAGCGACGAGACGAGCCTTGGTTCGCCCACCTGAGTTATCTGAGACCGCATCCTCCCTACGCTGCCGCAGGTCACTGGGCGCTCGCCTTCGATCCTGACGACGTCGACATGCCGATCGCCCCCGGGCCGAACCGCCACGAGTTTCACCAGGAGGCGCTTCGCTCCTCGCTGGCCGCGGCTCCTGCAGACGAGCGCACCCTCCGGTGGTTGCGGGCTCAGTACTACGGGATGATCGGTGATGTCGATGCCCAGCTCGGCCGGGTCTGGGATGCCCTCGAACGACTGGGTCAGTGGCAGGAAACCCTTGTGATCGTGACATCGGATCATGGCGAACAACTCGGAGATCACGGGTTGATGGGCAAGCTCGGCTATTTCGAGGAGAGCTATCGGGTGCCGGGCATCGTTCGCGCCCCCGGGCTTGTCGAGGCCCACGGGACCGTCGTCCATGCCTTCACCGAGAACGTCGACCTCTTCCCTACGATCTGCGAGGCGCTGCAGCTCGATATCCCCGCGCAATGCGACGGGCTGCCGCTCACTGCGTTCCTGCAAGGTCGCCTTCCGCCGTGGTGGCGCTCCGCGGCCACCTGGGAGTTCGACTGGCGGTACTTGGGCCTTCCCGCCGCCGCCTTCGACTGGCCGTGGGACAGGCACCTCGAGCGGTGCAACCTCGCCGTCCGGCGATCCGACGATGGGGCGTACGTGCAATTCGCAGACGGTTCGTGGTGCTGCTACGACCTCGAGGCAGACCCCACCTGGAGAACAGAGGTCGACGACCCCTCGCGGATCCTCGGCTATGCACAGTCGATGCTCGCCTGGCGGGCCGAGCACGCGGACCGGAACGTAACGAACTTCCTACTCGAGAACGGTGGCATCGGCCGTTGGCCGGTGGGGTCGGCCGCCGCACGATCGGATTGAGAGCGCTGCGGTTGGGCGATCTGCCTCTTGTAGGGGTCAAGTTCCCGCAGTCGGCGTCGACAATTCTCTAGATGAACACGCGCTCGATGTTTGACTCGACGGCGTCGACCGCGCAGGCGATGGCCGGGCACGAGGGCGAAGAGCAGTTCCGGTCCCTCGTCCTCAACATCCCCGGCGCCGTGTATCGCCGCGAGTGCGCCGAACCTTGGACAATGCTCTTCATCAGCGATCACATCGAAGTGCTGACCGGCTACCCGGCGACCGATTTCACCCGGGACAACCTCCGGTCCTTCGCATCGATCATCTGCGTCGAGGACCGCGGGCACGTGAGCGAGGTCGTGCGAGACGCGCTGGGCCGAGACGGCTCGTTCTCGGTCGAGTACCGGCTGGTGGACGCCGCCGGCGCCTACAAGTGGGTCGTTGAGCGCGGCCGGAGCGTCGCCGGCCCTGACGGGCTCCCGCTCTGGATAGACGGGGTGATCTTCGATCTCTCCGCCCACAAGGAGACCGAGCAGCTACAAGGCAACACCGAGGTTCAGGCCGGCCGCCGGTTGGGACATGACGCCCTGACCTGCCTCCCGGACCGGACGCTCATCCGCGATCGTCTCCAGCAGGTCCTGCTGCGGTCTCAACGAGATCACCAACTCGTCGCCGCCCTGCTCGTCGATCTGGACAACTTCAAGTCCATCAACGACAAGCTCGGACAGGACGCCGGGGACGAGCTGTTGAAAGCGGTCGCGGGCCGTCTCATGGCAGTTCTGCGGGTAAGCGATACCATCGGGCGGCCGAGTGGCGACGAATTCGCAATCTTGGCAGATGGATTGTCACTTTCCGGAGGGCCGGAGTTGCTCGCCGAAAGGCTGCTGGACACCCTGAAGGAGCCCTTCCGCCTCGAAGGTTTCGATGACGTCCCGCTGTCGGTCACGGCAAGCATCGGCATCGCGACAAATGAGAGCGACGAGCCGGACGACCTCCTGCGCGACGCCGCGATCGCCCTCTGTCAGGCCAAGGCGCAGGGAAGGAACTGTCACGTCCGCTTCAGGCCCGAGATGAAGTCCGCCGCCATGGAGCGGCTCGAGCTCGAGACGGACCTGCGCGAGGCACTCCAGGAGAACCAGTTCTTCCTCGTCTATCAACCCGTGTTCGAGCTGAACAGCGCCGGCGTGTGGGGCGCGGAGGCGTTTCTCCGCTGGAGGCACCCCGTCCGGGGCGTCGTGGATCCCGAGTACTTCGGACCCGTGCTGGCGAACACCGAGATGATCGTCCCTGTCGGGTCCTGGGTGCTCAAGCAGGCCTGCCGGCAGGCCGTCGCCTGGCACCGGCTCGGACATGAGCTGACGATGTCGATCAACGTCTCGACGCGCCAGCTCGAGGCGGACGACTTCGTCGATCAGCTCCGAGACATACTTCTTGCCACAGCACTCGAGCCCGCGTCGCTCATCATCGACGTCGCAGAGCCGAGCCTGTCGAGTTCCACCGACAGCGTGGCCCGGCGATTTGACGAGCTCGGGGAGCTCGGCGTTCTCGTCGCCGTGGACGGCTTCGGCACCGGCTCCTCCCCTGCCCATCTCGAGCGGCTGCCCCTCGGCGCCCTCAAGATCGACCGGTCGTTCGTCGCCGCCATGGCCGACTCCCCTGAAGCGATCAGCGCCATCCACACTCTCTTGAGCCTGTGCCGGACGCTCGGCATCGAGACATTTGCCGAGGGGATCGAGCAGGGCTGGCAGCTCGCCACGCTCCAGAAAGAGCAGTGCCGCTTCGGCCAAGGGTCACTGTTCTCACATCCGATCGCGGCCGAAGCCCTGGAGGCGATCCTCTCCCTGGAGGGTCTGTTCTCCTGAGCGGCCTCACCACCGGGTGGGACGCGATGGCATCCTGGCGGCGGATGGCCGCCTCTTACGAGTCGACCTGTTGACGGCGCCGCCATCGGCGAATACCGTATCCACACCTCGCTTGGACTCTGCAGAGCAGGGCCGGACCCGGCGCCACCGGGGGGTCAAACGCTGGGTACCGCGGTGGAGGGGGCGCCGACGATCGGCATTGCCCGCGTCGGCGCCCTCACCACATCCCTGAGGACGGCTTCCCGAGCACGGGGGGCTCGCCTCCCACCTTCGTCTTGAGTCCCATTAGCTGGCGGGCTCCGGTCGTAGGTGCGCCCGCCCGCTTTGCCGAGAAATACGCGGTTGCGGGATTTCGATCAGATGCGTCGACTCCTTGGGGCCATTCTCAAGTGCGACCGGGGAAACACCCCGGTCGCCCAAGGAGAGTTGGTGACCATGGCAATCGGACCGGGTTGAATACCTCGTTGTAACCTTCCCCGACGGAGCCCTCAGTGACGACATCGCCCCGGCACTGAAGACGCTCGTCGACACAGGCAAGATACGGCTCCTCGACCTCGTGTTCCTCACGAAGAACGCTGACGGCGATATCAGCGTGGTCGAATTCGACGGGCACGACCACCTGTCAGGCTTCGCCGAGATCGAGGGCGAGGTCGGCGGTCTGATCGGGCCCGAGGACTATGAGTTCGTCGCTGAAGAGCTCTTCGAGGACTCGTCTGCCGCCGTCATTCTGATCGAGGACCTGTGGGCTGCCCCGCTGGCCGACGCGGTGGAGGCCGCCGGCGGCTTCCTCGTCGGAGGAGCTCGCATCCCGAAGGACCTCGTCGACGCCGCGGTCGCAGATCTGCCAGCAGCCAGCTAACGATCTAACAAACTGAAAGGAAGTCAACATGCGTCGACGCCCAATCGCAAGGAAGGCCGTCAAGACGGCGATCCTGGTCACGGCCGCCAAGCGGCTCGGCCACCGTATGGAGAGGAAGCTGACCCACCACCACGCACAGAAAGCCTGATCAAGCGGCTTCCACCGACGAAGCCACCCACTGATCTGGGCCGCTCAGCTTTTCGCTCCAGCTTGGCCCCGCCTCTGCGGCGGCGCCAAGCCTTTCCGGTCGTCAGGGACGGTCGGCTCGAAGTTCCTGGGCGGCTCTTTCAGATCCATCTCGGTACCGCTGCAGCTGCGCGGCCCTGATCGAGGGTGTCTGGCCGAAAACGAGGAGAAACATGGCCTCGCGTGCCAGCCGCTGCGCCTGCTCGCTCATGAGCACGGATCGTCCTCCCCCGGAAGCCATCAGTGCCGAGGCAGCGCGCACGGCAAGCTCGGCCGCCCGGCAGCGTGCCTCTACGACCGTCTCGGGCGTCGACTCGTGAAGCAGCCTCCGGCAGGCGGCTATCTCCTCGTCGAACAGCTCCGGGCCCAGGAGAGTGGAGCAGCGGCGGGCGATGCCGAGCGGGAACGAGCCATTGCGGGCGAGCCCGGCGGTGTCGCGTTCGATCCACGCCTCGAGCGGCTCTACCAAGGTGAGCCGGTCCGCCGGAACCTCATGGCCCCAGAACCGGAGGCGGACCGTCGCGCTGGCGTTCACGGCCGCGAGCTCGAGCGGCTCGACTCCGAGAGTGACCGAGGACGAGGCGTCCACCAGCAGCCACACGACGTTGCCGGCGAGGTCACGCGCAGCAGTGTGGACGACGTCGATGCGGCCCCATCCGGTGACCCAGGGGGCGCTGCCGTGCAGGACCCATCCGTCCCGTGAACGGCGCGCTATCAAGATAGGCAGACCCGGACGTCGCAAGCCGGCAAAGGCCACGCCCGCGCGCCGATCCCCCCGGCACAGCCGGGCCAGCCACTCGTTGCGCAGCGCCTCTGAGCCGGCGTTGGCGACCGCGAGGACGGCGCTGTGGTGTTGGGTCCAGACGAACGAGGTCGTCAGGCACGCGCCGGCGAGGATCTCGGTCACCTCGGCGCCCGTGACCGGATCGGCGGCGAGACCGCCCGCCTCGCTCGGGCCGAAGAGGCCGTAGAGACCAGCGGAGGCGAGCGCGTCCAGCCGGCCGATGGGCACGCTGGGACTTGCGTCCGTCTCGAGCGCTCCGGGGAACAGCACGTCTTCCGCGACCTGCTGCGCCCTGGCGACGGTCTCCGCGCGGTCGGTCATGGCGGCGACGCTACAGCGGCTCGCCGCCCGAAGTCGTCCGTCCTGCCTCAAAGACGCGCTATCCGGGCCGAGGCGGCAACTGGCCGCCGCATTATCCGTCATGGAGACTCTCGCGACGTGAGATCTATTACGGCTTCGACATAGAACGCGTGCTTGCTAATACCGCGGTCATCGGTCGGCCCGCCTCTTGACCCTATGTGGGGTCGAACAGCAAGACCTCAATCATCATGGCGCTGCACCTTGCCGCCGGGAATGGCGAAGTCAACCTGCTCGGCCGTGGCCGTGCCGTTCGTGCGGCCCGGGTAGCTGACCCAGGTCATGCAGACGTTGAGTTCGTCGACGACGTTCGAGGCCTCGATCTTCGTCCCGTTGTCGAGCTCCATCGTGCCTGTTGTGTGGGCGTCCTCGATCAGGGTCAGGTCGTAGCCCCGGTCCAGGGCTCCGTAGGCCGTGGCGCGGATGCACCAGTTCGTGGCGGCACCGGCCAGTGCGACGTGGGTCGCGCCCAGCTTGGCGAGCTCCTCCTCGAGCTCGGTCTGCTCGAACGACGAGTTGAACTTCTTGTGCAACACTGGCTCGCCGTCGGCAGGTAGCAGTTCCGGCACCCACTGCCACTCGGGGCTCCCGTAAGCCAGCTGCTCGTCGGAGTGCTGCACCCACACGACGGGGACGCCCTCTGCGCGTGCCCGCTCTACAGCGCGCGCCACATTCTTGACGACGCGCTTGGAATCCCACGCCCCGTCCATCACGCCGACCTGCACGTCGACGACCAGCAGTACTGCCTTGTTACCCGTGCGCACCGTGGCCACGATGATCTCCCCCCTGCTCGCCAGCGAATGAAGCCATTAGAAGACCCCATATGATGCCGCACCGCCCCAGAGCCTCGCTGTGTCGCGCTGATGAGCGGCGAGGGCGATGGCCGCAGCTCCGGTCGTGACCGGAAACGGCTGGCGCGGCGTACTCGAGATTGTCCACTCTGGTCGCATGGCAAACGACACCAGTCCAGCCGGCCACCCGACAGACACCGGGCTGCGGGAGGCGGGCATAACTCGCAACTTCGGATGGTCGAACATGTTCGTCCGCCCCGAGGACGATCCTCGGACCGAGGGTGGCTTCGACGATGAACGGGCGATGCTGGTCGGCTACCTGCACGACTACCGCCTGACCATCGAGTTGAAGTGCTCGGGCCTCGGCGCCGTCGATATGGCACGCCGGTCGGTCGAACCGTCGAACCTGTCACTGCTTGGCCTGGTTCGCCATCTCGCTGACGTTGAGCGTCACTGGTTCCGCCGTGTCCTCGACGGCCAGGATGTCCCGTCTCTGTACCAGCACGACAACGACCGGGACGCCGCGTTCAACGGGGCCATCGGCGACCCAGAGGCGGTGGAGTCCACTTGGGCCGCCTGGCGGGAAGAGGTGCGCTTTGCTGAGCGCTTCGTCGAGGAGGCACCGAACCTGGAGGTGGCCGGGAGCTACGGCAAGGGTCAGGTGATCCGCCTGCGTGAGGTGCTGGTGCACATGATCGAGGAGTATGCCCGTCATGCTGGTCACGCGGACTTGCTGCGAGAACGCATCGACGGACGCGTGGGGTAGTAGCCGCTCACCTGCCCATCAGGAGCTTCTGCGCCTGTCCAGCCCGGCCCAGCGGATCACGCGCGTTTACCGCCGCCCGCCTCGTCCTGTAAGTCTTTCGCAGCCGGGGCGTCGTGGAGGTCTTTGACCGGGATCTCAGAGCTGAGCGCCACGGTTCCTCGCTCTCCTTGTCCGGCTGGTGTGATATCATTATGATAATCCTGTGGTATCAGCTGAGTCACTCGGGAGGTCCGCAACCATGACTGAGCAGCTTCCAACCAGCTCGACCCAAGACCCGAGGCAAGTGACCGAGCGCGAGGCATGGTCGGCGCCAGGTGTCCCCGTGCTGTTTCTCGGCATAGGGATGGTGATGGCGGCCGGCACGCTGATGGGGTTCGGCGTTGCCGAAGGCGGATGGACGACCGCTGGCCCGATAGCCCGCCTCGCGGTCAGCATCGCGCTGCTCATCGCCGCCGATCTCACATTCAAGGGTCTGACGGCCGTCGTCCCGGGAGAGGCGCGTGTCGTCCAGCTGTTCGGGAGGTACCACGGGACCATCCGTGCGGCCGGCCTGCACTGGGTGAACCCTTTCGCCGAGAGGAGGAAGGTGTCCACTCGCGTGCGGAACCTCGAGACTTCCATCGCAAAGGTGAACGATGCTGACGGGAACCCGATCGAGATCGCCGCCGTCGTCGTCTGGCGGGTCCAGGACACCGCAATGGCGATTTATGCCGTCGACGACTTCACTCGTTTCGTCGCCATCCAGACAGAGACCGCCGTGCGTCACACCGCGTCGAGTTACCCATACGACAGCCGCGGCAGCGGCGCTCTCTCGCTGCGCGACAACGCCGAGGAGATAACGCAGCGCCTGTCGGCCGAGATCACGGACCGAGTGCATCCTGCTGGTGTGACGATCATCGAGTCACGGCTCACCCGACTGTCCTATGCCCCAGAGATCGCTCAGGCGATGCTGCGGCAGCAGCAGGCGAGCGCCGTGGTGGCGGCCCGCCAGCGCATCGTCGAAGGAGCAGTTGGTATGGTCGAGCTCGCTTTGCAGCGGCTCGAGGAGAGGGACGTCGTCGAACTGGACGAAGAAAGGAAAGCTGCAATGGTTTCCAATCTCCTCGTCGTCCTGTGCAGCGAACAGGCGACCCAGCCGGTGATCAACACCGGCTCTCTCTACCAATAGGCGCAGTACTGCAACGAGATGAGTGAGCGCAAGAGCGTACTGCTACGGCTCGATCCCGCCATCCACGATGCACTAGCGCGCTGGGCCGCCGACGAGTTGCGAAGCGCCAACGCTCAAATCGAGTTCCTGTTACGCCGGGCCCTGGCTGAAGCCGGCCGACTTCCCAGTCGAGAGAAACGCAGGCCCGGCCAGCCAACGGACACGAGATCTGGATAATTGGTACGTCTCAAGCTGCTTGCCTTTGGCCTTCCCGTGAAATGCGGCAGTGAGGCGCTCGTGACGTCATCCATCGGGTCGTCGAGTGCGCCCGAGCCGAGCCACAAGGCGTACTTCGAGACGACATTGCGAGCCTTCGACACCAGGTCAAGGTCTTCTGTTACAACCAGCAGGTCGTCGACGCACTCACGACATCATTCAGGCAGACCGCTCAATCCGCCCGGGTACCCGTCGTCGGCGTCTACGAAACGATGCCCACACCCGGCTACGACTACCAGTCGTGGATGGTCGCTGAGGTTGCAGCGATCGAAGCCGCGGTGACGCACGGAACCTCGACGGAGCACCTGTGATCGACCTCTGCTATCCAGGTCGAACTGGTGAGTCTGCTGACACCTTCGGCCCGATCATCACCAGGTCCATGAAACGCGCGAGGGAATGTCAGTCGACTTCTCAGTCAGATTGGACGGTATAGCTCGTCGGGCCTCTTTTGTCGGCGACGCCTAAGCAGACAGATAGCGCTCAAACACCGACCTGCCAATCCGGTCGACACAGAGAACGACGGCGCCGCAGAGGCTCATGATTTTGTGCTCACGCGCCTGATCCGGCCGACGCGGGAGCGAAGATCGGTCGATCGGTACCGGTAAGCGATCGGGATCGTCTGTTCGGTCGGCCGCCCGATCGGATGTTCTGGACGGGCGGTAGGCAGCCACCGGTACCGGGGATCTGTCGGGCAAACTAAGTACCCCTCTCCATAAATACAAGCACGTAACTACTATCACGTAAGTGTAGCCCTGCGGTAACGTACGGTGTCCCCAAGGAGGGGATGCCAATGCCCAGGAAGAGCCCCTACGTGCTGA